>Ga0233447_1000151_pt1 | contig 88849 bp, 107 predicted proteins | sample SI_124_October20_3_FD_183014 | JGI IMG/M metagenome (GOLD analysis project Ga0233447, IMG submission 183014) | Seawater microbial communities from Saanich Inlet, British Columbia, Canada - SI_124_October2016_135_MG | ecosystem: Environmental > Aquatic > Marine > Inlet | place: Canada: British...
CGCTTTTAGGACACTTCCGGTTTCTGGATCTTTTAACTCAACTATGGTCGCCAAGTAATTTGTCTCGTCCAACTCTCCAGAGTCCGCCACAGGGACACCGGTTTTATCTATCGCATCTGCATATTGAGTAGCATCCGCAATGGTAACTTCGGTATCAGTAACAGATACAGACTCACCTTCTACCTCTTTGTCATAAAGCTGTAAAATCGCATCGGTTGTATTCCCTGCGATGTTTGTAAGGTCTGCTCTCTTTGGCACGTTGGTTGCTTTAGGGTTTGTGTAGGTTGGGATGTCGCCAAACCAATCTGAAATACCAGACCCCAATACTTCTTTTCGACAGGTCCTTAAATAGTTTAAGTCATCCTCTAAGTTTTGCTCCTGCCTTACCTCATAGTCTATGCTGGATTCATCAGCAAAGGTCGCTGATGCACAGATAGCATTTGAAGCGTCTGTGTAACCAGTAATCCTATAGGTTCCTTGGTTTGCACCGGACAAAATCCTTATAAAATCTCCTATAGACTGTAAAGAAAATGGACTATTAACTGAGTCCGTAAAAACTGTTGGCGAAGCTGTTAAAACACTCCCGTCACTTTCGCTTTGCTTGAGCTTACCGTGGGTTTCAGCTTGCGCTAACGGATAATCCGCCACCAAGTCATCATAAGTCAACGACCCTTTGACCTGGCTTATTTGTTCCATAATACTTCTAGGCATAATAGTTCCTCCTTATTATTTTTTTTGTTTTTCTATGGATATCTAAAAAAAGCTAGAAGTGTCTGTTTTTAAAGCTTGGTCTAATTAAAAAAGATATAATTAACCAATGTCTCTGCGCCAATATCAAAAGTAAACGTTATTTGTGTTTCGTTTGTCTCTTGATAGTCTCTGTCCATTGCTGTGTCTGAGCTATGCGGCGTTAAAAATTGACCGGCCACATAAACATGTAAATTTCTGCCGTGATGACTTGGATCCAACCTATACTTCAAGCCGTTCGGCAACGTATGGGGTAGCCCTTTAAAAATATCTGAGGCTGTTAATTCAACAACCCTTAGTGGCGAGGTGTGAGTGTGATCTGGAATTCCAATAACAACTTCATCAACTTTTCCAGGCGCATACTCTTTTTCTAAGACAATCTCTGGCTGAACATCAATTACTATATTTGCTGATTGTTGCTGCTCAACTACAATCGTTTCGCAATCTGTCTCTATTAGCTCATATGTCTTTTCTTGCTCAACTATAACTTCACAACAATTTACGCTCATCGTGTCACCGCATTTGCCGCCTTAACCCCTCCCGCAAATAACTTGTCTACCTTGCTAGACGGGCTGGTTAAGAAAAAGTCATAAACTGCATCATTCCAGGTAAAATCTTTTGTGACTGTTGCTAAAATACTTATCTTTACTTGTCCGGGCGAGGCATTCAATATAACGCCTCCGTTAGTTGTCGTTAGCTCTACCAAAATATCAGTCGAGTCTATAACGCTTCTAATGTGCATTGCTGCTGTATAGCCAGACAAATCCTTTTCGTTTCCGTCTGTGTCCTTTAAGATAAAAATTTTCTCAAAGGTGGCTCCTTTTTCTATTGTCAGATCTCTCTTAATGGCAGGCATTCGTCATACCTCCATTTTTCGTTGCTGATCTTATAAAAATTATACTAGCACTAATTTTTCGTTTTGATATTTTCATTTTTAGCCAACCTTTTCAATCCAACGTCCTTTTGATCGTTTGTAAGTTTGTCTAACTGAGGCCCAGGAATGTCTTGCTGATTCTAAATGGTTGCTATTTTTAATGCTCTCTCTATAATTACCGACCCAAATATTTAGAGCTTTAAATGGCAATTTTATTAAACTTGCCAACTCTTTTTCGGCATCATCTGACCGCTCCAAAATTGCACTAAATACATCTTTTGGGAAAACAATGGCATCTTCAGAAGCCGTTGTAGATGGCTTTGGATTTTGGGGCGCATTCATGGTGTCACCTCCACGAGTCGGCACTTCATTGCCTGGCCTTCCAGGATCTTGCTTTTCTTTTACTTTATTTACAGCTTCCTCTATAGGCATCATTGATGTTAGCGTTGGAAGGTATAAATCGCCTTTCTCAAGCTCTTCTTCTTTGTTTTGCTCTTCAATATCAGGATCATAGCCCGCTTTTATAAGGGCTGTTTGTTTGCTAAGTGCGCCACGATCTAACAAGAATGTTTTTTCTTTAAGATCAATACCAGCTTCTTTCAGTAGCGAGTCATCATAAATTAATTTCGGCATATTGCTTTTTGCAATATCGCCCTTGATAGTGGTGTGAAGAAAAAACTCGTCCCATACCCTAGAGATTCCTTCTCTGTATTTTTTAACCTTTGCAATAAGCCTTTTCAAATTAATAAAGCCTGCCGCAAAATTAGAACCATCCCCTAACATTAGGATCTTACCAACTCCACCCCAGGTCATAATTCTTGCGTCCGGGGATTGATATTTTATGGGATCAAAAATCTTTGTGTCCGGGAAATGCGAATCGATTTCTACGGTATGATTGGTAAACAACCAAATTGCTTTTCCAAGCGCATTAAATTCTTTTTTTAGCCCGTCCAAATCTACTTTCTTTGCCCAATTTTGTGTACTTCCGGCTTTTGGCCCGGATGTTATGCTTTCTCCGGCTTTTACCTGCATAATAAAGTTCTTTATCATAAAGGCTACGGAGTAGTCACCATCGATTAACATATCCCTGTTTTCAACCGAATCAAATATTTGCCTCATTCTCGGCGGTGTCATCCTATCCGAAAACCCATCCAAGTTTGCAATTAACCAATATTCGTTATCATCATTATTCAATAAAACCATTCCGGCTTTTTTAGAAAGCACAGATAATGTGGTTCTACTCCGAGCAGCATCAATGTATTTTTTTGGGAAACTGTTTAATAATTTTCTTTCTTCTGTATTTAAGGTTCCGGCATTAGCCAGCTTTTTTAAAAACTCCGGGACTCTTAAATAGACAACGGATTTATTGTTTATTGTCGGAATAATTTCAAGATCGTAAGGATTCAGCACATTAACATAATCGACTGTAACATCAGTCTTCATCTTCCAATGTAGAACTATGTTTGAGTAGGTACACATGCTATTCCACATCTGCTCGTTTAAACCCAACAAATTAAATTTTTCGATTATAGGAGTGAATTTTTGCCTGGCACGTTTGTTTTTCATATAAAACTGTGTGCCACGATTACCAAACTCAAGCTGGGTGTCTATTATGGATCCAACCAAATCATCATTCTCTCGTAATTTTTTCGCCTTTTTAAATTGGGCTTCAAGATCTGAAGGAATCGCCTTGTTTCGAAGGTTGCGTACAGACGTAAAAAGATCCTGGACCTTCCCATCTCTAAAAGATGAAATTTCCTGTTTTGTTACATAGCTCCCGCTCTTAGAGCGTGGAGACACAGAACTTGCTTTCTTTGGCAAATTTTTCCCTCTCTAGTTTTTTTCCCGTAATAAATTTAGGCTGATTCGACATATCAATGGCCTGTGATCCAATAGATATTATTGGCTCATCTCTTTCAAGACCTTCTGCCTTGGTCATTTCCTCATAAAGATATGTTCCGAAAATGGCATATAGTAGAGAATACGCACTGTCTTTTTTCCTGGTTGATAGAAAAGTAAACTGCCCTCTTGATGTTATAGACGGCTTCCCGGTCTGCTTATCAACTTTTTGTTTTATCCCTTGCAACTGCATCATTGTCAGCTCAAGGTTGTAATAAGCTATTTCCTCTTCAGTTAATTTAGATAAAAGATGGTTTCTGCTCTTCATGTCCTTATCCATAATCCGATGAAACAACACACTTATTTCTTCGCTATACGGGACAATAAATTTTTCCTTTTCAATGAAATTTTTAAGAAGGTTGTGTGCGTTATTAACCAGGACATCATCTCCGGCCATCGAACCTATAATTTCTTTGACTGCTAAAGTCCCACGGCTAAACCAATACAAAATGTTTTTTCCGCCAGCTTCAATACTATCAACATCAAAAATAGGGATTACATTCTTTACACCACCCGGAAGCATTATTTTGTTTTTAGATAATGGCCCTGTTAAAAATTGGCCGCCACCGCCAGGATCAACAACAATCATTGGCCCAGGGAATTTGTCCTCTACCTCGTGTATCTCGCAAGCCATTTGGTCTGCATCAAGATTGTTCTTTGTGACTTGATATATAAATTGGTGAGCAAACTTGGCTTTTGGAGAGAACTTAATAACTGAAATAGCAAAATCATCTCCCTTACCTTTGATGGATCTGGCTACGTCACAACCTTTTATGTAGATGTCTCCATCAACGCCTTTTAACATCGGTTTGATATTAATTGTCCTTATTTTTTTTATCATTTCATATTCGTAATAACCAAGGCTACCTGCAACCCATTTCCCTTTATAATCTCGCTCAAATAGTTCTGTAGGTAACATTGCTTTGGATTCTTCAATAGCTTCTAAGTCTGTAAGGTCTTCTCTTCCATCTTTTATTAGGTCTTCATAACTATAGGACTCGTACCCGTAATTAGGGCTTTTTTCCCTAAAAGTTTTTGTAATAAAATATTTTGCTCTTTTATAGGACTCGTGAAACATATAATTAGGTGTACTAAAAAACGCTTTGTGGTTACTAAGAGCATTTTTGATAAGCTGATCCTCTTTGTTTTCTGCCCTGATTTTATGAAACGGGTTGATTCGTGTAGCACGAGATTTTATAACTGTGTCTATCTCTTCCTGGGAATGATAATGGGCAAACTCATCCAAATAGATATCGTTACATCGTTCCGATCTCAACCGAGTAGATCCTGTCATGATAGCTGGCGGGACACCTCTAATTTCGTTGCCATTAGCAAGCTTTACAGAATATAAATCTGAGGTTTTGGATACCGGCGATTTTATGTCATCTGCAAAATGCGCCCTATATCCTGGGATCTCATGAAACCACGGCTCCAGGTAAGTATCAAAAACAAGCTTTACGCCACCATAGGTGTGAGAAATAATCATTTGGACTCTGTTTGGTAACAAAATAGCCCTTAAAGCCATAAGTAACGCTATGCGGAAGGTTTTCCCGGTCCCGTACCCGCTGCAATCCATGAATGAGGATTTAAACCAGCTCTCATTAAGACAGGTGATTTGAAAATAGGCTAACTCAAAACCAAATATCGCCTCTACTGCCAAAAGCGGGTTTTTAATATAATCTATTCTTTGCTCCAAAGGAATCTTGTGCGTTACCCTATCTTGTACAAATATTGAATTACTCATTGTCACCCTCTATCATTTCCAAATACTCAGCCTCTTTAGCTTTCTGCGCTTTCTTGGCTTTGATTAGTCCTGGGTGGTTCTCGGCCTTTTTTTTAAACATTGCAAAATCAAGCCCGCTTTTCTTTTCAAATTCTTTTTTCTCCTTATCGCTTTCTTCCCGCTTGCTCTTCTCCTCTCTCCATTGCTGTAAATATTTAGTAAAATCAAAAATTGTCTTGGTTAGCTTTGTTATAGAATCAATATGTCTTTTTTGAATATCGTCTCTATCAGCCAAATTTTTTACGTCTAGTTTAGCGGTCTCTATCTCTTGCCATAAGCTTTCTATCTGAAGCTCTGCCTTGATTATTTGCTTAAGAATAAACATCATTCCCGGATCTTCTTTGTTGACTTGATAGTGCTTTATGTACTCTGCTTCCCGCTCTGAGAAAATAATACGTGCCTCTTGTTCGCTTATTGCCCCAGCCTTTTCGCTAAATTCAACAAACTCTTCATCCGTAGCTTGGTTTGATTCCTTTATACGCAAATGATGTCGGCGACTTCTCCTTAAATCATCTAGTGACATCTCTGCAAATGCCTTGACCATCTTGTACCTGTTTTGATCGATAGGCTCCCCTTCTTCAGTTTTGCGCTCATATTCCTCTAGCTGTGCTTGATTCTTTTCTTTGAAATCTTGCGCCCAATTTGTAAGGTCATCTATAATGTTTTCATTAGTCATATTGTGATAATAACTATGTTTGGCAAAAAAAATAATTTAGTTTTTGGTATAGGATAATTAGAAAATGGAAGAAAAGGCTCGGAAAGATAAAGATTTTAAAAGAAAAGCTGAGATGCTTACTTTTTTGATGCGTATTTTACGGATTAAAGATCTAAGCGCAGAAGAAATTAAGGTTATAAATCTGATTTATGCTCTTAGTAACGAGAGTAATTGTGCCAGGATTTCTTTTGAAAATCTACGTGCCGCCGGGCTGCATAGCACAGGCGTTAAAGAGCAGATATTATCTGACCTTAGAGAGAAAAATATAATTTTACCGCTCACGAAAAATACAAAAAACACAATCAAAGAAAAAATCTGCTCTAACTGCTTGTTAAGATATGGTTCTAAAGAATGCAATAAGCGATATCCCACGTTTTATATAAACAAAAATCACAAGTCCTGGGTTTTAAAAAAGAAACCATCTTTTAACGATCATTTGATATCTGAACTTCTTAAAGACAACGGTATCGAAATGCCTGTTATAGAAGACATCCCTTTAAATAAACAAATTGAGTTTAAGAAAAAATTAGATTTTAAGACCGATGCAGAAAGAAATGCTTATTTTTTTGAAGAATTCGATAAAGAGCGGGCTAAAAAATCTGAATAAAAATCACAACCACATTGATTACCGTTAGTATTGTTATGGCTATTGTTAAGTTTTTCATTTGTTGGGTCATTTTAAGCATTCTTTGGTTTTGTTCTTCAGCCTCACGCCTAGCCAGCTCCTCCCTATAAAAGCTTAACCCAGCCGTAGTATTTTTTGCCACCTGATCGTATTTTGCCTCTAGCTCTTCTTTTGTTAATTTATGAAGGTCTTTATAAGTTTCCATTATTTATTCCAATTCATAAGGAAAAACGTCTCCATCCCACCACTTTACAAGCTCCTTATTGTCTAGCATCTGCTGGTAATTATATTTTATTCCGTTTTCTATTTCTTCACAAACCTCAATAGATTTCGGTCCTGAAGGCGTTAGCTTATGGCCTGTTCTTTTTATTTCATCTATTATTTCAATGGCTTTTTTCATAAACCAGCAAGCTTTTTTTCTCTCTCCCATAAAGTAATATGTATAAGCTATGCCTTCATGTCCAAAATAATGATAAGGTATCTTTAAAATTAATTTTTTATATTCTATCTCAGCCTCTACTAGCTTTCCTTTATACAGTAACTTGTCTGCTTTTTCATGATGCTGCTCGTCTCCCATTTCAGAAAGCGGTTTTATATCAGGAAATTCTTGTTGAAACGGTTCAATATAATCCATTTTAGTTTATATGTTTTGCTGAAGCCCTTTATCAAAAATATCTAATTGTTTGGGGGACGGCCTATGTTCTTTTACTTCTATAACCTCATATTCTGTTTTTAACCCTGTTTCTGTTTGCCATTGTGTTTTTTTTACTCGGCACATTAATATATCGCCTTTTGAGAAGGAAATTCTGCTTTTATCTACTTTAGATAAAAATACTTCATCTTTAATTAAAACGCTTATACTGCTATTTCCATCATGAAGCCGCCACTTATTATCATCTTTAAAAGCTAAAGATACTATAGAATAAGCTGCCTCATGTTCGCTCTCTACTAATAACTCATCTTCTGCTTGTGGAGCCTTAAAAATATCAAGCTCTTCTTTATTGATTGATTGTACAGTTTTTTTCTTTTGCTTAACTTCAAACTTTTCTATGCCAGGATCTTGAAGAGGGGCCAATGTATCTTCAACAGACTTTCTGATATTTCTTTCCTGATACATTCTCATTAAATATATAGGTATTTCAAATTTTTCATTATCAATTTCTATTCTTATTTGTCCGTTCTTAAGATCTTCTATTTTCTCTGGCTGCTTTCCCTTTAGTTTTCTAATAAGCCAATATAAACAAATCCCGGCGGTTACTGTCTCTCCACCAAAGATCAAGTTTCTTATTTCGGTAGCAGTTTTTATGTTTTCGCTTGAAAATAATTTAGTGAGTTGAGAAGTTAGGCTTTGTGTTAGCTCTAGGACTATTTCAAAAGAACCTGGTTCGTGGGCTTTTACCTGAACCTTTATTGATGTTTCCGCTCCATTAACAAGCCTATTTGTCTCATCAAGCAATTTCCCCATAGATAAAAGAGCTGGAGCTAATTCCTTTACATCCATAGAGTGATTTTTTAAAGATTCTCCATCATACGAAATGGTTAATTCAGTACCGTTCATATAAATATGTTATCACATAACAAAATTTACATCTTCTGAATTTTGGTAGCCCCGCCCGGAATTGAACCGGAGTTACTAGGATGAAAACCTAGTGTCCTAACCACTAGACGACAGGGCCTTAGTTAATCACTTTTGAGAATCACAAATCTCAAACCTTCTACACTCACAGGGAGAATCAGAAGAATCCATTTTTTTTATAATATTATAGTAATAATTTTTTACCTTAAAATACGTGAGTATCGTTATGGCCTCCCCTCTATTGATACCTTTTTCTTCTAAATCTCTTTCTATGTCTCTATATCCTTTAAACTCCGTTAAACCCTCATCCTTTGTTTCTATTTGCCTCAATATACTATCCATATCTTTTATTTTTTGATTACTAATATATTCTGTGTTGGGTATTTCTTTATCAACAACTTCTTCGATCCCATTTAACAAACCAAAAATTTCAGCATCCCCCACAGGTAAAACCACCCCTTCCATATGTTTTTGTGTTCTGTAAATCTCACCTAAAACCTTACCTAAAAATAATTTCGTATCTAAATCCATTTTGTCCTCCTAATTTTTATTTTTTATCAATCTAAATAAATTTGTGTTGCATTTTCTACAAGTGCCCTTCACTGCCTTTTTCCCGCCTTTTGCAACAATTTCTTTAAGATCTCGTATCTCACGCTTTTCTTTGCACTTTGTACAATAGGCTTCCATTTTACTTCCCTTTATTGTTCCTAAAGTTTGACCTATTATATACAGATCTATAAGAAGATCGTTTCTTAAACAAGCCTTTAACCCAACTAAACAACAAAAGACCTATTATTAACCTTACTAGTTGTCTCCTTCGTCTCTGTTTATGTTTTTCAAGTAATCGTATCATTCTTTTCCTTTTGCTCTTTTAAATATTCCTTCATAGTCTTTGGTTTGGGTATATCTATCTTTAGTTTTTTTGCCTGCTCTATAATTTCTTCAACTCTTTTTAAGTCTGGACATATTATAGGCTTTCTCGTCTCTTTGCTGCTTTTTATTGCTTCAGAAACTTTGCCCCCTCTATACGAACTTAAATATATTTCCATTAAACCCTCCAGTTAATACCGATATAGCTTCATAGCTTCGTCATCACAAGGGACAAGATCTCTGATGACCTCTTTGGTTTTACACTTATCTCCATTCGTCATTACAAAAGAATACAGTTTTGTTGCAAGGTGATAATAAATAGCCCAATCGTGCTTAATTCCCCTCACAGCAACCCACCTTACCGGATCTTTGTGTAATACTGGGTTTTGGGTGACACCTTTGGCAAAATCTAATTCAGGTTCCATAGCGTTTAATTTTTCAACCGTTAGCATAATACTGGCTCCCTTTCAGCTTCAACCGGGATCATTTTCTTTTCCAGTTGAGCATAAATAAGGCTGTGGATTTCAGCTCTTATTGCTTTCTCAAAAATCCCCCTCGACTTATCCTCTCCATTTTTCCCACGCCTTTCAAATTCGCAAATAAAATTATTTTTCGAAACCGCTTGCACAGCAACACTCCTTAGCCTCGTATATTCTTCGTCAAATTCATCAAAAGCGTCTAATTTTTTTGATGCTAAATCTCGTATTTTTTGTTTCAACCCAACCTGTTTTTTCAGCGTTGCTTCCCGTGCCGTCTTTTCTCCTTGTGCTTTAGCTTTGTTTTCCATTTCCCGGATTTCTTCCTCGAGATATTCCCAAGTATCGGCTTGTTCGTTATTGTGATAAATAAACTGAATCCAAGCTCCTTTCGACTTCTTTGGCTTTTGTCCTTCTACAGTCATCTTAAGCTCTACATAGCGTTTTGATAATTTAGTTTTTAGATGGTCATTTTTCTTAATAATTTTTTTACTAAAAGACCCCACCCCTTTTTTTTCTGTTGGAGGTGTTTTTAATGTTAAATTGGGTTTATTATACGTGCGCGCATGATCCCTGCTGTTTTCGCTACTTGATATTCGACAGGGGGTATGCTGATTTCCCTGTGTAATTTCGACAGGGGGTATGCTGACGGTTATGCCTGGGGCCGACTGGGTGTCTTGGGTTTGATCTTCCTCGGCACTCTGCGGATAGGCTAGAGTCTGTCCATTAAATTCAATTTTTGGACCTTCTGATTTTGGAGGATCTTTGGGGTATTCTTTGTCATCACGGTAGCCTTTAAAAATTGCTACGTTAAAAGTGTAGATGTTTTCCCCTCCCACCTCTCGCTCAATAGTTAAAAACCCTTTTTTCTCAAGCTCTTTTATAAACCTGTCTTTTTTGTATCTTGTAAGCCCGAATTCTTCCTTAATCTCACTGTTTTTAACTTTTAATTGGTTTCCATCTTGTTTTGTCAAAGCTATTTTTGAGCCTAACGCAACATAGAAATAGGCGATTTCCCAAGATAGTTTAGACTCTTTAACAAAAGAATGGATATCTTCCAGTTTGACGTAGTTGTTTTGTTTGCACTTTTGAACCATAATAAATACGGTTTTTAGAGACAATTCACCCCCGTTACTATTGACAAAATTAAGAAATTCAATTAATCTTGAATATAGTAAATCGTTTTAAGCTTATAAAAGAGGACCAACTCAAAGCTTAGTAAAAAGACTCTATTAATTACCAGTTAATAGAGTTTTTTTTATATATAAACACATGTCTCTCTCAAACCTGCCTCCTTTCAATTTTTATTTAGCCATTAATATGGCTCTTATATTCTCATATCTTGAAGATATAAGGCCCATATTAAGCAAAAACCCCGCTTTAGCGGGGCTTCCGTTCTTTCAGTTGTTTTCTAGCTCTAATTATAAAGTTCTCACAGATTCCTATTTTACGCAAAACTTCATCTTCTGGTTCTTTATTATGTATCTTTAACTTTAAACCTACAGCGTTAGCCATTTCTTTTATGCCCTCACGGGTTTCATATTGTCTTTTTTTAGCAGAAACATCGTTGTTGTTTTCAGACGCTAATAAACCAGCAACATCTGTTTCTGGCATATCAATAAAACTCATAGTTTCTTTAAAGGTATATTCTTGTTCCCGTAAAAAAGCCTTTTTATCAAGGCTTAGGTTATTAATTTGACTTAGTTTTTTTATCCAAGATAAAGACCTGTGTATTTTCTTTGCCATTTTTTCTAAAGTAAGGCCGAGGTCTTTTTTTACTAATAAAACTGCTTCCGCAGTATCAATAGGGTGTAAATCTATTCTTTGAAGATTTTCATCAAGCTGTGCTAGAGATATTTCAACAGGATCTTCTGTATATTCAGTGACCCGGCCTTTAATTGTAGCGGCCCCAATCAACTTGTGTGCCCTATATCTATTCTCTCCAAATTTTATAATATAACGATCTCTATCTGTAGGGTGTTTCATGACAGATATTGGTTGAGACAACCCTCTATCTTTTATAGATTCAGACATCTCCGATATTTTCTCTTCATTGAAGCTTGTGCGAACCTGTTTTCGAATTTCTATATTATCTAAAGGAATATCCAGCACAATAGAGTCTTTGTAGGTTAATATCTTATACTCTCTGTCTTCAGCATCACTAGGAGAAGGAGATATTTTTTGCAAAGTCTTATCCATGTTTTTTGAAATTCTTTCTTTATTCTTCATTTATTTGTTAACTCCAGAACCTTGTTGGCCAATTTAATATAATCTTTTGAGCCTTGGCAATTTGGTTTATAGTCAATAATTGCTTGTGCCTCACCATGTGCCTCGTCAAGAGATATGTTTTTTCTAATGGCGATGTCATCCCAAAATATATTTGGACAATTTAGCATCATTGACTCCCTGGCAGCGTTAGACGTGTTAACGTTGGTTTCAAAAAAAGTTAAGAAAACCCCTAAAACATCGGCTTCTGCGTTATAAAGTTTTTTACACTTACTCAAAGTCTTTAAAAGACTCTTAAGTCCGAGGAGGGCAAGTTTCTTTGCTTGTAAGGGCACAAGTAAATGCTGCGCCGCTATTAAGGAGTTGAAAAAAATAAGGCTCATAGAGGGCGGTGTGTCTAAAATAATATACCTGAATCTACTTAAATAATCGCTTTCACGGTCAAATATTTTTTTTAAAACAGATACTCTATGGCGATATGAGGCTAATTCTAAATTAACTTCTTCTAAAACTAAACCTGTGGGGATGATCTTTAATCGCTTTCTCGCTGTTGGCAAGACAAGTTCCTCTAACTTTTGCTTTTGCATAAAATCCATATCCACCAAGTTTTCGTTTACGGCTTGAATGAATTGATAAAACATAGTTTCTTTTCTATCTATCTCATCAGGGTCTTTGTCTGAAAAAACAGCAGTTGCATTACCTGAAGGATCTAGGTCGCATAATAAGATATCTCCATCGACATCAGCAGAATAAATAGGATCTGAGAGGATGGCCGCTAAATTAATAGCCGTTGTGGATTTGCCCACACCGCCCTTTTGATTTGTAACTGCAATAATATCTGTTTTTCGAGCCATGTCTTATTTATACCTTTTTCTTGCTTTTATTTATGACCGCAAAATCTTTTATGTGTTTAACATCTTTTTCAGTATAATATCTATAACCGTTATCTTCTCTTTTGGGCGCAGGTAAAAGCTTATGTTTTTCCCAGCGATTCAAAGTTGCTATAGAGATGCCTGACATCATTGCTGCTATTTCTGCTTTAAATTTCTTAGCCATAATAAATAGAGTATCATAGGGCAAAACCTATGTCAACATCTTGGTGATGATATAGGTCTTTGGTGTTGATAGTGGTTTATTTAATTTAAGGGAAAAGTACATCCGATGTACTTTTCCGATGGCGGCCAACGGGCTAAGACCAAAAGTACATCGGATGTACTTTTTAAATTAACAGCTTTTTTATGGCGGGGTTGCTTGGCCCCATTAATGATAAGTCTGTTTCGACCGCAAACAGCAACCTAACCGCAGCATGGCTTAAGTGCTTATCTTGTTTGTCTCCTGCCAAATATGCCCAGATGTGGGTTTGGGCGTGGTTGATGTGATCGTTTGCAGAAATCAGCCTCCAGTTTTCTTCCGGGCCGTGTGACTTTGCACCTTTTTCTAAAACTTTAGCGCACTCAAGCATAGTCCTTGCCGGGTAATCGGACAGTGTGCCTCTTCGGGATATTTCTCTTTTTGTAAGATCGGACTTTGTGGTGAATTCTATATTAAGAACCCTGTCGGATAAACTTGCCTCTAAAGCAAATAAAATATACCCAGCCGCACAGTATAAAGAATATTCAGCCTCGTTACTGTCGCAGCCTTGCTGAATTATTAACAAAGCCGCTAAAGACTTATTTAAAAATGTATTTACAATCTCTTTTGATTTGTCTTCTATGTATTCCGATGGACAGGCCAGGACACGTATGTAGCTTTGTAGCGAGAGTAATGCTTTGGCTGGAAGCAGATCGCACCTATAAGGGATTGCGCTTTGAACCCCACCTTTTTTATTTGCATACAATTTTGTTTTGGGACTAAGCCCATCTAGTGCCTCTTTTATCATTTTACGTCCTCGCTTTTTGTTTTTATTTCTTTGTTATAAATTCTTACGATTCCCATAAGGCTCGTTTTTATTAAGTCGTTATTCGAAAAATGCTGATTGTCTTTGAGCCATTTTTCTATGCAGACATAAAAAAGCTGCTCGTCAATTTTTTCTGGCATTATCAAATCTCGTTGGTTTTAACTTAAGTCGCCGGGCATATCTTTTGTGTGTTTCATCGTTGCTCTCTATTAGTTTGTCGTATACGTGTGCCCGTATCCATCTTTTTTCAAGAAAACCATAGTTTTTTTTAGATACCCACTCTCTATAAAGTTTCAGGGCATCAATTCCGTTATTGGGCTTGCTTTTTCTAACCTTTTCTAGGTGATCTAAAAACAATTTTGCCCCATTGCGAAAAAAATCACTGATATATGAATCATGTGGGTTTTTGTTTGGTTGCCTTGGTTTTGCCTGCTCCATTCATCTTGCCCTCACAAAATTAATGTAACAAATCTTATTTCGAGTTGATTTTGAGCGCAAAGTTCTAGCATAAAGCCACTTTGTCAATAATCTAATGTGACTTAAAAGTGACGTAATGACACCTTTTTTTTGATTCCCTTGAATGTAAATGAAGCTGTATGGCATAAAATTCACTCCGAATAAAATATACGCTCTAAAATTATTAAGGCGACTTCGTTTCTTTTTTCTTCCGGGGTATCAAGCTCATCCATCAAAATACAGGCAATGTTGTCAACATAACTTTGCTTAAAATCCGGGGCTGCATCAAAGGCATCCTTCATCATTTTTCTGATTTTATTTATATTCATACCTTCCTCCATCACATTAAAATAGTTGAGAATGTTATTAGCCCGGCACTAAACCAATATAGGGCCTTTGGTAAAATACCCTGCGTTAGAAAAACTAATGCGGCCAATAAGTCTATTACCACCAGGGCCACAGGTAAAATATTCTCAATAGGAAATTTCATCTATATTCCAGGTCCCCTTCGCTTGGCTTTTCTTTTTTCTCTCAACTCACGCTCTTTTTTCCTTTTTTCTTTTTCAAGAAGGCGTGTCTTTTTTTTGTAAATAGCATGTGCCCTTGCAGTTTGACTGCGCCTCTGTTCTTTCTCATTCCTGCGCCGCTGCTCTCGATTAGGGCCTGCGTGTACCGTTGTTGTTGTCATTAATTAACCTCCATTTTTTGAGTACAAATAAATAAACCGTTTTCGGTTTGCACTGTATGTGTATACGAAATGGTGTCTTGTCCAGTTGGCCTCAGCTCGTGAAGCCTTGATTGTTCGACAACCAGGGGTTTTCCGTTTGAAAGAATGTGATGAAAAACAAAATGTCCATTAGAGCATTTCTTTGACTTTTGCGGCTTTGGTTCTGGAGAATTAACATGACAAGCCGGAGGTTTTTGTTTTTTTGGTGTTTCCGAAGTGACTAAATCAACCTCTTTTCGAACATCGTCTATCATATTGCAAAGCTTTATGGCTTCCTGGAATTCTTCGTGTGAAACTCCGGCAAGCTTAAGAAGCACACCAATAAAAGCGTCTGGCACACTTGCAATAAGTTTAGCCAGCACTGTTATCCCCCACGTTGGAAACCTGACGGCATTGTTTCCGGTCCGAATTTGACTAATAACCTCTTTTTTTAATTCACTAAGATTTATATTTTTTGCCACTAATCAAAAACTCCTGATTGCAGGATGAAACCCCGGCACTTGATTAACAAGCGGCAGGGCTTTGTCCTTTTTTAAATACCAACTACGGATAACCTGTATTGCCTTGAAAAAATCGAGAGGGACCAACTCTTTTGTTTTTTCGTAGTAATCTCGAATATCGGGATCGAGATCCTTCAAGGTGATTTTTTTTGAGCAAATACAGGCCATTTCCCATTTGCTGATATTTTTGTTTTTAGTCATAAATAGCTTCCTCGATCAATGTTTTATGCTTTGGCCCACAAAGCAATCTTTTTTTAAAATCTCCACAAAGCAACCCATCAAAAGTTTCACGAATGAAATGGGCAACGGGAATTCCGTGGCTTTTTGCTATTTCTTCAGCTTTTTTGTAGGACCGTGAAGTAAACCTGATATCTTTACGTATAGTTTTTGACCGAGATCTCCGTTTAGAGTTTGTTTTCTCCCGCTTATAATTGGCTTCAATTTCTTTTGTTATAGGAGAAAGTGTGATGTTTATAGGGCTTCTTGCACAAGTTAAACTACTAGCCTGCATAACTAACCCCTTCTTTTTTTGTAAGTTGAGTTGCCTTTAAGCCGATGTAACTAAAGAAATCTTCAACAAAACCGCCTAAGAAATTCTGGTTAATGCGGTAATAAATACAGCGACCAGTTCTACCCTCGTTTATAACCAAGCCAGTTTTTCTTAGGATATTTAAGTGATGCGTAACGGTGCAGTTTTCCAAAAAGAAATTTGCTTTAAGCTCTTTTGGAGTTATGGCCCCTTTGCGATTAATGTATTTTAAAAATCTAATTCTATCCGGGTTGCTAAGTGCCAAAAAAATCTCTCTGAAGATAAACTCCAGATCTTCAATTATCTCATCAGTAATATAATCATAAGCGTGTTCCGCTTGGTTCATAACTTGCCCTCCTTACTTGCTACTTAAATAAATGTGTCGATGCCTCCAGGAAAAGTGAAATAAAAATAATCCCAATTAAATAACCGCTTAAAATAAGCGTGACCAACAAAACAACCACTAGCCCGTAACCTAAAAACAGGGGCCAGGTTAAAATCCTTTTAAATAGCTTTCCAAAATTAATGAAGCGGGGTAGGGCAGGGGATGAAATATTGGTAGTCATTATGCTGGCATCCATAGCGGGTCCCTTTTAAATTCAACCATAAATATAATAAACATAATTTTGCAGCCCCTTTTCATATGCAAAAATAAATCCCAATAAAATAAACAAAATTCAATTTCTCTATATTTCCAAAAAACCATAAAAAAACAAAAAGGTCAATAGGTTTTACAATAATAATAAACAAGATATTTCAATGTTTATTAATTTTCATAAGTGGGAATATTATAGTATGAAGGTCGGTACGCCGATCAAGTTGACGCATGGGGGAAAAGTACGCTGTTTAGCGTACTTTTAATACTAAATTGAGGCTGAGTTAATGTGGTATAAAATACTTAAGGAATATATTAAAACGTCAAAAATGAGCCTTGTTCAATTTGCCGGGATACTTGGCATTTCTAAGCAATACCTAAGTGACATTCTCTCTGGTAGAAAACCGCCACCAAATGCAGACACCATTATAAAAATCCTAGAATATTTTGAAAATAAGTTAGCATTATCACACGAAGAGGTTTATGTTTTTTTAGTAGCGGCCATAAAAGAAAAAGCCCCGGAGAATATTAGGCGTTTGCTAAATGAGCTTGGAGCCAGGCTCCACCAAGAGATTGTTGTAAATGAGCAACTAACGAACGAGATACAAAAAAGAGAATTGCACGAAGTTATTATTGGGCAATATACACATAGAATCTTGCAGGGAATATCTTTTATTGATGAGTCTGACAAGGCTTTGGTACTCAGGTTTATGGACTCACTTTTAAATCAACCGACAGATAGAATCGTTAAATTTCTGGAGTTGATAGAGCCATAACATAGGGTTTTAAACGATTTGTTTAGGCATAAAAAATAGCAAATTAGGCACGGAGTGACTGGCGACAGCTAACTGGCTTTTTGGGGCCTTATATATACATATACATATAAACCTATAAAAACAAAAAATAATATAAAACAAAAAAATAGTTAAAAAAGCTAATATAAGGAATTAGCGGAGTGAAAACGCATAGTTTTTACATAATCTCGCAATAACAAACCCCCACACAAAAGGATTGAGCCTAAACCGGACATAATCCGTTTCACTTTGGACATAATCCGTAAAAAAGTGGACATTTTCCGTTAATAAGTGGCTATAATCCGTAGTGCTAAAAATAGCTAGGCACGAAATTGGACATAATCCGTAAATATAGCAAAAAACACCAAAAATAAATTTCAAACGAAAAAAATTTTGAAAAAATAAGACGCTGGAAAAACTTCACCATTATTATAAAGAAGCGAATACGCCAGAGATCATTATAGGAAAACAGCCAGAAAAACGGATTATGTCCGATTTACGCACGAAGTCTAAAGAAAACTACGCCTTATGCTCAGTTTTTAACGGATAATGTCCAGTAAAATGCGGAAAATGTCCAAAAAACAGCACCTAGATACGGAAAATGTCCAAATTAAATAATGAGGGAAAAATAGAAAGCCCGGCCAAGCATTGTGTTTTATGGCGATAGCAAAAAGCTTTGAAACCTTAGTGTTAAGGAGGGCAACCTTAACTACCACAAATGCTTGGCGGGCCATTAGGGGGTAAAGGGACTCTACCCAACAATTCAAGCATACAGCAGGGCCAAGGAAAATGTCATTTTAGTTTTTGGTATAGGTTACAGAATAACCTTACGCACAAAGATAGCGAATAAAGGCAATATGCAAAAGCACTCAAGCAATAACATTAAACAACTAAAGAAAATGCGCTGTGCGGCAAAATACAGGGGTGGTTTTTTGGCAAAAAAGACAGCAATTAGAAAATCAAAGAAAAGCCAAGGAAGATCTCCGGGGGAGGTCATTTTATTCCTGGAGGCTTTTAAAAGCAAGACGCCAGTTAAAAAATTGAAGTTCTGCGTGTGGTGTGGAGGCCCTGCCTTCCCTATGGGTTTGGTTTTTTTCGCTCGTGTAAACACCCCACCCCCTTTATATATAATGATTTGAGCCTAAGCAACACAAAAACAAGTCGTTTTTACTTGCATAATTACCCCTAAAATCGTGCGTAATCTCGCATAAAGTATATTATGCGAGATTGTAACGCCACTCATTAGGCACAATAAAAGGGTTATTATATCAATGAAAATAAATTGTATTATAGGGGCTGAACAAGCGCAACCGCTCCACAAGCTCCCCGAGCCCCTGCCCACCAACCCCCAACACCAAGCAATATGTATAATAAAACCTATTATCTATACACAACACGCACAATATATATACAAAACAGCCTTATTCTATACATATTCAGCTTATCGGGATTGCCGATAAGTTGCTGATAGTAGTTGTATGGTATTTCCATATAACTGGTAGTAAATTAGGTAATCCCGAATTTATTTATCTTTAGTGTGTTTGTCTATGCCAAGCAACAAGTAAGAAGTTTCAATATTATTATGGTATATATCACAATGGGCACAAAAAAGGTGCTTTACATCATTGCTATTATGGCTAGTCCTCCCACACACAAAGCACGTTATAGTTGAGTTATTATCATTAACAATATAGGTAGGTTGTTCACTATTGTATAGGTGGAATAGCATTTGTTTAATAGCCTCAATGTAGGCTTTTAGTTGCGCCATATCTAGCAATAAACGCCTAATAATGGCATATAATTCAGGTTGACTTTCAGTTGACTTGAGCTTATCTACAGTCTCATGTAGTTGTGTTTCAAGCTCTTTGAGTTTACCGATATGCGACTGAATCAATTAAGTTCTTTCATATTATTATCAAGCATATCTGATTTTTTTAATACCGTATGTGTGTCTTGAAAGTCATCTAATATTTTAGAAAATCTGTGTACTTCTCTACTTAATTGAAGCGTTTTATCATTTGATAACTTGCTTTCTACTTTTTGGTTTGCGTCTATAGCTTCAACTTTAGATTCAATATATTTTAGCTTTTGTTTTAGTAATTCGTATTGAGGCTGCATATATATTTGTTTTCTTAGAGCCACGAATATTTTTATAATCTTGTGGTTAATTTCAATAGCAATTTTGCTGTTTAGCACACTTGATAAAGTCAGTATGCCGTATTCATTATATACATAAGGAAGGTATTTAATGTTTTTGCCTTGTTTCAAGATTCCATTTTGGCATCTTGAAAGTTGCTCAACTTCGGATGAGGTTAATTGAAAAACAAAGTCCCCTGGAAATCGGTCAATATTTCTTTTCATTGCCTTGTTTAAATTCCCTGTTTTTACGCCATATAATTGCGCTAAATCAGAGTCTAGCATGGTTTTAATGCCTCTAAACTCGTAAATTTTTGAAGCAATATTTTCGTGTTCTACTATTGTTAAATCCATTGTTTTATATCCTTATATTTCAAGATTCCAAATTGGAATCTTGAAATTAGCTTCCACGCTTTTTTACTATTTTTAACTCGTGCCCGAATTTATCTAAAATATTTTGTAGCTCGCTTACTTTTAAAGTGTTTTCCCTTAGCTTTGTTCCAAGGGTGTTTTTACTAAAGCCCATATCAAGGGAAATATCTTGCACCTTTTTACCGTGTTTATATATAAGCCCTATTAGCTCATCCTTTGTATTTAACATACTAAAAGTATATCAGTTATTAGAGAAAATCACAATAATTGAGTTGCCAGCACATATAAATAGATAGACAACACAAGATACCGATGATTAACACTTGACACAGAAGATGAAACGCTGTAAACTGTGGTTATAGCGTTGAGAAAGCGCAGGGATGGCCAGCCCTCAGCACTATAGAAAAAGTAAAAAATTAATTGATCTTTGAAAATTTGGAAAAATAAAAGCGGTGTGGGAATGACACCTATTAAATAGAAGGTTTAGCACACTGGAAATTTAAGACACGAAACGGCTTTTTTCTATTGAATGATAATCAATAGTTTATTAACAGAGAGCAGAAAAAGCGGATAAGGATTAGGCACAAGTAAGGTTTAATCAATCGGGCTTATTAAGATGCTGAGGCATAAAAAACACTGGCAATCTTGATGCTTAATCCTTAGACGATACCGAACAAAAATCATTAACAAACAGTTTAAAAACTAAATTGTTTTTTAATGGTTTTTAGCCATTAATTAAATAACAAATGGAGGGCATTAAATGAATAAAGAATTTTTAAATGATATAGAGGGGAGCTTTAAAAAACAATTTCCCAACTCATATATTGAAACTTGGCATAGCAAAAGATTTAGCGAAACATACAATATACATTTTTCATTAGGTAAGGACAAAACGGAATATTCACACGGAATATTTGAAAACGATCCAATGGCACATAAATTACTTGTGTTTTTTCAGGACAACGAAAACAAACCGCTTTCTTTAGAGTCTGGCGGTGGGCTTTCTGATAAAAATTACAAAACGCTAACAAGAATCAGAAAAAAACAAGGCACGGAAGAGCAGATTTTAAAACACCTTGATAAATATTTTATTGAATTAAAAAGGTTGGTTATTGAGAACAATATTAAATAAATAAGGACGGTGCTAAATGAATACATACGAACAAAAAAAACAACGAAAAATAGAAAGATACACGGATTTAGCAGAGAAGGCCAAAAACAAAAGTGCAGATTTATATAGAACTGCAAAGAGTAAAGCAAGTGTAATTCCTTTTGGGCAGCCAATTTTAGTTGGTCATCATTCAGAAAGCCGAGACAGAAATTACAGAAAAAATATTCACAATACGTTTTCACAAAGCTACAAAGAACAGGACAAAGCAGAATATTATGAAAACAAAGCCAAGGCAGTAGAAAACAACAAGGCGATAAGCTCAGATGATCCCGAAGCAATTGCAAAGCTAAAAAGTAAGATTGAAAAGATGGAAAAGCAAAGGGCGCAAATGACGGCCATAAATAAAGCTTGGCGAGCTTATGCAAAAAAGCAAGATAAAAAGCCCTTGAATGAATTGAATTATAGCGATGAGGATATTTTAAAGTTAGAAAAAACTATTGAAAATAGTTATTCCATGGATAAAATCCCCTTTCCAACATACATGTCATCAAATCTTGGCCAAAACATAAGGGCAGCAAAGCAAAGGCTAGAAAAGCTTGAAACCAGAAAAAACCACACGACACAAGAAAAAATCATTAAAGGCATAAAAATTGTTGATAACGTGGAAGAAAACAGACTGCAAATGTTTTTTGCTGGTAAGCCTGAGCAAAGCATTAGGACAGAATTAAAACGAAATGGCTTTAGGTGGTCGCCTAGAAATGGGTGCTGGCAAGCGTTTATAAATAATAGGGCAAGGTATGGAGCGGAAAGGGTTTTAAATTTAATTGACTAAGTTAAACACCGGCGAAAGGCAATAAATTATGAACAAAACACTTGTTAAAAAGGTAAAGAAATGGGCTATTTACTATTACAGGAACGCCAACACAAACAAAATAAATCTACTCCTAGAGGGTATTAAGTGCGGAAAAATAGATTATCCTTTGCAGTATCCTAGCGGATTTGTGGTTTATAACAATCCTTATATTTTACCAAAATATTTAAAAGACTATGTAAGCGCAAACTATAAAAAGTTAATCGAGGAGGCTTTAAGATGAAATATTTAAGTAATTATACAGAGGCAGCACAAACAGAGCTTTTTAATGAAACAGGGGCTTTCTTTGCTTTTTCTACAAAGCAATTTAACGAAGCTAAAAAAGAGGGTGTCACATATGTTGATTTAGGGGCAGGCTTAATAGCCCCAAAGGAACAATCAAAAAAGTTAATGGATGGTTTAGCCGAAATACAGCAAAAAGGTATTGAGCTAGATTTAAAAGAAAATGGCAAAAAAAATATTATATTGCGTGAGTTGGGCAATTATGAATGTTTTTATAGCTATGATATTGATCCTTGTTGTGATGCTTTAGAGCAATACGGAATAACTAGAGAGGAAATAGCAACGGTGTTTAATGAAAATAAACATATAGACGAATAAAAGGGGCAAGCTATGAATAAAAAAAAATATGAACAGGAATTGAAGCGAATTAGATCGGGCAATGTAGATACTCAAAAAGTCATTTTACACATAGTACAAAGCGAAGCAGACAAAGAAGGGCATTATATCCCTGCTATGGTTCATGAGGGTGTAAAAGGCTATAGCAAAACCTTAATTGATTGGAAAATTAAAGACTATAGCGAGGCTTTAAAAATAGCGCAGGAAGGCAATTTAGCTTCTGGTTTTTCAATAGAAACACAACAGGCAATTATCACATATTCAATGTTTGGATAGAAAGGCGGTGAAAAATGAAATTTTACGCACAGAGTGAAAAACTTAAAACAAAGCACTATTTTTATGCAAAAAACTTTGTTGAGGCAAGGCATTGGGTAGTAAATCACCTAGATTTAAGCGGTGATTGGTTTATAAATAAAGCAAAAAAACAAAGGAGTGAAAGGCGGTGAACAGGTGGACAAAGTTTACACCAGTAAGCACGAAAGCAGAGTTTATTTTGACGACCACACAGTAGCCCGACTAACTATAGAGTACGCAAACGAGAACAGACCATTTGAAGCGGTTTTTTGTCCTGTAGGCGATATTTTAACGGTAATCCGACAACGCAGTATTTTAAAATTTAAAACGAAAGGCGGTGAAAAAGTTAATGGTAATTGAAATGGTACAAGTAAGCCCTGGGGTGTTCGCACCAGCAAGCACAGACACCCAAGGGCAGAAAGCCAAGCACCTTAATGAATGGCTCTATAGAATACAAAGTATAAAATAGCCGTTCCAAAGAATCAAATAAAAATGTGGGGCTTTATCTCCCCACATTTTTAAGCGAAAGGAAAGAAATCATGAGCAAATACCAAGATATTAAAGACAAATTAAGCAAGTTAATTGATAACAAGATTACAATTTATATAATGAATGACTTTGGTTTTCCGTGCATTATTCATACAGTTTTAAACAAGGTTGAAATGGGGAGCTATGCACAATACAGGGAAGCATTAACGATTATACATAAACCCAAGGGTAAGCGTAATTTAAGAGGGTTTAGAATGTACGGAAGTCATAAGGTATTTTTAATATGGGAGGGCTGGAAAGACATTGACCCGCAAGCCTTTGTTAAGGGTGAATCAAAAAATCCAGAGGTAACTATAACAAAGTCAAAATACACTTGCTTTAATAGTGGATATACAACAGATATTTTGAACTCTACCGAAAAGCCATATCTAGCAATTAACACACCAGAAGAAGTAGAGCGGTTATATGATTTATCACCGGAACAGAAAAAAGAAGTTGAAGAGCTGATTAAAACACACGGAAATATCATCCCTGAATTATATACGAACAGATTAGGCTTAACACCAAGACACGTCACGCAGAATTTTGAAGGCGTAAAAGTTTTGTTAGGGGGGTGTGTTTAATGGCTTTCATAGATTATGAAACGGAATACGGAACAGTAAGCAGAGACACAAATGTTTATGGAGCAAATGTATACATAGAAAACGGTCAAGGCTGTGGCACTATTTGGTTTAATACAGTAGCTCAGGCAAAGAAAGCGTTAAAAGCCGATGGAATTAAAAGAGGCAGCGATCTTGCAGACTGTACGAAATGCTCTTGTCATTATTCTTACGGAACTAAAGAGCATAAAAAATATCCTGAATATCTTTGTCGTGATGCGAAATTGAAGTATGCAAAACAATTTACATACAAGAAAACTAAGAAACAAGCAGCCATAGACAAAGAAATAAAGAGGTATTTCAAGGAAATTGTTAAAAGTAATAAGGTGGTCTTTGAATCCGAAGTAAGCCCAAAAGATTTGATGTCATTAGAGGTTCAGATCAGAACAGGCTTAAAAATTCGGATGAGAGCAAAAACAAACTTTACTGTATATGAAGTATTAGAAGCTAATTAGAAAAAGGGGAGCAAGAAAGATGAATACAAAGACAATTTTAGAACAAGCCAAAAAAGGCAAGACATTAGTATTTAAAATGAAATGTATTTGTAAAAGTGATTATGCTAGTAAAGCACCGATAACAGGAGTCAAAGAAAATGGGTGTGTATATGTAACTTTTATGGGGATTAAGAGGTTTGTTGTAGATCCCACGGAAATTGAAGAAATTATATAAAGGGAGGTAAGGCAGTGGATAAAAAGCATACTCAAGGGAAATGGGAGGTAATTACGCAAGGTGAAGAGGTTGTTATTGTTTGTAAAAAACAAGGGGGTGACAACCTGAACAGAATAGCAACTTGTAACACTGATTGGCCGAGCAGGTATAGGCACTATGAAAAGACCAGAGAGCTAACACAGGCCGAAGTTATGGCAAACGCACAATTAATAGCAATGGCTCCGCAGATGCTTGAGTGCTTAACGCAATTATTAAAACGAATAAAGCAGGGCGAAAAAATAACGTGGGGTGATGAGTGCTTTGAAGCTTCAAAAGTTGTTAATGAAGCCTTGGGTAATCCTTGTCCATTTTAAAATAAGAAGGGAGCTGAAATTATGAGTTTAATAGCGACAATAACAGAAGAAATATTGTCAGATGATACAGACCAATCAAATAGGTTACAGTCTCTTTATGAGAACGGAACAGAGCAGGACAGGAAGGCTATTGATGAAGCTATGATGTGCGTTTGTGGGTGGACACTAGAGACATTAATTCAAAGGGCAGGTGGGTAGTTATGGACAAAGAAAGACTAGAAAGAATCAGAAAAGGGGAATCGATCGCTATTTTTTGGGGTTTTGAAGATATTTTAGGAGAAGCAAAAGAAATGGGCATCAAACTAACAAAGGAACAGGCCAAGGAAATCTTACAGGAAATCGACATGCGACATGATGCAACAATAGGTGTTAATTGGGATGTTTTGAGAGTCTATATTGAGAATTATTCTAGTGAAAGGGGGCTTGAGTCGAATGAATAAATGTAACGATAAAGTTAGTGGCTTGATTTTTGACGATTGGACACCACAAGAACAGGGGCAAAATTACGATACGGATACGTGGACGCAGGTATGTACCAAATGCGCTAATAAACACAAATTAAAAAACTTAGATGATGCAGGGCAAGGGATTTGTGGGGTTGAAGGCTGTGAAAACGAGTCAGATTATTATTATGATTTTAATAGAGAGGAGTAAAGCAAATGATTGAAGCAACAGTAAGAAAGGATTTAAGAGAGCAAGGCGACCGGCCAGCAACAAACGCCGGAGCTTTGCCGGCAGAGTTAATGAATAGCACCTTTGAGGCAATACAGCCGGACGAATTGGGTGAGTTTGGGGATTTTTATAACATGGCAATTAAAGTAAAGGGCGATACGGATCAAATGTATTTGGTTAATAGCATTGATTTTGATTTTGACCAATCAACAAGAATCAGAACAAAAGCCTTTGGATTTAATCACGATGATGTACGACAAAAGCACGAAGAAATGAGAGAGGACGACAAAGATTTGCCAGAAACCCTGACAGATAAGCAGTGTAGCGATGTGCTGGATTATATGCTAAATAAGGGCGATGTGAGCATAGGCATAGGTTGGGATACGGTTGAGTTCGCTATTGAGGAGGTGATTTAATGCAAAAAATGACAGAGAAAACAATCAAGGGCGAGCCAAGATGTAAGCACGTACTAATTGATGGGGCTGGTACTTATTGCGAAAAAAAACCGACACCCGAACACAAATGGCATAAATACCATAGAACAGATTGCTATGGGCTAAAGGGTAGCTGTCGGTTTTTAGAAAATTATGAGCAAGGAGAGAATTAACATGGCAACCAAAGAATTAGTTGAAACACCAATTGAGGCATTGGAAGAAATAGTTAGGCTGCGAGAGCGAGGCAACACAAGGGGAATTCTTGATAATGACGAAGGGGTTAGAACGGTTTGGGACAAATATACCATTGAATCATTTGATAATAATTAGGAGGAAATATTATGTCAGAACAACAAACATTTTCAGTAACTTATGCCGAAACAAGATATTACACTAAGCAATTTGAGGCTAAAACAAAAGAAGAGGCTCTTGATAAGGCATCCGAGGATTGGTGCGAAGTTGGCGATTGGAACGATACCCAAAGCCCCGATGTAGGGATGCATGATGTTGCCCAATTATAAAAATAAAGAAGGGAGCAAAAACAGTGAGTAAGCAAAAAGAATTAGCAAATAAATATCATACTTGTAAGTGTAATGATAGGTTGATGGCGATTGATTGGGAATCCACAGCGTTGGTTGAAGTAGACTTTGAAAAAGCGAATAACATTAAGCCGTCAGGAAGACTTATTTGGTTTGTATCTTCGTGCAGAACTTGTGACGGACGTATTTTGCATGGCTGTTCGTTTTGTGATTATAGGGTTGTTGGGGAAGAATTAATCAACAAGGCCCTCAAAGAAGCCAAGCGAAAAGTAAATAATTCATATGGCTTAATGGATACATTAAAAAAGTTGTGGCAAAAAAAGAACTTAGAGGTATTATGGGAAAAATTAGGAGATGTTCCGGTAAATGATGATGGAAAAATTGAAGAATCTTTTTTAGATTTTGAGGTTGGAACAGATAGAGAGGATATTTGGCATTGGTTTGAAGAACAGAACCCCGATATTTCGGTGGCAAAATTAATGTACAGTGGAAAGGGGCAATAAACTATGAACAAACTACACATTATATTTTCAGGTGATAGAGAGTTTAGGGTTTTAAGAACAGTCAGAACAACTCACGAGGAAGCTTGGGAAATAGCAAACAGACTAGCCCAACATCCAAACAAAGATTTTGACCACTACGATGTCTTGGGTGGCTATGATACAGAACAGGAAATGGACGAGGATATTAGGCAGCATTACGCACAATCGAAGCTAGGGTATAGATAAACAGGAAAAAATGGTGTATAATGTCTGACCCTATAAGCAGCACAATAGGTAAAAAAGCAGTAAAAATGTAAAAAAATGAAATTTATTGGGTTGTTTATACGATAACTATATATGAAGTAGATTTTAACGGGGGTGGAGAATGTTAACCGCTTGTAAGGAAGTCATAAATACAATCGAAGCAGCTACAGTTACAAGTTTTCTTGTATTTGGCACTTCCTATATTTCCGAAACCGATCTTTTACAAGGCATTGAAGGCAAGAGGGACAGAACTATTGTAAAAGAAGCTATCAATGAATTGTTTTTTGTTTTCTATACAAAGGTGAAAAAAGAAGCTGTCCGTTACCCTACTAGACCAGAATTTATAGTAAATTAAACACCAGGTTTAAAACGCCCTCGATTTTTTCGGGCTTATCTTTAAGTTTATCAATGATTTTGTACATAGCTACTTTCTCTCGCTCTTCTAGCTGCGTAAGACTTATATTGGCCTGAATTGCAGCAGGCGTAACCAAGTGATCTCTTAAATCAAGAGTTATAAACCCTTTTAGCTCGTTTTCAAAAAAGCTATCCAAAATTTCATCTTTTGCTGTAGATGTTAAAAAGTGGTATTTCCAGTAATTTTTATTTAAGTGCGCAGATATTTCTTCTATGTACTTAAGTAGCCCAGGCTCTTTGTTTCTTTCTTCGAAAGCAGCCAGAGCAAAATCATAGGCTTCTTCATCTGTTAAATTAAGAAGTTTAGCCAACGTCCGAACTTTATCTACTGGTGGAGCGATATGTTTGCCTGTTTCTATGTTTGAGATATAGCAGCGAGCAGAAATGTTCCCCAGCCCATCTAGCAAGCTTTGTTGGGTCATTTTCTTTTCTTTTCTATGTTTAGCGAGTAATTCAGCAAAGCTCATTATATTACTAATAATAACTATATTTTGATTTCAGCACAAGTTATATATACTCAGTATACCCATATCTATATACTAGCGCAGTAGACAAAAGTATACAGCGGCAGTATACTTGAATATAGAGCAAGGAAAGAGAACGCCTAATTATGGAGCTAATAAGCAAGGTGATAACGGTTACATATACTAGCTCAGTATATATGACAGCTTAGTAGAACACTGGGCTAATCTTTATCTTATGAAAGGAGGTCGGTAAAAGGAACATTTAGTTTTTCGGCGACACGATCAAGCCAGTTGATACTTGGTACTCTTGCGCCGGATTCGATTTTTTTATAATAGCTTAAGGAGATGTGGAACTTTTGGGCAAATTCTTCTTGAGTCAAACCTAATTTGAGGCGAACCTCTTTAACTTTTATCTTATACATAATTAAAGATTGTAGTACGATAATGAGCTTAAGTAAGGGACACAAATAGGGAACTTTTTAAAAGGAGTAATGGGATGAAAAACTACAAAGTAACGATTGCTGAACAGCATCATTATAGTATTGCTGTAAAAGCTGCTGGGGAATTTGAGGCCGGAGAAATAGTAGAAAAGAAGTGGGATAACGGCAAGGGGCGTAATGCATTTTCTGTAGAGGAAGTTAGTGGTTGTGATGTTGTGAGCACTGAACAGGTGTCAGATAAAAATGAAAAAATAGCGACTGTCCAAGATTTTAAAGATTACAACAATAAAATGGAAAGGGCATTGAGAGACGTTTACCTATTTCTAAGGGCTAAAAATAAAGAAAACACATATAAATACCCAGAAGAAAATTTAGGGGATATAAACCAACTCTTACAAGAGGTTTCAATTATATTTGAGCGAAAAATTCATCAGGAAGCACCAAGATAAAAATATTATTTGATGTATAATATAAAAAATGAGCTTTTAGGGAAATTGCAGAAGATAAACGAGAAATAAAATCACTTTTTTGATATACTAATATAATGTTTGATGCGTCAAACAAACAAGGGTAATTTAGGGCAGTAAGGGACGTATGAAAGAAATAAAAACAGACAACATACAAATTATTCAATATAAGAACGGGAAGCAACATAGTTTAAAAGATGAAATGGTGCGGATGTTCCATTTTGAAAAACGAGATTTTAAAAATGCCCTCCGTTATTCCCATGAATACATTGTGGCTTGTCTTGAGATATCAAACAACCCTGAATATGCTGTAGGTATAAACACCTGGTATTTTCGTGATAATAAGAACGAGCGATTATTTCCAACCTGGAAAAGAGCCTTAATTTCTCAGCCAGTGATACCAGCCTCAATAATTCAAAGACGCAGGCTTAACAAATACCTTCAGAACAGAATAAAGGAGCTGAAAGACACCAGTTCTTTAGACACTTTTTATGTCTTTGCTCCTTATAAAATTGATATAATGAAAAGAGTCCTTAACACAATTTATTCGGAATATGTTTATTATCGGGATAAAGTGGGTAATACATCTATATTGAGTAGAGATGAGAGGAGATATATATGCCACAAAAGAAAATGATAGCAACCCCTTTTGAAAAGCTTGCGGAAAAGTTAAGTCAGCGACTGGGCAAAAAAGTAGATTTAAACAAAGGCTGGGGAATATTTTTGCCCATAGCACTAAAAGCATCCTTGGGGAATTTACCTAAGAATGTTTTTTATTCAGCTACAGAACAAAAACCGTTTGCAGCTCCATTGCCTCCGAGATATTTAACCACAGCTTTTTCGACCATTTCCGTAAATTAGTCAAACCTAAACACGTCTTTAATCTTTTGAATTCAAAAATTCTTTTAAAAATGGTACAGTATAAAGTATATTGACCGTATTGTTTGTATGCTTTATAGGATGCGTCACCAGTATGATTTAATAGCAGTTGAATAATGTGGGAGGGGAGCTTATATAAGTCAGTAAATACCTTATACCCGAAATAAGGGGTAGCAAAATAGGGAGCCAGAAGATGAATAAATTAAAAAAGAAAACAAAAGAAAAAGAAACGCTTCTCTCTGCTAATTTTATCACAAAAGATGGTTTAGAACACAAAGAACTAGACCTTCCTGAAAGTCACCCTGGAAAACTATCCCTCGGAAGAAATGTAACCGATACAAATATTATCCCGCATGAAGACAGATTAGATCTTGATGGCGAAGATGTTGCTGGTTTATTCCCAGAGGTAAAAAAAGAAGTATTTGAACCAACGACCGGTATTCAAGATAAAGATAAAAATTATATTCTTGAAAACGAAATCACAAATCTAGTTGAGGATGTCCAAAAAACAAAAGAAACCCCACAAATTATCAATGCTAACGACCTTGTTTTTACTGTTACCAAAAAAGAACCAGGAGATAGGGTTGAGATTATCCAGGATTACCCGGCTAAAGTTTTTCCAGAGCCTAAAAATAAAGCTTTTATTGAAAAAATAGACGAAATATGGAGCGAGACATCTTCAGGGATGTCTTTTCATCATCTCTACACAGAAGACTTTGCGCTAGATGGCCGAGAAATACACATTAAAGGGCAAAAGGTTCTCAATTTTGGGTCTTGTAGTTATTTGGGCTTAGAGCACCACCCAAAGCTAAAAGAAGGAGCGATAGAGGCAATACAGAGATACGGCACTCAATACTCTTCGTCCATTACTTATCTGTCATTAGGTTTATATAAAGAACTGAAAGAAAAATACACAAAAATATTTGGAAGTAACGTTGTGTTAGCCCCAACGACAACCTTGGCTCATGCATCTAGCATTCCATTGATAGCTGATGAACACGACGTTTTTTTGTTAGACCAACAAGTTCACAACTCTGTACAAATGGGCACTCAATTAGCCGCAGCGCAGGGGACACCTTTTTTTATAATGCCTCACAACAATATCGAGGCTCTTGAAGATAAAATCCAGAAATTGAAAAATGAACATAGAAAAATTTGGTATTTTCTTGATGGGGTTTACTCAATGTATGGAGATCTAGCCCCTATTGCCGAGCTAGAAAAGTTGCGAGATAAATATGACAATTTATATCTTTATATAGATGATGCTCACGGAACAAGCTGGCGAGGAAAAAATGGGAAAGGTCATGCGTTAAGCTGCCTGAAAAGCTTAAGGAAGACCATAGTCGCTGTTTCTAACAACAAGGCGTTTGCTGGGGCCGGAGGATCCTTGGTTATAGAAGATCCAGAACTTTATAATGTTATAAGCAATTTTGGTCAGACAATGATTTTTGGGGGACCAATTCAACCGGCCAACTTAGGAGCATGTTTGGCTTCTGCCGATATTCATTTATCAAAAGAAATTTATGTGCTTCAAGATAAGCTTAGATCAAAGATTGATCTAAGAAATAGATTGTTTGATAAATATGATATTCCGGTTTTTGGAGATCGCCAAACCCCCATATCCTTTATTTGTGTGGGATCCCCAAAATCCCTTGGGATCCTTTTTCATAAATTGTTTGAAGATGGCATTTACACTAATTGTGCAGTATATCCGGCTGTATCCAAACAAAAAAGTGGTCTTAGGACAACAATGACTAATCATCTTACAGATGCGGACATTGAAAAATTTGTTGAGCGAGTTGCCTATCATTTGCCCAAAATTCTTCAAGAAGAAGGGTCCTCGATAGAAAAAATTAAAAAGAGGTTTAAAATAAAAGAGAGAAACCTTGTAAAGGTTTAACCTTGGATATATTTTACTGGTCTTCGATAGCTGCTTTTTTTCTCACATTATTTTTGGCCGTCTTTGTGTATTTTGAGGACAAGCAACGAAGCACCCACAAAGTATTAGGCTTGTTTGTTTTAATCTTGGCCGTAGGCATCTTTGGTGATTTTTATTACAGAATTCCAATAATTAACTCTTCTTTTATACCCAATATATTGCGGGGCATTTTCGCCATTGTGCCGTTTTCTCCGGCTTTATGGGTACATTTTATTTTCTTGTTTACAAAAATTAAACCAAAAAAACACGTACTCTCGACTATATATTTAAGTTCATTGGTGTTATCGGTGTTAAATGTGCTATTTCCTAAATTTATTTTTAGTGAAGTTTCTTTAACGGCGACACATCTTCTTAAGACAACCCCGTCCATAGGATTTTATTTATTTGCTATATATATCTTCGGGGGGGCAACTCTAAGTCTGTATTTTGTTATTAAAGCAAGAAAGCGCAGCGCAGGGCATTTTAGAGAGCAACTAAACTATTATTTGTTTGCAAACGTTATTATTTTTATAGCTGTAATATTGTATGCAATAGCGGTTGGTTTCTTTCCGGGCTTTCCTCGCCTGGATAATGTGTTTTTAAGTATATATGTTTTAATTATTGTTTATAGTATTACTAGAAGAGAGCTATTAAACATAAAACTCCTTGTTGGCCGTCTGCTCACATATGGGCTATTAGTAGCGGGGGTCGGCTTTGTGATGTATATGTCTCGTTTTTCCGTAGACAGTTTCTATTTATCTTCGCTCGTGGCTTTCGTTATCTCTACTTGGCTGGCATCATTTATTTTTATCAAGGGCAAAAGAAGCTTAATTAATAGAGTATTTGCAGGGTTTTTATTAACGCTATCTGCCGGAATATTTGGCGATTACTTTTATTATACGCCAGTGGTTAACAATATTGCTCCAAGAGAATTGTTAAGAGCAGCGTATGTAATAACACCTTTTTCTGCATCTACGTTATTACATTTTATATTCTTATTCACAAAGACTAAGCCTCCCAAGGGTATAGTCCCATTATTATATACTGGATCTATATTATTGATGGTATTGAACTTAGCGATACCAGCGTTTTATTTTCAATCAGCCACAGTTAAAACGTTAGGGGAGTTGAGCACGACAACGACACTGGCTTATCACGTCTTTAGTAGTTATAACCTGATGGCAGTATTGCTTAGTTTTGTGTTTGTAATACGCCGAAGAAGAAAAAGCAGAGGGAAATTAAGGGCGCAGATGAATTATTATCTTTTTGCTGCGGTTAGTATTATATGTGCAGCACTTTTATATTCTATTGCAATGGGAATTTCTCCAAATACTCCAAGATTAGATAATATATTCTTGGTTCTTTATGTTTGTACCATTGCATATAGCATTACTAAAAGTGAACTATTTCAAATTCAGATTGTTATTAGTCGAACGCTTGCTTATGGGTTAACCTATGCCTCTGTAATATTTATTTTTTTGCTAATGAACCTACATATTAAAGAGCCGAATATAAAAGTATGGTTTAATCTGTTTTATTGTTTACTGTGTGCATTGGTAGCTCCTAGAGTAAGAGGAAAGCTTCAGACTGGATTAGAAGAGAAATTTGTGTCAGACGATTATGAGCCTAATAAGGTTATAGATGAAATAACAAAAGATATTACCGGTGTTTATGAAAGAGAAGGTATTTTTAAAATTTTAATCAAAGCCATAGAAGCAATTATCAAAACCAAAGATAGTCATTTATTAGTTTTGGAAAAAGGGACTGAAAGAACCAACAATATTTTTCATTTATATGACAAGGATATGATAGAAGTTGCAAGTATGGACCCAGATAATCCGGTTATCAAATATTTTCATAATAAATATAAGCCAATAAAATTCAGTAAGCTAGATAAGGAAGCGCAGGGCGAACTAAAAAAATATTATATTAATAGATTTAGCATTCTAATTCCCTTATACTCTCCTCCCAATTTATTTGACGGGCTGCTTATTGTTGGACAAAAAGTATCAGAGGCCGCTTACACGAATAAAGATATAGGTTTGTTTCAAACCATTATAAATTTTACAAAAGTGATTTTAGATAGACTCCGGCCATATGAGGAAATCAAGCAGGAGTACGCAGAAGATAGAGAGCGAGTATATGAAGCTAAAATGATGGAAATTCAAGCCAAAAAAAATGAGGACTTCGCTTATACTATTCAAGAGTATAACCACGAGATCAGAACCCCTTTAACTATGCTAATTGGAGCTATTCACACCTTACTTTATAAAATTAAAGGACAAAAGCCTATTTCGAACTTAAAAGAAGAGTTAGATGATATGCTAAAAAATGGAGAGAGGATGAACGATATAGTTGGCACAACATTAAGGCTTACTCCAGGCAGCATTAGTGAAAGAAAGCGGAAAAGAGATCCCCAAGGAATAAATGAAATTATCCAGCAAGCACTTGATCTATATACGTTTGTACACGAGGTTAAGGTGATTAAGAATTTTAATGAAGAAGAGATATATGTATTCGGTGTTAATAATGATATTGAACGCATTTTCATAAATCTAATTCGTAATGCCGATGAAGCAATGCCTAAAGGAGGAAAGCTTCAAATTAAAACCTCCCTGCAAAATCAAGAAGCTTGCATTGAGATAAAAGACACCGGAATAGGAATCCCGGAAGAAGATCAACAAAAAGTATGGGAAATACATCGCTCAAGACATGTAACAAAAGGCAGAGGCTTAGGTTTGTCGATAGTTCATAGATTAGTGACTGAGCACCAAGCCAGGATCACTTTAAATAGTATAGAAGGGGAAGGCACAACTTTTACTGTGCTTTTTCCGACAGTGGAGGCTATTTAGCCTCTGTAAGCGTCTGGGGTTTATTGATATATATAGACACTGGTTTATTTGAAGTAGGTCCAAATAAAGCTTGCTTGCTTGATATCATGCTTTGAAAATTATCATCAGTATATTTGTGGCTATAGGGCACATATTTTTTTGCTAAATCGACAAATAGTTCCCCAGCCCTTTCAAAATTATCAACTATAATATTTTCAGCTAGACTAAAGTTTTCAATTACAATAAGGTTCCACATAGATATTCCCCAGGGCAGTTAAGATTAGCTGCTATCTCTTGATTATTTAGATTCGTCTTCTAGTTCTTTGCGTCTGACATAAGATTTTTCTCTTAGATCATCTTTCATGTATTCACCATGCTTTTTGATGACAACCTTTTCTAAAACATCTACTAATTCGTCTGGGTTAAATGGTTTTTTAAGATACCCTACTGCACCCCCCACAATGGGGCTAGTAGCTTTAGCCCATTTTTTTTGATCTTCGTAAGCACTTAGTATAATAACACTCATTTCTTCATAAAAGCCTTCAGATTTGCGCCACTCCCTGAGCATATCAAGCCCATCCAGGTCAGGCATTTTTATGTCTAAAATTACACAATCAATTTTATTTGGTCCTATACCAACCCAGGTTTTATGTTTTTTTAATGTTTTCAAGCCTTCTTTTCCGCCGTTAGCGGTAATGATATTCCATCCTAAACGATCCTCAACAGTATTTTTTATCAAGTTTGTAACGCCCACCTCATCATCAATAGCTAAAATTAAAGGTTTACCTTTTTTCATTTATGCCTCCTTTTTCAAATTTATTGTCCCAATAATCAAGACAATGCCCAAGAACATGATAAGGGCCTAAAAAGAAACCTTTAATTGGAAAATACACAATTAAAGGAAGATAGATAGCGAAAACAGTAAAAGCCTCTACAAACGGATGAGAGGGCTTTCTTTGACCGGCTTTATACTCTTTTTCAACCCGTGTTTTTTCGTATTCATTGCCAATGGCGTTTAGATAATAAGCCATATGTTTGTGGAAACTAGCTTGAGGATATGATTTTCTGTTCATAAGAGAATCACGTATACAGCGAGCCATGTTTTTGTACCAAGAAACAAAGCCACCTAAAAAACCAATTATCGCTCCGTAAACTATTGACCATAACAATACGATTAAAAAGTAAATGTAAAATAAGATTTTTTTCATATAATAGCCTTCCATAATGACATCATTATATCACTATTTTAGCATTGTATCACTGTTTGATGCATCAAACAAATAAACAATATGTTGTATAATGTAGAAATGTAAAATAACCATATGGCATAAGGCTATAAGTAACATTACATTCGGCTTATAATGCAATGTATTCTATAATAATGAGGGAGAATAAAAATGAATAATGAATTTGGAATCAGCGATCTTCAAATAAAACTAATGGCAAATAAGCTGGGGTATCCAGGAGGGCTATCTGAGCAGGAATTAGCGGATATTAAGGTGGGGCTTATTGGAGAAATATTCAAAAAAAGGGAAGAGCTAGTATACCCTGTTATTAAATATGCCCTTGAGCTAAGGCTTAAGAAAAATAAAGGTGTAGTTCGTACAAGATGTTGTGAAAAAGATGCTGCGAAAATAAGGTGCTGTGATAAGAATGAAGACTAAGTATCTTAAAGATATCCTCACAAGGATGTGCAGGCATCCTAAAAAATATCCATTAACAAACAGGTCTTCGGTTACAAATGCCCAAAGACTAGAAATAATTAAGGGGGTTTTCGATGAAATGATAGAATGTTTATTAGAGGGGTGTAATTTTGAAATAAAGAATTTTGGGACAATAAAACGGAAAGAAAGACCAGGGAGAACTTATAGGAACCCCAAAACAGGTGATAAAATTAAAAAGGATCCGGCAACAACATTGAAGTTTAATATAGCAAAAAAGATGAGAGACAGGCTAAATGAGCAATCCTGAATATAATGAGCCAAAGCAAGGAAATAAGTTCAAAGAGGGAAATGATGGGAGAAATGGATCAAAAAAGGATTATGAAAAAACTCGGAAGTAAAATTACTACTTTAAAGAAAAAGGAAGGGTTAGTTACTGAGGAATTAGCAAAGAAAATAGACGTAGCAAGAAGTACCTTATGGTGTATTGAGACGGGAAAAGTAGACCCTAAAATGAGCACAGTAGTAAAGATAGCAAAGTTTTTTGGTATGAGCATTTCGGAATTATTAGATTTTAATAAATAGAATCAGCCATATATTTTTTAAACTCATAATCTCGCATAAATAAATATATATACATTGACAAATACACTAATTATGCATTATTATGCGAGAAACAAGGAGGTTTAAATTGAATACTGAATTAAAATTACATAATGATATAGAAACAAGGATTGAAAAGTTACCTGAACACTATAAAAAGTTTTTTATATGGAAGCAGCCAAACAAATCTACAAGACGACATACGATCAAATCATATTTATTGCATTTGAATAAAGTAGAAGATCTATTAGGGAAAAAGTTGATGGAGAAAAAGGGGGCAGCATATGTTTCTGTAACCAAAGATGAGTTGGTTCAACTAAAAGACACTCTATCACATAAGCTTAACCATAAACCTTCAAGCGTGAATGCTTATTTAGCTTCAATAAAATCTATTTTCAAATATTGGACACAAGAGTTGGAGATTGTAGAAAAATCCCCTATCCCGCTGGACTTTCAAGAAGAAGAACCATACGCAGAGAAGGAAATGTATATTACTGAAGAACATTTAAGGGAAATAAATAATATATTAGATGAGCTGGTTAAGACAGTTACAACTAAAATACCGGCCAGCATGAATGTCACAAGCCTTTTCTTCCATGCTTTACAACGCAAGGCAATTATTAGGTTAATGATTGATACAGGGGCTAGAGTTGGGGAAATTGCTGGAATTACTGCAAATGATTTTGACAGATACGAAATTATGATAGACAAGAGAAAGCACAAACAATGGCAAGTGAAAATATATAATTCTAAAAAACGAGATGGATCTCCCTTAGCTCGCTGGCTACCTATATCAAAAGAAACAAAAAAAGCAGTGGATGAAATGCTTTATCATGCTCAATTAAAAATAAAAAACGGGGAACTGCCTTTATCAACTGCAAACTTTAGTAAAGCCTTTCATAGAAAAAATAGATCTAGGGCAATTCAAACTTGGATTAACGAGATACAAAAAGACCTTAATAAAATGGGGTACAATATCCCGAAGCTGACACCCCATCATTTTAGACATCTGTTTGCTACCAGACTAATTCTGGCAGGCGAAAACGATGCAACCGTACAGAAAATGTTAGGGCAAAAAAACATTCAAAGTATAATCAGGTATGTTAAAGCCAGCAACCAAATGGCTGGAGCTGCCAGCTATAGAACCTTTGGTTTTTAACTTATATATCTTCAAAGATTAATGAGACGTGATCCCCGTCTTTAACAGCTAACAAATTTTTGTTTAGTTCGGGCCTATACCTAGTTAACCAGCCACCTACGTTTGCTAAAATGTTTTTTATGTAAGTTCCTTGATTTTCAGGATTTAATACTTGAGGATCCTTTATTACAAATTTCCCATCTGTCTCAATTATAGAGATGATTTTTTCTATAGTTGCCTCAGTTTTTTGTACCTTATCTGACAAAATTAACGCCTAATAAGAGTACGAAGGGTAGCTGTAATAATCGCTTGATTTCTTTGTTTTATATTTATTGGTTCCGGTTTTCCCTGTGTAAGTATTATAGTTCCCAGAATAGCTGAAATTATCTTTTACGGTGTTGTTTGATTTAGTTCTATAGTATCCGTTTACATATGTGCCATTTTTGCGAGTATAGCCTTTTACATAGGTCGAGCCTACACAAAACACAGTGGTAGTAAACATAAAAAGCATTAATAATGCTGAGATAAAATATTTTTTCATTGAAAAAACTCCCTTCATTTAACTTAAGATAATGGTAGCACAGCACCAACTTTTTTTTAAACCTTTTCCGGGGTTTTGTGCCTAATTTTGATGTGCCAAAAACTAAAATGTAGTAATTAGGCTATTACGCCATAATGTTGGCTATGCCTAAAAACAAGATAAATAATTTTCCTCATTCAACAAAACTCAGATTTACAAAAAACAACTTCAATAAGTTAAGAAAAATCAAATACGACAATAACTCTTCATTCAATAAAATCATAAACGCTTTAATTTCACAAATTGACGAAAAATCTATTTCAAGCACTATCAAAAGCTGGAAGGCGAGTCTATGAATAAGCCTGGCCGACCTTTTGAAGAGTCTCTTTTAACAATGGAGCAAAACCGACTTGTATATTGTGGAACGGCTGCTCAATTAAGGAATTGCTCTAAATCAATACCTATAAAGTATAACGACAAAACAAGATATTTTGAATTTCCAATTTTCCCAACTATCGCAAAACACCTTGAAAAAATTGTCCCCCATATGCAGATAGATGTGAGGCTGAAAAAGCACCTAACCAGTAAGTCCAAACAGTTAAGCAACTTCTGGGATCTTAAGCTATCAAAGGACATAAAAGAAGATGCTCCATTAAAAGATGTTGGGCTTATTGATATTAAACTTTTTCCTCATCAAAAAGTTTCTTCCCGTATTAACGAGTTATTTACAAGGGTACTTTGTTTGGATGAAATGGGACTAGGTAAAACCATAGTAGCTCTTCGGTCGGCCTTGTACCGTAAAATTTTCAATAAAAACAAACGCTGCCTAATTATCTGCCCAAATTCTATCAGGGTTACTGTATGGGCAAATGAAATAAAAAGCCGGACAGGGCTGGGGATTTGTGTGCCAGACGGCACGAAGATCAAGCGAGAAAAGCTAATCAAGCAATTTATGGATCTTAATGCTTCTAATGAAGCTTATCATTTTATGGTTATCAACTATGAGATGACCTACAAATACCTGGATCTCATAAAGCAATTCGCTGATGACCAGATGCTTATTATCGATGAATCTCACTACATGAAAAACAGATTATCTCAAAGAACTAAAGCGATTTTCAAAATTAATCCTAAGTATCTAATAAGTATGACCGGAACTCCATTCGACAATAAAATCGAAGATATTTTTGCTTTAGCTGAATATGTCTGCCCTTTAATTTTTTCCGGGAGCTACACTAAATTTAAAGACCAGTATTGTATAGAGCGCACTATCCCTCTTAAATCAAAAGGCAGGGTAATCCAGCGCAATGTAATTGCAGGCTATAAAAATCTTGCTCAACTTAGAGCCACATTAGGGCTTATTTCTTATAGGCGCACAAAAAAAGAAGTTCTTGATTTGCCACCTAAACTTTATGAAAACCGACAAATTCAAATGACTGTAGAGCAATGGAAATGTTACGAAAAAATGCGTCTGGAATGTTATGTAATGGTTGCCAAACTAGACGAAAGCCAAATAGAAGCAACGGCCAAGGGCATTTTGGCAAAAATGTTGCGACTTTCACAGATTACAGATGGCTATTTAACTGATTTTGCTGATAAAAGCAAAACTTATTGGATTAAAAATAGTGGAAAAGTAGCCGAGCTTGATGATCTTCTGGAGCAAATAATAAATAGCGGACACAAGGCGGTTGTATGGTCCCGGTTTGTTGAAGTAGTAACCCACTTAACCAAAAGATATAAAGAAAAATACGGAGCTGTTTATATTAATGGGCAAGTCCCTACAAGTATGCGGCCAGAAATTATTGACCGCTTCCAAACAGACGAAAACACAAAAGTTTTTGTCGGCCAAATTCAAAGTTGCGGAGTTGGCATGACTCTTCATGCTGCCAGTTATGAGATTTTTTTTGATAAGTGCTTCATTTCCTCTTCAGGTATCACACAGGCGGAAGATCGTTGCCACAGAATAGGAATGAAAGATCGACTGACGATAATACATCTTATTGCAAAAAGTACAATCGATGAATATTGGGAAAAGAATCTTAAAAATAAGCTTCAGGCTGTCAATGAAGTTACTCAAGATAATCAAGAGCAAGAATACACAGTTATCCCCGGAAAAGTTACTAAAGGAGATTTACTAGATTTATTAAAAATAGGAAAGAAGGGGGCCTAAAAATGAAGCTGTCTAAATACCAAGAAAAGAGATTAGAAAAGCTGAAACAAAACAAAGGAACCCCTGTGTTTCTTGCAGGTACAGAAGGCTCCACCAAAGTTTCCGGGACAATAGTTTCTTTTAAGGTGGTTAAACCAAGAAAAAACCTAAAAATTCTTTATGGCTTGTTGTTTGAAGGCCAAAACAGTCCTATTTACGGCTCTAAAAAAGCCTTTGTTTTCGCATCTTAAATTAAAAGGAGAAAAACCATGACATCTATAAACGAAACTTTAGAAAGTGAAATTGATAAAGAATTAAATGAGCTTCAAGAAAATAAACCTGAGATGGTTCCCATTGAAGCTCTTGATGAAGCAGTTCAGGGAGCTTTTGATAAACAGTTTAAAGAATATGCAGAAAGATATTTAAGCTCGTATAACAAATATGTGCAGGCTAAGGCTGTTATGGATGATTTAAAAAACAAATCTGATGCTGCGGAGGTAGCAATGATTTCTTTTGCAAGGGATATTGGGGTTTTAACCAGTGAAGTAGCTCTTACTTATGACGGAATGGGAACGTTCAAGATTAAAGAGGCATATTTCGGTAATGTGACAAAGGCAAATCGGGCGAAAGTGTTTGCATTCTTTCGAAACCAGAAACGAGAAAACGAATTTTTTGAATTGTCAGTACGGAAAGCTGAGGTCAATAAATTTGTTCGAGAGAAGGTCGATAAATGCAAGAAAAATAGTAAAGGAGGTGAGATCGAGCCTGATTTACCAGATGGCGTTTCTTTTGGAAAGAAACACAGCGTTTCATTATCAAACCGAAACTCTAGTTTTGGTGTATAAAAAATATTTTTAAGGAGGAAGTTATTATGGATTGGCCAAACGAAGAAGTTGAAGAGGCAAAACAAAATACCGGGATAGTAGAACCGGCAAAAAAAGAAACAAAACAAGAAGACGCTCCAAGCGAGGAAGAAGCTTTCGAGCAGTTAGGAGAAGATATGATGCAAGATGCACCACAAGAAAAAACTGAGACACCATCCCCTGCCCCTGAACCAGAAAAAAAAGAAGAAAAGAAAGAGGATAAGTCACCAGAAACTCAAACAACGGCTGTTGAAGCAAAGCCAGAGCAAGCATTATCTACAGAAATTAATATGGAGGAGCACTTTATTGACGGAAAACCTAGAGGCTCTGTAGACATGGATGCTGGGGCATTGAATACGCCGAGATGGGCGATTGTCCAAGGTATATCTGATATTGCAAAAACTCACCCAGACGCTCCAGGAAAAATTTATTTTTCAATGAACGATACTTTGCACAAAAAAGTAGAATTTTTGGTTATAGATTTTAAGCTTAACAGAAGGATGTTTGAACCTTTCAAGGATGAAAAGGGCAATAAGATAAAGGACCGATCAACACACCCCCTGTGTTACTCAGATACCGGACAGCTTAATGACGGTGGCGTTTTACACCCAGCCCTGCAATCTGTTCGATGTTCAGAATGCCCACATTCAAAATGGAAAGAAAGTGAGCAACCTGCCTGTACGATATTTCATAACTACCTTGTTATCTCGGTAGAGCAATTAATAGCTAAAGAAAGCTTGCCTTCCATTCTTGCTTGCTCAAAATCTCAAACCAGAGAAACAAAAAAATTCAATACAGAGCTTAATTCCAAAATGGTTAGCTACAAAGGAGCTTCTGTTCGAGCACCATATTATTTTAATGTTTATTCATTAGAATCAATCGTGTCTCCAAACAATCCTGATGTCGGCTATATTCCAGTTTTCAATTTAGTTCGATCAGCGACAGCAGAAGAAATTAATGCGTGTCTGCAAATATCCAAGCAATTTGAATCTATTGAATGGGCAAGTTTAAGAGAAGGATAATCGTTTGATACACCAAACAAAAACAACTACAAGGAGGTATAATGTATGTATAAATTAAAAGGAATAACACATTTTGAGGGGCGACAAATCTTGGACTGCCTGGGAGCGCAAAACGAGGGCAAGGCTTCTATTAGCGAAATCCGAAAGATGTTGGGATTAATTGACAAAATAGAGGAGGTTGGCAAAGGGGTTCCTAGCGAAAGTGTAAACGATATGAATAAAATCATCGACACTTTCTCTGATGAGGCTAAAAAAACTTTAACAAAAGCTGATGTTGAGAAAAAGCAAGATGTGATTTGGGATACAATTTATATTGCTGAATTGGTATTAGAAAACAAAGAATTCGAAACTATCAAAAAAGCTTTTGACGATATTAGCGATAAGCGGGCATTACCAAGAGATCTTCGGTATGCAAGACGATTTGATAGGTTTTACAAAGCCCTTGAGAAAACAGAGTCATTTGATGTGAACCAGAAAAAAGATGACCAAGTTGCTAAAGAGGACAAATAGGGGGATCCCTTGTAAAGCAAAATTTTATGGATTTAGAACGGGTAAAGGGACAAGTAAAAGAGAGGTTTGATTATGAAAGTTATTATCATAACTTAGGTCTTCAAACCTCAAATCCACCAAAGCATACTCAAGATAGGCTAAGATTCTGCTGCCCATTTCACACCGATAAAACACCCTCTTTTTATGCCTATGTAAGCGGGCCAAAAAAAGGAAGATGGGAGTGTTATGGGGGAAGCTGTGGAAAATCCGGTGATATTTTCGACTTCATACAAGAGTATGAAAAGTGCGATTTTATGACCGCCCTTAAGAAAGCGGCTGAAATATGTGGCGTGGATACTGACGAAACACGTACCTACGAACCAAAAGGCAGACCACTTTTAAAAGAAAAGCTTGTAGACGATTACCATAAGAATTTAATTGAAAACGAAGAATATAAACCACAGTTACAATGGCTAAAAGATATCCGTGGATTAACAGAGAAAACTATCCGAAAGTGGAAAATTGGATGGCGGCCACCATATATAAAAGGGCAGCTTGGTCGATATTCTATTCCTATCTATGGCCCAGATAAACAGCTTTGGAATATTAAATACTATAACAGGGACGAAGAAGCAAAATATATTTTTCATACCTATAAGCCGAAAGGCGGTGAAAAATATAGTTACCATGAGCCACATCACGCCTTTGCTAATTGGCATCACAAACAAGCCTCTGGGCATGTTTTAATTTGCGAAGGGGAAATGGACGGGCTAACTTTAGATCAATATAATTTTCCTTTCATTTGTGAATTAACCGGAGCTGGTAGCTGGAGTGGACACAACAATGAATATTTAAGAGGTAAAACCGTACTAATTGCCTATGATAATGATGATGCGGGCAAAGAGGGGGCCGATAAGCTTCTTAAAAAAATAAGTGGCTATCCAAAAGACATAGGGATATTAGATCTTTCTATAGCGGGGAAAGGTGCTGACATCACAGATTATTTTAATTTTCCGAAAACAAGAGAAGATTTTACTACATTAATTCAAGAAACAGAGCCAGTGGTAATTAACGAACCCAAAGAAGAAGAAAAAGTCAGCGAAAACATAGTTTCTTTAAACGATGTTTTGAAAAAAGCATCTCTTTTTAATACTCATAACCGTTTTAAGATCAGGGTGGTTGGCGTATCGGAGCAACCAGGAACCATACCTACTAAAGCTTGCCTAACTTGTAATATGGATGTGAAATGCACTTCTAAACGATGGTGTCCTGTTATAAGAAACCACAGTGCTAACCTAGAATTTGACCTTAAAAAAGACAAGAAATCCTTTATTACTTACTTAACTTCGTCTCAAAGCGAAGCTGAGGGGGCTTTTAAGCGGTTAGCGGAAATCCCTAAAAGATGTTTTCAATCGGTACGCTTTTTAGACCAAGAAGTTTTGTCTTTTGTTGAAGCAAAAGTTGTTCAGAAAGTAGCTCTTGGTAATTTGAGTAATAAAATAGAAAGCACAGCTACCGTTTTTTATCTTGGTGAGGAAGAGATTAAGGCTAATTCTTGCTATGAAATGATCGGGAAAAGGGTTGAGCACCCCAAGAATCACGGAACCTTTATTATAGCAGACAAAGCTATCCCTGAAATCGATGACCTCGATGCGTTTAAGATCACAGAAAAAGAATACGAGTTGTTAAATATATTTAGAAAACCATCCAACGTTAACGCCTATGATTGGATTCACCAACAAAATAAAGATGTTTCTCAAAACGTATTAAAATTAGTTGGAACAACTATTATGGCAGATTCTATTTTAACCACTACTTTTTCACCGCTTAATTTTACTTTTATGAATGAGTTTATACCAAGAGGTCATCCTAATACATTAGTGGTTGGGGATACTGGCACGGGCAAATCTTCTGCTATCAGAAAATGGAATGAGTTTTGCCCATCTTTTGACATGGTATCCGGGGAACATTGTTCAGTGGCAGGTATGGTGGGCGGTCAAAAAAAGGGCGAAAAACAAGACATTCTGACACCCGGAGCCTTGCCACGAAATACCAGAAGAGCCATAGCAATAGATGAATTTAAAAAAATGCCAAAAGAGGTAAGACATGCTTTGACCCAGGTGCGCTCTGAAGGACGAGTTGATTATACAAAAATACAAAATATTACCTGGGAGGCCAGAACTAGGATTTTATTCTTTTCTTCTCCGGTTGGCCGAAACAATTCCTTGTCTTCCTATAACCCACCGGTTAAAGCTGTTGCTGCAATGTTTGATTCCAGCAATGAAGATGTGCGGCGAACCGATCATATATATTTAATGCACAAAGATGAAGTTCCTATTGAAGCAATAAACAGAGTAATTCTTGATAATGAGAAGGTTGAGCATAAGTTTAAGTCGGATAATTTTAAATGCCTTCTAACTTATGCTTGGACAAGTAACGCAAACAATATTTGCATCACTGAAGAAGCAGAAGAGCTAATTTTAAGCGAAACTGTCCGTCTTTCAAAAAAATATGTGGATAAAATTACCATTGTAGACGGTAAGTCCCACCGCTATAAGCTTTGTATTGGCGCAATGAACCACGCTGTCAGATGTTTTTCAACCAATGAAGAGGCTGTTAGTAAAAAAATTAACGGAGAAATCAGGACATTTGAAAAAGGGCGATTGTTAATCGTTTTACCAGAGCATGTTGAAAGCTATATCGAAATGTTTGAAGAGCATATGGATAGTGAAAAAGTTGGTTTCCTTGAGTTCAGTAGACAAATGCAAAGAAAAGATCGCTTAGTAGATGAGCACCTGGATCTTGGAAGTCTATTTAACCACGTCCTTCCAACGTTACAACTAAAATACATCAAATTCAAAGAGATTATTTTCTCCCGTAATGTCAAAAATTTGGCTACATTAAAAATGCAGTTATGCCCAACAGACTCATTAAGGGGCGCAGATCTATTAATTGATTGGCTCTTAGGCTATGACTTCATAAAAATATCTGATGGCAAATATGTTGTTTATAATGCAAATCAGATAAAAAAATTACGAGTTAAGTGTGAAAAATATTATAGCCTTGGCATTACCAGCATCAGAAAAAAAGAAGCGGAATATACCGATAAAGTAAGCCGGGTAAGCTTAGATGATGTTGATAAGAAAAAACAAAGTCTTGAAGAAGATGAAGAAGATCAAGAGGGGCAGTTTGATTTTAATACAAACCAATGGAAGGAGGGTCTTGATGAAGAGAATCAAGCTGACCTCACTTAAAATTAGAAACTTTGACCGCATGAACGATGATGTGTTTGTTCGTTATAAATACAGCAATAAAAATGAACTTGATGTTATTTGTTATGAGATCCACAAACTCCAAAGAGGTTTATATAAAGGTGAATTTACTGGCGAACTAAAAGAAATGTATCACCACTTAACAAGTCAGTTGGCTAAGTATTATAAAAACCCAGATCATTGGCTCACTAAGGTTGAGGCAGCAAAGCTACTTAACTGCCATCCAAGAAAAATAGATGCTTATTATCAACGTGGCTGTATCAGAGCCGAGGCTGTAGATACCTCCCGTGGAGAAGCCTTAAGACTTAGATATTGCAAAAATGATATTGAGGACCTAAAGGAAGAAATAGATGCCAAGACCAAAAATTAAATTCATAGCTTACCAACCAGAGGGTTTTAAAAAGTCTTTAGCAGAAGGAGCGTACACGAAGTTCTTTTTTAAACCAGTTGATGAGTTTGTTTATGTTATAAAGGACAAGTTAGACAAAGATCTGTTTCCCTTTAAGGACCACGCTGTTTATTACCAAGAAGAAATCTTGTTTTGCAAGGAAATGCTAGAAGCTGTAAAGGCAGGCAAAATCCCTGAAGATATGGCAATAAAAAACGTAAGATCCATTCATTATTTGGTTAAAATGTTTGAAGGCACAATACAAAGAGGTCGTCATATAGACCCAGATCCAACTATAGGGAAAACCCCGGACGTTCGGTATTGGAAGCGATTGAATGATTATGCTTTTACTGTGATAAAGGATGCCGAATTTGACGAGGCTATCAAAGCGTTAAGAATGAAACACTTTAAAATTTGGCCTAACAGTACCGGCGCACTGGGCTTGTTTCCACCTAATAAAATGGGAAAAGAAGAAAAGCAGGCCGTATCTTACAAATATATCATTCCGAACAAAGAACATATTAAAGAAGCCTTGAGCTGCATTTCAGACGTTACACCCAGGAATTAAATATGCCATTAATAGTGAAAGTGTTTGTAAATAAACGGCAGATTGATGAAATAAAAATAGAACGCCTGGAGAGTTTTAATAAGAGGGATCAAGACTATCGATACGAAATTATTAAGCCAAAAAATAAGGGGGGTGCTTTAAGACATCGGTATTCAAAGGGCTGGAAGCCTTTACTTATTAAAGCTTTGAAAAAACTAATTACGGAGGAAACAAATGAGCGAAACTCAAGTTGAATCAAAAATAAAAACAATTACCTTTGAAGAACTTTTAAAGCAAGGAGAGACGCTGTACGGAAAAGATAAAAAGCTATGGAGGTTTAAATGTCCCATGTGCAACACTGTTCAATCTTTTTATGATTTTGTTGAAGCTGGCGTTGAAAAAAAACAAATAGAAAACTATCTGGGGTTTTCTTGTATAGGTAGATATAACGGCAACGGTAAATCAGCATTATTCGGAAAACCAACAAAAAAAACCGGTTGTGATTGGTCATTGGGCGGTTTGTTTACCTTGCATAAAAAAGTAATTATCAAGGACGGCAAAGAATATCCTCGGTTTGAATTTGCAGACGAAGACTAAAATGGCAGAAGGCACTAAACGCAAAAAGTGGGAAGAGCAGATACTAAAACTAGGTTTTAGAACTTGGAAATCTATCAAAATTCCTGATGCCCCAATGACCGGAAACAAAATATGCGACTCTATATTAGATAATGGCCAAACGTTTTATCTTGAATGGAAGGACCTGGATGTAAGTAAAACTGTAAATTATTTCAATCCTAAAAGCATCTTCCGGCCACATCAAATTAGAGAGCTTAACGAAATTGAGGATATGTCTTTGCGGAATTATAAATGCGCTTTTGGTATGTGCGGGAAAAAAATAAGCAACCGGATCCACATATACATAATTCCTGCTAAAGCCCTTAAACAAGATCGGATTTACTTGAAAGATTATGAGGCATATTCATTAGAAGGGGCGGTGAAGTTTTTTTGTCCAAGATAAATTGTACAAACTGCAACCAGGATAAATTTTTAAAGATACCTCTTGTATCACTGGCAAACGAGGATACCGAAAAACTTTGTCTTGATAACTTAAAAGACATTCCTAGCGGTTTTTACTATGTATGTGCCGGATGCAACAAGCCTTTAACCGAAGGCCCTCTTAACAAGCCAATTCTGCGCTTAATTAAAGTCGGGTGTTATACACACAAGATAAAGGAAGCTGGAAAGGCGCACAGCGAATATAAAGACGCTGTGTGTTTTTTAATGAGTCATAAAAAAGACACCGATTATCTCCAGGAGATTATCGGAGATCCGGGAGCCATTGGTGAACGCCCTCAGTGGCAACTAATACGAGACTTGGTAGATGTTGAATCAATAAAAGAAAAATATATTTTTGTTACTAAATTTGATGAGAAATTATTTTTAAACCATCCTCGCAACTATATTGTCTGTCTTACCCACAAAGAATACGACCAGCTAGAGTTAGATGCTTTTGTTTTGGATGCTAAATTTAGCGGAGTCTATAATTTCCAGGAATTTGAATCATGATAAAAATAGAAATCAACGATGAATTTAAAGAAGCCTTGATGCTGATGGAAGATACAAAAGAAAACCTTTTTATCACCGGAAAAGCCGGTACTGGTAAATCTACTTTGCTGTCTTATTTCATAGAAAACACGGGAAAGGACGTTGTTGTTTTAGCCCCCACCGGAACGGCAGCCTTGAATATCAAAGGATCAACAATCCATTCATTTTTTCGTTTCAAGCCAGGAATTACCGTTGATAATGCAGAAGAAACGGCTTCTAAACTAACCGACCCTTCTCTTTATCGAAAAATCGACACTATCGTTATTGATGAAATATCAATGGTTAGGGCCGACCTTTTGGACTGTATAGACGTTTTTTTAAGAAAAGCCCGGAAGGAATACTTTCCCTTCGGAGGTGTACAGATGGTTTTTTTAGGGGATTTTTACCAGCTATCTCCGGTATTAAGCGGTTATGAAAAAGATGCTTTTTTGCAAATCTACAAAACTCCTTATATTTTTTCTTCAGAAGTTATGCAGGGTGAAGACTTTGATTTGCATTATATAGAGCTTAAGAAAATTTACCGTCAAAAAGATTCTCGTTTTATAGAGATCTTAAATGCGGTTCGCAAAAACTCTATTACAAACGAGCACCTGAGTATTTTAAATAGCAGATACTCCCCTTTCGCCAGAAAAAAAGATGCCGGTTTTATTTGCTTAACATCTACTAATAGCGGGGCTGACCACATTAACGCCATAGAACTAGAGGAGATTAAATCTAAAATGTCCGTTTTTAATGCAAGCGTAAGAGGGGATTTTGGTTTAAAGATGGATCCTACAGAGCGTAACTTAAAATTAAAAGTTGGCGCACAGGTGATGTGTTTAGCAAATCATTCTGAAGGAGCTTATGTCAACGGCAGCATAGGAAATATATTAAACATAGAAGACGAAGTAATTACCGTAAAGTTGTTAAATGGAAACACTGTATTTATCCAGCATTTTAAGTGGCAAATTTATGGGTACGAGCTTAATAGCAAAACCAGGCGATTGCAACAGATTATTATGGGATCATTTCAGCAATTTCCTTTAAAGCTTGCTTGGGCTATGACCATACATAAAAGCCAAGGGAAAACTTTTAATAAGATTATAATAGACTTAGGGAAAAGGGCTTTTGCTCACGGGCAAGTATATGTTGCTTTAAGCCGTTGCACATCCTTAGAGGGACTTGCCTTTAAAAGACCTTTGCGAAGACAAGATGTCCTCGTAGATAGTTGCTTAGAATATTTTCTAGCGCAAATGGAGTAAAAAGTTTTAGTCCCTTAAAAAATATGCTACCTTAAAAAGGGGGACAAATAGCAGCGAAACAATGATGCTTTTATATTATTTCGGAGGTTAAAATGAGATTATTTAAACAAGTCTTTATAATAATATTGCTTTTATCAATGCCTCTATTGGCGGAGGAAATATTAACCCTAAGCAATGGAAAAAAAATTACAATTAAAGATAATTATACCTGGAAGTATGTTACGTCTAACAAACCATCAACCATTAAATATGCAGAAGAGGCCGTCACAATTTGGGACAAATCTTTACTAAGAAAAGATAAAGATTATAGCAAAGCCTTGGGCCTATTTTTACACTATCAAAATCATACAAACAAAAAAATAATTGGTGTTGTTACGCAGGTGTCTATCATCAATCCTTTTGGCAAACAAATCTTTAAAACAACATATGAAGATGAGGTTGTTTTAAAGCCAAGTCAAAGGATAAAGAATAATCAATATTGGGTGTATAAAGACAATCAGTTTGTCTCTGATGAACCCTATGATCGTATGTGGCAAATGGCCGATAACGGTACAGCTAAAATAAAAACAAAGATAACAAAAGTAATATTTGAAGATGGCACTATACTAAAAGCAAAGCCCTCGAAACCAAGGAAATAGGATCTAAGTTCGTGAATAATTACTCTTTTTCTGATAATTCCCCCGTATATAAAATGAATGATATCTCTGAGAGAGAGTATAAGGAACTCGACAATATTTTACTCGACAAAAACGGGAAGCTAAAGCTTATTAAGGCGGCTGCGTTAAAAAATATTCCTCAGCAAAATATCGCTTGCTGGTGTAGAAAAAACTCAATATATTCTATCGTCACAACCGAATTAATTGATTGGCTTAAAGATCAAATAAAGGACAAAGTTGCCATTGAAATAGGCGCAGGCAAAAACATCTTAGGTAAAGAGCTTGGCATTGTTCAAACAGACTCGTATATCCAAAACACGCCTGAAGTAGTTGAAAAGTTCATACAGATGAGACAGCCTATAATTGAATATCCTGAGCGAGTCCAAAAATATGAAGCACGAGAAGCGTGTACTCGCTATCGCCCTCAAGTTGTTATTGGAACGTGGATAACACAATTAGGCGGGTCAACTGTCCCTCAAAGCAGCCCTTATGGAGTTAATGAAACCAAGGTAGTTAATTGGGTTGAAAAATACATACTTATTGGACACGAGGATTCCCATAATATGAAAAAAATAATGGATATCCCTCACAAAACATATGAATTCCCCTGGCTATACTCAAGAGCTATGAATGTAAATGGCAATAAAATCTGGGTCTGGGAAACTACTTAACTAAAGCCAAAATAGCTGATAGCACCCCAGTTACAACGCTAACCAAGGTGAAAAAAGTTACAACTAACCACTTTAGCCTTGATTCTGTCCAAGCCCTAAGCTTTCCTATTTCTTCTTCAATGTTTTTTTTATGTTCCCCAACATCTTCTTTTATACCACCTATTTCTTTCCATTGGCTCTTATGGGACTGCTGCAACAAACTTAGTGTTTTTGTTACCTCTTGCTGCTGATTTTTTATATCTTCTGTGTTTTTCAGTATCTTATATTGATCTTCGTGGCTTGATTTTATAGCTTGTTCAGTTAAAGCGATCCTCACCTCGTAATTAACGAGTTTTTCTTGTTTGGATTTGAGATCTTCTACATTATTTTGGAGGACCGCAATTTCTGTATCCGTACTTTTTTTTGTGCTTTTTTTACTGGCAACCATTAAAACACAAACTCTTTTACAACCGGAAATGTAATACCAAAACTTTGATAATTTAATACACCTAGCATATCTAAATTAGTTTTTGCTCCCGGAGCTTTTGCGCCAATATTAATTCCATAAAAGAAACGAGCTGCCCAATTAAATGGGGACCATTCCAGACGACCAGAAAATCTGTAGCCGTAGTGATTTAATGTGCCAAATGGCTTGTTGTGTCTTTCTTGTTCAAATACATATCCAGCACTCCATTTCATAGCAATTTCAGGAATTACCTGCCATTCCATTTGAAACGGAACGAGATTAACAAAAGCTGGGCCATTGTCTATACCCCCGAATTCTAAAGTTGGACTAATAGCAAGTCTTGGCCGACCGGCTGCGTTTCCTTTATTGAAAGCTGACTTAGCAATAATGTTTGAAGATAAAGCTAAAATTAAAAGTAAAAATATTATTCGTCTCATTTGATCTCTCCTTATTTTTTATTAACATTTGTTCCAATACCCGGAGTATTGTGTAGAAGATCGCCCAAAAAGCCGATTGGTCCTTCTAATAATATTGTTGCAACATCCGGGATTGATTTATTTATTATCGGGATTTTAGTATTTACAACCGGCACATAATTAAGAAGTTTAATTACTTTTGTAATAGGCTTCACAACCTCACTGGCCGCAGAGTTCTTGGCCTCCCATTTACCAATCAGCCCTTTTTGTTTTTTTTGCTCCGCTATAAACTGCTTTTTCGTAATCCTTCCCGTAAGGTATAAGATTGAAGAAAGGCAGCCTAATAGCCACATTACAACCTCTGGTTCTGACAATTTTGATATAATTTCTTGCATAGAAAATCCTCCTGTTTTTTATTTTATTTATGTCTAAAAATGTCTAACTATTTCTATGGATTTCTATTTATGGCTATCTGAAAAAGCTAAATACTCCCTGAAACTACGGTGACGGACAAAACATCGGTTGCTCCTGATGTTTGCCTTATGTCCAGATAATTGCCACTATATTGAAGGTCAAAAGGACTACTGCCCGTGCTACTCAAAACAGCTTCATTCCAATATATACCCTTTCCTGAATAAGAATAGGCAATAATCGCTGAATGCCCATTTGTGCTTAAATTAGCAAAAACAAGCCCTGATTCTCTTGAACCATTAAAAGCCTTCAGTGTATACCAAACATTGTTTGATGCGCTTTCAATTCTCTTAGTTGTAAAGTTCCCTCTCCCATATAAAGATAATCGGCTATCATTTTGATATAAATCTAAAAAACCTTCTTGCGTTAAACACATTTTCTCAGAAATGGCATCTGAGGATCTGGTATAAAATGAAAGATCTCCTGATACACCAGAATCTCGCCGCTTCCCTTTAATCATTGCCGACAAATGGTCATCGTCAGACTCGTAATTGCTGGTTGTTGTATGAAATCTTAGCTCTGGCCCTGCACCATCCGATGTAGATGAATGTGAAAGTACCAGCAAATTAGCACTAGAGTCTTTAATAATACATTTTGTATCAATAACTGTAGTGCCTATCCCTACTTGACCATCTCCCGTAAACCTTATTGCCTCTGCCCCACCGGGCTTGAAAATTATATGGCCAGTTGAATTCCAGCCTGCTGTAATTGTTAGCTCGTTTGATTGTCCCACTCTTAAAACATCTATTCCGCTGTGATTAATTCCAAACCTATTCCCAGAGTTGTAATTATTTTCTATTGTTGTTTTATAGGCACTTTCTTCTGTTCCTAAGACTATTTGGGTTGTTGCATGATATTTACTTATTTCAAGGCCGTTAGTCGCTGCCGGAGCCGTAGTACCAATACCAACTTTCCCATCATTTTTAATTACAAATTTTGTTGAGTGGCTGTCACCTGGTGTATAAAACTGGAAGTCGTATGTATTAGAATATGTGTTTGGAATCGCTTTAATCCCCGCCGTAACTGTTCCTGCCATATTTGACTGAAACTTAATCTCACAAGGATAAACATCCAAATTAGTAGTATTCATATTATGTAACAACAACACAGTTCCAGCCGTGCTATTTGATTTGTATAGTTCTAATAATTGGCTTGGGGAAGATGTGCCAATCCCAACTCGTCCGCTCGAATTTTCACTCAGTATTTTTCGGCCATCGGTATCACTTGTAGGCGCACTTCCTTTTAGCCTAAGATCCGCATTGTCATCTAACCAAATTCTATGATTAGCTGTATGGGTGGCTAATCCTAAAGACACTCTCTCTGCATCAGAACCTAACTCAAGATTTATGAAACCACCACCGTTACCTGTCCCGTGCGCCCAAATGATTCGCTTATCGTCCCCTGTATCCTTTACGTCTAATTTATAAAGAGGGTCCCCATCATCAAGCCCTATGCCAGTATTCCCACTGCTATTGATAGTTAATCGATGCTCTCCCGCATCACTGTCATAAAAACTTAAAAAACCTCCGCCTATTGTCCAAGAACTATCAGTTGAAATCATGTTGTATTTTCTGCCGCCGGTCCCGCTCGACCAAACGCCAACCCAGGGAGAAGCTGTCTGGCTAAGAATTGCTCCAGCCACTTCTAATTTTTGACCTGGGTTAGTTGCTCCTATCCCAACGTTTCCGTCACTTGCTATTCTTATGCGCTCCGCACTATTAACATGAAACACCATATAATCCACAGGTGTGCCACCTGTAAAATGGTAATAGCCTATCATTCCTGGAGATCCATCTTTATCGCTAAAATGTATTCTATTTCCAATGCTTGTAGGTGAAGTGGCTGAAGCAAATAAGTTTATTTGCGATGCGTTATATGCCTCAGCGTGTGTACCTTCTATTGTTAGTGTGGATGTATCTCCATAAGAGCCATATATATGAAGTCTTGTAGAGGGGCTGCTAGTCCCAATCCCAACCTCTCCCGTAGGAGTAACCGCAAGTTTGCTTACCCCGCCTGTTGTTAAATTTCTTATTTCAAAATTATCACCACTCGCCCCATTAATTCGCATTCCCCAATTAATCGCATCATTTCCTATTCCTATGCCTATGATTCCATTAGCTGTGGTCCCATTATGTACATAGAGTGGGTACTGATTATCTGTGGCTACTTCAACATGCAGCAACTCCGTTGGCTGATCTGTACCTATTCCAACTCGCCCAGTAGCGTTTTTTATTGTAACGGCCCGACTCCAAGCTGTTGAATCGTGTCTCCATAAAGCTAAATCTGAGTTTGCTTGTAATTGCCATGCCATTTTTTTATTTGAATCAGAGTTATAAAACTCTACCCCTGATACGCCTGTCGAAGAGTTTGTGTTTTCTAATGTGAGATAAGAATAATCAGCGTGTTTTATATGAAATATTGTACTAGGACTAGATATGCCAATCCCCCATTTCCCATCACTAGTTATCCTTGCCGCTTCATTGCTCGTAAGTAACCCATTAAGAGAAAAAATAATAGGGATCGCACTTTCTGTTGCCAGCACTAAGCCTGATGTTGACGCTTGCGCTGATACAAAACATCGTCCCGTTAAAATTGTGTGTGTAGAGTGCGCTGTTCCTGCCACACCAATGTTACAACCGCCTCCGGTATCATTTAATGTTCCCCAATAAACTAATCCAGCACTGTTTATGTTTTCAGCCCTTGCTCTCAAGGAGCTTGCTGTTGATTTATAGACGTGAAGCTCATAGTCTGGGTTTGTTGTGCCAAGACCGACATTGCCACCATTGTAATAGATTTCACTCCCATTAGCAGACCAGTAGGTATCACTTGAGGTTCCCACAGGCACTCCATTAATCGTGATGCTATCAGCCTCGATATTTCCAACAACTTCAAGCGGGTGTCCTGGTGAAGTTGTACCAATGCCAACATTTCCATTATTTCTTATATATACTTTAGGCGTTGCAGATGATGCGCTATTTCCTGGGGCATAAAGTGCAAGGAAATCGTAGTTATTTTCCCACCCTGTTTTAATAACTTTGTTGTAAGCAGCGGTTGGGTTAATGATTGCACTACCATAGTTGAATCCTATGTCACCCCTAACATCAAGCTTAACAACAGGTGATGCTGTGCCAATACCAACGCTGCCCTCCTCATCTATGGTCATTCTCTTTAAAAGGCCAGCCGAGTGGTTATATGTCCAAAAATCTAAGGCCGTATGGTTATTGGTCGATGGGTTCAATCTGTATGCGTTTATCCTGGCATAGCCTCCAGCCCAAGTGATTCCCCCCATGCTGCTGGGGTTAGATGTTGTCCCCCCTGACCAGCTATAATCGATATTAATCGTGTCATGAACGGCTTCCCCATATTCAAAATAATCTTTTATATGTAATCGAGTAGACGGAGAACCTGTTCCTATACCAACATCACCTGAAAAATCAATCATAAAGGGAATTTCTGATTTAGATTCGTTTTTTAAATAAAAATTATCATTGCCTGCGTCCATCCCCAATGTATAAGCGCATTGACCATTTTGGATCAATAAGATTCGACAAGCTTCCCCGTCTTCAGTAGCTATACGAAGTGGCCCTTGGTTATACCCAACATTAACGGCACTTCCAATATGTAACAAAGCTTCGGGTGTCGTGTTTCCTATGCCTATATTTCCATCACCATCAACAACAAAATCAAATCTGGCATCATCATTGTTATAAAGAATAAAGCCCAATCCATCCACACCCAATTTAAAAGAATCTCTGCCCCCGTCCGTAGACTCTATAAAAAGATAGGTGCTTGAAGAGGAACTTAAGTGTAAAAGACTTTGTGGGTCTGAGACTCCTATTCCAACGTCTCCGGCATTGTAATAAGCTTTTGGTCCATTAACTGACCAAACATTAGAGGCTGTTGTTAAATTAGTTTCTGCCCCTGCTGAACTCTTGTAGTATAAAAAACCATCCGAAGCTTTTACATACAGCTTCCCATATCCTGCCGAAACCCCCGGCGGCGTTACCATCTCATCAAATGAAACAGCTCCCTCTACAGTAAGTTTTTCGTTAATGCTGCTTGTACCAACTCCAAAATTACCGCTCTTAACATAGCTATCTCCACCTGGATTAAAAGCTATTCGAGCAGTCGCCCCGTCATAAAGATAAAGCTTTATAGCTGAAACGCCATCATACAATGAAACAGCTCCGGCATTGGGAGCAAGATGTAAGTTGCCAGCCACGGTTTTTATGGTTGGCGTACCCCCGCCAGACAAAGCAATATTTCCCTCAACACCCAATGCTTCACTTGGGATGCTTGTGCCTATCCCGACTCTCCCCTCCCCAGTTATTCTCATTTTTTCGGTTCCCGTGCGTACACTACGATCATCACTGGTGTAAAAGCGAATATACTTTGTTGTATTATAACTATTCAAACCCCCGCCAATAAATAAATGGTTTTCGACAGAATTAGAGTCAAAAAACAACCCCAGGTAGCCTTCGGATTCTGCTGCTGAATTATACTGAGAACCAATGATAGCTCCAAATTTTTGAGTATCATTGTCTTCGTTAGAAGATAATCTTAGCTCATAGTTAACATGAAAAGTGTCCAGTGGGTTTTCTATTCCTATACCCACCTTGCCATCAGTTCTAAACGTTGCCCAGGTTGAAGCTTTATCGGTAGACCCTATTTTCAATACCGAGTCGGTTCTTCCCCAAATAGCACCTGCACTATGAAATATAATCGTAGCCGCATTTGCATCAGACCCGACTCCTGCTGCGGTAATGCGTAAAGTAGCTCCTCCTGAAACGACTGGGTTTTGTGTTAGCTTCACGGTTTTGTCATCACCGAAAACTTCCAATATTTCATCTGGGCTGGTAGTTCCTATCCCAATTTTTCCAGTTGGATCTACAGTTAAAGCTCGAATTGGAGCTAAGTTAACTCCTGAGCTTTGGGTTAGAATATTAAAGCGGCTCTCACTTGCCTCAAACCCAAAAACATTTGCATAAGAAGACGTTACAGTTTGAGTTGCGTAGGTAGTTGCATCTCCTAATGTTCCGTTAAGAAATATAAATTGTTTTGCCCCGGAACCAGAGTAAACCTGAGCAATATTTACCTGCCTGTTTGTTGCGCCGGTTGGTGAATAACCCCCAATAAACATATAGTGAACTTGATCGTATCCTTCATTTTTAACCATTATTCGGCCAGTTTTACACAAGATATTCCCGGATACATCAAGCTTTTCTGTCGGGTTGCTTTCAGCGATACCAACTTTCCCGGTATTAAATCGAAAACCCGTATCCGCAGTAAAATCCAAATACCCATCGTTTAAAGATCCGATATGAATAGCTGAATCTCTGAATTTAATCGTATTATTACTTGTTATCGTTCCGCCAGCTAAAGGAAGAAACCCTGAAATTTGGTGGGTATGGCTTGTCGCTGTCAAAGCATTTGTTGATCCTGTATCACAAGTGCTTGGGGTTCCCATAGTTATAGATCCTGAGCTTGTGATAGTAGAAAAATCCATCCCGTTTCCGGCAGAAACACTCAAAACTCCATCATCCGGGCTTAAAAGAGACTGCCAATCGGACATAGCCGTATTATTGCCAGTTGAATTTATATAGGTTTGGTCTTCGTCTGTCCTTACACAGACATCACCTTTTTGTACTGTTAATGCCAGTTGCGCCGTTTCGTTGGCTGCTACATACGTTTCCGTAATAGCCAAAGCCGGTAATACAGAATTTTCAAGCTTTCCGCTTCCATTAAGGACAGGGATATTTCCTGATCCGGTTCCTGTGTCTTTTATGGCCGCTGTGCCTAATCCCAAAGTGCCTCTAGCTGTGCTAACGTTTGCATCATCTAGCAATGTCCTGGCAAAAGAAGATAAGCTCGTTACTGCATAGGTATCATACGCCGTTGTATAAATCATTTTATCTGTATCAGTAACCAGATCTGCTATAGAAGCTAGTCCTACATCATAACTTTGGATATCAACATCGATCTCCAAGCCCAAATTATTTCTGGCCGCCTCTGCGCTACTTGCGCCTGTGCCACCATTAACAATTTCAAGGTCTGCTCCACTCCAGTTATTATTGTTAATTGTATTTAATGTAGACAGGCTTCCAAAGCCCGCCTCAGTTCTTGTTTGATTAATCCATTTACTAGAGCCAAAATCATATGCAAGCAATTCATTGTCTGCCGGGGAAGAAATGACCGTATCATCTAAACCGGCTAAGGTTCCTGCTGGCAAGTCACCCCAAGCAACAACACCCAAGCCGTTCGTTTTTAAAACCTGTTCATCAGAGCCATCAACTGAAGGTAAAACATATGCCCCTATTTTCACGGATCCATTTACGTGTAATTTTTCTGTTGGGGTATCTATTCCAATTCCTAGTCCGGTGCTGGTCAATTTCATTCTGGTGCTTGTAAGGCTCTGGTCAGTAAAATAAATATTGATTCCGCCTAAATAGATGTTGTTCGTGTCTGAATAAACAACCGCACCTTTTCCGCTTGCAATTCCTAGCCGCACCTTATTTGCTCCTGAGCCAGCCATAACCCTAACAAAAGAATCCGCTGCGCTTGTATCGATATCTAATTTTTCACTTGGACCTGTTGTCCCAATCCCAACGTTCCCATCCCAGCTTACAGTTAATTGTTTTTGATTAGATGTCATTAAACTTAGATTCGTGGCATTTGCATAAGCCGAAGCAGAATAAGCAACCATTCCTCCCATTTTGCTAGACTCTCCTGCGGATCCCTCTGTTGCTAGTTTCAATAAGAAACCAAGCTCTCTTGTGCCAGAACTACTGCTTGCGCCCCTGTGTCCGATTACAACTGCTTCTGAATATGCGCCTGTACTTGTCCCGGTTGATACCTCCATTTTTGGAGTAACCCCAGCAAACATACCCGCACTTCCGTTCATTGTCATTGGGTTACTTACACCAATCCCAACCTCTCCTGAACTTAATATTGTCATTCGCTCAACTAAATCAGCATAAAGATACGTGCCTGCGTTTTGTACCAAAAAGGCAAGGCGAGGGTTTAAAGGACTTGGATTGCTTGCCATTGTAATAAGCCTAAGTTCAGCCGAATACTCTGATATTGAAGCTCCTGTGGTATTACTAATATTTATAGATGTGTATTCATTTTGAAGTATTGATTGGCTTTTTACCCGTAACCCAATAGTGTCTTTGTCTGTTGAAACATCAAGTTTATAATTTGGATTAGTGTCCATAATCCCGACATTGCCACCGCTTAATATTCTCATTGCCTCCAACGCAGTAGCCACATCATTCACATAAAACCTTAAAGCATGACTCCCCTTTAACATCTCATTTGCCGGATTAAATATCATATACCTTGAGTTTGTTGTAGCCTCTATCTTTAGGTTAGGGTCGTTGGCTTTGATATGCAGTAAAGAATCTGGTGTCGATGTTCCAATGCCCATCTCTCCTGAGCTTAATATTGTCATCCGTTCTACAATGTCCGCATATTCGTGTGTATATTTATTTTGCAGCAAAAAAGCCAAGCGAGGATTAAAAAAATTAGGGCTAGACTCTGTGGTAATCAGCCTTAGCTCGCCTGAATATGACGAAGGGTTAGAGCTTGAATTGCTTATATTAATCGCCGTGTAATTTCCCGCTATTCCGCAGTTGTTTCTTATTCTAAACGCAATGGTGCTAGGCTCTGACATAATATCAAATAAATAATAAGGATCAGCCTTTATCCCAAATTTATTATCGACTCTCGTTTGATCGTAATTATGCTTAAGCCTATAGACAAAAGCTCCGCCGGAATTGGGCGTTGAGCCAATCTGAAACTCGGCTTTATTACTATCAATAGTCTCACTTTTTAATATAAGATTAGGGTTCCCGGTAGCCTGCATTTTAAAATCAATGAATGGCGAACTTCCCCTTAATCTTAAGTTTCCCTCAACATCTACTTTTTGTTCTGGTGAAGTAACACCAACACCTAAAGTCCCATCTACAGTAAAACCGCTACTATTAAGTTTTGCTCTTTTAATACCTCCTGTCCCAAAAACAATATTTTGGTTCATATCAGCATCAGTGCTATAACCAGACACATCTATATAAGATTGATATACAGTATCCAACCCTCCGCCAGCAGAAAGACGTAAAAACCCATCATTTTGTGCTAATGAATTTTCTCTGTAGCCTCTAACTTCGCCATCAATAACGGTTGTACTTAAAGATGGCCGAGCCATTGCTTCTCCTGTAGAACCTGGTAAAGCAAGTGAATTTGTATAAATCTGTGGTATGGGCTGTGTTTCTTCTCCAATTAAATTTCTAAAAAAGGGATCATCTTTTGCATTAAGAAATGATCTTTTGTCCGCAACATTCGTAATATTTGTTGCATCTGTTGTTGCCACACAAATAGGATAACAACGGGTCAAAAAGCCAGTAGTGTTTGAAGCTAAGACCCCTGAACCATTGATAAAAACATATGAGGTGGACAACGCAGGCAAGGTTATCGTCTGGTCATTATGTGAATAAAAGTTGGAACCATAAATAACCCTGCCGTTGTTGACTGTAAGATTTAAAGTTGGCGGTGCAACTACTGATGGTCTGTAATCCTGCGAAGTAGTAAACGGCTCCGATGTAAAAGAAGCCCGCTCATATTCAATTTTGTATTCGTGTTCAGATACAAAAAAATTCTGTTTATTTTGTTGAGAAGAGGCACTGTTAATGTGCTTAATTCCTTCTCCTTGAGGAATGCCCGTATTTTTAATGGTTATATATAAATATCCATTGTAGTAAATCCAAGCCCACTGCTCATTTAAAATTTCTGCCGAAGTTAATGAAAGCATATTAACCACCGAAGTTAGTGGTTGTATAAAATACAATCTAGGTGAAATTGTTGGAGCTACAGTTGTTTTGATTCGAAGCCAATATTTTGTAACAATATTTACTGTGTCAGTTGTAAAATCGCCCGGCAATGTAAATCTAATGCGCCCGGAACGTGTAAAATTTTCAGTGTCATCAACAAGCCCGGAAACGACTTCCCAGGTATCCCCGCCTTTAGAATATTCAATGCTAATATTTAACCCTAAACCAAGTGTTTCAAATTCAAGATCAAGCCCATTAAAAACAGCATCGCTTCCAATATAAAGAACATCATCTGTCTCGTCTCGCAAAACATCAAAAGGAGTTCCGAATTCACTGGCTGCCTCTGCTGTTTGATCGTTATAAGTTGTCCCGTCATAATCTAAAATAGAGTCAAAAGATGTGGCCGCTTCACTTGTAGCTTCACCCCGGTTATCAAGTTCTTTATCGTCAAAATAAAGATTATTAACAGTATTAACTTTAAAATCAGAAATCGGATATTTCCATATAGAATATCCGGCCTCTGCCTTCAGATGTGCCCAATTAGTAAACGTAGACACATCATTGCCAAGCTTAATGTCACGTTTCCATTGCCGATCCAAACCCAGGTCCACAAAGATCTGATCCATTTCATTTTGATTGAATTTGGCCTCTTTGATCTTGCCGTCAAGCTTAAGGTCGTTATCAACCAAAGCTTTCACGGCCTGTTCTTGAGGTATCCTAGTATTAATTATTTGTATGTCTGAACTCATATTAATCCCTCTTTACATAATCTTAGGTTAGTTTATTAAAAAAAACATTTTAGTATCTGCTAAAGAAAAACTAAGATTAACTAAAGGTTTTATCCTTGATTTCTATGTATCGTATCTTTTTTTCTTCTATCGCTTTTGCGATTTCCGGGTAGACTCTTTTGTACGCTCCGGTAGAACTTGAAATAAATCCATTTTGGACCGTATTGTTGTTTGCTGAATCACCAAGAAGCAAGCACCCATCCGTGTTTCCTTTGTGGTTTCCTATGTGAATTAATATGTATTTAAAATTGGGAACTTTTTTTATGTGCAACATCCCTTTATGAAAATCAGGAAACTTTTTTTTGTATCTATTATGAAGTTTTCCTGCTTTTCTAAGCCCTAACTGGTATTTGCCTTCCGGGATCCTGGTTTTCCCGGCCACCTTTTCCTTTCTAAAAGTATCTTCTAGTGTGTAACACATAAATTCCTCATTAAGAAAAAGCAACCCTAGTGTGCTTTCCCCATTATCTGAATACCTAATTAATTTTAATGACATTTGTTTTCCTCCTTATATATCGTTTAATCCTGTTGTTCCGGCACTTATCGTTCCTAAAGAATCCGAGCCATAACAGGAATTACATAAAACAGTCCCGTTAGTAACATTAACGCCTATTGCGTACCCTGTTCCTGATCCGGGATTTGTGACCTTTATTCGATTGCTGTTTACACAAAGTCCTTTTGAGCTTGTAACCCAGTTTTCGTTATAAATCCCATAAGAATTTGAAGAGCTACTTACATTAATCTGAATTGTGTTGCCGACTATTGCGTTATTTCCGTAGTTATCAATCCCCCAGTTAGAGGTTGATCCCCTTAGCTCTCTAATGACATTGCCTGTAATTGTCGCTTCATCAGTTCTCGCATCAATCCCGATTACCGACCCCGACCTTGCTAAATCCGTAATAAGATTCCCCTGAACCACTGCTCCATCATCCAAAATACTAATCCCCACGCCACCAGTATTGTTATGGATGTTATTGTTTGAAATTACTGCGCCTTCTTCATAGTAGTCATAGCTGTTTGTGACCATATTGCAATGGATTCCAGTACCAACAGTACAATCAGTAATTACGTTACTGGAAATAATGACTGAATTTGTATATGAGTCTCCGCCACCATCGATGTATATACCAATACTCAAAGAGCAACCTTTTATAATATTTCCAGTAATAGACCCTCCTCTCGAATCTTCAATATAGATTCCGTAATCACCGCTTCCATCCCAAATATGATTGTTAGAAATAACATAATTACCCTGAGCATTTTTCAAATGAATAGCGGAAGAATTTGAAGATCGTAGTTTGTTATTAACAATCGTTGTTCTATATGATGATGTATTGCAGTAGACCCCATAATCACAGTTTTCAAAATTATTGCCGTCAATAACAGCATGCACGTCATAACCTTCGGTTTGAACCCCTACATCTAGGTTCTCAAAACGACAATCTTTTATGCTTGAAAACTGATAAACCCCTGTCCCTGCCCCACCTGTTCTCGCAAAGAAAACACAGTCCCGTACAATCCCGTTGTCCTGGATAAACCCACCGTCTCCCTGAAGCCCAACAGATCCCGATTTGACAGTAAAAGAGCAATCTATAACTTTCAAAATATCGTAGTTATAACACCTTACATTTACGCTCGTGGCATCTTTAAATACACAGTTTTTAATTTCTATATGCTTTGCATTACTGCCAACATACACACAATAACTCGCATCATAGCTTGAGTCGTAAATATCAACTGCAAGATCCTGAATTTTTACATTGTCTCTATATGTAGCAACATTAATAACAGAGCTTAAGGTTGTGCTTGCTCGCAACTCTGTTTGATAAGGCCCAGCACCTTTGATCGTAATATTGTTATAACCTACGCTTACGGTTGTGTTTATGTAGTGGATCCCGCTTGTAAGATAAACTATCCCTCCGGCAGAGCCTAAATACGAAATTGCATTATTTATAGCTGTCCCTGAAGAACTACTGGCATCTACTTTTACAATCCGTTGTCCAATGTCTGCCTCTCTTGCAAAAACTCGGCCATCAGCAGCCGTTAATGAAAACTTTTGTGTGCTATCTCCGTATCCTTTTAATCCGGTATTATCTAGCACCAGCCCGTTTACTGTGGCCGATGACGAAGTTCTTATTTTAGCTCCGCTCCCAGCAGTCAAAGCACTAGATGTTATCGTCCACCCTGCAATGTTTCCTGAAGCTGTAGCCGTAAGCGTATTACAAGAAATATCTCCGGTTATTACCGCATTGCTCGCATAAAGCTGGCCGTTAAAATTTACCCTGAAGGGAGCTGATGAAGGCGTTGCATTCCCTGTATAAAAAGCATATGTGCCGGATGCGCTTACCCCAACAGAAGTAGCCCCGGATCCTGCGGTTAGCGAACTATTATTTACAGTAAAGCCTCCAAGCGTAACCGTTCCCGATGCGCTCCAGGAAAATGTGCTTGATGAACCTAAAAAACCGGCCCCGTCTGTCCCTAACTTAAAACGTTCATTACTTGAAGCGTCATATCCTCGAAACGAGCTGCCATCAAGCTTTATCCCAGCGTTTGCCGCTCCGTCTGTTTGGATCACACCATTGCCTACATTGGTCAAAGCACTAGACGTAATGCTCCAGCCATTAGCCACCGAGCCAATATAGCCAGAGGTCGCTTTTACTTGTCCTGTTATATCTGCGTTTTCTGCTATCAAATTCCCATTTTTATTAACCCTGAATGGTGCGGATCCTGACGTGGCGTGACCGACCCATAATCTATACGTGCCATCCACCGAACTCATTTTTGCTACATCATTACTAACCCCAACCGTCACAACTCCGGTACTGGAAAGCTCTGTGTTTCCTCCGGTTAGTGTTGTCGCTCCTAATGTCCAGCCACCGATTGTTCCACTGGTAGCTTTAATAACACCTGCCATAGTGACGCTGAAAGGAGCAAGGGCCTGTAAAGAGTTACCTAAAAATAACCCATCCGTATTATTAATTTTTATAATTGAATTGCCAGTACCCAGTGAAACTGAAGATGTCGTCCCGGAAATAGTAAGCCCGGAAGAATTTAAAACAGCATCCCCGGCTTTTAAGCCATAATTTGAACCATCATATTTGCCAAGAATAATTTGTGAACTTGAGCCATTTGTAATAGTGATCGTTCCTGCGGCCCCAGATAAAATACTTATTATCGGGGTTCCGCCTGAATCTGAAACTATTCCGCTCGAATTTATAATCCAACCGCCGACCTCACCTTTCTTTGCTATTATTTTGCCAGTTGCTCCATCCAGGTAGACATCATTGATACTACCAACAATTATTTTCCCCCCTGCATTTCCGTCAATATCTATAAAGGATCCAACATCTATTTTGTTATTAGCTCCGTCAATGATGATTGTATCCACTGTGATTTTTTCAGTTGAGCTATCAAGAATAATTTTATCGTTGCTGGATTTTATCTGGTTCCCAGATATTTCCCAGTTTGCAACAGCCCCGGAAGTAGCTGTGATTTTTCCGGTAAGAAAAACATTCTCAGACCACAAACCAAATCCAGTTGCGCCACTAATTCCGTTAATGTTTCCGATTCTAGCCCGGACCGATTCTGTGAAATCGCCAGTTCTTTCAATAATATCTATATAAGGTAAGTTGGCGTATCCGCTTGCGACCAAAGACACCCTGGACTCTATTGAAACAACTGCCGTACCTTTATTCCAAGAAAAAGCTCCCCCACTATCAAAGTTTCGGGTAACATTAATAAAATCTCCAATACCATCAGATCCCGTACCGGTCACTTTTAGCATCTCGTCTCTTGTGGCTCCGTCTTTCATTCTTAATCGGTCGCCAATAAAAAAGACGCTCTCTGTTACATATAATTTTGTTTGTGTGTTATCAATATCATCCAGCAAACTAGCCGCATCCGTAATCAAAAGCTGTCCGTTCGTTGCGTGGATCTGATCTTTTACAAATATTGATGTATGCAAACGACCTCTAACAACACAGTTTCTAAACTCTGAATCTCCGTTGCCATCAATACGCCAACCACTTACCCCTGATGCGTAGTTAGTGCTTTCAATTCTTTCGTTAGCTCCATCAATAAGCACTGTGCCGCCAACGTTTATGCGCTTATTAGCCGAATCAAAAATCAGATTACTTCCTGGAGAAATTAGGGCATATGAAGAAATCACCCATCCGGCGATCTCGCCATAAGTTGATTTCAGCTCACCTTGCATCGTTACCGAAAACGGCGCAGAGGCTTTGACTGCATTTCCTAAATAAATACCATCTGAATTGTTGATCTTGATAACATTATTACTTGTTCCCAATGAAATCCTGGAATAAGTCCCATTAATCGTTAATCCGTTGCTGGTCAGTGTTGCATCTCCGGCAACAAAGGATCCTGTATCCGCTAAGGTTATTTTTTGTAATGACCCATCTATTGTTATTCCTGTCCCAACAGTTATCGAACCCGATCCTGTTCCAATAATATCTATGGCCGTGCCAACATCTATCCTGGAAGCGGAGCCTGTAATTAAAATGTCTCCAGCCTTGATTGTCCCGCCGGAACTTGAATCAATATCAATGTTAGTAGAAAAGATTTTTGATGCGCTTAAAGACCATCCGGCAATTTGACCTATCGTTGCTTGAATGGATCCGGCACTACCATTTAAAGTAACCCCAGCCCCAACAGTTATTGTGCCTCCACCCGCACCGGAAATGTTTATATCCGTGCCAACTAAAATAGATCCTGTGCCCGCCCCCAATAAATCAATCCCAGTGCCAACATCTATTGTTGAGTTCGAGCCTGTAATAGTTACTCCACCTGCGGTTATCACGCCTCCGGCAGCAGAAGACAAAGAAACGCTTCCTGAAGAAAGCTCTGTTGCCCCAATGCTCCAGCCACCAATCAAACCTGAAACACTATTTAATTTTCCGTCCCGCTCAACATTAAATGGGGCAAGCAAAGGGTTTTCATGTCCTATCCAAAGCCGATGCGTTGCGTGTCCGGCATCCAAGGTCGCAATATTATTGCTAGTTCCAAGTTCAAGCCTGCCGGTAGATTTCAAAGATGCGTCCCCACCAGACAGTTCCGTTGCCCCTATTGTCCAACCTCCAATTTCCCCTACCTGTGAGTAAATTGTCCCTCTGACAGTTACATTATTAAATTCTGCGTTTCCATCTGCTTTTATCTGAAAACCGGAACTACCAGATTGATAGCCAACTGATTCTAAAGTTGATGGCGTAACTCTTATTTTCCCTACACGGGCATCGTTTCTTCCGAAATGAGAAAATTCCTCGCCTAGTGAGCTATAGAAAAAAACTCCGTTTGCGTTAAACTTGGCCAAAACATTTTGAGAAGGATCTTTGATTTTTACTTCCCTAGAATCCATTGCAAGGCTACCTTGGATATTTTCTATTGTTAAATTTTCGTGAAGCTTGATTACCCCAAAAATGTTCTCAGCAAAAAGCTCCTGCATCGTATTTTTCAGAGAAATAATTGTGTCATCGTCAAACTGATGGTTATTATCAAAAAGAGGGTCTGAAGACTGCACAATATAAGCGTTTATTCCGTTCCCATCTAAGTCTGCGTGATTTTGTATTTTGTTTGAATATGGCGACTGCTTATCAATTCTTGCTAAAACTAAAGCGTTTTGTGGTGGGGTTAAAGATATCTCAAGCAATCCAATAGTCGTTATGTATACATACATTGAGGTTGAGATATTTAAGTCCACATCAAGCACTGTATCTGTCGCTAACTCAATTTTTTTGCCGGAAATATAGCCAAAACCTTTTTGGATCCTTATTTTATCGCTTATAGGGTTTGTCGAAATAACAGCTAACCCCTGGACTACAATCCCACCAATTCCGTTTTGAATAAAATCTTGTAGCCGAAAAAGATAGTTGCTAATCTCATTAACTTTTTCCATCAAAAACGCTGGCGTAGAGCTTGAAATACCGGCCAGGTTTGCCATATCCGAAGTTCCAGGGCTTAATAATCTATCTGCCAAAGCATTTGCTATAGATGAATCTGAAGTAACCTTTTTAATTAGATCCTCTAAAACATTATGTAGCGTTTGTGTTGTTATGGTTTTCATGGGTAATACGCAAGCTCCATTGAATAGTTGCCATTATTGGAAACTACCGACTCTATAAAATAATTTCTGTCTATCTCAAACGAAGGCGAATATTGGTCAGTTAATCTAGCTGTTTGACCAACAAAGGCGTATGGGGCAAACACGTTTTCTATCCGAACCTTGTTATGGTTTTTATAATATTCGGCCAAAAGATCCCTAGCTTTCTTGTTTAGCTTTTCTTGAGTGGTTAGTATCTGCGATATTCCACGTTGCTTATAAACTTTATCGCCAATTTCTTTGAGCAATGCGTTTGGATCCCTGACATATAGCCCTTCTTCTTCCCAGACATTTTCTTTAGCAATATAAGCTCCTTGATAATGTCCTTCAGAAAGCCCGAAAACTCCGGTAAATGTTGTGGCTGTTTTGCCCGTATAAGTAAATTTTTCCGTTCCCAAATATGCGGTCCCGGACGAAGAAAAAAGCGAGGTGTCTTTTACTTGCAATGTTGATGGCGGAGAAGAAAACCCTGTCTCCAAAGTAGTAGTGGCCGACAATTTTGCATCGGCTTCAAATTCAACATCCTCAAATACATTAAAAGAAGCCAGAGATACCGGATAAGCAATTACCCGTCTTGCATATTCCACTGGCTCTACGTGATCTACAACTGCCCGGATCATACGACATTCAAACGAATCCCCAAGCTGATCTTTTGTTATGCTGATAGCATCCCCGGACTTTAAAGAAATATTCGTTGTTTCTTGAGAAATATTTGAAAAACGATCTATCAAAATAAGTGCGTATCGGTTTCTTCTGTGTGATGCTCCGGTTTCAGGGTCAGTTGTCCATTCATATCCAATGTCGTGCGTTTCAGACAAACCAGAAACCCCAGTAAAAGAATTGCTTGTTTTTCCTGTATAAGTAAAGGAGTCATCGCCAACAAAAGCCGTCCCGGATGAGGGGAAATTTGCTGTCTGCCCCCACTTTACTTTAAGGCTGGTAGAAGATGGCCCCGCATCGCTTATTAAAGTCGCAAATGCTGTTGAGTTTGAGCTTTGTAGCGTTAAAGCAAACTCGCAGTCCAGCGCAAACCCTGAGTCATAAGCTCTATGCGGATAAAATTTCCCTGCAATAATATCTATAGCCTGAACTTTAAGGTTCCTCTGAAAATCAATAATAAAAGCAGGCTGTCCAGCGATTGACGTTCTATTGAAAAATAAAAGCTGTGCCTCTGTTGCAGAATCGCCATCCTTTAAATTTTGAGGTTCATCTACTCTTGCTAAAGTTGACCTATATCTAAATGACGCTGTGATCTGACTATATATACCTAAAACCAATGAGCCGCCGCCACGATAATAATTAGTTTGAAAAGTATCTACTCCATCTGGAATATCGCCTATATTATGAAAAATTTGATAACTAAAAAGATCCCTATGAATCCAAAAATAGCACCCTTTCAAATACCAAGCGGGCTTCCCATTAATCTGCTGAGGCATTATTACCGAATAAGAAACATACGCTATCTTTCTTACAAACGACTTGATAAAAGTCCAATCGTAAAAATATGCGTGATCTTCAGCCTGAAATACTCTACATATTTTTCTCCCCTCTGGATGGTATGGCGTAATTTGAAGCAAATCAAAAGAATGGATATCCATATTTGCTGTGTTTGCTTTAGTGATTACCAAGTCCGATAAAGAATTCATAACATTGCCGTCTACATCATAAAAAACAATACTCGTTTCACTGTTTGTTGGTGGAATAATATTTTTATGCGGAATTCGAACGTGGTAATTTACTGTTTTTTCTTTAGGGTCCATCTTTACAATAAAATCCCATCCCCACTCTGTCTTTGTTATAGACTCTAAAGAAACCGGCATCCTGGATTTTCTTACAATTTGATTCCCCAAAACCGCTCCATCTATTTTTAAAGTTGGAGTAACTGTTCTTTCATCCTCAACCCAGCTTGAGTAAATCATCATGGAATCTGTTGTCCATCTCCAAGCTTCGCTTTCCATCCGATAAATTGAGAAAGGATAATAGTCTGTCCGAAAATTCCCTCTTTCCGGTATCCTCAAAGGCTGGTCTGTTGCATAAGAATTAAAGGTTAACCCGTATTCATTAATATTTAATATATTAGTCGTTTCCTCCAGCATTACGTTTCTTGGATTATTATTTTTCCCTCGAAGAAAAACACGGCTATAAACTTCTTGATCTGTTACATATTGAATCTGCTTGTTGAGTTTGAGCTGATAATCTTCTTTACCGTCCGGCTTTTGGGCTAAAAATTTACCCCAAACCCTTGATGTCCCTTGAGTAAACAAAACATAGTTCGGCGGCAAGAGAGTAAGAAGGTCCCTTTTTATAGCTTCAAATCTATTTGCGTGTTTTGCTTTAGATAAGCGCAAATATGGAATCTCAATCCCTGTAGACTGAAGTGTTATGAAATTGTAATCTTTGTTTAGGGTAACGGATGTAGTTGACACAATTTGTGTGTCTACTAAGAGAACCCCCTGTCTTTCATCAAAGGTTTCAAAGCTGGCTCCGGGTATCGTGAAGTCCCCAGAGCTAATAGTATCGGTAACATTGTTATAGGTAGTCTTCCACGCTCTTGTTGTTATCCCATCCCCAATATCATAAAAAGCCTCTACCTTAGATCCTCTTAATAGTGCCGCCGAATGGCTGCCTGAAACATTCAAAAGCTTTGTCATTTCTATGCCGCCAATAGTAACGTCCGACTTGCCGTTATATTGAAAATCAACGCTATCAATTTTAAATTTATATGTTGAGATGAATTTCCAGCTATCCGCACGAGGAATATATACCTCTGTATCAGAGGTTCCTTTTTTTACTAAAAGTTGAGAATTTAGATTTAAGGGCGTAGTAATCGGAATCAAACTATCCGTGCTTGTATCCTCTTCAGCACTTAAAGATGAGCTTAATTCGGCCAAAGTAAAAACGTCATTCCCAAAAGAATCTGGCTCAAGCATAATGTCTTTGATGATATCTTCTGCAAGTAAGCCTTTTTTGAAATAGTAATAGCTTGCCTTAACATCAAAATCCTCAACATTAATAACCTGATTTAAAGCAACCTGCCCGGATTTATATACAATTTCAAACCCGTCAGTTGTAGTTTTTGCAACATTTGAGCTGCCCTTTTCGGTAATTTGTACTGTAGGCGGTGGCAAGTTTGCCCAGGCTGCGTAATTGCCATCAAAAACTTGCGCCAAATGATCCCTTGGCTCTTCTAATGTGTTTGGGGTTAATAAATCATTTTCAATAAAATCTTTGTCCGGGCTTTCAAATACTTTCTCAATATCGGTTTCCTGGAGCTTAATTAATGAATCATAGCAGGTGATTTCAACTTCATTTCCCGAAGACTTTTTAACGGGATTAATCTGCTTTACTGTCCCGTAAAATCGCTCAAACTTAATTGATGAATATTCATCAAAATACTCTTTTATAGTAAGTGTATAACCCCTCTTAATAATGGCAAATTCATTGTCTGGCGAAAAAGCCCCTGTTGTATTTTTTACAACTATTGTGGCTGTTGAAGATTGAAATTTACGACTTAGACTAAATGAATAATTTTTTATGGAATTTAGGTACTGGGAATCATTTACTACATTGCCATCTAAGTCACGTATCTCAAAATAAACACTTTTGGTGACATTTTTTTTATTGATGATATTGTCAATAATCGCTTGCGATAACTTTTTTGGCACTTTCCCATCCTTTTATGCTAAAATATTTTTAATGCTAAAACGTTTGTCTTTTATTATTTTCTTGTGTTGTCTAATAAATTTCTATTTAGTTTCTAGCCCAACTTTCGGGCAGGGGAAATACACAACAAAATTCCAGTTAATCGATGCTCCTCGTGAAGCAGGCGGCGGTTCACATTTCTCAAGACTTAAAGTCCCTGGTGGTTGGCTAGTTAAATATGAGTGTTGGGATGATTCTGCTAACCCTATGGTTTCCACCATGACCTTTTTACCTGACCCCAACAATGAATGGAAAGTTGAAAGCAAATTTTTAGATCGTGTCAAAAAACTTGAAAAAGAAAACGCTAAAAAACAAAAAAAGTAATTCATCATGATATTTGAAATGGTTGAAACATCGCTGTTATTTGATAAAGCTGTTCGTTTCCATCTCGACCAATAACCCACTCTGCTACAACATCCCCGATAAGATACCCTTCAACACCAAAGCCCTCGCCAAAAAAATCTCCATCGTATGACTCGCCGCTATCCTTACATTCAACTTGTAATCCAGTGGCATTATTAATATAGTTTTGTAGTTTTTGTTTTAATTCCGTTCTGTTTTTAAACTGCCATATCCAGGTAATAGGGCTTTTCACAGCTTTTGTAGATGGCCGCTCCAAACAGTTATCTCCATCCGCAAGCTGTGTAACCACAGTATTGGACTTAACGACCTCCCTAAAATTACGATTTGGAGAAGGAAGCGTCCCGTCTGAGACAAAAGCTGCACCATTCCACGTATATACATTCCATAAAGTCTCTATCATGCCTGTGCGCCTCTAACCCCTTCCTCTGATAATGTTTGCAACACAGCCTCTCCAACACTTTGCGGTGTTATGTCGCCTTCTGCCGCAGAACCATTTAAAATAAAATCACCCTCAAAGATTACTCCTCCAGATGCAGGGCTTCTGTTTGCTGAAAAATAAAATGAGCTTTGGAGGGCATAGGCCGTAGAATCTTCACGTATCGCCGTGAGATTTCTATTGATATCCCTGAGAATAGTGTTTGATAAATCCAGCCTAAACGCCACGGCTGGAGCTTCTTCTTTTTCTTCCTCTTTTTTTCCACCAAATAAGCTTCCTAAAAAACCGCCAACAATTCCCCCAATTCCGGGCAAAATAGCATTACCTATCGCACCGCCCACGGCTCCCATAACTTGACTTGTCTGATCTCCACCTCTAGCGTTTGCCAAAGATGCTCCTGACATAGCCCCGGAAAAAACATTACCTAATCCCTTCATAAAGTCAGACCCGCCCCCTGCCTGTGCGCCCTTACCTCCGCCTATAGAGATGTTGCCACCTCCACCACCTTCCGGGAAACCAGGCATCCCCATTCCTTCCCGTCCAATTTGGGTTGCGGCCATTTTTCTCGCAACAATATCTCCAAGACTATTAAATAATGGAGGTAGGCTTGTTTGTAATTTAGTAACCAATAAATCCCCGCCTTTTCCTATCTGGGATTCAACCGTCATCCCGCCAATATCAAACACCCCTAACAACTGATCCATTAAGTTGTTAAACTGTTTTTCTAAAATAATTTTACCGATAGTATCTCCAACATTGTTTAACGCTTCATCCAGTCGCTTTGCGTTCATCAAGGAATCAAATAGGGATTGCTTTATTCCATCATTAATCTCTTGCGCCACATCATAGCTAATCTGAGTCAGCGCAAGCATTTCTTCTCTTTGAGCAGACAACAATGTTACCCCTTGAGCCTCAAGGGTATTTTTTATTTGCGCCGCCTCATTGTTCCCGGCAGCAAGTTCATTTAAACGAGCTAAATATTCAACTTTTATTCTTGCCCTCTCTAACTCATTATCTCCTTGAATAACCGCCTGCTCTTGTAAAAACAAAAACTCTTCGGTCAATAATTTTCGTCTTTCTTCTATTGGGATTAGTTTTTCACTGAGCACCACTGTCTCTTGAAGCTGCTGATTTAATTTAGCGATCTTTTCTTCTACCGCTTTATATTTTATATCCTGGGTATCTAGTGTTTCTTTGATGTTTTTTAATGCCGTAACTTCCTGCTCAATATATTTTATTTTTTCTTTTGCAATAACGCTGTTTTTTGAGCCATATGCCTTAAGAATACTTAATCGTTCTTTTCGCTCCATTTCTATAGCAGCTATTGTGTCTTTATCATTTTTTTTACGCATATCTACTTCTTTGCGAAGTCCTTGTAGCTTCTCATCGTTTAAAGCCTTTGCTAATTTCACCAAATCTTTTTTGGCATCTTCATCTGCGTACCCCATCGACAATATTTCTTTTTCTGTTTTTTTTCTGGCATCCTCCAAAGACAAAATAATTCCATATTCATTTTTTAGCTTGTTTAGTATTTGCTGTACCTTAGTTTTTAAAACAACCTCATCCTTGGTATTTTTTATAGTTAAAGACTCAATTTGATACCGATTTCTAAGCTCCCTCAATGAATCCTTTGTGAATTTTGCTATCTCTCTTTTCTTTTTCAGGCTATCATCTTCAATCTCAAGTAGAAGTTTATGTATAGCCAAAACCTCTTTTTCTGCGCCCACATGCTTAGATGTTTGATTTATAAGCGTTTGCAATAACGTCAGCCTGCGTTTGTTGATGTCTAAATTTTTTGTTAATACAAATTTTTGTTCCGAAAGATGTTTAACTGTTGCTGCTCCAACTTTTTTGTTGGTCTGTGCTCTTTTGACAATCTCGGCAATAGCATCATTAACCTGCGATACCTTAACAAAGATATCTCCATTAACTTGCGCTGCAATCTGGCTCTGCTCTCTGAACTTAGCCATGCTCTCCATAGCTTCACGGATAGATTTTGGTAAAGCTCCTGGATCTATTTCTACCCCAAAAGCCCCTTTAATAGCCTTCGCTGTGTCGTTAGCCTCTCCCTTTAAAACAGATAAATATTTTTTTTGGACATCGATCTGGTGCTTTAATTGATCCAACTTGCTCATATCCTTTTGTAAGGCCGGGCCAATAACGAAAACATCTGATTTCTGCCCACTTATCTCTTTTTCAACCCTACGCCTAACCACCTTAGCTATTATTTCTAGCCTTCTTAGTTTTCTTTCTTCATTCTTGATGTTTTCCCCAGCTCTAAACTTAACCATTTTCCCGGCCAAAGGCTCTATCCCTTTGTTAAACGCCCCAGATAATTTAGATAAAAAGACAAAGGTGTTTTTTAATCCATTAGTAACTCCCAGGATGTCATTTAATAAAACAAAGCTTTCACCTAAAGTATTTTTCCATCTAGTAAAAGCCCCCACCAACGTATCTGTTTGTATTTTCGCAAGAACCTCTGCCATATGCTTACTTTCTTCGGCTGACCTGCCAACGGCATCTTTATATCGCTCCATATTATTTACAATTTGAGCAACTGCACGAGCACCCCTGATACCAAAAGCTTCAATAAGTTCTTTAAATTCCTCTGTTGAAACCCCACCCTCTTTTATTTGCTCTGCAACCTGAGTAATCACTTCATTGAATTTCAAGGGTTTGGTTGGGTCAAAAGAGACATTAAATGTAGTTTTTAATTTATCTGCGTTCTTAGCAAGCTGGATAGTGGCATTCATCAAGGCCGTACCCGCCCGTGTTCCTTTTAGCATACCGGTATTAAGGAAGCCCAAAGTACCAACAAGCTCATTAAAATCAACATCTAAAAGAGAAACTGCACTGGCCGCAATCCTAAACCCTGCCTCTAATTCAGAAAGCTCTATCTGCTGTCTTGAAAAAGTATCGGCCACCGTATCTGCAATGGCCCTGAATTTTTCTAAGTCGGTTTCGGCATTGCCAAGTTTTTCAGAAAAAACATTAAAGGATCCAGCAACAAGTTTGGCCGTAAATTCCATATCTCCCAAAGTGCCAACCACTAAATCTGATACAGGCTTTATTGATGCTATTTGCTGAGAAACTGTAAGCCCTGCGGATCCGGCAGCATAAGCAGCTACCGTAATCTCCTGAAAAGATTTTTTGGTTTCTTTTGCTACACTAAAAACTTCTTTACGGATCTCCCATAATGCAGAGGCTAACGTTTGAGATGTCGCCCTCGTGACTGTAGCAACTCTAGCCATAGCCTCTTCAAGCTCAACTATCGATTTAACCAAATCAAACACAAAAGCCTGAACCTTAACAATCGCTGCTGTCAGTGTTACAAATAAGCTAATCTTTCCGGCAAGTTTACCTATAGATTCTCCAAACACAGTAAAGCCTTTGGCTGTTTTTTTTGTTTTCTCGGCCTCATCATTTACTTTTTTTAATGCTGCCTTCGCCTTATTTGCATTGGCCGCTGCCTTATCCAATGGCTTAAACGTTTTGTCCAGGCCCGGACCTAAATTTCTGATCCTTGCCAATGATTTTTCTATGCGCTCTAAATGTGCAGAGATCCTTTTAAGCCGATCCTCGCCTTTTGATCCGATCTCAAAATCTAGTTTAATTAAATCCTGGAAGCGTTTACCCATTATGCAACCTCCCAAGTAAGCAGCAGCTCATTCGTCAAGGTAAGTAATACTTGATAAAACTCTTCTGTGTGTGCGGGAATAGGTGCAGATAAAATGTTCTTACTAAGTCCTTTTTTTCCTAAGTGATAACCAGCTTTTCTAAAAGCATAATCAAGCCTTCCGACATATCTTGATAGTTTTAAAGCTCCGCCTGTTGCATCATCGGTTGTGATACGAAAAGACCAAGTAAGTGCCTTCGTTTCTCCACGCACAGGATTTAAACCAACTGTATCTACTCCGCCTTTTTTATGTCCGTCTCCACCAGCTATTTGAAAAAATATTTGTGGCTTCGACAAAGGATTGTTTAGCTTTCTGTCTATAATTTCTATATCCGCATCAAAGCCAGCCGCTTCATTAAAAAATTCTGTTAAAAACTCATTCATTAAAACCAAGGCGGTTTCAACATAATTATCAGGATCAATAACGTTAATAAGAGGTAATGTCATCTAAGCATCCCCCTTATTACAGCCTTATAATAATCAGAAGAAAATCGCTTACCAAAAACATTTAGCCAGCCGCTTGGACTATAATAAAAATCACGCCTAGGGTAGCCCTCAACTGGGTATACAGAAGTTATCCCTTCAATTACCAACATCGGGTAATACTGATGATTGCTATTTGGTCTATCCATTTCCAAAGAATTCGTTAAAGGTATGTGAAGAGTAAATTTATGCCTATCTAATTGACTTACAAGCACTGCATTAAATAGGTTGAATGTCCTTTGATATTCTTTTGGCTGGTAGGCTCTATAAACCTCATCCAAAACAATCTCTTGCGCTCTTGTCCTATACTCAGTTCTTTTTTGGTTCAAAAATGAACGAACTGTACCGTCCCTTTTAAAATTGCGGATATTTTTTGCAAGTTTGCGATATTTTTTAAAAACTCTGCCAGCATTGCTGCTCACCTTTACATTAATCACGCACCGACCTCCTCTTTAATGCCTGAGCGGCCTTTGATCCGTGAGCAAATTAATGTTTGAAAAATATGGTCATCTCCTATGGATGTTGTTAATATTTCTTGCTGCTCCGGGGAAAAAATAATAGGGTAATAATCCACTTCAAGATGAGTTACAACTAATTCCGGCTTGCTTAAATCTTCACCTCTACTAAACCGGAAAATAACATCGCCAATTTTTATATCGCCAAAGTCATAGGTAGAAATCGTTGCCGGAGTAATAATAATTTTTTCTGCTTTAATCCATTCTTTTACAGCTCTTTTATCTTCACCGCCGTCATGCTGTTTAAATAAGTCGTTAAAAGCTCCTCCCGTATTCCCTACTTTCCAGCTCAGAGTTACTGTGGCTGCCTGGGCACTAAAAAGGAATCTTCCTTCGTCTCTTAATATTTTTGCTTTTGCTAATTTCGTTAAAAAGCTCACCTTACTTTTCTCCTTTGAGTTGTTTGCCTTGGCTCTGGCGGCGGCTGTCTATGTATCCACTCCGAATAATATGCCTCTGTTAGGTGCATAATTTCTGTGGTGGCAAGCATTTCCGCTCTAGTTTTCTTATCTTTTCTAAAAAACTCGTCTGGAGGGATTCCCCACTCTTTTGCTGTGCGTAGCTGAATGTAATAAAAGCTAAAGGTTAGCGGTGGAACTCGTTTGCTAGGTTTCCAACCCCGGAGTTCCTTCGGGGTTAATTCTCCTTTAGCGCATCTACTTCTGCTGGAAGTAAACTGCTGATTCTTAATATTTCCAGTGTTAAATTTTCTATACTTCCTGCGGATCCTTTCTTAAGAAAGTTCCATTTATCACGATCCGTTTCGCCAGGGATATTGTGTCCATCTGGATCTACCAACCCAAACTCAAGAATTTTTAAGGCTCTCTTTATTTCAACTTCCTCTAACTGTTTTGAATAACTTTCTGCGTCATAATCCGGTTCGTGTTGCGGTTTCCCTTGAATAATAATCGGAGATCCATCCTGTTTTGTTTTTACTTTCATCGGCGGAACCGGGGCAGGAATATTTTTAATCAAATCGTATTCCTCACCATCTAGTTCCTGTATTACAAAGCTCCGGCCACCAATGACCACACTTTGCTTGTTTTTAACTGACCAATTATCCCAACTGCTTTTTTCTTGATTTTGTTGCTTATTCATAGCTTTACTCCTTTGTAAATGTGTCTTTAAATGTCGTTGTGTAAGAAAATTCACTCACACTATTTTGGTTATCTTGGTTTCCTATGTTCTCCGAATCTAGGGAGCAGCCAATCAAATTAAAGCCGTCCTCTTGAAACGTTTCTGGCATAGAATAAAAAACCCTTATCGAATATTCTTTGTCTCCTTCCTTTAGTCTCCTGTCATAATCTAAATCAGCTAAAAATGCTGAAAAAGCTATCTGAGTGTCTTCAGAGAGCTTTATTTTCTTTTTATATTTTGTTCTGAACTGTGGAACGCTGGCCTTTTGTATCCTTGTGTTCATCCTTAAAGATTGCACGAAAAGAAGCTCTGCTCTGTCAAATTCCTGGTAAACAGTTTCGCCTTTAGTGTGGCTTCCTAAACCACTCACCCCTTTCAAAATATTTCCCTCTCTTGAGGTGTATGCAAAAGCGTCTTGTCCTACAATCGCCGAATACGAACCTGAAAGAATCCCATCAAAAGTAGCTGCATCAAGTAAAGTAAGATCTCCTGACCCTGCATATTTCTGAGCTATTACAGACCGCCGCCTTTGCTTGATATCTTTTGCCACAGAAAACTTTAAATCTGTCCCAGCCACAACGTTTCTATCTAAAGTTAATTGCGTCTCAAGGGTAGGGTTTGATGCAACAGTAAAAAATCCTTTACCTATAACAAAAACCCTATCCCCGGAAACGACACCTTGACTTATAAACTTCGCTTTGGCAGAGGTTAAAACAGTGTTGCCGGTAGCAACGCCATCCGCCTGAAGCTCAACCTCTTCATAGATGCTCAAGTAAACATCATTTAATGAATGCACTTGCATTAACGATGCTCCTTACTAGCTTTCCAATACGTCTTCTGCATCTGCAAATTCCGGTAGAGTCTTTAGATAGTTGTACGCATTTTTTATCAAATTCGCATCAACCGCATCCATAGCCGCTATTGAAAAATTGTCTGCAAATGGAGTTACTGGGGTTTCCCCCTCTGCCACGTCTTGAGAAACGTGAAGGTTGTGCTCCGAAACTTTAATTGGCTGCGCTTGCTCTTTTGCGGTATATGCCCCCAAAAGCAAACAAACCCTTTGCTCGTTTATTATGTCTACACGCATAATCTTGTAATAAGCATCCGTGATCGATAATCCGGTGTTATTGTCTACATACGTTTGTTTTAATCCCATGCTAAACTCCCTTCTTAAATGATAAACATTTCTCTAAAATTCCCATCAGCGTCCATAGTTCCATCAGCACCATCGCCACCAAATGAAACCGGAACGTTTAACCGGGATTTTGAGAAGAAATAAGTCTCTGCTATTTCAGCACTGCCATCTTCTGTGATATCCAGCTTGATAGTCACATCTCTATCCCTTAAAAACTGAAGGGATCCTCCAAACACAGTGTAAAACTGGCTTATGTTCAGCGTGTTTTCTGCACGTTGTCTCTTGTAATGATCTACGGCTTCATACTTCAAAGGAATTGCACGAGAAGTCGTGCCTTTGTTCCAGCCAAATCCGTTATCAAATTTGATTAAGCCACCTTTGCCTGGCGTTGAGTAATCCGCTTGTTGTGGAACCATTAATAATTTAAACTTCGTTCCTACTGTAATGGAGTGGTTTGCTGGTTGAGTTCCTTTAACAAGTACACTTGTTACGGTCTTCCATTTCTTACCGACTGCCGCTTCAGGGACTACTATGCCTTGGTCTACTTGAGTCCTGGCGGGAATTGTTACCTCTTGTGTAGCTGCCGCATCATCTTCATCAGTACCTACAACCTCAAGAACCACCGGCTCATCTCCTTGCGCCCTGGCATTTACCTTCACATACAAATTATCTCCATATGTACCACCAACAAGAGCTGCTTGGTTTTCGGCTGACATTTCCGTGACCTTATCAGCATAATCACCGGCATCGGTTCCATCATCATCAACCAACAACTCCCCGATTATCCCTAGTTCTCTGAATGTGTAATACAAAAGACCTTCATTTTGGTTTTTTACACTCACTGTCATCTTAATCACTCTCCTTTCGAGTTAGATATTTTTTTGTTTCTTATTGCATACGAAACTGTTTTCAAAACCCCAGAAGCTACCAAGAGAATTTTTCTGAAATTCTCATCCAATAACTTTTTAAGATCTTCGTTTTCATCTGGCACAAGAACCTCTACAGCATTCAAGATATTATGAGCAAAAAAAGCTAACCGCTCAGAGTCTTTTCCAACCTTCGCCCAGCCCTGCTCATCTTCAGCTATCTCTCCAAAAACAAAGCCCCGCACTTCTTTTGATGTGTTTTTAAGATGCCCTGAAATTATTCCAAAATATTTCTTGAAATAGGCATCCCTCAACGCAATCAATCTTGCGTCTGCATCGTCTGGAATGATCTGGTCCATATCTCTTGCAAGATTAAGCATTTGAAAGCCCAGCTTTTCACAGTCTGATGCTAACTCAACACAAATCTTTACAGGGATTTTTCCCTTACCTGGTATCTCAATTTTTCTAGCCATAAAAATTCTCCTTTTGTCTTATTTTTTCTTTTTTTCTTTCTTAGAAACTTTTCTTGATTCCTCTTCAGCCTCTTCAGTTAATTCTTCAGAGCTATCAACCTCAGAAACTTCATTTTCTTCAGAAACCGACTCTTCATCAGATACCGGTTCTGCGACCTCAATAGGTTCGCTCTCCATTTTTTCAGGAGCCACTTGCTTTTCTTCTTGCCCCACATATTTTATGTGGCCAAGATCAATGTTCTTTTTCACATCGTCTCGTTTCAGCTCTTCTTCAGTAACTAAAAACACTTTGTTCATCTTTCGAAAAATGCCTTTAACTATGATTCCTGTGCTACACGAGCAGATGTATTTACCCGTTTTATATTTATTGCTCATTATGACAACCTCCTATCCATTGGTTTGAGCCTCTAAAACTGTTGTCTCAAGTCTATTCGCCCGGTTTAAATAGTTATCAAACTCGTTCGTAGACCGGACAACTATAGCCGTTCCGCCAGACTCTATTTCCATTATTCGCTTCCGTAGATCCTGCCTTTGCTCTTCTAGTCCTGGCATCCCTTCAATAAATTTTGATAAAGATGCTGTCCTATAAGAAAAAGAGTCCTCCGGTAACAAAATTGATAGAGCTGTCTTTAAAATGAGTAATTTCTTTTGTTCTTTGGTTAAGCTTGGCTGTATCTCTTTGTTCCCAGAAGATTCAACAACAGAAAACTCACCATCAAAATCAAATTGAATGATGTACTCAATGGCTAAATTAAGATCCAAATTGGGCAAAACGTTTTCATCGTCTTGCCTCATTATCTGGTATCGAATAAAGCTATAAAGATCCTTTAAAGGTGTGCTCATCTACTCTTTTTGTCTCCGTGCTGTTTAGCTGGGTTTCCCGACAAAGTTGGTTGAGAATCACGTTTTTCAGCCCCCTTGGACTTTTCCTGAAGAGGTGGGGTTATTCCCCCTATCTGGTCTTCGGGTTCAACCTTTGGAGGTTCCGGGGACTTCTCTTCTTTTGCTGGCTCTGCTTCTTTTTCAGGTTCTTGTGCTGCTGGTTCAGTGGGTTCCTCTTTTGGAGGCTCTGGCACATCTTCCTCTTTTGCTGGTTCTGGTTCCGCTTCCTTCTCTGGCTCTGGAGCTACCGGTTCAGGATCTTCAGTTTTTGGGGGTTCCTGATCCTTTTCTCCCTTGTCCTTGCCTGTGTCCTTTTCAGCGTTAGGTTTACTTGCTTTTTTGGATTCTGCAAACGCTCCCTCAGCTTTAAAATGCTCATATGCCTGCTTAACTTGCGGGTCATCTAGGTTAAGCGTATATTCACGCCCAAAATAAATAACCTGCTTGCCAATACCAGGAGCACCATCTTTATAATTTTTCTTTAATCTCACTTTGATTAAGTTAGCCATGTTATTTCTCCTTTTTATCTGTCATTAATTGATCTTTACTCTTAATGAATTAAGCTTCCAAGGCGAAGGTATAATTGGTACAACCACCTTAGATATTTGGATCCCCTCGTGATTTTGAATGCTATTTCTAGCTTCAAGATCATCTTCCGAATAACGCTTAACACGATCAAACTCAGGCTTCATATACAACCTTCCAAAAGGACGGTCAGTAGAAACCCTTACATAGGTGTTTGCAAATGTGTTGGTTATTCTTAGTCGGAATGTATGCCCAAAAAGGTTGCCTATAATTCCTTTTGTTTGGATCTCGTTTTCTATTGCTTGAGAAACTTGCTGACCTGGCTGGATAGTTCCGCCAGTAAAGCCAGAAACTACAGATCCAATACTCCAAAGGTTTTCAAGCTCTGTAGATGGAATCCAAATAGTTCTAACTTTGGGTCCGCTATCGCCCATATTGGCGTAATGCTGGAATATCTTTTTAAACATATTCAGATTTACACCTGGGGTTGCAGAAAGATTCAAAGCGTTTCCTGCCGGGTATGCACCCGCATTCGCAATCTTAGGATCTAGGTCATAAATCGTTTCTGGCGCACCAAATGTTGTTTCATAGTTAGCGTCCATCAACGTAAATAGATCATCGTCCATTTTACGATCCCAATCGTGAGCAACACGGTTATTAACTCGCTCTGCAACTTCAACAAATCGTCCTATAATTGGAGACATGATTGGATACGTTGCAACGTCACTCTTTAAGATATAAGGAATGAATTGAGATAATGTGTCTAAGTTTTGGAATTGATCGTATGGCGCACCGCCATGCATACCAATCTGACTCGTAACCCATCTTTGATCTCTTTGTAAAACAAGCTGCGGAATTTCATCGTGAGCCAATTCAGTAACTTCAAAGAAATCCATCCCTATAAGGGCCTCTAAAACATTTAGCTTGATCCTGTCTATTCTGGCTGACGCTATTTCGTTTTTCTGAGATTCAGTCCCAGAAAAAACAAGCCCCGCCACTTCTTTTTTAACAGTCTCGTCCATTGCAGGAAGAGCCGCTATTTCTTGTTGTTTACTCTTAACGAGTTCTGCGTTTTGCGACAAAACCGATCCTGGATCAAAGTTTTTTCTGTACTCTGATCCAGGATACCCTTTCACTAATGGTAATTTTTTTAAACTCATCTTGTAACACCTCCTGTTAATTTAGTTTTGTTATGGCGTAACTACGGCAGTTCGTAGAACTTCGATTCGATAATCACCTGTAACACCATTAAAATCTTTTTCTAGTAAACGACCGATAACCTTATCGCCCGCTATAGCTACACGCCATTTGCCAGCGTTAATGCCTAGATCAGCATTAATCGCAGCAGCAGCAAGACCAGCATCAGCTTGACCAGTAACGATCTCACCTTCTCCGCTTCTTACTGTGACACGCTGTCCAATAGGAACTTCGTCAACAGGAATTCCCGCATTTTGTATCTCAAAAGCCGGTCCTGTAACTGTTACCTCTTGAAGCAAAAAACCAATGGTTCCATTACCACCAGCTTCAATAATTGTTGGATCAGCAGCTTTTTCTTGAACCGCCAATCCCTTTTCTAACGCAGCGTCAGTGTTGTAACTTCTCGCTTCTGTTAGTCCTCTCAATACTCTTAATTTAGTTGTCATTTAAAACACCTCCTCGTGTTATGTATTAATTACTTAAACATTGATGCTAATACGGGCTTTTCTGTGCCTTCTGTATCGGTTGCGCCATTTGTGTTTAAAGTGGAGCCAATAGAGGCTGTTTCATTGCCTTTGTTGTCTTTTGTTTTATCTGTCTTATCGTCTTTTTTATCTTTAGAAGAAAGGCTTGCAACCTCTTTTAATTCTTCTAAATAAGAGGCAAACTCTTTGTTGCCTTCATCATCAAAAGAAAAAGTTTTAATCTTTTCTTTTCGTGAATCAGTCAAAGGTATCTTTGCGTCTGCAACTTGCTTTTCTCTGTCTACTACTGATGATTGCTCTGTTTCCCAGGCTTTTCTTGCCTTTGGCACTTCCGATGCAATAGCCGTATCCACAGCCGTTTTGATAGCTGACTCGTGATCGGCTTTCTTAACAAATCCTTCACCAAACTTTTTCTCCGCTTCTGATGCGATTTCCTGAACTTTCGATTGAAGTTCGGCTTTAATGCCTTCGATAACGTTCTTAGCCTTTGAAGCTTCCAGGCCAGATGCCTCAATAACGCTTTGCAATGCTGGAGAAAGGCTGGCTAATTGTGCCTTGAACTCCTCCATCAATTTCTTTTTTTGTTCTTCTGTCATTTCAGAATCACCTCCATTAATATTTGATTTTTCTTTGTCTTGGTCATTAACTGACGCTTTTTCTTTTTTTGGCTCCTTCTCTGCTGTTGAAAGAAATACAAATTTCTTTTTCTCAATAGATGCTGTCTCAAGTTCAATCTCTGGGTTTCGTCTGTCTGCGGGCGTTAAAGTTAGTCCCGCACCCCAATAATCAACAAAACCGTCACGTCCTCCCAACACGTAAACAACTCTTTCTCCATCTAAGGATCCGGTACTAGATGGGCCGATTTTTTCTATCAATTCTTCGGATGCTTCCGATATTGGAATGAACCTATCTCCCAGCAATATTTCATCTTCTGAACGATTGCTGATTTCAAAAGATGCCTTCCAGCTCGCAAAGCCGGTCTGTACATCTTCGATGATCTTTCTTGCTTGATCGATCCGGTTCCATAAAACAGCCCAAACGACCGTAGGCACGGCCTTATCTGGTATGATTGGATTTCCAGGGATATCTTCTATTTGTGCTCCGACCATAACCCCCAAAATAAGATCTTCGTCCGAAAATCCGGGGTTTGAGGACATCAAATGCTCCATGTTCAATGGGTTCAGCTTAACGCTTGATATGGAATTTTTTTGGGTTCTATAAGTGACTGCTCTACCTTTAGCATTAACCGCCGGAAGCGTGTGTACTAAGGTAAATTTGGCTATGGTTTGGTTCTCGTTTGGCTCAATATTAAAAGGTAGAGCCGGTAAACTGGCTATTTCTTTTGGCTGATATAATCTAAGTTTTTCTACTTTCCAATCAAGCGTGATTGTGTCTTGCTTGAGTTTAGTAGGAATGTTAATTCACCTCCCTCTCTGCCATAATAAATATCTTTTTTCAGCATATTTAAAACTATAGCAACTTAGGGAAAGGAAAATAATTTAGTTTTTGGTATAGGATAATTTATATGGTATTTGCTCTGTATACTTCGAAATTCACAACCGCTTTAAAGCTTTTTGCTGCCTCTTGATCGGACTTAGCCCCATCTGAGTTGCCGATTGTAATTTTTATTTTTGCCAGATTCGGAAACGTCCCTCTGCCCTCTGTGTTTAATGGAATAGGAACCGTTCCCAACAGATTATAATATTTTGAGTATCTTCCAATCACAGCATCTTGACTATCAAGGTATTCAATATGTGCGTAAGCACCTATTGGTGCTTCTGTACAAATAATAAAAACGTCCTTTATATCAACCGATTCATTAAAAGATATTTCTTTATCCTTGGTTGGATCTGATGCCGTCATATTAAAAAGTAACCTAACCCCTTCACCAATACCGTTTTCAGAATGATCTCCCGCCCCTGAAAAATAAGTTTCGCTCCCATCTTTTCGTGTAGACGAATAAACCATTTGCCTTGAATCATCTGACCTGTGCTCCAGGGCTGGTTTGTTTATATCTATATCAGATTTAAAGTTGTCATAAAAATCTTTGCAATCCGTTCCTTCTGTTGCATATTCAGACTTCAAAAAGCTTGTAAACCAGCTTCGAATACCATCTATTTTATATGGCTCGTATTCTTTGCCGTCTTCGTTGTAATCTAAAACACCTGGCTTTTCTTTTAAATCGATCCATTCAACCCATTTTGCTTTCATTAGCCTTCCTCTCTCGACACATAACGCTCTTCTCGCAACATAATTAAACTAGCCAATATTTTTTTTGATTTTGATTCGTTGTTATATGCCTTTACAACTAGGCTGCTACAAAAGTCAGCAGGCGTTAAAAAAGCATTTATAAATTGCTTTTTATCTGCGCCAACTCCAATAAAAAAACCATTCTCTTCATGCCTCTCTTTTAATTTATATTCGTCCTTTAAATCTTTAAGGTTCAGCTTATACACCTGGATTTCGTCTACTACCAGCTCTATATCAAATGTATCCTTTTCAACCCTAACCATAATAAACTCAACTTGCCCCGGAGAAATACCAAACTCGCCAGTGTCCAATATGGTATAAGAACCACCATTGCCAGTAACGAGTCTGTCCGTCTTGTCAGCAAAAACCCTCGGTCCAAATCTGGGCATATCCGTAATAACAGTATCCCCAACAACATCTACCTTTAACCGCTGATTTTTTAATTCGAAAGGAAGGAAGATCCCGCTCGTCTCATCTTTAGCAAAGTTAGCCGCCATCGTTGGAAGATAACCGCTAATATTATCTAAATTAGCCGGGATATTTTCTTCTCCCACAACTTGAGCAACAACAAATGGCATTTAAGTCACCGCCCTTGCAATATTTTGTACCCGGCTTCCCTGATAAGTTAATGTGTCCGTAACTGTTTTTGTCATAGTGTTGTCATCCGGGTTATGTATTACCGTAGATATTTGGGATACTTTTCCTTGGCTATAGGTCATTGCCTGGCTATACAAAGTTACCGCCTTAGATGAGTCCTTATACCCAACCAAGCTTGTAAGCTTCGAGCCAGAGTAAACCATCTCCTCATAGACATCCTGATCCGTCACTCCCAAATTTGTTTCAAAGTTCGTTGAGAACTCTTTTTTTGATTGATCGGATTGTAGTTTGGTTTTAAAGGTCATTATTTAGCCTTTTTTTTGCCTTTTTTCTTAGACTCTTCCTCAATAGGTGGTGTAATTTTTTCAATTATAGAAACGCCCTTTTTCTTTTTAACTTTAGGTTTTTGGTAATCCTCTTCAGCTTCTTGTAGTTCTTGTTTTCTCAACACAGCATCTTTTTCCAACATTGTGATGCTCTGGATATAGCGATCACTGTCATAATCGATTGCTCTTAAAATATCGTTTATCTCCCCTATCTGTCCCTGTAAACGATGGATCTCGTCTTGATGTTTCAGCCTTCGTTTATGAAGCCTTTGCCTAAAGGCGGTCATATACTCTGGCGATCTTGGGTCTAAAATTTGTTCTGTCATTATTTTTCTCCTTCTCAAAGTGGCCGGTTTTCCCGGCCACCTTCATTGTTCTTACGCTTTTCTAATTATGTATGTCAAAATAGCTGGTCTTGCTGCACTAGCTGTAACGTTTCCACGAAATGTTACTTGGGTTGTACTTGTTTCCTCGTAATCAACCTCATCTGTTGCTGTGTCTGGAGACAATAGCTGCCCATTCAAATACACATCCATATGCAAACCATTGTCGGCTGAATCTGGGGTGTATGTTTTTGAGCTAGGTAAAGTATGGGCTGTATTCTTTGGAATCAAAGAAGTAACCAACTCAACAATCTTCTCAACGTCTGTGTCAGACAGTTTTTCTGCTAAGTCTTCCAATGAATCCGTAATAGTATCTCCGTCATTAATGATGTTGTTTGCCAAGGTAGAATACTGCCGTGACCCAACTGCATCATTTATGTCATTGATAGCTGTCTCAAGATTGTCTGGATCTGCATCAAGTGGATATGTTGCAGATGTGTTGGTCCAAGTTGGCCTTGTTTCCCCGTCTGACCCGCCAGTAAATGATTGAAGATCATCGATGTCTTGCCCAACTTCAGCATCTTCATTTAGCCCTAGAATACGCTTCCTTCTGTTTACGTCTTCCGGTAAATCGGTCAACGTGTAACGCTCGGCATAAACAACGTTGATTGTTGTAGGATCATCTGCTGTCCAAGCATACGGCGTTGCTGAAGCATCGTTTGTTCCGGTGAAAAACTTGATTTTGATGTTGGTTCCTTCTACGCCTTTAAAAATTCGGCCAAAAACAACAGCTCCATCGCCTCCCGCTTTTAGGACACTTCCGGTTTCTGGATCTTTTAACTCAACTATGGTCGCCAAGTAATTTGTCTCGTCCAACTCTCCAGAGTCCGCCACAGGGACACCGGTTTTATCTATCGCATCTGCATATTGA
>Ga0233447_1000155_pt1 | contig 87553 bp, 66 predicted proteins | sample SI_124_October20_3_FD_183014 | JGI IMG/M metagenome (GOLD analysis project Ga0233447, IMG submission 183014) | Seawater microbial communities from Saanich Inlet, British Columbia, Canada - SI_124_October2016_135_MG | ecosystem: Environmental > Aquatic > Marine > Inlet | place: Canada: British...
TCCGCCCCAACTGGAAAGGCGGCGAAGAAACCTACTACTTTATCAACAACCTACAAGGCACCCCAATCTTTATCCTAGACAAAGACGGAACCAAAGTAAGCAAAATTCAAATGGACGAATGGGGCAACCAAGGGTTCAGCGTAGGCTCCACCAACGAAATAAACTTCACCGGCAAAAAGAAAGACCAAATAACAGGGCTCTACTACTTTAATCAAAGGTATTATGATCCAGAGATAGGCCGGTTTATAAGTGAGGATCCAGCAGGGCAGGGGATAAATCCATATGTTTATTGTGGAAATAATCCTATGGCTTATGTTGATCCGGATGGGGAATTTTTCCAGTTTTTAATTCCATTTGCACTAGAGATGATAAAAGGAGCTGCAATAAGTGCAGCAGTTAGTACGAGCGTTCAATATGCAACGACAGGAACAGTCGACTGGAATGCCGTTGGGCAAGCCGCTTTAGGTGGGGCTGTTAGTGCCGGATTGTTTGATTTGGCGGGATCAGGGTCCAATGCGCTTGGTTTTGCAGAAGGAAGTATGGGTAGGATCGCAATGCATACAGCCGCAGGAGGCGCTAGTAGCCAAGCAATGGGTGGCGATTTTGCGAGCGGTGCAGTTGGGGCGGGAGTATCTCAATTACTTTCATCAGCTATTCATAGTAACGTTCAAGGTGAGCTCGGGCATATTGGTGCGTCAGCTTTAGTTGGCGGAGCAGCAAGCATGGCTGTTGGTGGTAGTTTTGCACAGGGAGTAATGGGCGGTGGTTTTGGGATGGCGTTTAATCATTATGGACAACATATTTTTGAACAAATGGGATTTGCCTTAGGTTTAAGAGGGATAGATCCTGAGAGATCATTGCATAATAAAGGGAATGAAGTAAAAATGAAAACAAAGAAGTTTGTTGATAAGCATGACATTGTTTGGAAGGTGGGAAAAAAGGTGGTAATTAAAGGGTTTCAAAGAGCAAGCAGCCTAAATCTTCCTTTTGCTGTTTTGTCAGACATATTAGATCCAACACCACTATACTAATATGATTGATTTACTAATAGATATTATTTTTAGAATGTTTTTTAGAATAGTAATTGGAATAGTAATAATTCCAATTGAGTGCATTGTTTTCTTGCCATTTTTTTTAATAAAAAACATATTTGTTAAAAACAATAATAGTTACTTTGTAAATGTAAAACTATCATTTTCAAATCATATAATAAAATCTTTTTTTTACTCGTTATTTATTAATCCAAATAAACATAAATAGTAATGAATAAGTGTTGTTATTATATGATAGCTCTATACAAAGGTGCCATAATGGCTAACATTTTATCGTTAATATTTGCTATATTAATAGGCAGTAAGATAATGGAGTTCTTAATAATATGTATAGAAATAATAATTAGTACTCCAAAACTCATTTACAAAGCCATAGTAAAAAAAGGCCTGTTTGTAAAAAATCTTAAAAGTCTATATCAAGATATAGCAAGAAGTAAGCTTAAAGAGATATAAAGTTCTTTGACATGATTTGGGTATATCTAAAAAAATAAAACCATTAAACATAGCAAAGAACTAAACAGCCTAAAACTAATGCCAATGGTAAGAAAAAATAGCGTGGGATTAGCGTTTAATTACAAATTTTAAGGTTTATTTTTTACTGTATGGCTCTGGTAATGAGCTCAATAGCCTTGTTTTTCTTGAGAAAAAAAACTTAAATAGAAAAACAAAATAAACAATGGATCTAAAAAAATAAAACAAAGATCAAAAAAAATGTTACTTGGAGAGAAAAAATGAACAAAAAAATAAAACCATTAAACATAGCAATATACTTAATAATTTTGTTTCTAATAACCAGCGGCTGCACAAAAAATTTATCAAGCAATGCAGACTCAATTTCAGATATCGAAATGTTAAAAAAAATAGCAGAAGCAGGCCAAATAATAACTAGCAATGACAGCACAACAATAAAAACAACTAGCTTATTGAAATCAAATAGCACTGTAATGCTAAATGATGCACCTGACGAAGACGGTTGGTTCAAATCTGAAGGTCCTGTTGATAGCACAATATTTGATGAAGAGTTTTATCTTATTCAACAATATCGCTTTCTTGATTATGATGGGCAACCAATCACTCAAGTCGGTACATTTGATTGTGAAAGAGAAGAAATAATAAAAAAGGCTACTTATACTGATTATGTTTTAGAATCACAGTTTTTTGATAAAAAAATTTATGAAAGTACGGATACAAAATTTATTGAGACAGAAGAATCATCAGGAAACGCAAAAATAAGCTATAACAATGGAATTACAATTGTATTTAATAATATAATTTATTGGAGTAAAGAAACATCTGCTCTAAATTCTATTTATTATGAATATAGAGATAGTGAACGAACACTAACCAGAGAATATTCATATCCATTTGAAATAACATCTGACGGAAAGACATATACGGGCACTTTTAACTATAGTATAACCACTACAGCAATAGATTTTAGTGAGTTGTATGCCTCTATTGAGCTAAATGCAAACATTTATAGAGATAATGAAAAAATAGGTCGAATCATTCTTAAAGATGATGCAAATGTGGAAATTTATGATGCGGATGGGGTTTTGATAGAATTATAGTGGTTTAATAAAAACCACAATCCTAAGAATCCTACTACTATCTCTAACCACCCCCAAAAGACAAGGCAGGGTGCCGGGTTGTATTTTTTTTGAGGTAAGCTATCTGGGGTATACTAGGCGAATAGGCGCGCGGAGGAATAAGGAAAGTCAAGAAGACCAAAAGGGAAACCTCCCTTTTGGTCTTCTTGAAACCATTATAAAGAAAAGATAATTTATAAAGTGGTTTTAAAGTTCACAGAAAGCTATCAGAGAGCAACTAAAAAAGCAGTTCGCAGAATAATATAAATGGAGATCCGTCGACTTTGCTCAGGAAGACAGTAAAGATCTTGCTCAGAATGACATTTGATGATAAAAATCCCAATGCTTTACGTTGCATCTGTTTAAAAAACACGGCAAATATGGAATTGAATTCCATATCCGCCGCTGATATAATATTTATATGTATATAAAAAGAGAAATAACGCCAAGCCTAATAAAGCTAAGCAAACAGTATCCAATAATAACAATTACAGGCCCTAGGCAATCTGGCAAAACAACGCTTGTAAAAAAAACATTCCCTAAAAAACTATATGTTTCTTTTGAGGATTTAGACCAAAAACAAACCTTTGAACAAGATCCCCATGGTTTCCTTGAGCGTTTTCCAAATGGCGCAATATTTGATGAAGTGCAAAAAGTGCCAGATATTTTCTCATATTTACAGGGTATTGTAGATAAAACGGATATTAAAGGGATGTACATTTTAACAGGCAGCCAACAATTCGAGCTAATAGAAAACATCTCACAATCATTAGCTGGTAGAACAGCAATTATAAAATTATTGCCACTTTCTATAGAGGAAGTATATGGGGACAATGCTCCATCATTAGAGTCTGTTATATATAAGGGTTTTTATCCAAGAATTTTTAAAGATAAATTAGATCCTACTCAGGCCCTGGGTTTTTATGTTAGTTCCTATATTGAAAGAGACGTTAGGCAGTTGATAAATATTCAAAACTTATCTTTATTCGAAGTTTTTTTAAAAATATGTGCCGGACGAACAGGGCAAGTTCTTAACTATGCAGCTGTTGCATCTGAATGTGGTATTGATGTTAAAACAGTTAAAAAATGGCTATCTCTTTTAGAGACTAGCTATATTGTTCGTATAATTAGGCCATATTATAAAAATCTTAATAAAAGATTGAGTAAGTCATCAAAATTATATTTTTTGGATGTTGGTCTTGTATGCTATCTACTGGGCATTAGAAAGCTAGAACAACTTCAAGCCCATCCATTATTTGGAGCTTTATTCGAAACCCTAGTTATTTCCGAGGTTTTAAAGAAAGCTTATAACAGCATTATTGATCCCAGTATTTATTACTATAGAGACAGATATGCACATGAAGTTGACCTGGTCTTTGATCATGTAACATCAATTAATCAAATTGAAATAAAATCTGGCAAGACAATAAATAAGGATTTCTTCAAGAACATGAAATATTTGATTGATAGCGGCTACCCAGTAAAACTATCAGGTCTTATCTATGGCGGTGATGATAGCTATAAAAGTGCAGGCTATCATATAGCTAGCTGGAAAAAAATATCAAAATTAATAGCCAGTTTTATGTAAAATCATAACAATGCGTGTATTCATAAATAAACATATAGATGTCTAATGGCTATTAAAAAACAAAAGCCTTCCAGTGATAATCATTCGCAAAGCGAATGATTAGAAAGACTAATCAAATAATTACTAAAAAGAAATAAAAAGAAAAGCAGTTCTATAAACGAAATAAAATAGAGATCCTTCGACTCCGCTCAGGATGACAGAAAAAAACCTGCTCAGGATGACAGTTGACAATAAAATCTGCTAAAATCAAAAAATGAAATTAATAAACCTAATAAAACAAAAACATAATAGCTGGTTAAACTACAAAGCCAACCTAAAACAAAAAAACAGAACCTATTTTACAATAGTAGACACTCTCGAAACTCTATTAGTAGCTTTGCTATTAGCATTAGTAATAAGACATTACATTGTGATGTCCTCAGTAGTCCCAACTGGCTCCATGATCCCAACCCTAAAAATAGAACCTTTTCACGAAAGATTATTTGTAAACAAATTCATTTACCGTTTTTCAGATCCTAAGCGTGGCGATATCGTGGTTTTCAAATCCCCATTCGGCGACAAAAAAGACTATGTGAAGCGTTGTATCGGCTTACCAGGCGATAAATTAAAAATTAAAAAGGGCATTGTATATATTAACAATCAGGTGTTGATGCTTCCTGGAGTTAAGGTTAATAGAGACTATAGCTATTTTGACGAAGTAACAGTACCTAAAGACTGCTACTTTATGATGGGTGATAACCGCGCAAATTCTGCGGATTCTCGTTTTTGGAAGGCTTATGGTTTTTCATCATTTGTTCCCAAAAAAGATCTTCAAGGTAAGGCTATTTTCACTTTTTGGCCACCAAATAGAATGAGGGTTTTGCGTTAATAACGCTAATCCTAAATTATATATAAAAACAACAACAAAAAGCCTTAAGCAAATATAGTTTTTATGTTAGAATTAATTACTTCGTTTTAACAGGGTTTTTGGATAATTCCTTTTAACCATCTAAACTGAAGCTTTAATAAAATAATATATACCCTAAATTAGGAGAAGTAATATATGTCACATAATTATGATGCAGCACAAATAAAAGTTTTAGAAGGTCTTGAAGCTGTCCGGAAAAGACCAAGTATGTACATTGGTTCTACTGGTAAGCCAGGGTTAAACCATTTGATTTTTGAGGTTGTTGATAACAGTATCGATGAAGCAATGGCTGGTTACTGTACAGATGTTATTATTCGTATCGAAGAAGGAAATATTGTAACGGTAATCGATAACGGACGTGGTATCCCAATAGACATCCATAAAGAAAAGAAGGTTCCTGCGGTAGAGGTTGTAATGACCACGCTGCACGCTGGTGGTAAATTTGAAGGTGAAGGTTATAAGGTTTCTGGTGGTTTGCACGGCGTTGGTGTTTCTGTGGTAAACGCACTTGCTGAATGGCTAGAGGTAATAGTTCATCGTGATGAAAAAAAATATACCCAAAGATACACTAGGGGTAACCCAGCAAACCCAATAGGCGAAACAACAGACTATAGCGGTTCTCAAAAAGGAACTACTATCAGGTTTAAACCAGACCATAAGATTTTTGAGGATATAGAATTTACTTCAGAAATAATTGACCATAGGCTTAAAGAGTTAGCATATTTAAATAGCGGCGTAAAAATTGTCTTTGAAGATCTTCGTTTTGAAGTGCCTGTAAAAAAAGAATATCAATTTGAAGGCGGTATCAAGGAATATGTAGAAGATTTAACAAGCACTAAGACTTCATTATTTGCACCTCCTATATACATGAAAAGCGATCGTGATGCTTATGAGATTGAAGTTGCTGTTCAATATGTTCAAGATTATTATGATGAACAAATTGTATCTTTTGCTAATAATATAAGAACAAGAGAGGGTGGTACTCACCTTGCAGGATTTAGAACAGCCTTAACTAGAATAATTAACACTTTCGCGAAAAAATATGATCTTATTAAAGATAAGACTAAAACATTCTCAGGTACCGACCTAAGAGAAGGTCTAGTTGCTGTTATCAGTATTAAGTTACAAAACCCTCAATTTGAAGGTCAAACCAAAACCAAGCTAGGTAACTCTGAAGTAAAAGGTATTGTTGATTCTCTGGTTGACCAAGGTTTATCCGATTATGTCGAAACCAACCCAAAAATTGGTAAGATGATAATTAACAAAGCCCTTATCGCACAGCGAGTACGTGAAGCATCAAGAAAAGCCCAAGAACTTGCTAGAAGAAAAAGTAGTTTAGAAAGCACAACACTACCAGGTAAACTAGCCGATTGTACAGATTCAGACCCAGCCAACTGTGAAGTGTTCATAGTTGAGGGCGATTCTGCGGGCGGTTCAGCCAAACAAGGTCGTGACAGAATGAACCAGGCAATATTGCCATTGCGTGGTAAGGTTCTAAACGTTGAAAAAGCACGTTTAGATAAGATTTTGGCTAATGAAGAAATAAGAACCTTAATAACAGCCATAGGCCCAGAATCAATTTCTGGTCTTTCCCAAAAAGATGAAGATGAAGATAAGGTAGAAGAGGTTTCGGTAAGTATCTTAAAGAAACTGAGATATCATAAAATAGTGATCATGACTGATGCGGACGTTGACGGTGCTCATATCAGAACATTACTTCTAACTTTCTTTTTTAGATACGCAAGAGAGGTTATTGAGGTTGGTGCTCTTTACATAGCACAGCCACCACTGTACTTGGTTAAAAAAGGCAGCTCAAGAAAATATATCTATAACGAAAAAGAGTTGGAAACATACCTAAAAGAAATAGGTAAAGACCAAATTAATATGCAGCGTTATAAAGGTCTTGGTGAAATGAACCCTGACCAGTTATGGGATACTACAATGGATCCAGCCAAGAGAACTTTATTGCAAGTAAATTTAGAAGATGCAGAAGAGGCGGATACAATCTTTTCAACCCTAATGGGTAGCGATGTAGAACCAAGAAAAGAATTTATTGAAAAGTACGCGAGAAAAGTTCGCTGGATAGATATATAAGGAGACTATGAATAATGGAAGATCAACCAAAATTGTTTAATGAAAAAGAAAAAGAAAACGAAAACGAAAAAGAAGATGCAGAGCTTACAGCTGAAGTAATAGAAAAGCCAGAGCTACCAGACGGCATCAAATCTATTAATATCGATGATGAGATGAAGTCTTCTTATATCGAGTATGCTATGTCTGTTATTGTTGGTAGAGCACTGCCGGATGTATGTGACGGTTTAAAGCCTGTTCACCGTAGAATTTTGTATTCTATGCATGAGCAAGGATACACGTCAGGTAAACCATACAAAAAGTGTGCAAGGATTGTTGGTGACGTTTTGGGTAGATATCACCCTCATGGCGACTCTTCTGTATATGATGCGCTAGTACGTATGGCTCAGGATTTTTCCGTGCGATACCCTCTAATCGATGGTCAAGGTAACTATGGTTCAGTAGATGGTGATAATGCAGCGGCAATGCGTTATACCGAAGCCCGCCTAGCTAAAGTTAGTATGTCAATTTTACAAGACATTGAAAAGGATACTGTAGATTTCTCTCCTAACTTTGATGAATCATTACAAGAGCCAAAAGTATTACCTACAAGAGTGCCACTGCTACTTTTAAACGGAAGTTCTGGTATTGCTGTTGGTATGGCAACAAACATTGCCCCACACAACTTGAACGAGCTTGTAGACGGTATTTCAGCACTTATTGATAACCCAGATATAGACATTGCAGAACTAATGCAATATATCCCTGCCCCAGATTTCCCAACAGGTGGTATTATTTGTGGGCAAGAAGGTGTCATAAAGGCGTATGCTACAGGTCGCGGCAGTATCACTATCAGAAGTAAAGTTTCTCTTGAAGAGACCAAGAAAAAGAACAAACAAGCAATTATTATTCATGAGCTACCATATCAGGTAAACAAAGCAAACCTAATAATAAAAATAGCAGAGCTAGTCCAAGATAAGAAAATCAATGGAATATCGGATTTAAGAGATGAGTCTGATAGAAAAGGTATGCGCGTTTATATCGAGCTTAAAAGAGACTCAAACCCAGATATAGTGCTTAACCAGCTTTATAAGCATACCCAGCTTCAAACAAACTTTGGTGTAAATACAGTTGCGCTTGTAAATGGTGTGCCTAAAACTCTAAATTTAAAGCAGGTTCTAACTTATTTTATAGAACACAGAAAAACAGTAGTTACCCGCAGAACAGAATTCGAATTAAGAAAAGCAGATGCAAGATTGCATATTATAGAAGGTCTAAGAATAGCACTCCAAAATATCGATGCTGTAATCACCTTAATCAAAGCATCTGGCAACACAGAAGAGGCTAGAAGAGGCTTAATTGAAAAGTTTGGCCTTACAGAAAAACAGGCAAACGCAATACTAGAAATGAAGTTGCAACGTTTAACAGGTCTTGAGCGTGATAAATTAGAAAATGAGTACCAAGATCTAGTAGAAAAGATTAAAGACCTAAAAGATATTCTAGAAAATGTTTCTAGAGTCTATGCAATTATCAAAGAAGAGCAGCTAGAGGTTAAGGAGAAGTATGGTAACCCACGTAGAACAGAGATTGGTGTTAGTGTTTCTAATGTTGATATCGAAGACCTAATTCCAAACACTAAAGTTGCATTGCTATTCTCTAAAAAAGGTTTTGTGAAACGTATTCCAGTAGATGTATTTAGAAGTCAACTTAGAGGCGGTCGTGGTATAAACGGTATGAAGACTCGTGAAGAAGATATGATAGACCAGTTACTAGTACCAAACGCACATGACTATATCTTATGGTTTACAGATAACGGCAGAGTATTCAAAACTAAAGCTTACCAAATTCCAGAAGCATCACGTCAAAGTAAAGGTGTTTCAATCGCCCATTTCTTGAGCTTGGATGAAGGTGAAACTGTTACAGCTACAATCGCAGTTGATGGCTTTAATAAAGATGATGAATATTTATTCATGGCAACATCTAAAGGTGTTGTGAAAAAGACACTTGTTAGTGCGTATGGACATTTTAAAAACAAGCCAATAATTGCAATAAACTTAGACGACGGTGATAAGCTCCGTTGGGTAAGAAAAACTAATGGCTGCCAAAATATTATTCTTATTACTTCTGCTGGCATGGTCATCCGCTTTGATGAGAAACAGGCCAGACCTTTAGGGCGAGCATCGCGTGGCGTGAAAGGTATCAAAATCAAGCCAGAAGATAGCTTAGTCGGTATGGATGTGATTGATCCAGAAGAAGAAAGCTCTTGTCTACTAATAATCACCAAAAGAGGTTATGGTAAAAACATCAAGGTAAGCGATTTCAAATGCCAAGGACGTGGTGGTATAGGTGTGAAGTCACTTAAATTCAGAAAAACAGTAGCTGGAGACCGCATTATAGATGCAGTAGTTGCTCAGCTAGAAAACGAAATAATGATAGTAACTAAATCTGGTACAATGTGTCGTCAAAAAATAGACAAGATTTCAAAACAAAAAAGAGAGTCACAAGGTGTGAAAATTGTTAGCCTAAACGACAAAGATGAGGTAATGGCTATCAGCCAAGTAATAGAAGAAGAGGAAGAAGATCAAACCTCAACTGAAATAAATCCACAACAAGAGTTACCAAAAGCATAAAGCAGTAACAATTTATAAAAAAAAAGACAGGCTACAAAGTCTGTCTTTTTTTATATATAAAAAGATCACTATCTTATATTAGATAGTTTTAAATCCCAATGTATAAACCATAGATTTTCGCTTACACGGAAATAATATATGGTCCTCACAACATTAATAATTCTAAGCACAGCGAAGAATTAGAATACTAACCAAAGCGAAACAAAACAAGAAAGCAAATTATATCCAAACCCAAGACAACCTCCCTAACAGTAATTTAAAAGTTACAAAGCATCCATAAAAAAAAGAAGAGTTCAAAAAGAAAAAACATATTTATATATAAAAAAACCCCCGGTATTTCTACCAGGGGTTTTTATTAACTAAATTCTAAGATTTAAGAATTAGATGTCTAGTTTGTATCCAGCACCAATAGTGATTGCACTGTTTTGTTGTCCATATCCAGTAATGTCTTTAAGACCAATTGAGTAAGAACCGTCAATTACTATTTGATCCATTTCATAGCATCCACCAATTTGAATACCATAATCAAGTCCAGCGATCTGATCTTTATTATCAGTTCCATCATAGTCAGATGAAAGATTATAAGCACCGTATACGCCACCGTATATTTTAACTTCAGGAGCTACTTTATAAGCTACATTTACCGGTACTTTAATGTATGAAAGTTTTAAATCTTTAGCAAATGTTGCACCACCTGTAGCATAAAGAACTGCTACGTTAACACTTAGGTCTTGGTCTAGAGCGTAATCAGCAGCTCCACCAATTTCGAAACCAACTAATGCATCTGCTTCTTTAGCAATGTTAGTGTAGTTAACTCCACCTTTTAGGCCGTAGTTAATGTTGTCAAAGTTAATTAAATCTTGTGCTGCTGCAGTAGTTGCTAGAGCTACTACTAATAATAATGTTAAAATCTTTTTCATTTAAATCTCCTTATAAATATTAATGTTTTGTTTTTTTGAAATCTGTTTGAGTTATTTACTAACTAACCCTCCTTCCGTAGATATTTTTTAAATACAAATTATATCAAAATTAACTTTAGCATATGCTATTAAAGCTAGTAAAGTATATTATTAATATATTTTCGTATATATTATAACAATAAAATAGTTTTGCAAACCCTTTTTACTCACTATGTTATTTCATTTAAAATCTTGCATTGTTTTGCTGTCTAGAAAGCTATTAATGCATTCCCTTAAAACAATATATTATATATAATAAGGAAATATAAATATGGGAGGAAAAGGGACTTTTGGAAAAGAATCGTAAGGGTATTAGGAATGAGCTGGTACAGTCATATAGAGATTATTTAAATAAGACCCGTGAAAGTTCGGCTTTAACAACAGCTTCTAATCCTGAAAAATACCCAATTGGTGATTCAGCATCGATTATCCGTAATAACTTCAATAGACTAAAAGGCGAGTTTCATAATGCAATAGAAGCCTTAGAGCAGCAATATTTAACACAATATCAACAGTTGGTTGAACTTAAAGGTGTTGTTGATATTGAAAAAAACAGTATCTTAAGCAGAGAGCTTGAAAAACTAAAAAAAGAGTTTGAAATAGAAAATGAAGCATCACGTAATGAGTGGCAAAGAGAAGAAGATGCTTATGAGATTCGCAAAAAAGAAAGAGACAGGGTTGAAAAGATTTATCTTTTAAACCTGGATATGTGGAAACGTGATATTGAAGGCTATGAAAGAAAGAAAACAGAGTTAGAACGAGATATTGATGAAAAGAAAAACGAGCTTCAATATAACCTAGAAGAAAAAAAGAGAATATTCGAACAGGAACTAATCCAAAAACAGCAAGAGCTAGCAAAGCAAGAAGAAGGTTTTAATAATGAGATTAGGATCAAAGATGACAGCTTTAATAAACGGTTAATAGAAAAGGAAAAGATTTTTCAAGCTGAAATAAGCCAGAAAGAAGCTAGCATACATGAAATAGAGCAGGAAATAGCACATAACAAACAAGGTTTAGAAAAAGCAATACGTAAAAATCAGGAACAAGAGCTGCTTATAGAAAGAAAAGAAGTTGCCTTAAAAAACATAAAAGCACAGCTAATATCCAGGCAAAAAAAGCTAGACCAAGAAGAAGAAGAATTTAAAAGGGTTTATGCACAAAAACAACAACAAGAAGAATCGAAAATAGCGCTTTTAAAAGCAAAAGTTGCAAGAGAAGTCGATGATCTGAAAAAAAGGACAAGAACAGAGCTAGAGCTTAAAAGAGATCGGTTTTTAGATAGAAAAAGAATACTATCTGCGGAGTTAGAGCTAAAAAGACAGCAGTTGGCATCCAGAGAAGCAAAAATTGAGGACATAGAAAAGAACCAAGAAGATATAAGAACTAGATTGAAAATATTACCAAAGGAAATAGAGTCTGTTAGAAAAGAAACAGAGTCTGTTATCACAAAACGACTAAATAGTAAGTATGCCCAAGAAATAGAGTCTTTTAAAAGAGAACGAGATTCAGAGCTGAATCTCGCAAGGCAGATGAATAGTGTTCTAGAGTCTAAGATAGATGAGCGCGATAAAAAGATTAAAGACCTTTCTGATAGATTACTGAAAATGGGACAGCTTAACCCATTAAAAATTAAGGACTCTGGTTATGAAGTTGAAAGTAGTTATAACCGTACCCAACCTGTGAAACAAACAGGCAATTACCCTAAAATTGTTAGATCTATAAGGAAATAAGGAAAAAACATTAAAATGGAAATTCATTTGGCCAATATCCAAGGTTTCTGTGCTGGTGTTTCGCGTGCAATTCAAATAGTAAAGAGTTTGCTTGAAAAGTATGGTAATCCATTATATGTAAGGCATCATATAGTGCATAATACAGCAGTAATAGAGGGTTTTGAAAAACAGGGTGTTATCTTTGTGGATGATTTAAATGATGTTCCTGAAGGGCAAAGAATAGTCTTTAGCGCGCATGGGGTTTCCCAATCTGTTTATGATGAAGCAAAAAGTAGGGGCTTGATACCAATTGATGCTACATGTCCTTTGGTAACCAAGGTTCATAAAGAAGCAAAGCGTTTTTCCGAACAGAATATTCAGACAGTACTTATAGGCCATAGAAAGCATCAAGAGATCATAGGGACAGCTGGCTATGTTAAGCAAGGTCTTTTGTTTTATATTGAAAAGAGTGAAGATGTGAAAGGGCTTGTTCTTGATACAACTAAACAATGTGGGTATCTAACCCAAACAACCCTTTCTGTTACAGAGGCAGAAAAAATAATTACAAAGTTAAAAGAAAAGTATCCAAAAATGATTGACCCTGCCAAAGAAGATATATGTTTTGCAACCCAAAATCGTCAGGATGCAGTGATTGAGCTTGCAAAATTTTGTGATGTAATTATTGTTTGTGGTTCACCGACAAGCTCCAATAGTAATCGTTTAAAAGAGACAGCAGCTTTAAATAATGTGAATAGCTATATTATAGATAATGTTAATGAACTTAATTTGGAGTGGTTAGTAGAAAAACACAAGATTGGTATAAGTTCTGGTGCTTCAGTGCCAGCTATTATTGTTGATAATGTTGTGAGAAAAATATCCGAAGTTTATCCGAATACCAAAATCTTCCAAGAAGAAAGCATGGAAAAGGATATAATATTTGATATACCAAAAATATAAACTGTGAGGTTGAGTATGGATTTATCGAAAAAAGAATTAGAAGAAGGCAAAGTATTAAAACTAGATTTTACTAAACTACAAAAAGTAGCTAAATGTGGGTGTGTTTTACCAGCGGTTGTACAAGATATAGAGTCTAAAGAAGTTTTGATTATTGGTTATGTAAACCAGGAAGCTTTGGATTATGCAATAAAGAACAAAGTTATGACTTTTTGGAGTACCTCCAGAAATGAGCTTTGGATTAAAGGTGCAACCTCAGGAGATTATTTGGACTTAAAAGAAATTAGGATTAACTGCGAACAAAACTCGCTTTTATTTTTGGTTGAGATAAGAACTAAAGGTTCTTGCCATACAAAAGATGAGTCAGGTACTTCAAGAAAAGGTTGTTTTTATAGAAAAGTAACAGATAACCAGTTAGAGTTTTTATAGGTTTTAAGTTATGAGGAAATTATTATTTGTTATTATTTCTATTATTTTTGCTAGTATTGGGCAAATACATGCTCAAGAAGAATTTCGAAATTCAGAAACTTCAGTAAAAAAAATCTATAAAACCAAACATATATATAGTATAGAGTGTAAAACATATACTATTCTAAATAATGAAAAAATCGCACTTTATGGTGCCAAAGAACGAAAATTTGTAAATGATAATGTGTATTGGGGTGAAGCTGGTTATGGTGCTGTTTTTGGCCAAAGGTCTGGATACCTGGAAGGTGGTTTGATTTTTGGCTATCAAGCAGAGTTTTCTTCAATATTTATTTTGGATATGAGGTTGTTTGTTGGGGCTGGTGGTGGGGGTAGTGCAATTGAAGGTGCTGGGTTAATAGTTAATCCAACGATAGGGCTGGGTATCAAAATAGCGGCTGATTATAGTATTTTTATTGAAACTGGATATATCAAATTTCCATCAGATCCTATTGGTAGCCAGACATTTGCAATTAATTTAAATGTTGCTAAATGGTCTTTGACTTGTGACTAAAAAAATAAAGAAGGAGTAGTATAAGTGATAAAAAAACTAACTATATTTATTTGTTTTATTATTTTAAGCTCAAATATCTATTCAAATACAGTTGAACTTACAAAAAAAGAAATTTCTAATCTTAGAAAACAAAAAGTATCAGAACATATACTTTATGAGACGTACTTTGAAACTAATCGTGGCGTTGCTAGCGTTTTGGGTTTTCATTTTGATTCATTTATTAATGAAAACATTTACTATAGCACAGCAATATTTGGGGCTGTAAGTGGTATTTGTGCTGGGTATGGACTTGCTTTAGTTGGTGGTGGTTATTCCCATTCCTTAAATGAAAATCTGAATTTGGATACTAGATTTTTGATAGGGTCTGGTGGCGGTGGCGGACTTAAGGGCGGCGGTGGCTTTGCAATAGAAGCAATGTCTGGTTTTAGTTACAAAGTTGCTCCAAAACTTCTTATAGAAGCTAAATTAGGTTATTTATATTTTCCAACAGGGTCTTTTAAGTCACCTGTAATTAATATTGGAGTTGCGTATCAAAACTTTAAATTATTTTTGCCTTAAGAACAGATTTTTCTTTTGTTATTTGGTTGTAGTCCTATTATTGATTGGTAAAGGCGTATATGCCCAAGAAAACTCGATAATTTGGAAGGTTAATACCCATAGAAAGCAGGTGGCACTTACCTTTGATGATGGGCCAAGGCCAGAACCAACTGCGAAAATCTTGAAAATACTTAACCAGCTACAAGCTAAAGCAACTTTTTTTTTGGTTGGTAATATAGCAGAGAAACAGCCAGATACTGTCTATAGCATAATTGCACAAGGTCATGAGGTCGCTAATCATACCTTTTCACATAGTAGGCTAGAGCATATGCCGCTTTCCCAAACTCAAAAAGAAATTTCACTAGCTAATAACGCTCTAAGCTCTATTACTGGCTTTAAAGTTAAGTATTTTAGACCACCAGGGGGGAAGTATACTAGTCAGAGCTTAGAAATAATTAAAAGCCTGGGTATGAAAATGATTATGTGGGATGTTAATGCCAATGATTATGTAAGGGTAGCACCTTTTTACGGCATTCAGGGTGAAAACTCATCAAATGATATTTGTAAAAAAGTTTTAGATGAAACAAAAAATGGCAGCATAATTTTAATGCATAATGGTAGTAAAGAAACTATCAAAGCGCTGCCTTATATTATTATGCGCTTAAGACAAGAGGGTTATCACTTAGTGACTATATCTGAGCTATTAAAATGAAAATTTATGTTATATTGGTTAGATATTGAAAAGGTGAATTGTAAAAAAAGATTGTAGAGAGGATTGTCGTGACTTTTAGGTCTACTACTAACGAATTATGAAAAGATTTAAGCTTATAGACTTACTAGATAATGTAGGGATAAATACGTTTTTAATAGACGCTATGGGTGTCATTTATAATGATAAGGGGCTAATACCCGGAGCTGCCGCTGCTATAAATAAGTTTAAAAGCATTGGGAAAATTTTTATTGTTACCAATAATACAACCAATAACCCAACCCAAATCGCAGCTAAAATCAGTAGGTTTGGTGCTAAAATCGAGCCAGTAGAAGTTGTTTCATCGGGGTTTGGTTTAGCTTATGATAAAAAGACAAACGAAATGGTAAAAGATAAAGCTGTGTATGTTTTTGGCAGAGAAGATTGTTATTCATATTTTGAGCGTGCGAAAGTAAGAAAAATAGTTTATAACCTCAAAGATGCTGAGGTGGTTGTGCTAACAGCAACTTTAGAAGAAGGTCAGGAAGAGTTTTTTGCTGATTTTAAAAAGGAGTTGGCTAATTTTTCTGGTCTACCAATAATTTGCGCTAATCCTGATATCTTTGTCATGAGCGCGCCAGGTGTAGAGAGAGCGGTTATTGGCTATTATGCTAAGATTCTGGAAGAAGCTGGACATACTGTTCATTGGATAGGTAAACCGTTCCCTAATTTTTTAAGAGTTGTTGGCAATATATTAAATGATCGAGGGATAAGTTTAGGTAAAGATGTATGTTTCTTTGATGACAATGTCAAAAATGTTTTAGCTATGCAAGAGGTCCTTGGTATTAGTGGCTGTGTAGTGACTGATACTGGGTTATCAAAGTATATGGATTTAGAAACGGAGTTTAAACTTAAAACAAACAGGCCAGATTACCTAATAAACTCTCTTACAGTATAGAGCCTTGATTGGAGGCCTCTTTATCAACCATGATATTTTCGTTTTCTGCTTCTGTTTTTATGATTTCTAATTTATGTATTCTTCTTTTACTGATCTCTGTTACTGTTATATGTAGATTTTTAAAGCTAAACTGTTCGCCTTTGGTAGGGAATTTTCCTAAAAGGCTTAGAACAAAACCGCCGATAGTGTCATAGTCATCTTCTTTTGGGAATGCACAGTCAATTTTTTCAGCTAGATCATCAATACTCATCCCAGCATCTACAAGATACTCGTTTTTATTTACTTCTATAAATTCAGGCTTGGCTTCTGGGTCATACTCATCTTGTATCTCGCCAACAATTTCCTCTAACATATCTTCTATAGTAACAAGTCCAGACATACCTCCATACTCGTCTACAACAATAGCAATATGACCTTTACCTTTTTTCATTTGATGAAGTAGCGCTTCAACGTTTTTTGTTTCTGGGATAAATATCGCTTCCCTCATGAATTTATGGAGTGTGGATGATAAACCATGTTCACTTACGCCAAGTAGATCTTTTGCATAGATAAGACCTTGGATGTTATCTATATGCTCACTAAAAACAGGGATTCTTGAATGCCCTTTTTCCTGAATTAGTAATATAGCATCAGATACAGAGTTGTTTACATCTATACATATAGTGTCGGTTCTTGGTGTCATAATTTCACGCACAATAGTGTCTGAGAACTCGAATATGCTGTGTATCATTTCTATTTCTTCTTTATCTAAGATACCTTCTTCTTCGCCAACTTTAACAATGGTTTTGATTTCTTCTGCTGTTAATATTTTGCCAACATCAGTTGAGGAAATGCCTAGCATTTTTGAAATGCCCAAAGATATTATGTTGAAGAATGAAACTAGAGGATGAAAAATAACTAATATTAAATAAATAGGTTTTGAAATAAAGATCGCCCATTTTTCAGAGTTTTTTATTGCAAGAGTTTTAGGCGTTATTTCGCCAAAAGTTAAGATAATAAAAGTTGTGGCGCTAGTGATTATAGCCATGCTTGTTGCAAAGTTGGATATCCCGGACTTATTTAAAAGATCCATAATGACAGCAGTGGCCATGGCTGATGCCCCAACATTTGCTAGGTTGTTACCTATTAATATTGCAGTAATAAGTTTTTTTGGTTGAGTTAGGATTCGTTGTAGTTGTTTTGCACCCTTAACTTTTTGCTCAACTAAGCTTCTTAGTTTAAGGCGACTAATAGCGGTGAAAGCTGTTTCGGCACTAGAAAAAAAAGCTGATAAAAGTAAGAAAACAACAAAAACAATAAGTTTAGCCCACGAGTATGGATCCAAGTTCTAAAGTCCTCCTATGATTAGGTTAGTCAATCTATTAAAAAAAATCAAATAACCCACTATTATCGCATTTATAGCACTAAGCAGTACAGCCCCTGCAGCGACATCTTTGGCTAGCATGGCGCGGAACTTCATTTTTCTGGTGACAAGATCGATAGAAACTTCGATAGATGTATTAAAAGACTCCGCAGCTAAAACAAAAAATATACTTATTATAAGCGCAAGCCATTCATATTGTGCAATTTTAAATAGCAGTCCCAAAAGGATAAATATTACAGCAGCAACAATATGGACTACCATATTCCTTTGAGAATAAATAGCAAAGCCCAATCCTCGTATTGCACAAATAAAACTTGAAAATATTCCAGATCTTTTATATATACTCTTTTGAACCATATGTTTATATAAGCTTTAGAATTCTTGCTTGTTCCTTTTCCATTATTTCTTGTTCAGCTTCTGTGTAGTCTCTGTAGTCAAGTAAGTGCAATATTCCATGTATTATCAATAATTTTATTTCTTCTTCAAAATTATTGTCAAATTCAGTTGCATTTGTTTGAGCTTGCTCTACAGATATATATACATCACCAATAATATGAGTAGTGCTGCCAATGTTGAAAGATATAATATCTGTTTGGTATTCACGTTGTAAATGTTTTTTATTGATTTCTACGATGGTTTTATTGGATATGAAGTTGAATTCAAAGTGGCCTGTTTTAATATTTTTTTCCAAAATAACTTTTTTAATATAAGACTCTAAACAAAAAGAAACAGCAAATCCTATTTTATCTTCAATATTAATTTCTATATCAAGCGCTTCTTTACTAAAAGGATCTATATCAGGGATTGCTTTTTTCATGAATTTTTTGAGTTTGATTGTTTAGTGATATTTTCTAGCTCTTCTTGATAGTCAAGTCGGCTATGATACATCCCCTGAAATATTCTTAAAAAAGTTTCTTTGATTTGATCGAAGTCCTTGAATGTTAATGGGCACTCATTGAATTGCTCGCTATCAATGCGCTCTTTAAATATTTTGTTTGTGATATTTTCAATTTTATTTATTGATGGCTTTTGAAGTGCCTTTATAGCAGCTTCAAGAGAATCTGCCAGCATGACAATACCTGTTTCTTTTGTTCTTGGTGTTGGGCAGTGATAACGGAACTCTTCTTTGGTAGAGGCTTCGTTTGTGATTTCTTCCGTATGAAGAACCTGTGTGTAAAAATAAGATACTAAAGATGTGCCGTGGTGTTCGTTTATAAAACTTTTAATAATACTTGGGATCTTGTGTTTATTGGCAAGCTCAATACCATCTTTAATATGATTAGCAATTATGCGTTTACTCATGCGAGGGGTTAACGAGTTATGTGGGTTTTCGCCAGAAAACTGATTTTCTGTAAAGAAAAGCGGTCTTTTTATTTTACCAATATCATGAAAATAAGCACCCGCTCTTGCTAGTATTGGGTTCGCATCAATGGCTTCTGCAGCAGCTTCTGCCAGGTTTGCAACCATCAAGCTGTGCTGGTAGGTGCCTGGCGCAGATAACATTAATCGTTTTAAAAGGGGGTGGTTTAGATTAGAAAACTCTAATAAAGATTGGTTAGTAGTTACTTTAAATAAACTCTCAAAATATGGTAATGCAGCCAAAACAATCATTGCAGAAATAACACCACTTGCAAAAGCGAGTGATATATTTGCGCCAAACCATAAGGGTTCATTAATTTCCATAAATAGACCAAGACAAATAACAGCCACAACATTAAATAGCCCCACAATATTTCCAGCCAAAATAATGCTTTTCCGATTAAATTCTCGATAAGTAGAAAATGTTGCAGCTGCACAACCTAGAAATAGAAATATTAGTAATGTTAGATCTGTTTTATACATTATTGCTATAAAGATACTAACAATAATTCCGCAAACTAAGGCGATATTGGGCCCGATCATTACTGTTATTAGCATTGCAAGCATAGGGATGGGTATTAAATATTTAAGCTCGAAAACAGGTGGTAAAACTGAAACTAGCTGTAGCGCTCTTGCTAAAGCAACAACAATAAAAATAATGCTGAAAAGTAAGATGAAATATTTTTTTTCTTTATATATTTCATATTCAAAGAAATATAAAAATCGTTCTAGAAATAAAAACAGTAAAAAGGTATTTAAAAAGATGCCAATGAATTTGTAAATATTAGCTTTTAGGCCATAGATATTTAAGGCTTTGAAAATATCTATATGTTTTCTGGTAACAATTTCGTTTTTATAAATTAGAGGCTGTCCCTCTTTAAAAATAGTAGTTATTGGTTTAATAGAGTTTTTTGCTGTTGCAATTGCGTCATTGGTTTTAGCTTTATTTAATATTAGGTTTGGTTTTAGGTAATTAATAATGATTCTAAAAATCAAATCTTTAACTTTGATATCAACGTCTAAAACCTTTAGGTTGTTGAGGACTAGTTTTTTTTCTTCTTTGTAGTCAATTTTTTTTATACCGTTTGCTAATATTTTGTTCGCAACATCTAGGCTAACATATTCAATCGATGCAAGGGTTGCATTATCAATAGAGTTTAAATAGGTGTGCGATTTTGCATTTAAAAATATAAGCTCTTTGGGTATTTTGTGGGCTGGGTCTATGGCTTTTTTATGGCGGTATTTTTTCAAAAGTGTGAAGCTGTTAATGATATTTGTTTTAATATACTTATTTATTTGTTCATCAATCGAATATATTTGCTCAACCAAAACAGCTCTTTTCATGCGCAGTTCTTCAGTTTTAAGCTTGTCTTCTAGGGTTTGGAATTCAATAAAACGCGGTGAAATAATAGTTTGTTTTGCAATGTCATTAACATTAAGTGAAATGCTATATGGGATATACGGAGAGAAAACAATACTGGCAACTAATAACAAACCAAGTATAGCAAGTGCTGAATAAACAGCTTTTAAAGGAATTATTTTACGAAACATTGATCCATTTAACATTTTCAAATCGATTAAACCAAGTCATTTGTCTTTTGGCAAATTGACGAGTTTTTGTTTTCACCAATTCTATCATTTCCTCTTTATTGATACTACCTTTTAAGTACATGATTACCTCTTTATAGCCCAAAGCTTCAAAAGCCTGAGTATTATCTTCATAGCCTTTTTTTAGTAGATCCCTAACCTCATCTATTAAGCCAAGTTCTATCATTTTATCTACTCGCTTATTTATACGGTCATAAAAGATAGCTCTATCATTTATAAGGCCTACTATTTCAACATCAGCCCTTGGTTGTGTGGTTTTTTTTCTAAATTCAGAAGGGAGTCTGTCTGTGGTATAAAAAATCTCTAAAGCGCGAACAACTCGTCTGGTGTTTTTTTGGTCAATTAAGTTGGCTGCTTTTGGATCGATACTATGAAGTTTTTGCCAGAATTTTGTAGACCCGATTTTTTTTGATTCGTCTGTAAGTCGAGCTCGTATGTCTAAATCTTTAGATGTCATGTCATTAAACTCATATCCGTATAAAAAAGCATTAATATAAAACCCTGTGCCGCCACAAATAATAACAGGGGTGTTGTTTTTTCTTAAATTGGAAATGATCTCATTTGTTCTTTCAATAAACTCTTTAACAGAGTAGGGCTCATCAGGTGTCTTAATATCTATCAAGTGATGCTTAACAATTTTTTGTTCTTCTTCTGATATTTTGGCAGTGCCAATATCCATATATTTATAAACCTGAAAGGCATCAGCAGAAATAATTTCAGCCTTTTTTTTACGTGCAGTCTCTATAGCAAAGGCAGATTTGCCAATAGCTGTTGGCCCAATAATAATTAAAATATCTTTATTCATTGTTCCTATTTTAGATAGAGTAGGACGCTATTACCAGAGATGTTATATAAATCGATAATTATCCATACATATTTTGTTCTTAAAATAACGATTATATAAGTGGAGGAGATGATAACAATGAACTACGATATCAGAAAAGATTCAGAAACAATAATCAGCTTAGGAAGACTTTTCTTTATTAGCGAGCAAGCAATAAAAGAAAACGATGAAATGGTTCAGAAGCTTTTAGAAGAATTATATGTTTATGTAAATAATAACTAGTATTAAAAGTGATTATAGATATAAACATTTACCTTCTATATATAAACGATTTATAATTTTAACTATGCAAAAAAATAAAAAACTACTTGTAGATATAGGCAACTCAAATACGGTCATAGCCCAATATCATAATAAGCAAATAAAAAAAGTAGAAAATATACCTACAAATAAATTAAAAGAGCAGCTTGCTAAATTAAGCCTAAGTGAATATAAAGAGGTTTTAGTGTCATCAGTGGTTCCTCAATTAGATGCAATAGTCAACCAATTTAAGAATGTTTTTTTTGTTAATTATCAGAACATACCCTTTATAAATATAAAGCAAAAAAAGCCCCAGGAGGCAGGTGCTGATAGACTGGTAAATGCAGTGGCTGCACACTATTTATATAAGGAAAATGTGCTAATTATAGATTCTGGCACAGCTATCACGTTTTGCTATGTCGAGAAAAATGGCTGCTATCAAGGTGGTGCTATTTTCCCTGGAATGGGGATTGCCTCAAAAGCTTTGGAGCTATATACAGCAAAAATACCATTAATAAGAGTTGAGCCAATAACAGGAATATTAGGGAAATCGACTAAAGAGGCAGTGGAAATTGGGCTGTATCAAGGCTATATTTGTTTGATTAACGGGATGATAGATCTTTATAAGGAAATGGATCCTAATTTAATTGTTGTTGGAGCAGGTAATGGATTGGCTGTAATTAAAAATAAGATAGCAATCGACTATATGGAGCCAGACCTCATACTAAAAGGTTTGGGTATTATAGCTGATCAAAAGGAAGGTAAATGAAGATGTCAAAAGAAAAAAAAGAATGGGTTAATCAGGATCATGTCATAGAAGAAAAAATAGCAGAGTTCATAAAACAAAAACCATCAGCAAGAAATAAATATTTAAAAGAAATGATAGCTACACTATTTAAATTAGTGGATGAAGCAGGAACAAATAAGGATCTTGATTTGGTTCAAACAACATTGAAAGAGTTAAGAAAATCGCTAAAAATATTCGCACCTTTTAGAGATACTCTTAAAGTTTGTATTTTCGGTTCTGCGCGTACTAAAGAGGATAGTCCAAACTACATTATGACAGAAGATTTTGCAAAAAAAATTACCAAGAAAGGTTTTATGGTTATTACTGGTGCTGGTGGTGGTATTATGGAAGCTGGTAATAAGGGTTCTGAAGTAAATATGAGCTTTGGAGTAAATATAAATTTACCATTCGAACAAACAGCAAATAAATATATCAAAGACGACCCTAAACTAGTGAACTTTAACTATTTTTTTAATAGGAAAGTAACTTTTGTAAAAGAGTCTGATGCGGCAGTTATTTTTCCTGGCGGGTTTGGTACCCATGATGAAGGTTTCGAGCTTTTAACATTGATTCAGACAGGCCGGTGTCACCCTCGTCCAATAATATTCATGGAAAGTCCTGATGGGACATATTGGGAACGGTGGCAAGAATTTATTGAAAAGGAGTTACTGGCTAACGGCTATATATCACCAAAAGATATGAACATGTTCTCTGTGCACACAGATGTTGAAGGGGCTGTTGCAGAAATCATGGAATTTTATAAGAACTATCACTCAACATTACATACAAAGCAGGGTACATCTATACGCTTAAATAGCATTTTAACAGACAGCGCTTTAGAGCAAATAAATAAGAATTTTAAAGATATTTGCAAAAGTGGTGATTATGCAATTGTCTCTGCTGCTAATGTAAGTTGGGACTCGGAAGAATATCCAGACAAAAAAAGATTGGTTTTTAAATTTAATAACATGGATTTTGGCCGCTTAATGGAATTAATAAAATTTATTAATACAATATAAACAATGCCTTATTAATCAATATTATAATTTTGTGTAGATTAGTGGTCTTTTATTTAACCCCTTCCCATCTTTACTAAGCATGGATTTTTCGCGATAATGGATTTAATTATTAAGCCATTTCAGATTAGGAGAAAAAAATGTTTCAATTATTAGTTAAAGGTGGTCCTGTAATGTACCTGTTACTATTATGTTCATTTGCAGGTGTTTATATCATTGTAGAAAAAATTCTATATATAAAATCAAATGTAATTGATAGTAACTATGCAATAGACAAGATAAAAAATAGGTTGGTTTCTATTGGCAAGGAACAAACCCTAAGAGAGCTTAGAACAGATCGTCGTTTAATGCTGCAGGTTATATCAAGCGCTATAAAATACTCAGACCTTCCAAAAGATATGATTCAGGAAGCTATTAAAGAGGTTACATATCGCGAGCTCCCAAAGCTAGAAAAGAATATGAATGTCTTGTCGAGTATTATTACTGTTGCACCAATCATGGGTTTACTAGGGACTGTTTTAGGCCTGATGGACGTTTTTAATGTTATTTCAGGCGGTAACCTGGGCGATGCAGCAGCTCTGTCATCTGGCATTGCAGAGGCTTTGATTACAACTGTAACAGGTCTTTCAATAGCTATTCCATTTATATTTTTAAACCAGTTTTTAATGCATAAAATTGAGGTTTTTGTTCTTGAGACTGAAAGATTGATAAATGAAATAATTGTTTTTAGCACAACTCATAAAGGAGTGAAGCCCTAGTGATTACAATACGACCACAAAAAAGGAGAAAACCTGAAAATAGGTTGGAAATAGCACCGTTAATAGATGTTATTTTTATTTTACTTATTTTCTTTGCCGTTTCTACCACAGTCGTTTTGAATCGTGGTCTGAAATTGCAATTGCCTTCAGCAACTACAGTTGCAAAAGAAAAGAAAGGCACTACAGTATCTATTGATAAGGACGAAAGAATATACATAAATCAGAAATTTGTTGCAAGCGAGCTATTAGAGACAAAAATAGCTGAAGTTTTGAAAACAATACCAGAAACCCAAATTATTATTAGAGCAGATAAAAAGACCCCCTATAGTTTTCTTATTAGGGTTTTAGATGATGTCAGGCTTGGTGGCTGTTATGATATCGTTTTAGAGGCTGAGAAAACTGTCGAAAATGTATATAAATGAAAAGGGTATTAAAAGGCTAGCCTTTGTCATAAGCTTGGTATTACACTTGGTAATACTTTTTGTTTTTGTTCCACACTCCAAGCTAAAAATAGAAGCAGCTCCAAAAAAATATCATATCCCAGTGCAGATGGTAGTGCAGAAAAAAAACACGCTTCCTAAAGGTGATAGTAGACAGTTAATCAAAAAAAAGAAAAACCAAAAGCGAGTAAGCAAAAAGAAATACGCGAAAAAATATGATAAAGGTAAGCCAAAATCTATAGCTAGTATGCCTGGGGATAGAAAAAAGCCAGTTATTACCAGTTCTGTTGACCCACTTCCTCCAAAAGAAGCTTTGAATAATGAGTGGTCTGGAAAAGTGGTTGTTGATATAACAATAGATAAAAAGGGTAACCCCATAAAACATAGTATTGTAAAATCAACTGGTCATGAGGTGTTAGATACTGCTTTTGTAAAAACAATAAAAATGTATTATAAATTTAAGCCAAAAAGGGTTATGGGTAAAAATGTGGTTGGACGTATCCGGCTAACATATACTTTTTAAATTGGATTAATAAATGAAAATAAAAAACCTGTTATATATATTAATTATTTTGTTGAGCTTTAATTTAAATCTATATTCACAAGTAAGTGAGAATGTAGATATTAATAATAATATAATTGAGCCAACATCAAAAATAACGGAAAAAACTTTAGAGCTACAAAACGAATTTATTAAAATCATTGTTAATAAAGGGCCAATAGATCAGGGTCGGTTTTCTATTGAAACCACAGCAGGTGCTCCAGAAAATCCAAACGATGATAATAAGCTACTTATTTATGGACGGCCAATCCCATGGACCTCGTATACAACAATACATATAGATGGCAAAGCTTATATATTTGGTGGTATAAACAAAAAAATAGTTAGAAGGACAGGCAAGAAGTTTTTGTATGGGACTGTCATTTATCAAGATATTGTGGATGATAAGCTGATAACTGAATGTGTTTTTGGTGATGTTAGAGTCAAACAAATTCTATCTTTTTTTAGAAACCCATCTACAAGGGTTAATGACACAGCTTTAATAGCTTACGAAGTTATTAATAGTGATAAGAAGAACCATAGTGTTGGTATTAGGGTTATGTTGGATACCAAGCTTGGTAGTAATGATGGCGCTCCGTTTAGGATCGGTGATGCCTCAGTTAGAACAGAAAAGAAGTTTGTTGGTGCAGATATTTTTGACTACTGGCAAACCTTTGATAGCCTAACTTCTCCAAACGTAATTGCCCAAGGCAGCCTCAATTTGGAAGATGATGGCATAGCACCCCCAGATAAAATGTTTTTAGTTAATTGGGGCACACTTGCAGATAATCCTTGGGGTTTTGTCTATGAAGAAGGTCGTAGTTTTATTAGGTCAGGAGAGTTTGAAAAGGATACAGCATTAGCCCTTTATTGGGACCCGGTTTCAGTAACAAATGGTAGCAAGTTTCAAGTTAAAACTCTTTACGGACTTGGTGGTATTTCACTTGCGCCAGGCGAGCTGAGCCTTGGTATAACAGCACCAGCAGATATCTATAGCAGCCAAAGGAACGAGATCCTAATTATCGGGTATGTACTGAACTCTGGTGGTTTTGATTCTAGAAATACAGTAGCTAAATTTATTTTGCCAACAGGTTTTGAGGTTGTGGATGGTAAAAAAGAATTTGAGATTGGCGTGCTTGAAGCGGGCGATACAAAACAAATCCCAATAAAAGTTAGATTGAATAATCCAAAACCAGGTCTAAAAAAGATCGGGTTTAAAGTAACATCAACAACATTAGACGAAAATGAGATCTTCCGCGAAATAAATGTCTTGGTGCCACCCACAATAAAAGTAGAGCTAAGAGTTCCATCAACAAAAGAAACATTTGGTGGTGACTATATAAACGCTGACTTAGTTTTAACAAATAACACAAAAGGCACAATATCAGATATCACAACAATACTGTCTGTTGGTGATGAGCTTATTTTGCCAAGCTTTGATGTGGCGAAAAAGGATTTAATAAAAATTAGACCCGGTGATACCAAAATAATTAATTGGAAGATCAAAACAAAAAAAGCCAGTAAATACAGGAACCAAGTTTCAGCTTTGATTAGCACGGCTGTAACAAAACCAATGAAGCTTGAAAAAAGAGTTGCACTAAATGAACCCAAATCAGAGCTTTATATAAAGCCAAGTGAAATAAAAATAAGGCCTGGTGATTTTGTATACTTTGAGGTAGGGCTTCAAAATGCTAAGCCATTTACGGATATGGCACTGTCATTAATGTATGATAATAAACTTATTGAATATGTCCGTACCTCAGAAGAACCGTTATTTATTAATAAAAATAAACATAATATAGAAACCCAAAAAGGTAGAGTTATTATTTCTAATATTAGCTATCAGGATACTGCCCCAAATTTGAAAATATATAAGATCCATTTTAAAGCTCTCAAACCTGGATTAGGGGCTTTGATCTTAAAAAAGAACAGTAAGACAATAAAAACATTAGATATAAAAATAGGAGAATAAAAAAAATGAAAAAATATTTATTATCAATTATTTTATTAATAGTTATAAGTCAGATAGCCTATGGCGCAAAAATTAAAGATGTATCCCAAAAAGACCCGGCCTATCTAGCAGTTAAAAAAGCAGTAAATGGCAGTTACCTAGCATTAAAAAAAGACGGTAGCTTTCAAGCCCAAAAATCAGTAACCAGAAAAGAACTAGCTATTTCTATTGATAAATTATTAAGAGAAGTAGATACCCAAGGCCTAAACCTTAACAAAGCAGAAGTCCAAGAACTTGTGAATTTAGCCAAAAAATTTAAAGGCTATCTAGTAGACTACGAATCAAACAAAAAATTAGTAAACACTAAACTAACATCAGTATCAGACGAACAAAAAGTTTTCCACAATGACCTCTCAAAAATCAATAGTGAACTAAAGGCAGACATCGAAAAGATGAAAAAAGAAAATGGCGATCAGCATCTATATATGATTATAGGGATTATTGCTGCTGGTGTTATTGGGATTGCTAATTAGGGCAGCTTATTTATTTGTAGTTATTTAAGTACTCGTTATCTAGAAAAATTGGGTAATTGAAAAATAAAAAAAATTAATAATGGGTATTCATATATTATGAACTTAAATAACATAAAATTCTTAATTGTTGGTAGCGGTTTTTATGGCGCTGTTTTGGCAGAGCGAATTGCCAATGATTTAGGTGAGACTGTGGCGATAATTGAAAAAAGAGACCATATTGGTGGCAACTGTTTTTCTACAAAAAACCTAGAAACAAATATTTGCTACCATAGATATGGTACTCACATATTTCATACATCAAATAAAGTTGTTTGGGATTATTTAAATCAATTTACAGAATTTAATAGCTATACACATCATGTTTTAACTACTTACAAAAACAAAGTTTATCAAATGCCAATAAATCTAGAGACCATTAATTCCTTTTATGGACTAAACTTAAAGCCTTTTGAGGTAGATGAGTTTTTAGAAAAAGAAATCCAAAGAGACTATTTTCAAAACCCAAAAAACTTTGAAGAAGTTGCTGTTAATAAAATGGGAAGGGCGCTATACGAAGCCTTTATAAAAGGATATACACAAAAACAATGGCAAAAAAAACCATCAGAATTACCAGCTAATATTTTAATGCGGTTACCATTTCGCAAAAATTACAATGAAAGTTATTTTAATAGTCGTTGGCAGGGTATACCTCCAGATGGGTATACTGAAATATTCAATAAATTATTAGCAAATCCTAAGATAAAAGTTTATAAGGAACTAGATTATTTTGATATTAAAGATGATTTGCCAAAACATTTATCAATTATCTTTACAGGGGCTATAGACAGTTATTTTGATTATCAATTTGGTAGGCTTGAGTGGCGGTCTCTAAAGTTTGAATATGAAGTTGTACCAGTAGCTGATTATCAAGGAACTTCTGTAATGAATTATGCAGAAAAAGAAATTCCATATACTAGGATCCATGAGCCTAAGCATTTACATGAAGAAAAAAAGCATATAAAAAATAAGACACTAATAATAAGAGAATATCCAGATCATAATAATAACCAGCCATATTATCCAATTAATACTGAAACTAATCAAAATAAAGTGAGAAAATATCAAGCAGAATCAAAAAAACAGCCCAACATTATTTTTGGTGGTAGGTTGGGTAGTTATCAATATTTAGATATGGATGAAACCATAGCTGCTGCTTTATCAACATATGAACAAGTGATCAAATTTAAGGCATTAAATTGTTAGACCTGATAGTTGTAATTCCTGTTTTTAATGAAGAATCTTGTATAGAAGCTGTTATAAATAGCTGGGAGTCAGAACTTGATAAGCTATTTATTTCATATCAAATTCTAGTTATAAATGATGGCTCAAAAGATAGAACTACAAAAATATTAAATGATATAGCCTCCCCTAAAGTCAAACATATTTACAAAGATAACTCAGGTCACGGGCCAAGTATTATTGTTGGCTATGCTAAGGCAATAAAAATAGCTAAATGGGTTTTTCAAGTCGATAGTGATAATGAAATAGAGGCAAAACATTTTTATAAACTTTGGGAGGCAAGACAAGAGTTTGATGCTGTGTTTGGCGTTCGTGTAAATAGAAGTCAGCCTATATCCAGGAAATTTGTTAGTATTTTTTCAAAAGCCTGTGTGGCCTTATTTTTTGGGACGAAAATAAAAGATGTTAATGTGCCGTATCGATTGCAAAAAAGCTCAGTATTAAAGGGTCTAATAGCAAAGGTTCCTTCTAATTCATTTGCTCCTAACACAATCATATCTGGGCTTTTGTCTTTATCTACTGCGCAGGTTAGGAATGTTGAGGTGCCTAACAAACAAAGAGAAATAGGCCAGTCATCTATCTCCGGCTTTAAACTAATAAAAGTAGCAAGTCTTTCGTTCTATCAGCTATTATTAGTCGCTTTTTCAGTTAAAAATAGAAATAAAAAACCTTTATTTAAGCCTTTTACTTGGATAGTGATTTTAACTTTATTCTTAATTTGTATTGATTTAGTTTCAGACCCAGAAGTTCGGTACATGTGCAAGGCTGTGTTTGCCAGAAGAAAACCAGATAAACAGATAATTTTTGAGCTACAAAATACAAGTTATGAAAGTCTCTATAAAAAATATTCCTATAAATATAAAAACACATTAAATAAAAATCATTTTATAAATATTTGTCAGTATGGCCTTAAAAATATGGCAGCACCACTCTATGAGAAAAGAGCAGATAAAAGTCTAACACCAGCCAACTTCTTTATTTTGTTTTTTGATGAACTAATGAGTAAATGTGACCAGGTTAAGCTTAACCCTGTGGTTTTATTGAACTGTCTATATGAAACAGGTACTGTTCTTTATAAAGGGATTGATCATCTTGAAGAAGATATTAATATTTCAAGAATTCAGCTTATAGGTGGTGTCCTTACCAGGCATTATTCAACAACAGACCATCCACTAATTAGAAAATTAAGTTATAAAACATCCATCCCAATAATCAACTTAGGCTATGTCCTACAAAAACATGTTGCTAGTAAATACTTGAAATATTTTGATTTTATTCGCTTATTTACCACTTCTATTACAACAGGAATTGAAGACTATGGTTTACTACCTAAAGCAAAGGCTGTTTTTATCTATATGCCAGAGTTGTTTAGGGCAGAATTTATTAGCAACTATCCAAACTTATCTTCAGAATTTATAGAGCTTATCTTAGCAAACCAAAAGATAGAACAAGAGCGAACTATGCTTTTAAATACAATAGAGAGAGTTTTGGCACTACAAAATAATGGGTTGGATCTATTTTTCTTACCTCAATACCAAACAAAACCTTTTAATAGCATTGGAATAGGAGAAAAAATAGATCCATGGCAATTTGGGAATTATACTTATACTCTAAAAAAAGCTGGTGAATTGACTCAAGATCTTAAAAATAAAAGCATTATCAAACAAAAATACAGATTACCATCCGACAGGGTTTTGTCGAAAGCTGTTATTAGCCATTACAAAACTCTATATAAAAGTAACCCCAAAAAAGCTAAAAGCTGTTTAATTAGAGAGCAAGTCCAAAATCCAAAAATCCAAAATTTTTTACTTGACTATGCTATCAAAACTCAAAATAAAGAAGCTGAAAAAACAATAAAACAGTTAAAGCAAGACTCTATAGATCTAAGAAAAGCATTTAGCAATCTAAGGCCAAAATTAATAAAAAGCCTTATAGAAGAAGGCCAATATGAACAAGATCTTAACTATCAAATAACAACAATAGTCGCCATCCATAAAATGTATTCTATGATAATTGAAAATAATTTTGGCCAAATAGAAGCCAATTCAATAGACTCGATAGCGTTTCATACATTAGGACTACTCATAATAAGAGAGTTAAGTTTCGTTAGAATGTATGCTTATCCAATCGCTAAGGACTCAGCTAGCGATGATGGCTTAGCTTATGAGCCCCTTTTAGCTAGCTTAATTACTGCCAGAAAATTTTATAATAACTATTTCACAGACACTTTCTCATATGAAAAATTCTCACAATTATTACGCTACCCAAATGATGTATTACCACCAAGTTTAATGACAAGACAAAAAGCTGTCATATACCAAACAATAAATTTCCTAAACTATAATTTCGGGATCTTACATCAGAAATTTGCCTTAAATTATTACCAAGAACAAATCATCCATCAGCAATAATGGGGTAGCAAGCCTTATCGCTATTTAAAAATCTTTTTAACAAAGTTTTTAAAAAACTTATGGATTACCGCTTTTTGCGGTAATGACATAAGATAAATTAAATTTTATTTGGAAAAGTTGTGAAATTTTTTAATTTTTCATACTTTTCGTTAAGTTGATCTTTAGTAAGGTTCTTTAAAGTTTCCAAACTAAAACCTTGTACAGTAAAAGAAGAAACCAAAGCCCCAACAATTACTGCCTTTTTGAACGTTTCTTCATCTAGGTTGTCAGCTTGTGCTAAATATCCAGAAAAACCACCAGCAAAGCTATCACCAGCGCCAGTTGGATCTACTAGTTTTTCTAATGGAAATGCAGGGCAAATAAAATAGTCTTTGCCATTAAACATAATAGAGCCATGCTCACCTTTTTTAACAATTATTCTTTTTGGGCCCATTTCTAGAATTTTTGGCATAGCTTCAATAATATTTTTTATGCCAGTTAAAAGCCTTATTTCCTGGTCATTAATTATTAGTACATCAACCAATTTCAGGGTGTCTTTTAACTGCTCAACATTATTTTCAATCCAAAAGTTCATGCTATCTAATATTACTAGGTCAGGGCTATTAAACTGCTCTATAGCCTTTTTCTGAAGGACTGGGTCGACATTTGCTAAGAATGCTATTTTTGTGTTTTTGGCAGACTCAGGTACAACTGGGTCGAAGTCTAGGAGTACGTTTAACTCTGTTGCTACTGTATATGCTTGATTCATATCATCTTTATAGTAGCCGCTCCAATGAAAAGTATTTCCTTCTGCCATTTCAATGCCGTCGATATTTATGTTTCTATTTTTAAAATAGTCGATATGTGATTGGGGGAAATCTTTCCCAACAATACTGACTAAGCTTGTATTGCTAAAAATACTAGCTGCAGTGCCAGCAAATGTTGCAGACCCACCTAATATCCTTTCATGTTTACCAACTGGTGTTTCAATTGTATCTAAGGCAACTGTGCCAACTATTGTTACGGACATATGAGTTTCTCCTTTTAGTTTTTGATATCTATGTTTAGGTTATCTATATCAAGTTTTATTTCTTCAGTATTTTTCTGATCTTTTAATTCTTTGGCTTGTTTCTCAATTGCAGCTATTTTAGCTGCAACTTTTTTTGAACGAGACTGAGCGTTAAGCTCTAAGAAAAGTTCTTGAAGTTGTTTAAGGCCTATAAGGTCACCATCAGACAATACCAAAGCTTTATCATATTTAGTCATCGCAAGCTTTGGTAACCTTCTTTCAGATATCGTTTTTCCAATTTCTGTTCTTATAATATCGCTGACATCAGGGGTAGAGAAGTTTTTAGAATTAGAAGCAGAATAGCTTTTGCCCATCATTTTTTTGAGTTGATATTTATGAACGGCTTTTTTACGCATTATTTTTACTTTGATTTCATCTCTGGTTTTTTTAGGTAACTTCCTGTTTTTATAGGTTTCTTCAAGTAAAATATCCCCAAGTACTATATATGTTTGTGGTATATCTAGCTCTGGGTTGATTGTGCCTTTAATCTCTGCCTTTAGTGCTTCATGTTTAGCATTTTTTGAGTCACCTAGCATGGTGTAAACCTTTGCTAAAAGGTAGTGAGGTACAGGGCTTGCTGGTGATTTAGTGACAAGTGTTTGATACGCATTGATAGCAGAGTTGTAATCACCTTCAATTTTAGATTTATATGCTTTTATCATAGGGTCGAATATCTCTAATTTATTTTTGTTTTGGACTGTTTGGATATAGGATGCTACTGTTTGTTCTTTTTTAAGTTGAAGCAGTTCTGCTTTCTCTTTTTGTATGTCCAGATCTTTAGGTCTTGGCAAAATCTTCTTTTCTGTCATTTTTATCAAATGATAACCATGTGCTGATTTTACTGGTTTTGAGATTTCGTTAACTTCAAGTAGATATGCAGCTTCTTCAAAATTAGGGTCAGCTTTGTTTATTGCTAACCAACCCAAATCGCCACCCAAAAGACTTGTAACTGTATCATCAGAATATTTTTTTGCTGCATCTTCAAAACTTAATCCTTCATTTATTTTAACCAAAATATTAGCCACTTTTTCTTTTGCCAATATCTCTTTGGTATCTGTTAGGTCTGGTTTGATAAGTATGTGTTTTAGTTTGATTTCAGTGTATTTATTTTCAATGTCTTTATCAGTGACACTAACTTTAGCCATCAAGGTCTCAACAAATTTTTGAACTATAATGTTTTGTTTAACATCATTGATGAAATTACTGTAAGATACCCCATTCTTTTTAAGCATTTCCTTTAAATCTTTTTTGCCACGCAAATTATATTGTTTGTATATAAGAGACAGATTCCTTTTTAAATCAGCTCTGCTAGCTTTTATATCATTTCTTTTTGCGCCATCTAAAATAATCGAGAATTGCAGACCTTGATTAAAAGCAGAGTACATTAAAAGCTCTTTTATTTCAGGTGGGATAACTTTATTCAAGTTTTTACTTTTGAATTCTGAAAGAGCTTGAAAATATACTTCATAGAATTTCCCCTTGGTTAAAGAGATATTTCCAAGAATTGCGATGCTATCTAAGGTATTAATTGGTTGATTGGCTTCATAAGCTTTATTTGCTTTATAAGCCTTCCTAAAAAATAGAGATCCCGCAAACATAGTACCTCCAAAAACAATAACAATTACCCAGCCTATTACCTGAGCTTTTTCTCTAAAAAATTTTAACATAATAAATTACAGCCTCCCTTATGAATTTGATTTATAAATTATTAATATTAACTAATGATCTTGATACAGATAAATATGCGCCAAGTCCACCAACAATTGGCCCTATAGCTAAAACTATGCCATAAATAATATTTAATAGAAAGCCATCAAATATTAAAGGCAAAAACGGGACACTTTCTTGAAACTTAACACTTATAAATAAATAAAAAAACTTCAGAAATAACACAGCAAATACCGAGCCAAGAACGCCCATGACCAAACCTTCAATAATAAAGGGCCATTTAATAAATTTACTCTCAGCACCAACCAATTGCATAATATCGATTTCATCATGTCTTGAAAGCACTGTTAGCCGGATAGTGTTTACAACAATTAGTAAGGTTGCGATTGTCAAAAATAGAACCAGTACTAATCCGCCTGTTTTTGCTAATTTGGAAATTAAGCGGATACGTTCGGCTATGGTGCCCATATAGCCAACATCATCTATATATTTACTATATTGTTGGGTCAAGAATTTGGCTGTATTAGCTATTTTTGAAGTATCATATAAATAAACTTTAAAAGAGTGGGGTAGTGGGTTTATATCTACTAGGTCAGACAACTCTAAATTAGTAAAATTTTTCTTAAATACAGACCATGCAATTTGTTTATCAATAAAAACAACTTCTTTAACTGATTCAAGGTTGGCTATTTTGTTTTTTACATCATTAATTTCTTTAATAGTTAGATTCTCACTTAAATAAACACGTATTTCAAGCTTGGAGGAAATGAAATCTGCTAATTGATTCAAGTTGATAGATAATAAGAGAAAGAAACCAAAAACTACCATGCAAATTGTTATTGTCGCAACTGAAATAACGATCATTAATCCAGAACGCCTAATATTAGTTATAGCTTCTGAAATAAAAAAGAATAGATCAAAACCCATTAGTGATAAGCACCTAACTGCATATCTTTTATTACCATTCCATTTTCTAATGTAATAACTCTTTTTCTAATGTCATCAACAATTGCTTTGTCATGGGTGGCAACAATCACTGTTGTTTGCCTTGAGTTTATTTTACTCAAAAGCTGCATTATCTCCCAAGATGTGTCAGGGTCAAGGCTGCCAGTTGGCTCGTCTGCTAAAAGTATAGGTGGGTTGTTAACTATGGCTCTGGCAATACAAATCCGTTGTTGTTCGCCACCAGAAAGCTCTGATGGGAAGCTATTCATCTTTTGTTGAAGGCCAACAAGATCTAAAACCTGCATCACCTGTTTTCTTATCCTGGATCTTGGGTAATGCATTACTCTTAAAGCAAAAGCTACATTTTCGTATACAGTTCTTTTTGGTAATAGTTTGAAATCCTGAAAAACAAAACCAATGTTTCTTCTAAGGTATGGAATTTGCTTGGGTGTCATATTATTTAATAAAACATTATCAATATAGATATTACCTTCTGTTGGGTTGTCTGACTTAAAAAGCATATTTAGTAATGTCGATTTTCCAGCACCAGAAGATCCAACCAAATAAACAAACTCATCCTTACCAATATGGATATTAACACCTTTAAGCGCAATAAACCCGTTTGGAAATGATTTTTTTAGATCTTTAATTTTAATCATAATAACTTTTTAAAAAGAACTAAAACTAAATAGCATTATTAATTCTTTTAATGATTTGACTAACAGTAAACCCAAAATGTTCACATAAATTCTTGTATGGCGCACTTATCCCAAATTGATCAACCGAGATTGCAATGCCATCTTTACCAATATATTTATGCCAACCCATAGAGCTTAAAGCTTCTATAGAGCAGTACTTTTTAATATTACTACCAAGCACAGATTCTTTATAAGAATTTTCTTGCTTTTCAAATAGTTCAAAAGAAGGGAACGAAACAACCCTTACAGACTTGCCATTACTTTCAAGCTCTGTCGCAACTTCCATTGCGATCCCAAGCTCAGAGCCTGTGGCTAAGATACATAAATCAATTGCTGTATCTTTTGCTTCTTTAACAACATAAGCACCTTTTCGGGTTTTATTCATATCAGTAGTTGCTTGATTTGTTACTGCATGTCTAGAAAGAATAATCGCAACCGGTAGCTCTGAATTCACTGCTTCTAACCATGCACCCTTAACCTCATTGGCATCTGCTGGTCGAATAACAGTTAGGTTTGGCATAGCTCTTAAAGAAGCCACGTGTTCTACTGGTTGGTGAGTTGGGCCATCTTCACCCAAGAAAATGCTGTCATGAGTGAATTGGTAAGTAACAGGGAGTTTCATCAAAGCTGCAAGTCTAATTGCGTTTCTCATATAGTCTGAAAAAGTTAAAAATGTACCGCAAAAAGGTTTGAACATGCCGTGCAGTGCCAAGCCATTCGCAATTGCACCCATTGCAAATTCACGTACCCCATATTTGATGTTTTGACCGTTATAATTATCTGATTTTACAAAATCTTGTCCTTTAATAAATGTATTATCAGAACAAGATAGATCAGCAGATCCACCAAGAATACTTGGAATATTTTTTGCTATCTCTTGGATAGCACTGCTTGAAAGTTGTCTGGTCGCTTTTTTATCGCCCATTTCAATATTAGCTAATACAGTTTCTATATCTGCTATTGATTTATTGGTAATTAAATTATTAGCTAGCTCAGCTTGTGCTGGGTTTGATTGTTGCCATGCTTTAAATTTGTTTTTCCAGTCACTTTCAACTTTAACTAACTCTGTTTTGTGGCTATTAAAATACTCTTTTACTTCAGCTGGTACATAAAAACTATTTGCTGGCATCCCAAAAGCAGCTTTTGTTTTTTGGATATCTTCCACAGACAGTGGTTTCCCATGCGCATCACAAGTCCCTTCAGCACTAGATCCTTTACCTATAGTTGTTTTAGCAATAATTAATGAAGGTTTGCCTTTTCGATTTCTAGCTTCATTAATGCTATTATCAAGTGCGTCAAAGCTGTGCCCATCTATTTTGGTCACAGCCCAACCCAAAGCTTCATATCTTTTAGCAACATCCTCTGTAAAGCAGTCAGTAATTGGGCCATCAAGACAAATATCATTAGAGTCATAAATAAGAACCAAGTTATCCAGTTTAAGGTGCCCTGCCAAAGAGCAAGCTTCGTTTGAAATTCCTTCCATTAAACAGCCGTCACCAGCTAACACATAAAACTGAGCATCAAGAATGTCTGTGTTTTCTACTTCCAATTTTGCAGCTGCAATTTTTTGGCCTAACGCCATACCAATCGCAGTAGCGATACCCTGTCCAAGTGGTCCAGTTGTTGTTTCTACGCCAGGCATCTCTCTATATTCTGGGTGGCCTGCAGATATTGCTTGGTACTGCCTAAAGTTTTTAATGTCATCCAAAGAAACTTTATATCCAGCTAAGTGTAATGCCGAGTACAAAAGCATAGAACCATGCCCTGCTGAAAGAATGAATCTATCTCTATTTAGCCAGTTTGGATTGTTTGGGTTGTATCTCAAAGCTTTGCCATAAAGATATGCTGAGATTTCGGCACATCCTAAGGGTAGGCCTGGGTGTCCAGACTTGGCTGCTGTAATAGCATCAATAGATAAGCCTCTAATTGTATTTGCGATTTTTTGAAGTGATGATGTTTGTTTGATATCCATGTTTTATACTATCTCCTAAAAAAATAATTTAATAACCAAATTACGGTTATGTTTCGTTTTTGGCCCCCGATTTATAACTATAATTAAAGGTAATTACAGCTTTTTTAACTCTTTAAAGATTTCAGAAATAGCAACCGTTCTTTCCAAAACACAACATCATTAACAATGATAATCAGCATTAATGATATAAGTACGGCAGCTCCCATATTAGTGATTATTGTTTCAGTTTTTTTACCAAGCCTTTTTTTACGGATCGCCTCTAAAGCCAAGAACAATATGTGTCCGCCATCAAGTACTGGAAATGGAAATAAATTTATTACACCTAAGCTAACACTTATCAAAGCCATTATATTAAGAAAGCCAGCCAATCCCTTTTTAAGGCTAAAAGCAGCTATCTGAACAATCCCAATAGGCCCGGCCATATGTTTGAGGCTTACTTTTCCTGTAAATAGCATTGATAGGCTAGTAAACACCATTTTGATGCTATTTACTGTTTCTTTGGCTCCATTTTTCACTGCAAGAATTGGGTTGCGATTAACACCAGCTTGCTTTAATAGAACGCCAATCATTACATGTTTTGCGTTTTTTGCTTGTTCTGGTGTTATGTTTACACTAAATGTTTGAGCAGCTCTTTCATATTCAATTACCAAAGTTTTATTAGCAGATTGTCTAATTCTTTTTGTGATATCAATTTCAGCATTGATAACCTTATGTCCATCGATAGCCAAGATTTTATCGCCAGCTAGTAAACCTACTTTATAGGCTGGGGTTTCTGGCATAACTTGTTCAACTATATTGCTAATAATTGGGTTGCCAGAAAGTAAAAAAATAAGGATATAAATCAAAAAACCTAAAATAATGTTAGTAACACAACCAGCTACAATAATAGCAGTTCTACTAATAATCGATTTTTCATAAAAATCTAGTTCAGCAGGAATAGGCTCTGCACCGTCATCGTCATCATCAAGCCCAGCAAGTTTAACAAACCCGCCAAATGGGAAAGCTCTTAAACAATAGAGGGTTTCACCTACTTTTTTACCATAAATTTTAGGCCCCATTCCAACACTAAATTCCAGAACCCCAACGCCAGCTTTTTTAGCTACTAGCATATGGCCCAATTCATGTGCGAAAATTACGATCCCTAAAGCTATGATTGTTATAAGAAAAGTCATAAGCTATAAATGATACATTATTAGAAAGGAAAAGGCTATCAACAAATTAAAGCTATAAGCTACTTACTTTCTTCCCAAAGATTATCTATCTCACCCAAGCTCATATCAGATATGTTTTTACCTTGGTTTATGCTTTTTTGCTCAACTTTTTGAAAACGCTTTATAAATTTTCGGCTACTTACATTTAAAGCTTTTTCTGGGTCAACATCCATTTTTCTGGCTAAGTTAACCATGGAAAACAAAATATCGCCAAACTCTTCAGTGACCTTTTCTTTATCTGGGTTTTCTTTTTCAAACTCTTCTCTTGTTTCTTTTATTTCTTCAACAATCTTGTCTGTAGGGCCATCTAAATTAGGCCAGTCAAAACCAACTCTCTCAACTCTACGTTGGATTTGTAAAGCTTGCATTAATGCTGGTAGGTTTTTTGGGATAGAATCAAGTATGTGCTTCTTACCTTCTTTTTGTTTTATCTTTTCCCAGTTCTTCTTTACACCATTAGCCGTATCGATTTTAACATCACCAAAAACATGAGGATGCCTACGAATCATTTTTTCAGATACGAGTTCTGCCACATCCTCGATATTAAAGGCTTTTTCTTCGTCAGCCATATTAGATAGCATCACAACGTGCAGCAAAACATCGCCAAGCTCTTCTTTGATCTCAGAAAGATCACCGTTTTCTAAGGCTTCAACCAGCTCATAGGCCTCTTCGATAATATAACCGGTAAGTGATTTAAAGGTTTGTTCTCTGTCCCATGGACAACCATCTTTAGCACGTAAACGCTTGATTATGCCAACTAGCTTTTTAACTGATTTCAAAGTGAAGCGGTTTTTTTAAAGAAAATCTCTTTTTCTTCTTGCTCTAAACCTTGTTCAAAATCTGTTTTTTCGCCAGAATCTGCAATCAAGATATTTGAAGGTGTAAAAAGAAAAATATTTTCACCGATTTTCATCATATGACCATTAATGGCATAAGCTGTGCCACAAACAAAGTCGATCAATCTTTTACTAGCATCACTATCAAGATATTTTAGGTTAATAATAACTGGCACATTTTCTCTTAAATACATAGAGATATTAAGTGAGTCTTCATATACTCTGGGTTCCAGAACTTTTATCTCATTTGCAGAAAACTTTTGTGCGTTTTGGTTGTTAACCAAAGTGCCTTTAAATGCACGAACAACATTTTGTGTTCTTTTTTCTTCTTGAACTTCTGTTTCTTCTGTATCATTTAGCTCAACAAATCCAAAAAACTCTTTAAATTTACCAAAATAATCTTTACTCATAAAAAAATCCTCCAAAAGGTGTGTGGTTTATATTATATTCAACTTACAAATAATTATACATCTAAAAAATACATCTAAAAAATATATTTAAAAATGTTTAAATTTTTTTTTAATAATCTAAGACCCTAAACTTTCTTTAACCCAAACTTCAAGGTGCTTTTCAGCATTTTGAATTACCTGTTCTGTTATCAAAAACTGTCTTTTAGGCTTTTTTCTTTTGATTAGATTAAGCCCAAGTTCAAATTTTTCCAGTATTTTAAAACAGATATCATCAAGTTTTTTGCCTGCCTTGGTTTCTTTTATTATAGTAGCTCTTACATCGTTATCAAATTTAATGAAGATCTCTTTATTTTCGAGATAGCTATTTTCAAAAAAATCTAGCCTATATTCCCAAAACTTTGTATCTTTGTCTTCAGGGTTTTTTAGTAATTCTTGCAATGTGTTTTCAGGGTTTTTTATTAGCTCTTTTGTTATTATCAGGGTTCTAATACTAGATGAAGGTAGTTCATATTTGAATTCTCTAAAAGTTGTTTCAAAAGCAGTGGCTAAACCGCGAGCCCCAGTATTTTCTTTGTGTGCGAGATTGGCAAGCTCTTTTAAGGCTTCATCTTTAAAAACAACCTGAATACCACTATTAACAAACGACTCAATATACTGATTAAGTAAAGATATCTCAGATTTTTTTAAGATATTATATAAGTCTTCTTTTTCTAATGGTTGGCAAAATACCCGTACAGGTAAACGCCCTACAAATTCTGGTTCTAAGCCATATTTTATAAGATCTGCGGTTTTGGTTTCTTTAGACCAACTAAATTCAACTTCCTTTTTTTTAGACCTTTCAAACCCGTATTTGCTGCCAACAGTCCGTTTTTTCACAACCTCATCCAAGCCTACAAAAGCGCCACTAACAATGAATAGTATGTGTTTTGTGTTAATATGTTTTTTTTGGTCTTGTTTAGAGCTTAAGAATCCTCGGATTTGAGATTGTATGTCCCAAGGTGCTTTGGTTGGTACATCAGTTTCTTCTAATAATTTTAGTAAATTAGACTGAACACCTCTACCACTAACATCTTTTCCAATTTTGTCGATTGATGCTGATATCTTGTCTATCTCATCTAAATAAACAATCCCAAATTCGGCAATGTCTATGTCCCCATTAGCCATTGTTACAAGCTGTCGTACCAAATCCTCAACATCACCACCAACATAGCCAGTTTCTGTGAATTTGGTGGCATCACTTTTCACGAAAGGCACGCCGATCAGCTCTGCAATACATTTAATTAAAAATGTTTTGCCAACTCCAGTTGGCCCGATCATTATAATGTTTTGTTTGGTGTAGTTTTTACACTTATCAGCTTGGCAGTTTTTTATATGATTAAAATGATCACAAACTGCAATAGCTAGTACTTTTTTAGCTTCATCTTGCCCAATAACAAAGCGATCGAGATAAGCCTTGAGTTTTTTTGGTGTAAAGTCGAACTTAATATTTTTTGCTTTTTCTTGTGAGGTGAGCTCTAATTTATTATTTTCTTCAGTAGCTCCTTTTTTGTTATGCATACTATAAAAGGGGTTTAGCGTTGTGCCACTTTTTAAAATATCAAAAAGTTCTTTTGAGGGGTCTACCGGCTTCTTTTCATCTTTTTTTTCTTTGCTATTCATTTAGAAGTTTAATTTTAGATTAATGCGTATAAAAAATCTAGGCTGTTTATACTCATCTTGATATTATGTTTTATCTAATGCAAAAAACGGATTTTCAACTAATATTTACAATAGCCCTAAAAAAAGAGCTGCCAAAAGACTATATTGAGTCTTGTGGTTATCCAGTGGCTACATTAAAAGCTTTAAACTCAGGTGCTTTGAATAAATTAAATAATACCTCAAGAGGTGTGCTATTTATTATTACAGGTGTGGGCTTAGAAAAATCCCGAAAAGCAGCAGAATTTATCAAAGAAAACATCTCTCCTATATATGTAGTAAACATTGGTACTGTTGCCTGTCTAAATAAAAAGGGAGAGATTGGTTCATTAATAACCCCAACCCATGTGAAAGACGAAGCTGAAAACTTAATACAAATTGACACAAGACTCCCTTTCCCATCGCCTAAATATCAAATTAGAAATATAGACTATGGCTTAATGTCTATTATCAAACCCCAAGAAATAAAAAACAAAGAAAATAAGAATTTATATATAGATATGGAAGCATTTGCTCAAGCTTCTGTTTTTAAAGGTTCAAAAACGTCATTTCATATTCTCAAAGTAGTTACAGATTATTCAGATAAAAACCTGAAAGAAGATTTCCTTAATAATCTTAATAAAGCTCAAAATATAATTGAAAGCTGTTTGAGCTTTTTAAAAGCCCCTAAAAAACCAACTATTTCTGTCGTTATTCCTGTTTTTAACCGTGAAATAAAAATTAAAGAATGTATTCAGTCCGTACTTAATCAAACATTAAAACCTTTGGAGATAATCGTTGTTGATGATGGCTCAAACGATAATACTTTGCAGGTGCTGAAAAGCTTTGAAGACAAAATAAGAATTATAAAAAATAAAGAAAATAAGGGCGTGTCTTACTCAAGAAATGTGGGTGCTAAAAATAGCACTGGCCAATGGCTAGCTTTCCTTGATTCAGATGATAGGTGGGTGCCAGAAAAACTAGAAAATCAATGGCAATACCTCCAAAAAAACCCCTTTTATGAAATATTTCAATCCGAAGAGGTTTGGATCAGGAATGGGAAAAGAATAAACGCCTGTAAACACCACCAAAAACCAGAGGGTTGGGTTTGGGAGCCCTGTTTAAAACTATGCCTAATTTCGCCGTCAGGTGTGATGCTGAAAAAAGATCTGTTCGAAGCTGTTGAGGGTTTTGATGAGGCTTTGCCAGCTTGCGAAGACTATGACCTCTGGCTAAGAATAACCAGAAATAAAGTGGTGGGGCTTGAGCCCAGCTTCTCAATAATTAAATATGGAGGCCATCAAGACCAACTTTCACAAAAATATGAAGCTATGGATAGGTTTAGGGTGAAAGCGCTAATAAAAGCCTTAGAAAATGAGCAAGACCAAGAATTCCAAGCAAAAATAAAACCAATATTAAAACAAAAACTTGATATTTTAATTTTAGGTTGCCAAAAAAGAGGTCGTTAACAAAATAGGGGCTGTTGCACAAAATACCACAAATAGTTGCTTGATGTATAATAAAAATATAATGAAGCAGCTCCAAGGTTATGTTTCGCGTATTGATTCAATTCGGGTGCAATTATCAGATTTGTCCTGGCTACAAGGCTATGCAACCTATTATTTAGAAAAGGTTCCCTATTCATTTACTACTAGCGATATCTTTTCAACTTGTATATCAGAGCTCATAGCGGATCTTATTAAAGATAATAAAAAAGATAGTTTCAATATATATGAACTAGGTGCGGGCATGGGGTTTTTATCAAGAAATATACTTGATACTTTCAAAAAAACTCATCCTAAATTTTACAAAAAAACACAGTATCATGTTACAGATTATGCAAAGCCTGTTATTGATGAAATAAAGAAATTAGAGCTATTAAGCGGACATAAAAAAAATGTAAGCCTAAAAGTCTTTGATGTTTTCAAGCATAAACTCAATAAATTATTACCAGATCTAATCTTTGGGGTTTATCTGCTAGATGCATTCCCTGTGAGGCACATTGAGGTTGAGAACGGAGAGGTTTATGAGATACAGGTCAAAACATCGATAACTGATAATGCAGTGGTGTTTGATACTACTTGCTTACCACCAAAATTATTAGGGTTTAACGATATAAAAAAACTTTTAAAATCAAATAAAAAAATCAAGAAAAGTCTAATGTCACGCAGGGTTTTGGATGCTGTTACAGAAGAATATAGAAGAGTACCTCTTGATGAAATTAAGGGCATAACAAAGGCAGAGCTCCAGGATCTAAGGTCGTTTGTGGATTATTTAAACCCGGGTAAAAAAATTAAGTTCAACTATTCTTATCAGATGGGTAATTGGTTGGCGCAGCTGCTTTCACGGGTTTCACAAGAGAGTGTGATTTTCTTTTATGACTTTGGTGATAATAAATTTTCAAAAAATGAAAAAATAGAAAATATGATGTTAATTGCAGGTTCAACTGCTTTTTATCCAGTAAATTTTCCATATATTAACTTTATAACCAATAAGATGGGGTTTAGTTATTTGCAAAGTGAAGTTGAAAATGGTTGTCCTCAAGAGGTATATATATGTAGCCAAAAAAACAGCAAAAAAATCAAAACAATAATTAAAGAAATAAACATAAAAGAAAAGATGAAAAATAGCCTTAGTTCTTATATGGACTTTAAACATTTAATGGCTAAAGAAAATGATGCCGCTATTAAAGAAAATATCCCTAAATTAGCAGCTAACAAAAAACTGACCCATTCAATCCTAACAACATTAACAAACCATTTTTACCAAAAAGGCGATTTTATTTATGCGGAAAAATTAGCTTATATGTTACAAGATAAATATTACCAGTTAGATTATGGGAGTCTATTGGTATTGGCTCAGATATATCTTAGAAAAGAAAGATTGGAAGATGCAGAGATTTGTTTGGATCAGGCTGTAGAAATATCAAAATATATTCCATCTGCTTATAATTATTTAAGTGTTTTAAATTACAAGCAAAATTTGATTGAAGACTACATCAAACAGTCAAAACTATTTCTCAAATATTGTCGTGATAATAACTTCTGGAAGCAGTTATCTTTATTAGCAATGATTTATTATTACAGCAAAAAACACACTAAAGCTAAGCGGATTATTGATTGGATAATAGCTATCCAGAAAAAACACCCAAACATTGTTCCCAAAAAAGATGTGCTGTTGCTTAGAGACATAATCTAGTAACAAAACCTTCATTTTGGTTTGGGCATATTACGCCCTAAATCCTTGTAAATAACTGCTAGAAATTTTTTTGATATTTTACAACAGGCCCATAAAAATAGTATGCAAGTTTTTCATTGTTAAACCTCGATATAAGTTATGAAAGCATCCAAAACAAAAAATCCCCCCAACAGTTTTGATTGGAACTGCTTTTAACTTGTGTTTACGGAGGGCGAAAAAAATGGTTGTAACGATTTTTAACAAAATAAAAATAATTTCTTATAAATACATACTTTGTATTTTAGTGCTTCTGATTTTCATGGCAAAACCAATTCATTCTGAAATAGAGGTTGGCTCTTTTCTTTTAAATTCAATACTTCATTTTGGTTCTGGCGTTGCAGAGTTCCTTAATGTAGAAAATCAAGCAGATGAAAATATGAACCTAAGGGCAAGGCAAGAAAAGTATGAAGGTAAGGATATTAAAATACTTAGAGTTAATTTTGCTAATCTTGCCCCCGACTATGAAGCTGAAAGAGCTCAGACCGCAGGATTAATTCAAGGTCTAACTACAGATCCCTTTGCAGATGTTGAGCCAGCAGTAATTGGCCCAGCACTTTGTTATCCAAATCCATTTAGACAACAAGATGGTGGCAAGCTTGGATATCGTTTATCAAAAAATATGGATATGGAAGTTCATATCTACGATATGTTGGCTAGACGCGTTTTTCAGGCAGATTTTAACGCAGGTTCTCAGGGCGGGATGGCTGGCTACAACAAGGTTATCCTTAACAACCAAACTTTTGACGGAAATATTGAGTTGTCAGCAGGTGTTTATTTCTACTTATTGATTTATGAAGGCGATGTCTTAGCAAGAGGAAAGATGGCGGTAATCCCATGAAAAGAATAATAGGGTGTTTATTTTTAATAATAATTCTATTAACTCCTCAAATTTTTGGAGAGGCAGACTACTTCATGTCAACAGATGTTGGCTCTTCAGCAAGAATGATAAGAATTGGTAATATAGAGGGTTTTAGTGATCTATCAAGTGCTATTTTCGAAAACCCTGCAAGTTTATATAAAACAAAGACAATATCAACCGCGATGTTTACAACAACATTCATGGAAGAAGTGAAATACTTAAATTTATCAGCAAGTGCAAGAACTCCATTCGGTGTTTTTGGTGCTGGTTATATGAGTGTTGGTGTTCCAGATATCCCATATACTCAAGAAAACGAACATGGCGAGTATTATGCAGCTAGATACTTTAATTACGAGAATATGATGGGTAAGCTTGCATATCAATTTTCTCAAACAAAGAATTTACATATAGGTGTTGCAGGCACATATTACCTAACTAGCATAGATCAAGTTCAAGGAAAAGGTTATAATATAGATGTAGGACTTCTTTGGGATATCGAAGCATTAAGGGTCTCTATTGTAATGAAGAATGTGGCTACATCAATGAAAGTTAATTATACGCATGAAGCTATACCAACTTATAATGCAACAGAAAATTTGCCATTACAAACAATATACGCACTTCAGTATAACTGGAGTGGCATAGATTTTTATGGGCAAATTAAACAAACTGGAAATAATAAAAATATACTAAAATCAGTAGGTATAAACTTAAGCCCATCATTTGCTAAGTTTTTAAGTCTATCTGCTGGGTATAAAGAGTTTCCAGAAATAAAAGAAATTGCTAATGAATGGCAAGAATCTGTTGGCAGTAACTGGGTTGCTGGTGTTGGTTTGGATTTGATGGGCGTTTCTTTTGATTATGCCTATGAAACAAGCGAACATATAGAGTTTAATCATAAACATTACTTTTCAGTTGGTGTATCATTTTAAAAGAGGAGCTGGTAATTTGAATGCAACTCAAAAGAGGGTTTTTAAATAATGCGAATATGATTCATTTAATCAAGTCTGTCATTAGTGATTTTGTATGCGACAGTCTAAAAAATTTTCGATTTACTAATAAGTTTAAATCGACAGTTTTTTTGCTTGTAATAGGGCTCTTTTTCTTTTTTGACGCTAATATCCACGCAGCAACAATTTCTTTTCAAAATAAATTCTATTCAAAAAGAAGTAAACAATTAATAAAAGGAACTTATCCAGTCACGGCTAATATTTATTCTGAAGGTCAAAAGTTATGGACAGAGTCTTTTAGTGAAAAAACATTTAATAATGGGTCTTTTTATATTATTTTAGGAAATATACAGCCAGTCCCAAGTGAGATTTTTTGTAGCCCAAACGTTTATTTAAGTTTATCAGTTCAGGGGGAAGTGGCGACCTTTTCAATGACGGCGGTTCCAAGATCTATCAGCGCTGTAATTGCAGAGGAAGGCTTAACAGCTTCTGCTGATGTGATTCAAGGGAGCTTTGTTTCAACTGTTAATATGTTGTCTTCATTAATAGTAGATACCAGTACATTTATTGTTAATCCTATTAGTGAAAATAAAGGCAGTGTCGGTATTGGTGTAGAACCAGAATACACCCTGGACGTGTCTGGTCTTATTAATTCTCATACAAATTTTTATCAAAATGGTGAGCCATTAACAAGTGTGATGGCCTGGCGAAGAAATACAGATGATACAGAGAATATCTATTATCAAGGCGCGAATTTAGTAGGTATTGGCACTGATTTTGCGCGCCATGAGCTAGATGTTGTAGGTACTATTAATGCGGAAATAGATTATTTTATAGATGGACAGCCACTATCGGCATCAATGTATTGGAAAGAAACTTCAGAGCCAACTACTAATACGTTTATTGGTGGTGATGTTGGTATTGGTGTACAAAATCCAAAAGTGAAACTCCATGTAAGAGGCGCGCTAAGAATAGCATCAACAAATTCAACAACACCTGGAACTATTCGTTATTCGGAAGATAGATATTTTGAGGGCTATACAGAAGGTGGTTGGGCATCATTAATGGGAATAACTGGTTTTGGCGAAAAAAATAAAATAGCTTTTTGGGAAGGTACTTCAAGGCTTGAAGAAACTTATAATATGAGTTGGTCAAATGATCTGTCTTGGTATTCAGGACTTCTTGAAAATAATCAAAATGCATTAAATATAGGTGATAAACAGATTCCCGCTCGGCTTGGTATTACATTCTCAGAAGAGCCAGCTTTAAATCTGAATTATGATAATGTTCATAATGCATTATTTATTGCAAAAAATGGTTATGTTGGCATTGGGACAATAACTCCAAACGTGGATTTAGAGGTTCGTGGCACTATTGATGCTACTGATTTCTTGATAGAGGGTGATGAGATTAGACTACGGCTTTCAAAAGGCACTTATTGGCGACTTAATCCACATACTAATAGCATATATTACAAGCCAGATAGTAGGTATTACTCACATCCTTACGTAGGAATTGGCCGTCCTGATCCAGGCGTTGATGCAACTGAACAAAGCTGGGGGAATGTATTAGAAATAGCAGCTCCCTATAAAGAAGCTAATGAACCAACCAAAGATCCAGCAATAACATTTACAGATTCTAAAGAAAATGTGAGTTATACGATAGGTGTGGATGCGGATAGAGAAGGTGTTTTTAGAGTGGAGCTAGGAAATAAACTTGGTGATAACTTTCCTTTAATGGCTATAAAAGAAGATCATTTAGGGATAGGTATGGAAGTTCCTTTAGTAAACTTAGGCGTTAGTGGTAATAAAGGTATGATAATGACAGGTCAATACCTGGGCTCAAGAAATGTTGTTGAAAGTGGGCCTGGAACTAAGCTTTACTGGTTACCGTCATATGGCGCTTTTAGAGTTGGTAGAATTGATCAAGATTCGTCAAAAACCGGTTTAGATTGGGATCAAGATAATCTTGGTGAAGATACCATTGTTATGGGTTATAACAATTATGCAGAAGGTGTGCTCTCTGTAGTTAGTGGCGGTGAAAATAATCAGGCTAAGGGTATATATGTAACCATACCTGGTGGTAAAGCAAATATAGCAGATGGATATAGTAGCTTTGCAGCTGGATATCGTGCCCAAGCTCTTCATCATGGTTCTTTTGTTTGGGGCGATAATGCTAGTTATATAGCGGGTCGTATTGCGAGAAGTCAAGAAGAAAATCAGTTTTTGGTTTTTGCTTCTGGTGGGGTAGGGATCGGCACAAATAAAACAAGAACAGAGATTGGTGCAAATTATAGCTCTTTAACGTTAGGAACGGATAGCCTGGAATCTACTTATAATATTAAGAACTTACTAGAATTAATTAGCCCAAGTAAAGAGCCTGTATTCTATCTAACAGCATCAGGAAATATGGCTATAAATGCAACAGATGAAATAAAAGAAAAGTTAGTGGTTATGGAAGGTCCTGTAGGTATAGAAACAACAACACCTGCCGGTTGGTTGGAGGTTTTGGCGGATAACAGTATAAATCCATCCGAAAACGGATTGGCTATTTATGATTACATAAATAAAAGATCAACTCCTTCAATGGTAGTATCAGCTAGTAAAAATATTGTTAGCATTGGTATGTATCCTAATCTTGAGCTTGTTGGAGAGTCAGATTCAATGCCAACTGATGGTTTCTTGCAAATTGCAACAGGGACAGTTCTTGCAGAGTTTTATGAGTTCCCAGATGGTGGACGTATTTCAACAGCTCCACCAACATATTTTTGGGTCTGGAACGGAAAAGTTGAGCCTGCTGATTTTAAAACCGAAATAGAGGCACTTACTATATCAAACCCAACAGAAAACTTATGGGCTGAGTTAATAGATAAAGATCATATAGATGATAAGGGTAGAATAAAAAATGCAAATGGAGTTGCTACTAATTTAAATTTAGGGCTAGATTATGTTGATGTTCAGGGATCTATAAAAGATATTTTAGATGATGCTTATGACAATAAATCAACTCCAAATATCTATTATGACCTTAATTATGTTGGTATTGGCACAAACTCACCTAATAATTTATTAGAGATATCAAATTTTGGTAGTGAAGGCTTGTTAGCCCCAATGATAACTTTTGATATTGATGGTATTGATAGATATTCCTTTGGTATGAATAAAATAGACCCATCCCTAAAATTTGTGGATAGTACGGATATCGATAAACCATATCCACAAATGGTTGTGTCCGGAAATAACGTTGGTTTTGGAACCACAAACCCTATTGCAACGTTTCATGATGCAAATACAGCCATTTTTGATGGATTAGTTCGTGTAAATACACAAAATAATAGATTTTTATATAAAGATCAATACGGAGTAGCAACTGGTCTTTTTGTAACAGCGAACCTTGCGTTGCCAACCCTAAACGTTTTTAAATTATTTGTTCAGGGTGAGGAGCTGTCAGCCGGTGGTGTTAAATGGAGCTCTTCAGCCAATCACAACAACATTTGGTATGAGACCCTAGCAAAAGCAGGGCCACCCCCAGTATATTCTTATGTTGGTGTTGGTACTCGAACTCCAAATTATGATTTAGAAATAATTGGAACGGCTAGTTTAAGGGCTATAGAAGATGGCTTGTATGCTTTAAGGTTGAAAGATAGATTAATAGTTGATAATACATTAACTTTAGAATCTATTTTTTTAAATGATCAAAAAGATGACTCAGCAGAAATATATAGCTTAGATGTTAAAAATAATAATTTATATCTTAACGGATTTATCAATGTTTCAGAAGTTTTTTCTCGTTCAGATAAGGCTACAAGTATAGGCGGAAACCTTTCTGTTTGGGATCCAGATAGCGCAAGAATTCCGACAGTATCAGAGACTTCTTTATATTGGGATAATGTCAATGGCCGTTTATCAGGCACATACAATATATATCTACACGAAATAGGTACAGATACAATCGAAATAGATAACGAGATCCAAATAGGAACAGATGCTTTACTTTCAATGGTAGATATCAATTCAGCGATTACTAAAGATGATAATGCTTGGAATGCTAGCGATTTTAATAGTGCTGAAATTGATATTAAATTAGGGCTGAAAAGTGCGCCATCTTCAGAAACAGCAGCCTCAAGTATTAAGGGTTTATATATATCGATGGATCAACCAGAAGGTATGTACTTAACAGAAGACTGCTCTGCTATAGGTGTTTACGTCGATGTAACAACAGATGTTAAGCTAACTAGCGCTAAGGGAGATCCTGGTCATAAATATGCAGCGATTTTTATGACAGAGGCAATTGGTTCTGCTAATGTTGGTATTGGTTGTTTTCCACAAACAGATTTAGATGTTGCCGGTACAATTTTAGCGACTGATTTTATTATTAGTTCTACGGTTTCTTTATCCACATTAAATGTGAAAAATAGTATGAATGTTTTAAAGCCACGGAGGATCGGGATTAATGTTGATGATCCAAATTATGAGATAGAAGTTGGTGGGGATATTTATTCTGAGTATGTCCATACATCAAGCTTTGAAAGTGGTTATCTGTCTGCAAGTAACAAAAAATTTGTTGTTACCCAAGAAGGTGCTGTTGGTATAGGTACAACAATTCCTGAAGCACAATTAGAGATAAAAAAATACTTTTCAGATCAAATCTCAAATAATTTAACAGTTCAGTCTCTTGAAATAGTGCCAAGTAAGGATGTTGATGAAACTCATAACCTGATAGGTTTGGATATTGCTATTAATTCAGCAGCCCCTGTAAATCCTAGCTATAAAAATATTCTGGGGTCTGAAGATGGCGCAATCTCTAATGAGGCAGTTGGCTTGAAAATTGATATGTCTGGATTATTAGTAACTAATAATATGAAAACAGGTCTTCATGTTAAGGTTCCGGGACTTTCTTACACTGAAAATACGACAGCTAACGCAGCAATATTTTTGGGAGGTAATATTGGTATAGGTATCAGTAACCCAAACCCAGCTTTTGCAATAGATGTTATTGGTGATATGAGGGCAATTAATCTGCATGAAAGTATTAAATTTAATAATAGCCAAGAAGCAGCCTCTTTTAACTATTTATATGTAAGTAGCTCAACAGCTAACACAACTGTTGGCGGTATTTTTACAGTTAAGGATCTAATGACCTCAACATTAAACTTTGTTAGTAGCGAAGAATACGAGAGTGTAATAAACAGACTGTTTTTAGATGATTTTTTAAATTTGAAAAATATTGAGTTTATTATTACAAGTAACGAGTCATTAGTGGTTACAAGTTTGATAAGTTCTGTAAATATTGTTGATGCAGCTAATATTGCTTATAACAGATATGCATCAGTAAATGTTGCATCTTTTAATTCTATGGGAATTGGACGAATAGTGCCCTATCAGGGCTTAAGTATCGATGGTGCTATCTTGGCAAGTGCTTTGGAATTATCAGAGTATTTGGTTGTTGATGCCACATCAGACAAAGTAATACCAACGATAAATATAAATAACATTTTATTTTCTGATAGCAATTATAATGTTGGTGTAGGTAAGACCCAGTCTTTAGATCAAAGTAATAAGCTATATGTTATGATTGAACCATCTCCAAATAGGTTTATTCCAGAAGAAGTGGTGATTAGTGATAACAGGACCTGGAATGCAGTTAGAATTGAAGCAAAAACAACTACCAAAAATCATGGTTCTGGCATAACTTTGGCAGCTATTCCAGATTCATCAACATCTGATGATGATGCTGGTTGTCATATTGTAGCTTTAAGAGGTGGTGACGTAAGTGTTACAGGGTCATCATATTTAGTTTTTTACACAGATCCTAATGATGATGATAGATTTATTTTATCACAGGGGAAACCAACTGAACGCTTAAGAATTACTACGCAAGGAGATGTTGGTATAGGCACAATTAACCCATCAGCAAATTTACATGTTTTAGAAGGTTCCATTATTGAAAATAATTTTAAAGTCTTAAACAAGATATCTGTTGGAAGTATCATTGGTGATGAGGGTATTTTTGTTGGAACAACCCTAAATATTGAAGACTCTATGACAGTTCAGTCTTTAGGTGCAAAAAAGAACATCGCTTTTTTGCCAACCACATCTGTATTAGAGTCAGAGCTGTTAACAGATGAAAAGGGTGTTCTATTTGTGAATGCCAATGACTCAAACAAAATATATTATGCTACCAATCTTTTTGACAGAGTTGTATCTGCAGATTTAAGAGAAAATTATACAGGGTCAATTTCTGAGTACTATAGAGTTCCTTATTATTCCAGCCAAAATATATTGTCCGCTACAAACAAAATGTCCTGGTTATATGATGGCTTAGACTCTAAATATACATTTCAAATTGAAAATGAACCTTCTAATAATAGTGGCGTGAAAATGGAAAGCTTTGTGGGTACAAGTACTAGTATTGAGTCATTTACAAACTATATAATTAACTTAGGTTTTGAAAAAACAGAACTTGCAGGTGAATATGTTTATGCAGGTGTATCAGTTAATCTTACAGGGGGTCTACAAGAAGATGTAAATGAAAAGGCAGTGGGACTTGCTGTTGATATGCATGACTCACTAAAAGCCTATACACCGAGAGAAGGTGGTGAACCAGAAGCTACTGGCGTCAAATATGCTGCAATATTTTTATCTGATGGGAACACAGAGTTTTCATCTTCAAAATATGCTATAGGAATTGCGACATCTGCAAATGTATTTACCCCAACAGCTAATTTTCCAGCAGCTAACTTCCATGTATCTAGCAATATTAACAATCAATCGGCATTACATGTTGTGAGCGATGGCGAGGTTAATTCCTTAATAGTAAGTCAGGATGGAAAAGTAGGTATTAGGGTTTTAGAGCCAAGTTCAAGGTTAACAGTTAGAGGCTCTGGTGATACAGAGGCTACAATAGCATTGAAAGTTATTAATAGTGATGATGAAGTTAAGTTTGTAATAAATAATGGCGGTAAGGTTGGGATAGGTTTCACAGAGCCAAGCACGCATTTAGTCAGCCAGGGAAGTGTTACAGGTAATGGGTTTATTGCAGATTCTATTAAGTCTAATACTATAGCAGTTAATAGCGATCAAAATGGTTTTATCGTGAGAAGTGACGGCTATATTGGATTGGGTATTACAGCCCCATCAGACAGCGATAATTCAATTATGCAGCTAGAAAGTAAAAAAGGTTTATATAATGTGAGATCTCAAGCTGATTATAAACAGCAAACTTTTAGTGTTGTTCTAGACGGAGGGTCTTTCAATTTCGAAAGAGATATCACAGGCTTAGATATGCAAGCTAAATCAGCAGATGATAATAGTATATATAATAAAGTCGAAACAGTGCCTCAGTTTATGGGTTTAAAGGTTGATTTAAGCGAACTTATACTTACAAAAAATGCTAAAATAATTGGTTTTAAAACCAAGCTAAAAAGTGACGAAACACCAACTAACAATGCAGCAATATTTTATGGCGGTTATGTTGGTATTGGCTTAACTCAACCAAGTTATATGCTTGATATTGATGGTGCGATTAATGCTGATTTTGCATCTATTAATACTATCTTATTGGTAGGTGTTGAAAATGCAACAATAAATAACAGCCTTATCGTTGATGGTGATGTTCAAATTGGATCTTTACTTACAGATAGCTTAATAGCTATTGATGAAGTTAGAATAAAACAAAAGATATCAGGTGTGTCAGATCTATTATCAACAAGAAATTCTTTAGTAGCGCTTGGAATAGTGTCTGCTAATGTTGGGTTTATTGAGAGTGTTGGTATTGCTACAAATAATATTGTTGTGACTTTAAATGTGGCTGGCGATGCGAGTATTAGTGGAACACTTAACTTTAGCGGGGAGCTAAAAATTGCAACCATCAATGCACTAGCCTCTACTATTAATGCAGGCTCAGTTTATGTTCAGGGTCTAGCTCATGTATCAAATAATTTACAAAGCAATAAAGCTCTTTTTTCTTACCTTAACGTACTAGATGCTTCTTTAGATGAAAATGGGGTTGTCAAAAGTGTTCCTGGTTATGGTCTTATTTATGAAAATAAACAAATAGCATCTTCAGAACACCACCTTTTTTATTCATATACTGATGGTGCTGGTACAGTTATTACAGCTAATATTAGTAAGCAAGTTAATGGTACCCCAGGTCGCATACCATTTTATGGTAGTAATACTATACTAGATAGTCTTAAAATTTCTTGGGCAACTGAAAACTTCTCAACAACTATAAACACCCAGCTAGCTATTGGTGGGCTTGATACGGGAACAACGGATCATATGTATTCCTATACTGTTTCTAGCTCAATTCCTGCAGATTATTTATCTGATTCAGATATTGCTATAAACAAAGTGTATTTGGAATTCCCAAAAAATAGATTAGATGAAAGCACAGCTATTGTCGAAGGCGTTGCTATAGATTTTATTAATGAAGATGGATCAGTTGCAGAAATAGGTACTAATGAAAAGTTGTATGGTCTCTTTGTTGATGTGTCAAATTTAAAAGTAACTTCTAATCATGAGAACGGTGCAATCAAGCCACCTGGTTATAAGTATGCAGCTACTTTTTTGGGTGAGGACGCTAATTATGAAAAAACTTTTTCAAAAGGAAATGTTGGTATCTGGGTTTCTGAAAAAGATAAAAATGTTGATGTAAGTCTTTTCAGACCTTCTGCAAATTTGCATATAAATACAGACATTACACAAACAGGGCCAAACTATCCTTTATTTAAGATTGAAAATAACGATGATATTGCAATGATAGTAACTATTAATTCTTCTTCGAAAGAATTAAATACAGGTATCGGTTTATCAGAAGCATATAGTAGGTTATCAATAAAGTCGGATATTTCACGAGCAAGTGCCAGTTTTGAGGTTTATGACAATGATCAGGAAATAATTTTATGGGTAAATGCCTCCACAGTTAATACATCTAATGTAGGTATAGGAACAAAAACACCAACTGCTAAGTTGCATGTCGCAAATACAGGTACAGGCCCTGTTTTTAAAGCTGGGTCACTAACAAATAATATGTTGGTTATAGATAATAGTGGTAATATTGGCTATGCTACCGAAACACCGTTGGCAAAACTTCACTTAGTGTCTGATTATTATGATGATGGTAATATTTTTCAAGTTGGCAGTGGAACAACAGAAAACATGTTCAGTGTTAGCGCTACAGGGAACCTTGGTTTTGAGACAATCTCATATGATGATTTTAATATTAGTGTGAGTGGCAATATCTTGTTGGGAGTTTCAAGCATAAATAGATTCCTTATAAATACAGATAATCAAGCGCAGGGTATATATTTTGCAGGAGATAAGAATTTCACAAGTTTATTTGGGCTTATTGATGATTCTCCAGTTATTAAGTGGGCTGGTGGTTATGACCAAAACAATTTAATACTCGAGTCTCCATCAGGTGAACTTTTAAGGTTTACCAAAGATGGGGTAGGCAAAAACATTGAATTACCATCTGCAAATTTCCATATCAAAGGTGAAGGCCAAAATGATATATTTGAAATAAGCACAGCAACTACCCAAGATATCTTTATTATTGATAAAAGCGGTAACGTTGGAATCAATAAGGTTATTACAACAGCTAATTTATATGTAATGGATGTTAATAGCTCTGTAACAGCATGTATTGTCCAAAAAATAATTGATGCTCCGTTTGTAGGGTCACTGATGACATTGCCAGAAAATATTACTCTTAATGTTGTGCAGAATGCGACACCAAATGCGACAACCCCTTCATTTATAATTAGTCACTATATAAATTGCTCTGATATTGCTGCCGCTGCAACTGAACTACTTAACCCTATTGGTTCAAAAATCGAAATAACTCTAAAAGAGCAAAACACTCAAAAGCCAATGATGGGTTCCAGCATCAGGTTTGTAAGTAGTAACTATAAAATAGATGTAGATAAAAAAGCTTTTGGTTTATTAGTTGATGTTGGTAGTGTTTCAACTTTAGATGCTAGTGCGCCAGAGCTTACAGGTTGGGGTGAACAAGGCCATGTATATGCAGCTTCATTTATGGGCGCTCCTTTTGGTGTTGGTGTAGAGCCAGTTCCTAATGTTGAATTAAAAGACCCTAATGGCAACCTTCTTTCTGAAGATAAAAGAATAATGCTACAGGTCGTACCTATGTATAGTGATGAAAATATGGGTGAAAACGGTACTTCAGGGAATGTAGCCTTGTTTGAAGGTGATACTGGCTCAAAAATGATATTTCAAATACAACCAAAGCAGTTGGAGTCAGCAACAACTAGAAGTGTTTCTATTGATTTGTATGATTCTGTAACAGCTAAAATGAATAGTATTGTTTATTTTGAGTCTGTAAGTGGTGTAGGGCAAGAATCTGGTTTGCCAAGTATCAATGCTGGGCTTATGGGTATTAATATATCAAATCCTTCAGCAAATCTTCATGTTAGTGGTGATATCAGGGTTGGTCTTGTATCACAAAATTATAGTGACGGGGCTGTAACAAATGTAAATAGACTAGGTAAGATTTGGTTTTCTGGCGGGCCAAGGTTGGATCTGAATAGTGAAAATGGTGATGATATATGGATCGGTAGAAATAACTTTCAAGATACAGTAAATAATGACCCATATTCAGGGCAGAATGTATCAGAAATTCTGGTTAATATAGGTGAACCAGAACCATCTAATCCAAAAGCAAAATTTGCTATTGGTTATACAAGAGATAATACATGGTATGAAGTAATGAGTATGAGGGTAATGAAGTCCCCACCAAATCCAGCGGCTCCTGAATCTATTGGTGGTATGGAAGGCACAATTGGAATTGGTGTGACCACGCCAAAAACATTGTTTCATATAAAAGGCGTTGCTGATGGTGATGCAACAGTATCTAAAAATTATTTAGTTGGTATTGAAAATAGTGGGTCAACTAATAATGCTTATCCACGTAATGCTTTGGCTATAAAATTTACTCTAGATAATATGGATGCAACCTCAAACTTTATTACATTTATAGCAGCTTTAGAAAATAGTGATTCAGGCGAGCTAGAAAATACGAGCATCGGTTCTATTGAGGGTAACGGAATAGAGGGTGTCCAGTTCTCATCACCTGAGGCTGACTATGCTGAATATATCTCCAAGTTAGATATAAGTGAAGATCTGAAAAATGGAGATATAGTTGGTGTTTATAGCGGCAAAGCAAGTAAAAAAACTAAAAATGCTGATCACGTAATGATAATGAGCTCATCACCTATAATCGTTGGTAATTGGCCAGGTAAACAAAACGAAAGCAAAAAAGCATTAATAGCATTTATGGGGCAAGCCAAAGTAAATGTTAGAGGCGTTGTCGAGGCTGGTGACTATATTATTCCTTCAGGATTAAATGACGGAGTTGGCATAGCTATTAAACCAGACGATATTATACCTTCTCAAATTGATTATATAGTTGGTAAGGCATGGGAAAGCTCTAATATAAAAGATATCAAAAAGATTAATGCGGTTGTAGGATTCCCAGTTCAAATTGCAGCATTAATAAAAAAACTTTCTCAAGTACATGGTTTTAATAAAGAACTAGATTCTATAAGAAAAGATAATGAGTTCCTTGAAGCAACATTTAATGAGGTGGTTGCGGATAGACAAAAACAAATAAACTTCCTAAAAGCAGAATTAAAATCAATTAACAAATAATCTTGAGTGCGGTTAAATTATAAATGATGTCATCTTGAGCGTAGTCGAAGGATCTCTATCTCTAAAGACAAATGTTTGTAGATCTTGAAAGCATAATTTATGCGATATAGTTCTTTTTTCTATAAAGCAATAGATCCTTCGACTATGCTCAGGATTGACATGTGTTACGCTAAAGATATAAAAAAAGGTTTTTAAACTAATTTTTTAAAATAATCTATTGTTTTTATAAGTCCTTGTTCTAACCTAATTTTAGGTTCCCAGCTAAGCTCTTTTTTTGCTATGCTTATGTCTGGTCTTCTAACTAAGGGATCATCCTTTGGTAGGTCGCAATAAACTATTTTTGAGTTTGAGTTTGTTAGTTTTATTGCTATTTGTGCAAGCTCAAGTATAGTGAATTCATTAGGATTTCCTACGTTTACAGGGCCTGTGAAATTTTCTTTATTCATCATTCTGATAAAAGCTTCCACCATATCATCAACATAACAAAAAGATCTGGTTTGAGTACCTTTGCCGTAGACGGTAATATCTTCGCCTTTCAAGGCTTGAACAACAAAATTACTAACAACTCTGCCATCATTTAAGGCCATTCTTGGGCCGTAAGTATTAAATATTCTGACTACTCGGATATCAACATTATTTTGACGGTTATAGTCAAAACAAAGAGTCTCCGCAACTCTTTTACCTTCATCATAACAACTTCTTATTCCTATGGTATTAACATTACCCCAATAGCTCTCTTTTTGAGGATGAACCTTTGGATCCCCATAAACCTCAGATGTAGAAGCTTGAAGTATCCTGGCTTTAATTCTTTTTGCCATGCCTAGTAAATTAATAATACCCATTACAGAGGTTTTGGTTGTTTTTACAGGATTGTATTGATAATGAATTGGAGATGCTGGGCATGCTAAGTTATAGATCTGATCAACTTCAAGCAATATAGGTTCAATAATATCATGTCGGATAAGCTCAAACCCAGGGTTTGATAACAAGTGAACAATATTTTCTTTATTACCAGTAAAGAAATTATCTAAACATATAACATCATTGCCTTCTTTAACTAATCTTTCACACAAGTGACTACCTAAAAAACCAGCCCCACCTGTAACTAATATTCGTTTCATTATATGCTCCTTAATAATATGCGTATATTAAAATATTATTTCATAAAATCATATACATACCTAATTTATTGCTTGGTATTATGCCCCAGTTCCAACTAGCCCCAAAATAACCTGATATAATCTTAAATATGAAAGAAACACTACTTAGTTCAGAGCTAATATATAAAGGTAGAATTATTACCCTAAAAAAAGACAAGGTAAAACTGCCTAACGGCCAAGAGTCTTTTAGAGAGGTTGCAGAACATGCTCCAGCAGCTGTGATATTACCTTTTGAAGCGCCAGATAAAATTTTTCTAGTAAAGCAATATAGGCACCCCCTAAAAAAAATTATTTTAGAGGCTCCAGCAGGCTTAATTGAAAATAAAGAAGCTCCTTTGTCAGCAGCTAAAAGAGAGCTTCAAGAAGAAACTGGTTTTACAGCAAAGAAATGGACAAAAGTGGGTGAGCATTATCCATCCCCAGGTTTTTGTGATGAATGTATGCATTTTTATGTTGCAGAATCATTATTGGCAGGTAAAACAAGCTTTGACCAAGATGAATATATGGAGCTTACCCCTGTTACTCTTGATGAGATGGAAGACCTAATAGCAAAAAATGAAATATTAGATGGTAAAACAATGCTAATATATTTGCTTTTCAGGAAATATATATTAGGAAAATGAACATAATTGAAAATGAATATAAACAATATTTGGAAGAGTATATTGTTTATTTGTTATATGAAAAAGGCTCTTCAAAAAATACAATTGCTGCCTATAAGCAGGATATTAACCAATTCCTGACTTTTTTAAAAACTAATAAAATTTCTCAAGAACAAATTTCTTTATTTTCCAAATTTCTAGAAAAAAGAGAGTATGGTATAACAACTGTTTTTAGAAAGCTATCAGCCGTTAAAACTTTTTGTTCATTTCTATATCGCGAGAAAATAATAAAAGAACACCCCCAAGCACTAGTTACCATGCCAAAACAACCGCAAAGATTGCCCAAAGCTTTAGATACTGTTGATATTGAGGCTTTGTTACTTGCGCCTGATGAAAATAGTAAGCACCAAAAAAGGGATAAGGCAATTCTTGAGTTTTTTTATTCATGTGGCTTAAGAATATCAGAGTTGTGCGGTATAAAAATTAGCCATCTAAATTTTAATAACCAAATAATATCAGTTATAGGTAAGGGCAATAAGCAGCGTCTGATACCCATTGGTGATAGGGCTATAGCCATCATTAATGACTATATAAACAGCGAAAGATCTTCCCAGATTAGAATATATAGTAAAGACCATCTGTTTTTAAACAGATTTGGTAAACCTATAAACAGGCAAGGCGTATATAATGTTGTTAAAAAGTATGTTAAAAAAGCAGGCTTAAAAAGTGCCACGTCTCCACATACATTGAGGCATACATTTGCAACTCATTTATTAGAGGGCTCTGCCGATATAAGGTCAGTACAAGAACTTTTAGGGCATGCTAATATAAATACAACACAAATATATACAAGTGTTTCTAAAGAGAGATTAAAAAAAATATATAAAAAGGCGCACCCAAGAGGATAATATAATGGGCATTACCCAATTATTGAGTTTTTTAGCATTAATGATTTCTATAATATTTCATGAAGTGGCTCATGGATACATTGCATTAAAATTTGGTGATAATACAGCAAAAAATAACGGACGCCTTACTTTAAACCCAATAAAGCATATCGATATTGTTGGTTCAATTCTTTTACCTTTAATGATGATCTTTTCAGGTAGTGGTTTTATTATAGGTTGGGCAAAGCCTGTTCCTGTTGGTAGTCATAACTTCAAAAATCCATTAAAAGACATGATGTGGGTATCAATTGCCGGGCCATTAACAAATATTTCTTTGGCTATACTAGCTAGTATCCTTTTGAAAATTATTGTTTTTATTCCAGTGTCTATTGGCAATGGTGCCTATTTCTTAGTTTATTACTTGGCGGTTTTTTTGGTTTTGGTTATTCGCATAAATATAATCTTGGCTTTATTCAATATTTTTCCAATACCACCATTAGATGGCTCTAGAGTGTTGCTGTATCTTTTGCCAAATAACTTAAAGATTAAATTAGTGAAACTAGAGCCTTACGGTTTTTTAATTATTTTTGGGTTAGCTTATTTAGGTGTGTTTTCAGTTGTTATTAAAATCATAGCAACTCCAGTGATACAGCTATTGCTATGATTTATTTGATTGATGGCTATAATTTGATAGGAAGCACCACCCATATTCTCCTGTCAGATACAAATAAAGAAAAAAAGCTCATTGATTATGTTAATCAAAAACTTGCCCAGCAAAAAAGCAAAGCTATTATTGTTTTTGATGGTAAAAACCCTATTGAAATATACGGATCTGTTTATGAAAAAATAAAATGTAAGGTTGTTTTTACAAATCCAGATGAAACAGCTGATGACTATATAATTAGGTATCTAAATAACGAGAAAAATAAGAGCTCATTAACAATGGTGAGCTCGGATAAACAATTAGTAGTATTTGCCAGGCAGCTAAGAATCGCCTCATTAACAAGTCCTGGTTTCTTAAATAAATTATCAAAGTATCAAAGCCAAAACCAAGTCATAAAGCGAGATGATCCCATGCAAAAACGAGAACTTAGTTACTGGCTTAGTGTCTTCAAAAGCAAAGACATTTAGTGTCTGATAATATCATTAAATATCCATACAAGAATAAGAACAAAATTCACGATATTAATTATAGGTTGAGAGGTGTTTTGTTAATGAGCGAAAAGATTTCTCGCAAGCTAAATTAAAATAAGATATACTTGTAATAGAAGGTGCTAAGTATTCATATATCTTATATACGTGCTCATTTACAATCTCAAAAAAACTGAGGGCGGAAATTTAACTATGTCAAAATTGCGATTATTTCTAATAACTATATTATCAGTAGGTTTATTGATAAGTGGTGTTTATGCAGAAATGCCATTAAGAATAACCTTTCAAGCAACCCTTTCCAAACCCTCTGGCGCTGGTTTGTTTCAGGGGCCGCAAAGTAAAGTTAAAATATCAATTTGTGACGGGGCAAAAGTTAAGTGGAGTGAGACACACTCTAGTGTAATGTTTTTAAATGGTACCTGCTCTATTGTTTTAGGTGAAAAAAGAGAGCTTACAGGAGAACTCTTTAATGTTGCAAACCCACAGTTTAAGATTGAAATAGGAGGTGATGTCGTTTTTTTTCCCATTCCATCAACTCCTTATGCAGCGCATTCAAAAACAGCAGAAACAGTTCTTTCAGTTGATGCCTCAAGGATAAAAGGTTCTTTTAACCAAGCAGTAAATATCAAAGCCAATTTAATAGTAAGTAACAATGTTTTATTTGTTGATAGTATCTCAAATAAGGTTGGTATAGGTACAGCAAATCCAAAATACACATTAGATGTTGATGGCATAGTTAATGCGCAGGGTTATCGTGTTGATGGTAAAGATCTAGAGCAAGTTCTTTCATGGCAAAAAAAAACAGGCGTAATTTATTATAATGAAGGTAAAGTTGGGATAGGAACAAGTGATCCAGGTGCAAACATTACAGGCGATGTGAAGCTTGATGTTAAAGGTGTTGTTAATGCAACTGGATTTAGGTTGCATGGCGAGCCTTTAGAGGAAAGGTTGAAACAAACCTTAAGTTGGCGTCCAAGTGTGGGGAATGATATATATTATGACGATGGAACTGATGTTAATGGTGGGAATGTTGGTATAGGGACTGCTAACCCAACAGAAAAACTCCATGTAAATGGTGCTATTAATATAGACGAATGGAAATCAGAGTTTAATGTAGATGTGCCTTATGAAGGAACTATAGAATATCGCGATAATGATTTTAGAGGGTATGTTGGTGAAGATAATGGGGATTGGAGAACTTTAAGCGGTTTAAGCGGAACTGGTAATTCTGGGCAAATTGGGTATTGGTCAAAAAATGAAACTGTTTCAGGCGAGAATGATTTATATTGGGATAATGTTAGTAAGAATCTTGGGATCGGTACTGTAACTCCAAATGCAAAACTTGAAATTATTGGCACTGGGAATGTGGCTCTTCTATATGTTAAAGATGGACAAGGCAATCCAATATTATATGTATCAACCCCTAACGTTGGTATTGGTACAGAAAACCCAAAACAAAGGTTATCAGTTGATGGTTATATAGATGCAAAAGGTTATACCATAAATGGTGAGCCTTTAGAGTTTGCTTTTTCATCAAGATCACATTGGTATAAAGGTGCTGCTGGAAGAATATTTTATGATACTGGTTATGTTGGTATTGGTACTGATGACCCAGCTAATCTCTTAGAATTATCAAGCACAGGTAACCCAGCAATCACTTTTGATATTTTAGGCGAAGATCTTTTTACAATAGGTATTGCAACAAATAATAAAAGAGCTTTTACCATTGCAGAAGGCGGCTCACTAAATAACCCTGTTTTTGTGTTTAAAGATGATAAAATTGGTGTGGGTATTAATGCCCCAAGCGCGAACTTACATGTAAGTGGTAATGAGGGTGTCTTAATGAAGGGCACTTACATTGCCCCAGAAGATAGAACTGCTGACCATATTTTACTTGAGACAGGAGAAGGGACGAAGCTGCTTTGGTTTCCTCCAAAAGCTGCTTTTAGGGTTGGCACAGTTTTAGGTAATTATTGGGATAATGATAATTTAGGTGATTATTCAGTGGCTATGGGTTATAACCCATTAGCATCTGGCAAAGGTTCTGTGGTTGGTGGTGGTAATAGAAATGTTGCAAGAGGTAGCTATAGTGTGGTTCCTGGTGGTAATGAAAACCAAGCTAATCAGATGTATAGTTTTGCAGCTGGTTACAAAGCAAGAGCAGATCATGTAGGTAGTTTTGTCTGGTCTGATTATACACCATCAGAAAATTCATTTTCATCTAATTATTCAAATCAGTTTTTAATAAAAGCGCATAATGGTGTTGGTATTAATACAGTAGAAACTAAAGGTAGCGCTCTTACTGTTGAGCAACCTTTATATGATCAGTATATTTTAAGAGGTAATGATAGTACTGGAACTCCAGTTTTTGTGATAACTAGTTCAGGTAATGTGGGTATAGGTACAAGCCGACCTAATAAAGCAAAACTTGCAGTGATTGGTGGCAATATAGGGATTGGTACTACGGCACCATCAGCTAGCTTAACAATAGAAGCAGAAAACTCCACAAAACCACTTTTGATTGTAGCTACAAACAAAATAGAAACATCACCAACAACATCTCTTTTGGTTTCTGCATCAGGTAATGTCGGTATCGGTGTGACACGTGGTTATGATTTTGCGCCTGTAGGAGATGAAGCTTCTTCACCTCTTTTAGTTGTAAAGGGTGGTATCAGGGCTTCTCAATATAAAGTGGTGGATCCTGATAGTCCAGATGGCGTTACAACGCTTCAACAAAGCCCAGGTACTCCATGGGGGCTAAATTCTCAGGATAATATTTATAGATCCCAAGGGAAGATAGGTATTGGTACAAACGATCCAAATAGCTTGTTAGAACTATCAAATAGAAATGCTAGTGGAGATATTCCTGTTATAACTTTTGATATGGATGGCGAAGATTTGTATAGCATAGGTGTAACTCCTAATATAAATGGTGACTATGTTTTTACAATTCAAGCAGGTGGTACTGTAACAGCAAATCCTCCATTAACCATAGCAACAAGCAGTGTGGGTATAGGTACAGCGCTTAATGCACATCAAGCAACTTTCAATGTAAAAGGTGAATCAGTATTCGAGGGTGAAGTGGCAATTGGGACAACTGAAATAACAAGCTCTTTTTACTCAATGAATGTTGCTGGTCCAATTAACATTCAAGAGCTCTATATAAAAGAACAACTTTTTGTTCCCAAGCCAACACCTTGGAAAACCAACACATCACTTGGTGAGTCAAAACCTATATATTATGTAAGCGGTAACGTGGGTATAGGTACATCAGAGCCAAGTACAGCCCTTGAGGTTCTTGGTGTAGTTTCTGCAAATAGTTTAGCACTTTCAGGTCAAGTTTATATAGGCAGCGATATTGCTGTTAATGAACTACGGTTAAAAGACCAAGGATCTTTAGTTCCTACTTATGGGTCTTTGTATGTTGAAACATCAGAAGATGGTGATATAGAGCTTAAATATAGAAATCCAACAGGTCAGATAAAAGTTTTATCATCCCCAATTCAGAAAGGGGATACACTAGAAAAACCAGGTGTTCTTGCTTTTTGGGTAGATGATTCAACTTTAGGTGAGTCAGATGTTATTTGGGATGAGACAGAACCAAAACTTACAGTATCTGGTAATTTATCAGTTAGTAGAAGCTATAGTGAAAATGACCTACGAGTTAAATCTGCAGTTGAGTTTGGTTTTCCAAAAGCAATGGCAATTACAGCAGAGTTAGATAACTTAGCAGATGAATATGACTTAAAGAGTTTTACAGCTCAGGATATAAATGTGAGTATTCAAAAAAAATGGGGTCATCCCAACAACCCAGTTGATATTAAAGGCCTTAATATTAAAATGGAAAGTAAAGAAGACGCCTATTTATATCAACACACAGCTGCTATCGGTTTAATGGTTAATGTAGCTTCAGTTAATATTCAAGGTGGAAGAAAAGCAGCCGCAGTCTTTTTGGGTAATGTGGGTATTGGGACAACAGCTCCAGGTGCAGAACTTGAGGTTCTTGGAACAGTTTCTTGTAATGCTTTTAATTTATCAGGTGGGTTAGAAGTTCCTAACTTAGTAGTTGATACCGATACTTTGGTTGCAACTAAACAGGATAGTGGTGATCGTTTACCAAGGGTTGGTATTGGTATTGATATTGATACAGCAGCTCAAAGTGCAGCAGAGTTATATGTTAACGGTACAATTTCAGCAAACTCAATTATTGTTGTAAATGGTTTTGAAACAACAACCATAAATATCCAAAATGGAACTTTTATGGTGGATGCTACAGGAAATATTGGTATTGGGGTTGGGGATAACTATCCAAATGGTCAGATTGAAATAAAAAAAGTAATAGAATCGAATACACAAATTACAGATACCAATTTTATATCAGAAAAAATAGGGATTACTATTGATGGCGCTGATGCAGATGGCCCATTCTATTTTAGAAAAGACCTGAAGGGCTTTGACATAAACATTAATTCTAATGACAGTAATTATCTTAAAGCTAATGCAACAGGCATGAAAGTAGATATTTCAGAGTTATATGTAAGGTCAGGCGGTAAAGTTGTTGGTTTAGATGTGGATGTTTCAAGTGATGATACAGCTACAAGATACGCTGCAATCTTCGAAGGTGGATTTGTTGGTGTTGGTACAAGTCAGCCAAATTATGCGTTAGATGTAAGTGGTGATATTAAGGCTAATAATTTAAGGTTAGATGGCCAATTGCAGTCAGATAGAGCAGAATTTAATTATTTAACAGTAAATACTAATGCTACATTTAATGGGACCGTTACTGTTAATTCGCTTGTTGTTGAAGGGACCGCAACAATTAATAGCCTAGATTTAGGCTCAAAGCTTACAGCGCAGGGTGCATTATTCTCTAGTATTAACGCACAATATGCTAGTTTTAACTCAGAACTTAAAGTAGATACCTTAAGCGTTATAACCATAAATGGCCAAACAGCAAGCTTCTTAGAAAGTGTTGGAATAAACACTGCAGCCCCAGACCCTGATAGCTGGCGTTTATCAGTAGCTGGTAATATTTTGGCAAATGGTTTAGATCTGACAGAAAAACTAATATTGAACAGTGCAACTTTTAATATTAATGATGGAACAATATATATTCCCGCGAATGATAATTATGTGGGAATAGGTACAACAGAGCCAAAAACTTTATTACACATTCAATCTGATGGGGTTACTACATTTAAGCCTGAAGATAACCGACGATGGAATGCTGTTAGAATTCAAACTTTTACAGATGTTGCAAACGTTGGAGCTGGTATTCTCTTGGTTCCAGATGATCCTGGTGATGCTACCCCTTCAAAGTCTGTTGGGTCTGGTATTATCGCAGTTCGGTCTGATGATTTAGATGGTATAGGATCTCATTTGGTTTTTGTGACAGACCCAGCATTAAATGTTCCTCAAGAAAGGTTAAGGATTACAGCTGAAGGAAATGTTGGTATTGGAAAAACCAACCCAGAGGCAATGTTGCATGTAAATGGTGATGCTCAGTTTGATAATAATGTGACTATAAATAGAGACCTTATTTTTAACATTATTACTGACATTGATGGTGGTGGCGTAACAATTGATCCTAACGGTATATTAGCTGTATTAGGAACCGTATCTTCAAATGTAAACATAAAAGTAAGAGATGGCATATATTTAGAAGCAGATAACGACAGCTTAGATAATATACCAGGTTATGGCAGATTATTTGTTAAGCCGGATAAAAAACTATACTATCAAGCTCCAGCAGGATCAGCTATAAATATTACACCAGTAGTTGGTGGTAAAAATAAAATACCTTTCTTCAATGGTTCTGGTAGTATTTCTGATGAAACAAGTTTGTATTGGAATGACACGGATAATACTTTTAAAATAGGTACTGATAATGTTGTTACTAAAGTTAATTTGCAAACAACGGTGAATAGTGATGTTAGTGGTGATTCTGTTGCTCAGAATGTGCATATGAAAATTGCAGATAGAAGCTCTGGTTCATCAACAAGTACTTTTACAGGTATGGAAGTAAAACTATCAGCTAAAGACCCAAGCACGGGTTCTGATTTTGGGCGTTTAGCAAATGGTGAAACAGCAATAGGTTTAAAAGTAGATGTTAGAGATTTAAATGCTGGTGATTATTTAGGTGGTACCCTTGATCATGGTAGAAAATATGCGGCACTATTTCTTGGCGGTGCAGTTGGTGTTGGAACTAATGAGCCAGTTGCTGCCTTACACATAAAAAATACAGCAGCTGGCGCAACACCGTTTAGGGTTGATGCAACAGCTAACTATGAGCTAATGGTAGCTTCATCAGGTAAGGTTGGTATGGGTATAAGTGACCCAGATGCCCAGCTAACAGTTAAAGGTGGCAATACAGAGGATCTGGTTCATATTATTAGTAGTAAGAATAATACACTTTTCTTTATTGGAAATAATGGCTACGTTGGTATAGGAACTTCTGAGCCAGATAGTAATCTGGATGTAAGTGGTAATTTTCAAGTGAATGAAGGTAGTTTTGACAGTATAGCAGCTACAACAATGAATATAGGTCAAGGAAGTTTTGTTGTTGATGCATCTGGTAATATAGGGGTTGGTACAGAAACGCCATCAGGCAACCTGGCTTTTTATAAAAATTTTACTGAAGATCCTAATAAATCCTTTATTTCACAAAAAATGGCGATTGAGTTAAGTGGTGGTATTGCAGCAGCACCACTGTATTTTGAAAATGATATTACTGGTATTCAGGTTGATATTAAATCAGACAATACAAATAGCCGTTTGGGTAGCGCAACGCTAACACCAGTTGCAACTGGTGTTAGCATAAATATTTCTGGCTTAGAAATGGGTGCGCAATCAAAAGCTGTTGGTTTATATGTTAATGTGGCTGGTGATTATGGAACTCGTTATGCAGCTATTTTTGATGGTGGTTATGTTGGTATTGGCACAACAACTCCGCAGTATGCTCTTGATGTAGCAGGCACAATTAATGCGCAAGAGTTAATAATATCAGATGCTTTAACAGCAGGTAGTGTGACTTTTAATCAATTAATCGTAGAAAATATTGCCAGTATAAATGGCAATGTAACAGTAAATACACTTGTTGCGAATATTGCAACAATTAATAACCTTTATATTGATAATTCAATAACTGTTTCCACAGCTAATTTGGCGTCAATAACTGCTAATATAGGTATTTTCACAAGCAGGCTTGGAATAGGTATAAATAGATATCCCGAATATGCTTTAGAGGTTTCTGGTGATATGAAAATCACAGGAAATGCAGAAGTTAATTATTTATCTGTTTCAACTATAAATAGTTTGGTATCCACGGTTGATGTTGTTGGCGATATCAAAGTTTCAGGAAATTTTGCAGTGAGTAATGACTTAATACTGGGTAATTCTCTATTATTAGAGAAGGGCGCTGTGACACCAAGTAGTAAGCTTGCAAATTATGGACAAGTTTTTGTTGATAACAATGGCCACTTGCGTTACTTTCCATCGGATGATGGAGATGGCGATACCAGCAACGATATAATAGCAAACCTTACTCGTATTACAGGAAAAGAGGGTGTTATACCATTTTTTGACACAGAAGGCAGTAACAGTGGTAATCTAACGGATAGGACTTATTTAACGTGGCGTACAGACGCGTTTGGTGCTAATAATCGCTATACATTATTAGTAGGAACAGCAAATAAGCTCACCCAAGTAGAATACACTTCAGAATTGCCACAAGTTGCTAGTATGCCACCTACCTTTGCGGTACAGAGTCTCTTGTTAGATGTTGGTGATCGATCAGATCTCATATCATCCAAAGCAATTTATGGTTTAAATATAGATCTACAGTCAGAAGCCTATCAAGCAAGCAGTGGTTTTGGTCGATTAGCACAAGGTGAAACAGCAGTAGGTTTAAGCGTAGATGTTAGAAAATTAGCAGCTGAATTTTCATTGGAAAGTGATCCTTCCAGCTTAACAGGCTATAAATATGCGGCAGTATTCATGGGTGGTGGTGTTGGTATAGGTACAACAATGCCAGGGTCAGCTCTTCATATCGTTAATATAGTGGATGCCCCGGCTTTACAAATTGATGCTTATGATGGAACAGATATTAACTATGGTTTATATGTAAGTTCAACGGGAAATGTTGCTATAGGTAGCACCAATCCTAGCGCTCGCTTAACAGTGGTTGGTGCTGCTGGGGAGTCGGTTTTAAATATTTTAGATAATAGTGGTAACTCAATACTGTATGTGGAAAATGACGATAAACAAGTAGGCGTTGGTCTTGATAGCCCAACCGCTTTATTACATGTTAGCGGAAATGCAAACGAAGCTATTTTTCAAGTAAGTGCAGGTAGTGATAACCCTTTTGCAATGGTGGTGACCAATAATGGTAAGATCGGTTTTGGAACAGCAGTTCCAACGGCTAGGTTACATATTAAAGGGTCAGATGAAAAAATCATGTTGGTAGAAACTAGTGATAATGATATAGCTTTTTGTATTACAGAAGATGGGTATGTTGGTCTTGGTTTAAGTAATCCACAAGCGAATTTACATGTTGATGGTGTTATTATGTCAGGGACAAGCAATATTAGTAATAAACCAGCCTGGATAGGGTCAGATAAAGCAACAAGAGGTCAGTTTGTTACTACAGGAACTAACCATGTATTCTTTGGTGTTAAAGAAAAAACAGACGACTCAACTAGGTTTGACTCTGTTTTATGGTGGGGTGGCGCAGGTGATGCACAGCTTGATTTTGTAGCATCTGCAAATGGAACAGAAAAAATAGTAATGACTTTATTAAATGAGAAAATTGGTGTTGGTACCAGTGTTCCAAGTGCAGATTTTCATGTATCAGGTAACTTTGTTGTTGATTCAGCTAACAAGAGAAATGCTTTTGTTGTAACAAGAAATGGTTATGTTGGTATTGGTACAGCAGTTCCTTCAGCGGATTTGCATGTTGCAGGTAGTTTTATTGCAGAATCAATAGAAATTTTAGATCGTGATATCACGATTTCAACATTAAACCTTAAAGGTAAACTAGTGATTGAAAGAACCCTGGACGAAGATTTTGCAGAAGAGATGGTTACGGCTCAACAAATAGAAATGATATTAGGTGGACACATGAAAGGTCAGATAGTTGGGGTGGATATTAACCTTAAATCTGATCTAAATGATAATGATGAGGCTCTTTATTCTTTATGGGGTAATGGTATAGCTCATGGGCTTAAAGTTGATATGTCGGATCTAGGTGTTGCTAACCTAAGTGGAGCGCATGGAAAAAAATATTCTGGCGTATTTTTGGGTGGCTTTGTTGGTATAGGTACCTCTGCTCCTGATGCACCTCTTCATGTGAAAGGTGTAAATGACAATATGGATTTAGCTAAATTTGGTAGCACGGCTGGGGACTTCACATTACATGATTATGGTTCAAATAAAATGGGTTTTTATATTAGAGCTGGTGACGTAGATTTGTTTAGTCATGCATTTGTAGTTGATGGCACTTCAAAAGTTGTTGGTATTGGTACTGATGAAATTAGCAATACGGATTTAAATATAGCGGAGCATGTAGGTGAAATAGGCTTGGTAGTTGATGGCTCTGTTAGAGTTGGTCGCATTTCCAACCAAGCTTCATTAGAAACTGAAGGTTATGGAAATAAACTGTGGTTTTCTGGCGGTCCAGATTTAGGTGGTGCAGGGATTGATAGCGAAAATAAGGATGACTTATGGTTTGCGCGCTATAATGCATCTGAAAAAGATTCTGAGCTTCGAGTAAATATAGGTGATAATGGTGTTACTAGTGATGCCAATGTAATTGATGGTAATGATGTAGATAGATTTGTTGTTGGCTATACTGATGATAGCGATAAATATAGGCGAATACTTGATGTAAGAAGTGATGGTAAAGTAGCTATTCAAGATGGTTTTAGAAAAGACCCAATCAGTACTGGTGTTTTTAATCCAGATACTTTGCTGCACATAAAATCAGATACAACAGGTGATCCATCTGAAATAGAAAATCATATGGTCGTTATAGAAAACACAGCTATTGATCAAGCAAACTGTTTAGCAATATCCCATCCAAATACAGGGACAAATGTTCATCCAACTTTGAATTTCATAACTTTCTTTATGGGAGCTGAACCAGTTGGGGCAATAGAAGGTAATGGGGTAAGAGGTGTTCGTTTCATTACGCCAGGTGCTGATTATGCAGAATATTTGCCACGTTTAAATAAAAAAGAAAAAATCAAAAAGGGTGCTGTGGTTGCTGTTATTAATGGCAAAATAACTAAAGATACAACTAATGCAGATCAAATAATGGTAATAAGTTCAGGCGCTAGTGTTGCTGGTAATGATCCTGGAAAGTTTAATAGAGACTCTCATGAGTTGGTTTCATTTTTTGGGCAGGTAATGGTGAATGTTCGAGGTAAAGTATGTCTTGGTGACTATATTGTTCCTTCAGGACTTTGTGATGGTGTTGGTGTTGCAGTAAATCCAGAGAAAATTTCTGTAAAAGAAATGAACAAGATTGTAGGTCGTGCATGGGCTAGCTCTGAACTTATTGGTATTAAATCAATAAAAACAGCAGTTGGTTTTAACTTTAGTTTGCCAACAATAAAAAAAGAGATGATAGCTCTAGATAAAATAAAGTCAGATATTAACGAATTAAAATCAAAACGTGAAGATATTCTTGGTACATTTAACGAAAAAAAAGCAGCTCAAGATAAAGAGTTTCAATATTTGTTGTCAGAAATAAAAAAACTAAAAAATGAAAAATAAAAATTTACTTACCAAATACATGGGTAAAGTGAGTTTTTTGAGAAAGGTAAGATCCCCAAAAAGATATTATTATTTATACTACCTCTATAGTTTTTTGTTCATTATTAATTGCTACTCAATAAGAAATATGCAGATCAAAAACGTTTTATGGTATTTGATTAGAAATGAGCTTTTTTATGTTGATGGTAAATGTGAAAGCACAGGTAATTGTTGCAGGAAAATGGCTATTTATAGTCGTGGTAAAAAAATAGAATCATTAGACAGCTATCAGGAACTTGTTAAAAAAAAGCCTAAATATAAAATATTTAAACCAGTTTATCAGTATCAAGGAATAATAAAGCATTTCAAATGCTCAAACCTTACAGAAGAAAATGTCTGTAAAGATTATGATAATAGGCCTGATTTTTGTAAAACATATCCATATAACCTTTTTTTGAAAACTGGTGGGGTTTTTAGTGGCTGTGGTTATAGTGTGAGAAAAACAAACATAAACCCTATTATTCTTAATAAGAATTTGAAAAGTTTAATAGATGAAGTATTATATAAAAATGATCTAATCTGATCATAACATCTAAGTTGATTATAATTTTACTTTTTAATATATAATCTTTTTATCTAAACCAAAAATGAAAGGGAGTTATTAGAGCACTATGAATATAAATGCAGAGATAGTATTAACAAAAGAAACAGAGAAACGTTTTCAGAATTTTATAGTATTTGAACCATCATCAGTCAGAATAAAAGAAGCTGATATTTTGTTTCAAGGTGAGAAGGTTGTGGAGCTGTTTGAGCAAGTGCAAGCGAAAATAGAAGAGGATACATCACTTGATGCACAGATTATACAAAATAGGATGAGAAAGATAGGGCAAATGTTGCAACTTCTTACAAGTTATGACGGTCTAATTATGACCAAATTCTTTGATAAAGTTTGGCGCCGCTATTCTGCAATAAGTAATATTGGCGAATTCTTTTTAGATTTACCAGCCTTTTTAGGTAATTTTCCGGAAAATGAGAAAAGTAGGGAAAAATTATTAACAATAAGAATTGAAGATGATGAAGAGGATTTTGAAAGTTCTGCTACTGCTACTGATGAAGATGATAAGTCTGATACTAACGAAGACAAAGAAGATAAAGAAAACGATGCAGACTCTAAGAAACCTTCAGAAACAGATAAGTAGTAAGAGTATCAAGGGATTAAATAAATGAGAACTATATTTAATGGGATAGCAATTGGTATTGCCAATATAATTCCAGGTGTAAGTGGTGGTACTTTAGCAGTGATTCTTGGCGTTTATGATAGGTTGATCGAGGCTATAAGCGAATTCTTGTCTAATAAAGAAAAACGCAAAAGCAATCTTTTATTTCTTTTTAAAATTGGCATAGGTGTTAGTGTTGGTATCTTTGCTTTTGCAAAACTTATTAGTTTTTGTCTAGAAACATTTCCAAAACCTACGGCTTTCTTTTTTATGGGCTTAATTATTGGTGGTATTCCAGTGATTTATAAATCGCATACCAATATGAAACCTTCAATAAAAAAAATCGTATTTTTTATTATAGCGCTATTTATTATTTTGATTTTATCTTTATTTACAGCTTCAAAAGGTGTCCCGATTTCGCCAGGCGAGGTAACGGCTGGGCTAGCTATTTTTATGTTTGTTTCAGGCTTTATAGCAGCAGGTACTATGGTAGTGCCGGGTATTAGTGGCTCTTTTATGTTGTTGCTTTTAGGTAGCTATTCAACAATCATTGGTGCTGTATCATCTTTAGAAGATAATATTTTTGCATTAAAGGGTTTATTGGTAAATAAAGAGGGGCTTGCTGCTTGGTTAGGTAGCAATCAGCCCCTGCTTAGCTCACTCAAAACAGATTTTTTAATCTTAGGTATGGTGTTTCTTGGTGCAGTCGTCGGGATAATTGTTTTTACAAGAGTTATTCATATCTGCTTAAAAACAAAACCTGTGTATACCTATTATGTGATATTAGGTCTAATAGTGGGTTCACTATTCAAGATATTTCCGGGAATATCTTTTGATGTTACAGGTCTTATAAGTTTGGTGAGCTTAGCTACAGGTATACTAATATCAAGAAATCTTGGCTAAAGTAGGTATATGTGCTGATGCAAAATAATGAGGTTTTCTGATTATTTACCTTTAAATAAATACACTTGCGGATTTTTTAAATATTTATTGGCAGTTTTTTGGACATCAGCCACGGTTAGCTTTTTTATATGAGAATCAATTTTAGTATAAAAATCATACCCTCTACCAATTATCTCGTCTGCACCAGACAAAGTTACAAGTGCGTCTGTAGCAGATACAATGTCTTTGTAATAGAAATTAAGCTGAGCTAAAGCAAGTTCAAATTCTTTTTTTGAGATAGATTTGTTTTTTATGTCTTCTATTTGATCAAATATAATTTCCTTAACCTTGTCCATTTTTTCTGGGCTAGTGAGTGCTACAATCGCAAAAACACCATTTTCAAGACCAGGCCTATGAAAAGCATGGGTCATATAGACAAGTCCTTTTTCTCTTAAGATTGTATGTAGTCGCCCACCTGGATAGTTCATTCCAGACAAGACAGCGTCTACTAAGTTCAGTCTCATTATGTCTTGATTGTTATCAAAAGATTCCCCATCAAAAGCTATAAAAACCACCCCAACATCTTGTGGTATTTCAAAGTTATATTCCTGATCTTTTTTATGCTTGATTCTTTTCAAACTTTCTTTAATATCAAAAGTTTTTTTAGGCTTTTTTAGTTTTGAGAAATATTTATTAATATGACTAATAACTTTTTTCTCATCAAAATCACCAAAAACGCTTATTACCATTTGCTCTGGATTAAGAAGCATTTGAAAGTAATTATTTATATCTTTAACAGTTATCTTTTCAATGCTTTTTTTCTCACCCATAAGCGATAGCCCATATGGATGTTTGCCAAAAAAATTCTTTTTTAGGTTATAGTATGCGTATGTATGCCAATCATCTTTTCTTTGTGATATGGTTTGAGAAATTAGTCTTTTTTCTTCATTTAGTTCTGCTAAAGAAAACTCAGCTTTCAAAAAAGTATTAGTCATTAAAGGGAAAAGTTTATTAAAATCACCAGCTAAACAATCAAGATCATAATAAAGCATATTGTTTCCTAACGATGCCCCAAGGCTAGCTCCGTTATCATCAATTATTTCATTTATTTTATCTTTGCTGTATTTATCAGAACCTTTACCTAGTAAATTAGCAGTAAGTTTGCCAATTCCATTATTTTCAGCATTTTCAGCTCTTATGCCACCAGCAACAAAAATATTCGCCAAAGTCTTTGGTAGTGACTTATCTGGATAGAGAAGAACACGAACACCATTTGCAAGAACGATTTTTTTTGGCTTATTTATTAAAACTGTCTTCTTTTCTTTTGTTACAGTCTTTTGTTTTTTTGTTTCTTCATTTGGTCTCAATATAGAATATATTGCCTTTTCAAAATCTAGATATTTATTAGCAGCTGTTACAATATTTTTTTTAGTTACTTTTTTGCAATTATTAATGTAGACCTCAAAAAAGTCTCTAGAATAGCCATATAAATAAGCCATTCCTATCCTATTAACTTTGTCATCAATGGTTGAAATACTTAATATATCTTCAGCTAGTTTCTGTTTCTTTGCACGTTCTAATAGTTTGTTAGATAGGTTTCCCTTTTTTAGGTTAGATACAATTTCTTTTATAACAGCCTCAACCTTATCTTTATTTTCATAATCTATTTCAGCTGCAATTTCAAAATATCCAGATGTAAAGCTTGGCGTATATGATGTGCAGTTTACGTTATAGGCTAATTTTTTTTTATCAACTAATGTCTTATATAAAATAGAATCATTTCCATTACAAATAATAAAGTCTAAAAGATCTAGTGGATAAAGATCTTTAGAATATAAATCAACAGTAGAAAACCTAATACTGTAATAAGTGACATTGGTATCCCCTGTATTTTCTGTGTGTCTGGTTGAAAATGGTTTTGGTTCATTAAAGACATCCAAGGTGGGGGATGCATAACGTTTTGCTTTTCCAAAAGTGTCTTTTACTTGTTTTAATATTGTGTCTTCATCAAAATTACCGCCAATAACTAAAACCATATTAGATGGCACATAAAACTGTTTATAGTACCTAACTAAATCTGCGCGCTTAATAGGCTTAAAGTTTTCCAGATATCCAATTACAGGATACCTCATTGGATGAAGTTTGTAGGTGTTGGTTTGGCACTGTTGATAGAATTTTCGGCTAATACTAGCGTTATTCTTTTCAATTTCTTTAGTGATTACTTTTTTTTCTCTATCAACTTCTTTTTGATTGAATTTACAAAAAAACATCCATTCATAAATAATGTTTATAGCTTCATTCAAGTGTTTTGGTGTGGTGTTTATAAAATATGATGTATGGTCGGTTGTTGTGTAAGCATTATATGCGCCACCAAGCTTTGAAATAGCTTTTTGATAGTCTTTTTCACTTCTTTTGCTGGTACTGCCAGAAGCTACTAAATGCTCAAGGTAATGAGATACTCCACAGCCCAGAAATTCCCCTTCAGTAATAGAGCCAGCTCTTACAAAAGATCTGACCGAAACAACAGAAGCAAACGGGTCTTTTACCAATAAAACTTTCATGTTGTTATCAAGTGTATGGCAGGTAATATTTTGTGTGCTCATTATTGTTCCTTGTAGCATAAGCCATAAAGTTAATGTAGTTAACAAAACTTTATACTTATTCCTATTTATAATATTTAATTTATTAGTCATTGTTCCAAATAGTATTTTAATACAAAAGCAAAAAAACTATAACTATGGGGATATTGCGAAATGCTGCTAGAAATTTTTCTGGTATTTTGCAACAGCCCCAATATTTGGATTATTAATCTTATATAGTTTGATATACCACCAAAAAATATTTTTAAAACATTTTATTTATACTGTTTTTTTATTAGAATATATATCTATGATTAATCTAGATAAAAATAATAAAGACGCTCTTTTCTTAGACCCGCAGTCTAGGTCAAAAGACTTTGCATTTAATGATGATGTCGTTGCTGTTTTTGATGATATGATCACAAGGAGCGTTCCTTTTTACCGAGAAATCCAAATGATGATTTTGGAGCTAGCAAAAGAGTATGTAAAAGATAATACCAATATTTATGATTTGGGTTGTTCAACAGGAACAACTTTGGCCTTGCTTATAAGTCAATTAAAAAATAAAACTATACAGTACTTAGGCTTAGATTATAGTGACGGCATGCTCAAAAAAACCTCTGAAAAGCTTGCGCCATATAAAGAAGACTATTCTATTAACTTATTAGCTCAAGATTTTAATAAAGATTTGAAATTAGAGAACTGTTCTTTTGCTGTTCTAAACTTGGTTATGCAGTTTGTTAAGCCAGAAAACAGGGTTGCTTTATTAAAAAACATATATGACGGGCTACTAAAGGGAGGTATGTTGGTGATAATAGAAAAAGTTGAAACAGAATTTAGTGAGAGTCAAGGAACCTTCACAAATCTCTATCACAACTTTAAAAAAAGACAGGGGTATACAGAAGAAGAGATAGCTAATAAAAAAGAGTCACTAAAAAACATATTAAATCCATTTTCAAATAGCCAAAATATTGCACTGGCAAAAAGTGCTGGTTTTACAATATGCGAACCATTTTTTCAGTGGTACAATTTTGCAGGGTATTTAGCTCAAAAATGAAGAATAAAAAATCAAGAGATATAGCCGGTATAAATAAATATATAACACTTCTGGGACAGTTAGGGTTTTTAATGGCCGGTTCTGTTTTCTTGTTCTTTTTTCTGGGTTTGTACATAGAGAAGGTGGTATCTTTTAATGGACTTGCTATAATTATTACCACAATAACTGGTGTTTTATGTGGTTTTGTTGGAGTTTATGTATTAATAATAAGAACAATAAATGAAGATCAAAAATCAAAAAAAAAGTAATTTCAAAAACTTAAGTCTAATTAAAAAGGCTTTGTTAAAAAAACAGTTAGCAATTTTGGCTATTTTTATACTTATATCATTGTTTTACAAATATTATGTTTATATTTATTCTAGCTTATTAGGATCGTTTTTTAGTTTTATGGTTTTAGATAACCTAATAAAATCCCAGAAAATAATAATGGATCAGCAAAAAGTGGCTTCTTTTTTTCCAAGATATGTATCAAGACTATTTTTATATGCAGCCCCAGTGATTGCTGCAATCAAACTGGATTATTTTAATCTTGGTGTTACGGTTGTCTTTTTGGTTTCAATGCCACTTTTGTTGCTTTTGAGCATGTTTTTAAGGCTATTTAAAAAAGTTAAGCCTTTTATACCTAAACCAAAATAGAAACTAGACCACAAATTTCAAAACTTATGTATATATATACACGACGCTTTAAAATTTGAATTCCATTTTCATTTTGGTTTGGGTATAGATAGTTTGTTTTATTAGATAGCTTTGTACTGTATACAGTTGATACATAAAAACACGTTTCTATAAATAGTTTTGAGCTGGATGTAAAAAAAATAGTTGAATAACTGTTCAGTAAATAGATGCTTTATGTCATAATATGGCTCTATGAACGCTAGCGAAATCACCATCAAAACACTCACCTTATTTGGGCACACCTTTAGTTACAACCCAATAATTTTTATTATGACCTGGATTATAATGGGTCTTATCTTAATGCTTACAATTTTTACAGTTAAGCGATTACGCCTTATTCCAAGCCGATTCCAAAGCATCTTCGAGATGCTTTTTAAATTTTTAGAGGAAATTCTAACAAGCACATTAGGCGAAAAGGATGGGCGAAAATTTTTGCCATTTGTTGGAACTTTGTTTATTTTTATTTTAATTTCCAACTGGATAGATATCTTTCCAAACTTTGCTAAGTTTTTTGGCGTTGTTATAGCTCTTATTCACAAGGCTATTGGCGGTGATGTTAACCTGGTTTATGAGGGGATAACAAAAATCATGGTTACTCCAGTAGAAACAAGCTGGTATTCATTTTTATTTCATTTACATAAGATAGAAGCGCCAACAGGCTTTTTAAGTACTTGTTTGGGTTTGGCTCTTATTGTCTTTTTTGTTGTGCATGGTTTTGGGCTTATGAATAAAGGGCCATTAAACTATTTTAGAGGTTATATGGAGCCATTACCAGATCATGGTTTATGGCTAGTTTTCTTTTTTCTTAACCCTTTCTTTTATTTGAATGTGGTAGGGAACATTGCCAACACTGTTTCACATTCGTTTCGTTTGTTTGGTAATATTTTTGGTGGTGGTATTATTCTGGTGATAGTGTCCGAGCTAGTTAGATTTTTTTTAATACCAGTTGGTTTATACGCTTTTTTTGGGATATTCGCAGGCGCAATTCAAGCGTTTGTATTTACAATGCTAGCTATAGCATATATAGCACAGCAGAAATAAGGAGATAGTATTGGAGTTTGCAAGACTTTGTGCAGTTTTGGCCGGTGGACTAGCCATGGGTATGGGTGCGATTGGCTCTGCTGTTGGTGAGGGCTATGTAGCTATGAAAGCAGTGGAAGCTATGGGTAGACAGCCAAAAGCTTCTGGCAAGATTTTGCGGATAATGTTAATTGCCCAAGCAGTTACAGAAACCGCCTCGATTTTTGCGCTTGTTATTTCATTGGTGCTTATTTTTCAAGATGGAGCTGGAAGTGCACTTAAAGGTTATTCATTTATTGCAGCAGGTATAGCTATTGGCTTTGGTACTATCGGGGCTGGTTTTGGCGCGGGTCTACCAGGTGGTGCTGCTTGCGAGGGTATCTCAAGGCAGCCAGAGAATATCGATGTGCTTACTTTTAATATGTTGATTGGTCAGGCTGTATCACAAACCGCTCCAATTTTCTCATTAACAGTAGCGTTGCTGTTAATAAATATTGAACCCAGGCCAGAGTTGGCAAAGATTTGTGCATTATTAGGTGCTGGTGTTGCAGTGGGGTTTGGTGGTATTGGCCCAGGAATTGGTGACGGAATTGCAGCAAGGTTTGCAAATCTTGCAATAGGCCGTAATCCAAAGTGCTTAGGGATAATAACCAGGAACATGTTGATTGGTCAGGCCCTGGCAGAAACAATGGATATCTGCGCTATGGTTGTAGCGCTAATATTAATATTTGTAGTTTAAAAAAAAGGAGAAAAAAATGGACGGTATAACAGGAGCAGAGTTAATTAAAGCATTAGCTTTATTGGCAGCAGGGATTTCAATGGGTTTTGGTGCGATTGGACCAGGAATCGGAGAGGGTTTTGCAGCGGGAAAAGCTTGCGAATCTTTAGGTAAAAGACCAGACGAGGCTAACTTGATTACAAGAACAATGCTTATCGGTCAGGCAGTTGCAGAAACAACAGGTATTTATTCACTTGTTATTGCACTAATTCTAATCTTTAAAGTTGCTTTAGGATAATTTGCTTAAAGTAGTTCGCGAAAGAACTGTTTTAAGAAAACAAAGGAGAACGATTTGATTTCTATTAATGTGTTTGAAATCATTATGCAGATGATTAATTTTTTGATTTTAATGGTGCTTTTAAATAAACTCTTATTTAAGCCTGTAATTGCATTTCTGGATAAAAGGGAAGAGTCAATAAAAAAGAGTATTGAAACAACAGAAGAGAATCAAAAAAAATCTGAAGAGTTGATAGCTACTAACCAAGAAGAGCTTCAAAAAGCTAGGCAAAATGCACGTGATATCTTGTCTAAAGCTGAAGAAGATACAGGTATTAAGAGAAGCATAATGATCAAAGAAACAAAAGAAGAGACAGAGCATATGCTTATTAATGCTCAAAAAGAACTAGATCAACAAATGGTTAATGCTAGAAACGATCTGAAAAAATATGTTGGTGACTTATCATTGACCTTAACGGAAAAGATAATAAAAAAGAATATCAATAAAGAATCTCAAACAGAAATTATTAATGAGTATTTAGAATCAGTTAAGAACTAAAAAAATGAAACAAAAGATATTAGCAGGAAAATATGTAAGAGCCTTAGTAGATAGCTTGAAAGCAGATGAAAGAGAATCTGTATTAAAAGCTTTACATTCGTTTTTGGATGGTGTTGTTTCAGATAAAAAGGCATTAGCTTTTTTTAAGAGCCCCATAATAGAAGAGTCTAAAAAGCAAGAAGTGGTATCAAATATTTTAAAAGAGTTAGATGTTAGTCCAAAAGTTGATTTGTTCTTGAAATTAATAATAAATAAACAACGGGAATCTCTTTTTGGTGTGATTAAAGAACATGTAAGAACAGAGCTCAATAAGGTTTTGGGTCAGATAGATGTCGATATTATCTTGCCTGAAAAAGTTGAGGATTCAGCAGAACAAGACCTAGCAAGAAGTTTTCAGAAATTAACAGATAAAAAGATAATCCCTAGCTTTATCCATGACCCAGAGATGTTGGGTGGTTTTATGGTTAAACTAGAAAATAAATTATATGACGGTTCAGTAAGAAACGCCTTAAGAAAAGTTGCGGATTCTATTGCAGCTAACAAAGACTAAGAGAGGAGAATAGTTTTTAAGATGAAGATTAAACCAGAAGAAATTTCAGCAATTATTCAAAAACAGTTAGACGGCTATGAAGCTAAAGTAGATGTGAAAGAGGTGGGTCAGGTTTTACAGGTTGGTGATAGCATTGCGCGTATCTATGGCTTAGAAAATGTAATGTCTGGCGAGATGGTTAAGTTCCCGCATAACGTTTATGGCGTTGTACTTAACTTAGAAGAAGATAATGTGGGTTGTATTATTCTTGGTGATAGCGAGCTTATCAAAGAGGGTGACACAGTTGAGAGAACTAAAAGAATTATGGACGTTCCTGTTGGCGATGCTTTGTTGGGTAGGGTTGTAGATCCTCTAGGTAACCCTGTCGATGGGGCTGGTAATATTGAAACTGATATTAGAAAGCCAATCGAAAGAATTGCTCCTGGTGTTTGTGAAAGACAGCCAGTAAGAGAACCTTTGCAAACAGGTATCAAATGTATCGATACCATGATTCCAATAGGTAGAGGTCAGCGTGAGCTTATTATTGGAGACAGAAAAACCGGTAAAACAGCTATAGCCGTCGATACTATTATCAACCAAAAAAATAGTGATGTTATTTGTGTTTATGTCGCTATTGGTCAAAAAAAATCAACAATCTCACAAGTTGTACAAACCCTAAAAGACCATGGTGCTATGGATTATACAGTGGTTGTGGCTGCAGCAGCGTCAGAGTCTGCAACGCTTCAATACATTGCTCCATATGCTGGTTGTGCTATTGGCGAAGAGTTTATGGATAAAGGCAAACACGTACTAGTTGTTTATGATGATCTATCAAAACACGCTGTTGCTTATAGGCAGTTATCACTACTATTAAGAAGACCTCCTGGTCGTGAAGCTTATCCTGGCGATGTTTTCTACTTACATTCAAGGCTACTTGAGCGCGCGTTGAAATACTCTGATGAAAAGGGTGGCGGTTCTTTAACAGCACTTCCAATTATCGAAACTCAAGCCGGTGATGTGTCAGCTTATATTCCTACTAACGTTATTTCTATTACAGATGGTCAAATCTATCTTCAAGCAGATTTATTTAATGCAGGTATCAAACCAGCTGTTAACCCAGGTATATCTGTTTCTAGGGTAGGTGGTAACGCCCAGATCAAAGCTACAAAACAGGTTGCAGGTAGTTTGAGGTTGGATCTTTCCCAGTTTTGGGAAATAGAGGCTTTTGCAAAATTTGGTTCAGATCTTGATAAAGCTACTGTTGCTCAGCTAGAACGTGGTAAGCGTCTAATCGAAATCCTTAAACAAGACCAGTACAACCCTTTGCGAATATCACTTCAGATTGCACTTGTTTATGCTGCAGTTAATGGTTTTTTGGATAATATTCCATTAGATAGAATTCATAGTTTCGAACAAGAATTATATTTACTTCTAAATATGCAGAACTCAGCATTACTAGATGAAATAGAAGAAAAGAAAGTTCTTGATGACAGTATCAAGAAAAAATTAGAAAAGGCAATTGAGGAATGCACAAGTATATTTGTTGCAAAAAAATAAATGGGTAATATAAGAGAACTTAAAACTAGGATCCTTTCTGTAAAGGAAACCCAAAAAATAACTCAAGCCATGAAAATGGTTTCAGCTGCCAAGTTCAAAAGAGCTAGCCAAAATTTAACGGCTTCAAGATCTTATTTGGCTAGCTATAAGAATGTGTTCCAAAACTTACTTGCAAGAATAGAGCCAGACTATATCCCAGAGCTAATGAAAGATAATGGCTGTGAAAAACAAGCTATTATTATTATTACTGGCGATAGAGGACTTTGTGGCGGTTTTAACGCAAATATTATCAAAGCCTCAGAGCTGTATTTAAAAGCGACTAAATCAGAGGTTGAGCTCCATACCTTTGGAAATAAATGCTACAGTTATTATAAATCTCGTGATTGGAATATCGAACAAAACCTAGCTTACTTTATGGAAAACTTTGAAATTGAAAGTGTAGAAGACGCTTTAGCTCCGATTATAGAAAAGTTTTATAAAAAAGAAATAGGGAAAGTAGTTATCTTTTATAATAACTTCAAGTCAGCACTATCAAGTGAGGTTGTTGAAAAGCAACTATTCCCTATTATTCCAACCCACAGAGAAGCAGACTCAGCTGACAAAAAAGAAGGTTTAGAGTCAGATTTCTATTATGAACCATCACAAGCTACTGTTTTAACAAAATATTTAGAAAGCTATATAACAGCTTTTGTATATACAGCATTATTAGAAAGTAGCGCAGGTGAAGAAGGTGCCAGAATGGCAGCTATGGACTCTGCTACTGATAACGCAGACGATATGATCAAGCAATTATCGTTAGCCTATAATCAATCAAGGCAAGCTGCGATAACTAAAGAAATAAGTGAAATAGTAGGCGGAGCAGAAGCTCAAGCATAAATATAGCTAAATTAATTAGCTATTTGATAAATAAATTGGAGGAGTAGAAAAATGGAAGTAAAAGGAAAAATAATTCAGATTATAGGGCCTGTTGTTGATTTTGTTTTCCCACGTGGAAAGATGCCAGCACAGAGAAATGCTATTGAAGTAACCATAGACGATGGCAAAAAAATAACATTAGAAACCATGCAACATCTTGGTGACGACCAGGTAAGAGCTGTAGCAATGACCAGTACAGATGGCTTAGTTCGTGGTTTAGAAGGTGTTGATACAGGATCTCCAATTACTGTTCCAGTAGGCCAGGGTTGTTTAGGTCGTATCATGAACGTTGTTGGCGAACCAGTAGATTACCAAGGTCCAATTATAACAAAAGAACGCTCTTCTATTTTTAGAAAAGCACCAGCTTTTACAGAGCAAAGCACAACTACCAAAGTTTTCGAAACCGGTATCAAGGTTGTAGATTTACTTGCGCCATATCCACTAGGTGGCAAGATCGGTCTTTTTGGTGGTGCAGGTGTAGGTAAAACCGTGCTTATAATGGAGCTTATCAGAAATATTGCTAAAGAGCATGGAGGGTACTCTGTTTTTACAGGTGTAGGTGAGCGTACTCGTGAAGGTAATGATCTTTGGTTAGAGATGAAAGAGTCTGGTGTAATTGATAAAACAGCTCTTGTTTATGGTCAGATGAACGAGCCGCCAGGAGCAAGATTTAGAGTTGGTCTAACAGGCCTAACCCAAGCAGAGTATTTTAGAGATAAAGAACAAAAAGACGTATTACTTTTTATTGATAATATTTTCAGGTTTGTGCAAGCAGGCTCAGAAGTTTCAGCACTTCTTGGTCGTATGCCATCAGCTGTAGGTTACCAGCCAACACTTGGTACAGATGTTGGTGAGTTACAGGATAGAATTACGTCTACTAAGCAAGGGTCTATTACTTCAGTACAGGCTATTTATGTGCCAGCTGATGACCTTACAGACCCAGCACCAGCAACTACATTTTCTCATCTGGATGCAACTACAGTTCTTTCTCGTGAGATTGCTGCAGCTGGTATTTATCCAGCCGTGGATCCTTTGGAATCATCTTCTACTATCCTTGAGGCAAGAATCTTGGGTCAAGAGCACGTTGATGTGGCAAACAAAGTTAAATCGATATTACAGAAATATAAAGAGCTTCAAGATATTATTAAGATTTTGGGAATGGACGAACTTTCAGAAGAAGATAAAGAAACTGTATACAGAGCCAGAAAAATCCAAAAAATGTTCTCGCAGCCGTTTTATGTTGCAGAAGCATTTACAGGGATGGCTGGAAAATTTGTTAAAAAAGATGACACTGTCTCAACCTTCAAAGGTATTGCCGAAGGTAAATACGATGATATTCCAGAACAAGCTTTTGCTTGGGTTGGTGGTATTGAAGAAGTATTAGAAAAGGCAGAGAAGATTAAAAAAGAGAATAAATAAAATATGAGCGAAGATCTATTTAAATTTAGAATAGTAACTGCCAAAGGTGAAATTGTTAATGAAGATGTGGTGTTTGTAAAAATGCCAACTCAAAACGAGGCATTAGGTGTGCTAAAAAGTCATTCGCCAATGTTTGCCGAGCTTGAGATAGGTAAAGTTCGTATCAGTAAAGAAGACGGTACCAAAGAATATTTCTTTATACCAGGCGGTTTTGCACATGTTATGCCAGACGAGGTTTTGATCCTTACAGAATTTGTAGAGCATGCAGAAGATATCGACCTAAGAAGAGCAGAGCGTGACCATCACAATGCACAAAAAGCATTAAAAGAAGGCCTTGATCATATCCAAAAACACCGGGAAACAGTAAGGCTAAAACGTACTGCTGCTAGAATGTTTGTGCATAGCTTACAGTTTAGTTCTAAATAGATACGTTTTAATATATATACCAAACCAAAATAGAAACTAGAACACAAATTCTAAAACTTATGTATATATACACGACGCTTTAAAATTTGAATCCTATTTTCATTTTGTTTTGGGTATACATAAAATCACTGGTGTCCGGTAAAAATAAAATAACCCAAGAATAAAACAGGCACAAAAAAACACGTCATAGACGTGTTTTTAATATTTAAGATAGGCTATCCTCTTAATTCTACTAAAAATAC
>Ga0233447_1000172_pt1 | contig 83580 bp, 58 predicted proteins | sample SI_124_October20_3_FD_183014 | JGI IMG/M metagenome (GOLD analysis project Ga0233447, IMG submission 183014) | Seawater microbial communities from Saanich Inlet, British Columbia, Canada - SI_124_October2016_135_MG | ecosystem: Environmental > Aquatic > Marine > Inlet | place: Canada: British...
TGTAGAACATGAGGGTTATGATACTTTTGTAGTTACAAATAATAGAGTTGGAATTGGTTTAGAATCGCCTTTAGCTGCTTTTCATATTGTTCCTTCAAATGATGTCGTGCCTTTAATAATAACTAGCTCTGATGGCACAACAATTGCTTTGGTGGTTTCTAGAAATAATAAAGTTGGTATTGCTACTGATAACCCAAATTATGCATTGGATGTTGTGGGGACTGTTAATGCTACAGATCTTAAAGCTATTAAGCTGGTTGTAGATTCAGCGTTTGTTGGCGGTGAGGCTGTTATTTCTTCTACTGAAGGCTTGGAAGCTTTGAAATACTTAACAACGGAAAACTACAACTTTATTATTGGCTATGATGATACTTGGACAACCAGAAATGGTGACGAAGCAAGAGATGCTATTGGTCTTGGAGAGGATCATAACCCAACTTTTAATAATTTGAGATTGAATCAACTTGGAATAAATGTTGATCAACCTGACGCTGCATTGCATGTAAGTGGGAATATCCCTTTTTATGCTGGGAATATAATAAAGCCATATGCACTAACAGTTTCATCTAATGGGTATGTTGGGGTTGGAACTTCACTGCCAACTAGAGGCTTGGATGTGAATGGTGAGATGGTAGTGGCTAATGGCGATAATGCATTAGTGGTTAGTTTGCGACCAGAAGGTGCAAATTTATGGGTTAGTGATGATTTTAATAGAACTGGTTCAGTTGTTTGGAGCAGGGTTATTACGGTTTCTAATAATATTGGGATTGGTACAAGTTCCCCATCAGCAAAATTAAATGTTAGTGCTAATATCCCACTACTGGTTGGTACTGCTGCTGTGCCAAATGCTTTTACTGTTACAACAGATGGAAAAGTTGGTGTTAATACTTATGTGCCTGCTCAAGTTTTTCAGGTGGTTGGCAATGGTGATGCTGGAAGTTTTGCTGTTAATTCTTGGCAAGCTGGCTTTGGTGAAGATGCTCAAGGTTCTGTACTAATTGGTACTTATGAGAATTTACCTGCTATTCAAAGTGAAGATAGTGGTGTTAGTCAAAATTTATTAATAAACCCGATTAGTGGTAAGGTAGGTATTGGTACAACAATGCCATTAGCGGCTCTTTTTGTTAGTGGTAATACCCCTTTAATTGCAGGGAATACAGATAATCCTAACGCTTTTATTGTAAGTGGTAATGGTTATGTTGGAGTGGGTACAGCAAACCCAACTTTTGCTTTAGATGTTAATGGCAGTATTAATGCTAGTGAAGGCATAAATATAGCAGGTGCTCCTTTAATGAGAGAGACACCAGGTTTGTTAGACCTGGCATACCTAACAACGGTTAATCAAGTTATGATCATTAATGAGGGTGATCATTGGTCTACTAGAAACGCTATGGGAATTAAAGGCTTTTTGGATTTAACACCTACAGATACGCCTGTGTTTAGATATTTGGGTTTAAATGCACATACAGATACAGTTAGAGGGCCTCTGGAAGTTTGGAGTACTAAAAATTCAGAGCATTTGGTGACCTTATTTGTTACTGCAAATACAGTAGCTATGGGTAAAGTGGATTTTGCCAAGCTTGGTACGGATATTGGTACTGTTGAAGAGGCAGGTCTTGAAGTCCATGCTACAAAAAAACCAATTATTAAACTTAGAAGTTTGTATGATGGCGATTGGGGGCTTGGTGATGCTTTGGGTGAAATTAAATTTTATTCTTCTGATAACCAAGCGAGTGTAGAAAATGTGGCTAAAGTATCAGCTATTGTAGAAAATAGTATTGGTAGTAATATTGCTTTGAAGTGGAGTACTTCAGAGGGTGGCTCTTTAATGGATAGATTAATCCTGACAAGCAGTGGTAATGCAGGTCTAGGTACAATGACACCTTCTGGTAGGTTGCATGTTATAGATAGTACGCATTCTTATATCATAACCAGAAATAGGATGATGGTTGCTGTAGCTGCTAATAACATAGATGATCCTGATTATGTTGATAGAGAGTTATCTGTTGCTGGTGATGCATATATTGAAAATGGTATTTATTTTGAGGATTTAAAAGGTATAACAGTTGATGATGCTGACGGCAAAATGTTTTTAGATACTAGGTTGGTTTTGGGTACTGGTAATGTAGATGTTTTAGTTAATGATCATAATGAAGAGGGCATAGATAGAAAAACGGATTTGTATATTGAATCTAAAGATAAGTATTCAGGTTTGCTTCTATCAACTGGTAAAGCAGCGGACTATAAGGGCATATTACTTGAGTCAGAGTTTGATGCTGCTATGACAGGGCTTGTGGGTGCTAATCTTTATGCTACAAAAACAGATGATAATACATATTTTAATATAGAGAATTTAGGTGCTGGTAATATGAACCTTTATGTTTCTGATGGTGCTTTGGTTGTTGGTGCTACTGTTAGTGAAATGTTAAATATTGCTGCTACAAGTGGGATTATTTTAGGGTCTGGTAATAAGTTGATGGCAAATTCTTATTATGATCAAACAGACGGTAGGTACGAGTTTTTAACAGATAGCCAATATGGTGGTTATATTAATTTTGATCAAACAGCAGGTTTTTGGGATATTGGTACTTCACCTGCGGCTGGTTCAAAAGGTGCTGATATGGATGCAGAATCAAAGCTAATAATCTTAAATAATGGTTATGTCGGTATGGGGATATCAACCCCTAAAGCTACTTTGCATGTAAAGACAAAAAATAATGTTGGTGTTGAAAAAGATACATTAGTAGTTACAAATAATGTGGTGATGGTAAACACTAATTCAACATTAAATATTGAAGCTGCTGGTGGAGACTCTTCAACCAGATTTTTTGTTTTTGGTAATGCCTTGATAAATGCTGATCTTACAGTTAATGAAGATTTACGTGTTAAAGAATCTCTTGTTGTTGATCAAGGTCTTGATATTAGTGGGGATTTGGTGGTTGCTGAATATATTTCTCATAAAGATGACCCTGATACATCGATAGAGTTTGAAGATGGCGAAGATAGGGTGAAAATAAATGTAGGTGGCCAAAATTTAGTAGATATAAGCGAAGCAGATGATATAGATTATGTAGCTTTGGGTGCTGGTGGAGGAGTAACTGTTAATCTTAATGACCAGCTTTATGTGCAAGGTGAGACAGGGTATGTAGGTATAGGAACCCCAACACCAAGTAGCCAATTAGATATTGAATCTGTGGATGGAGATACTATTTTGACAATTGAGGCAGATACAGATAATGATAATGCCGGTGATCAACCACGATTATATTTTAAGCAAGCGGGAGGGGCTGTGTCTGGTTATGTGGGTATGCATGATAGTACTAACCATCTTAGAGTTATGACTGAGCAATCAAATAGCCTTCATTTTGGTACAAATGGTGTAGTTCGTATGACAGTTACGGCTAATGGTTTTGTGGGTATAGGTATGACCAACCCAAAAAGAACTTTTGAAGTGGAGGGGCAAATTGGTTCTGCAATAGGTACAGATGCTGCTTTATGGAGTGTGGCTGCTGATGGGTTAAGTATTTATACTAATAAAACATATGATAGAGATACTTCTGGTGTTGGTTGGGAAAGGATGCTTAATGTATCTAGAAATATTGGGGTTGGTATTGGCACAAATAAACAAACAGCAAAGCTAGAGGTAAGTGCAAATTCTACAGTTTTTATTGCCAGGACTCAATTAGCCCAAGATGCTTTTATAATTAATTCGCAGGGTGAAGTTGGGGTTGGTTACTCAGATCCACAAGCAAGTTTACATGTAAGTGGCAATTATCCTCTAAGAGTAGATACAGATACTACAGAAAATATTTTAGTTGTTAATGCTGATGGGAAAGTGGGTATCAATACGAATTCACCAAATGAAAAATTAGATGTTCAAGGTCAAATAGTAGGTGGTTTCGGTGCTATTGATACAGAAGGTACTCTTGATTGGGATCATTCAACAAATGCGAGAGCTGGTAATGGTCATACCCTCTTAAAAGGGAGTGCTACTAATGGGCCGACGTCTACAAATGAATATTATCATCCATTTAGTTTTGAGTATTTTAGCAAAGATGGAAACGGGAACTTAACACAATTTGCGATTCCATATAAAGAAGGAAATCTTTATATGAGATACAGATATTATGATAGTTGGGAGGGGTGGCAAAAAATTCTTATGGAAGATATAAGTGGTAAGGTGGGAATTGGAACAATTTCACCATCTACAAAACTAGAAGTTGAATCAGGGGGTAGCCACACTTTAACACTTTCAAGCACTGGCGTTTCTCAATTATGGTTACAAGATACAACAGCATCAGTAGGGTATAAGCAATGGTATATTCAAAATAATGCTAATACTTTGTTTTTTGGTCGTTCAGGAGACGATGATTATGGAAGTTTGGTAGATAAAATAGAATTTAGTGAAACTCAAAATATTTTTAATAGAGATTTAGCGGATACAGACTTTAATGTCAGAGGAGCTAACGATACTAGTCTTTTATATTGTGATGCGAGTAATGATAAAGTCGGAATAGGTGTAATAGATCCAACTGCAAAATTACAAGTAAGTGGGAATGTAAGGGTGTTTAGAAATACTGTTGGTGGTTATGCATTGGAAGTGAAGAACACATCAAAAGATACGGGTGCTGAAGGCGCTGGCATTTTAGTACAAGCTGGAGATGGTAGTGATGGGATTTTAATGAACTTTATAGATGGTAATGATGCTGCTGTTGGTAATATTAGTCTCACTGGATCAGGGATTGCTTATAACGATACATCAGATAGAAGATTAAAAAAGAATATTGTTGATACTTCAAGAACTATTAATGATCTATTAAAAATTAAAGTAAGAGATTTTTCTTTTATTAGAGATAAAAATAATACTGTTGTAACTGGTTTTATAGCGCAAGAGCTACATAAAATATATCCTGAGGTTGTAACTGTTCCAACAGATGATGGGTATTGGATGGTAGATTATGGGCATTTGACACCATTACTTACAAAAGCTATTCAAGACCAACAGAAAATAATTGTTAACTTAAATAACAGGGTAGAAGAACTAGAAGATAAAGTAGAAGATCTTAATAACAAGCTGGATGAAGTGTTGAGGAGACTGGAAGAATGAACACCTCATTTAAATTAAGGCGCAGATTCTTTAGCTTGGGTTTAGTTACCATTATTGTAATGTTTATTTTCATGATTTTTTCTAGTGTGTTGATGGCTGTTGGTTCGCCACCGCCAATAATAACTTTGCAAGCGACTCTTTCTAATGATACTGGTCTACTTGAAGGTAAAAAGAGGGTGACTGTTAGGTTGTATGAAGGTGAGGATAGAACTGGCTGGGAAGAGATTCATAAGGGAAGTGTGTTTGTTAATGGGTCTTGTGCTTTGAGGCTGGGTACTATAACACCTTTTAGCGTTGAAGACTTTAATATTGCTACACCAAATTTCAGAATGATTGTTGATGGGGAAGAGATAGTAGTTACTTTAAATGCGCAGCCTTATGCGTTGAGGTCTGTTACTACAGAAAGAGTTCCTCCGATTCTAGATGTATCAGAACTTACTGTTTCAGAAAATTTTTATGTTGGTAATGCAGAGCATAATGCCAATTTGATGGTTTGGGGTGATATGACAGTCACTGGTAATTTGGTTGTGTCGCAGGATGTGTTGGTGATATCTAATAATAGGGTTGGGATTGGTACGGCTAATCCAGTTTATATGTTAGAGGTTGTTGGTTCTGTTAATGTTAAGGAGCTTTATATTGATGGTCAGCCGTTTGTTAGTGCTGAAGGTTATGAGAATTTAGATACAATTTCTGGTTTAGAAAAGAATGATGGCAGTATTATTGTGGCTTCTGATGATACCTGGATTTCTACTAGTGATTATAAAGCAAGAGATTTTCTGGGGTTAGGTGAAAGTAATAATCCAACTTTCAATAATTTAAGTGTTAGTTATTTGGGTGTGGATGTCACTGTGCCAAATGGTGTTTTTGAGGTTAGATCTACAGATAACTATTTAGAAATACCAGAAAAAACAACTAGTTTGATAGTTACAAATAATAGAGTCGGCATAGGTACAACTGTTCCGAGTGCTAGCTTGCAGGTGAGTGGTAATAGCCCTTTAATAGTTGGGACTGCCTCTACGCCTAATGCATTGGTTGTTAGCTCTAATGGTAATGTTGGGATTGGTAGAATGCCAAGCGATAACTATTCTTTACATATTTTAGGCGATGTTATGGTTGAAGGTCATTTGACTACTCAGTTAGGTGTGAAGGCTGATGATGATTGGATTGTGGAGCTTGATAACGGATTTATTTATTCAACAAGTAATGTAGGTGTTGGTCTAACTAACCCTAACGCAGATTTACATGTTCGTACTAGTTATATTGCTGAAGATTTTGATGTGGTAGTTACTAGAAATAGAGTTGGTATTGGTGCTCTTGTCCCTACAGCGCAGTTACATGTTAGAGAGCAAGATGCTAGCGAATCCTTGCTTTTTCTTGTAGATAAAGACGATGATAGCCCTTGGTTAGTGATTGATGATGAAGGGAATATGGGTTTAGGTTTGGTTAACCCAAGTTCTATTTTGCAGATAGAAGAAAATAATATACTTAGTTTAGTGGTTAGTGGTAATAGGGTTGGAATTGGTACTTCTAATATAAGCTCGTTGTTTGATATTTATACCAGCCAACCATCATTGAGTTATCCATATTTTAAAGCTTATAACGATATAGGTGTTAGCTTTGTGATTACAGGTAGCGGAAATGTGGGAATTGGTACTGCTAACCCTGTGAGTTTGCTGCATATTGTTGCACCTGACGGAACAGATGCGTTCATGGTTACTGGTGATGCTATTGGTATTGGTACTAGTAGTCCAGATGGGTTGTTAGATATCTATACTTCGTTATTGGTAAATGATTTTTACTTGAGAATTAAAGATGATGATAGCATAAAATTTTTGGTTACAGGTGATGGTAAGGTTGGGGTTAGTAACGATTCACCAAAAGGTGAGTTCCATGTACTAGAAGATTCTTTTGTTGTTACAGGCAACAATGTTGGTGTTGGTACTATTTCGCCCAAAGGTTCTTTTGAAGTTATGAGTACGGATAATGTATCTGGTGTAAGAGGCCATACAATGGTAATTACAGACAATAGAGTTGTAATTGGCGGGGTTAATGGTAATGAAAGCTATATTATGACTATTAAGGGTAATGTGATTGTTGAAGGTATTTTGCAGCATGATGCTGGTGGTGATGATGGTTGGGATACAGATTGGTTATATTCTGGCGAAAATATGTATTCTGGTAAGAAATTTGTTGGTATTGGTACTTCAGTGCCTGTTGCGCCATTTCACATAAAAACTAAAAGTATAGAATCTGGAAACACAGAAAACACTTTGATTGTTGAAAATAATCAGGTTGGTGTTGGGGTTCTAGACCCCCAAGCTAGTTTACATATAAAAAGTGCTTATAATTTATTGCGTGTAGATTCAGGGTCTGATGATTATAGACTCTTTGTTAATACTGATGGTGATATTGGGATAGGGACTTCAGAGCCAAACTATGATTTGGATGTTAATGGTAAAGTGCATGTTGGTGATGCTCTTTATATTGATGGTAATGAAGTGACGATGTTTAAGTTAAAAGCATTAACTGATAGCTTTATTGTTGGTAGCGGAAATGCATGGGTTACAAGAAACCCTGAAGAAGCAAGGTCTTCGTTGGGTGTCGGTGTTGAGGATAGTGTTTATTTAAATAGGTTAGGTATAAACACAGATGTAATTAATGGTGAACTACATGTAAAGAGCACAGATAATGTTCTGGCACAGAAATTTGATACTTTAATTGTAACGAATAATAGAGTTGGTATTGGAAGTACAGAGCCAGAGGCTCAGTTTGATATTTTAGGTAAAGATTCTGGTGAAATATTTAGAGTGAAATCATCAACGGGTACTAACGATGGTTTTATGTCTATAAATAATAGAGGTTATGTTGGTATAGGAACTAGAGTTCCTTCAGGTAATTTACATGTTAAGTCTGTGGATTATTTAGGAACCTTAAGAGATTCTTTTGTAGTAACAAGGAATAGAATTGGTGTCGGTACCATATATCCTGATGCTGCGATAGATGTTATTTATGATACTGCTGAAAAAGGTGAAGGTGTTTCTTATTTTCCTGGTTTAAGACTTTTTAATAGAAACCCTGCTGATCCTGTTGTAGAAGGCCATGAAATTTCTTTGGTTATGAGTTCTGGAGCAGAGGTTGGCGGTGGTGATGTTACTGACTTAAGACTTTCTGCTATTAGGCAGGAAAAGGAAGGTGCTGTTGTTTCTTCTGATTTTGTTATATCAGTAAGGCCTTCAGGTGTTGGGTCATCATATATAGAACATTTAAGATTAAAGAATAATGGTTATTTGGGTTTAGGTACTGCAATGCCTTCAGGTAACTTACATGTTTATACAACTAACACTGATATGGATTTAGTGGTTTCTGATACTGGGGTTGGTGTTGGAACTATATATCCTTCTGCTAATTTTCAGGTTGTGACTAGTGTTACTAATAATATGTTTGCAATTAATGAGATGGGTATTGCGGTTGGAACCTTAGCTCCTTCTGGTAACTTTCATGTGGAAACTGGTGGTGGAGAAACTTCGTTGGTAGTAACTGCAAATGGTGTTGGGCTTGGCTTAACAAACCCTAAAGGCTTGTTGCATGTAAGTAGCCTTGGTGGTGATACTTTGGTTGTAAGTAGAAATGGTGTTGGGTTTGGTACTATAACTCCAAATGGTTTGCTGCATGTTTATTCTGCAACAGGTGTTGGAGATAGCCATGATACTTTAGTTGTTACTAATAATATTGTTAGTATCCGCTCAACAAACCCACCAAAAGATGTGGATTATGCACTTTATGTTAGTGGTAATACTAAGATTAAAGGTGCTCTTTATGTTGATAGTTTTAGGAACTTTGGCGATGAGTATGAAGGTATAAATATTGAAGAGCCAGAAGGCCCTTTGCATGTAATAAGTACAGATAACTATGTAGTGCCTGCTGTTGGTGGTGATAGCTTGATTGTTACCAGAAATAGAGTTGGTATAGGCACAAGTCAGCCAGAGTTGGTGGCAAGGCTAACTGTTGCTAGTGGTTTACCTATAATTGTTAGAGGTGATACTTATGCGGCTTATACAGAGCCAGTTCTAGCATCAATGGCAGAATACCTAACTACTGCAGATATAGCTCAAGATGATAATAGTAACCCAACTCATTGGAGTGGTATTGGTTCGTATGCTGATGGTGGGCTGTGGTTACGTGCAAATGATTATACTTTCTGGACTTATGATAGTGATAATACTAGACAAAATGTTTTTCATTTGGGTAGAGATATGGTGGGTATTGGTACAACACAACCTGATTCTGGGTTACATATAGTAACTGCGAATGGTACGGTTTTCAAAGCTGAAGGTTTGGCAGCCTCTAATATATTAGTAATGAAGTCTGATGGCAAAGTTGGTATAGCAACTGCGAACCCAGAGTTTAAATTATCACTAGATAATGATGGTGGAATTATTGCAAAAGGTACGCATGGTAGTGGTGATGATTTAACTTCTGCAGGTGCTGGCACAAAGCTGATCTGGTATCCAAAAAAATCAGCGTTTAGAGCTGGTAATGTAGCTGGGACAGAGTGGGATGATGATAATATTGGTGACTACTCTGTGGCCTTTGGAAAGGGTGTTCAAGCTTCTGGTATTAGTTCTGTAGCTTTTGGTGTAACTACAAATGCTCAAGCTTATGGTTCGGTAGTGATGGGTCGTTATAATTTGGTGAGTGGCACAACCGATAGTTGGGTGGCTGGAGATTCTTTATTTGTAGTTGGTAATGGTGCAGATAATGCTAATCGTGATAATGCTTTTACTATCCTTAAAAATGGAAAAGCTGGTGTTGGTACTGCTAACCCAGAATTTAAACTATCTATTGATAATGATGGTGGAATTATTGCAAAAGGAACTTATGGCAGTGGTGATGATTTAATCTCTACTGGTGCTGGTGCCAGAATGATATGGTATCCAAAAAAATCAGCATTTAGAGCTGGTTATATTGATGGTGGCCAGTGGAACAATGACACAGTAGGTGGATATTCTGTTGCTATGGGCAGAAATACACTTGCAAGTGGTAATGCTGCAATAGCTTTTGGGTTTGGTAGCATTGCTTCTGGTGACTATAGCACAGCTATTGGTAGTGGCTTAGCAGAAGGTGCCTACTCTATTGCTATGGGTATTGCTGCAACTGCAAATGCAGAAGGTTCTGTGGCAATAGGTAAAGAAGTGAAAACAATAGGTAAATATGCTCAAGCGATGGGTATGAACACTTTAGCAAAAGCTTACGGCTCTATGGTTGTTGGTAGGTATAACGAAGTAAGTGGTAATGCAGAATCTTGGACAGGTTCAGATCCATTGTTTGTTATTGGTAATGGTACAGATGTTGCGCCAAACAATGCTTTCACTGTAATGCAAGATGGTAAGGTCGGTGTTTCTACAGCAAATCCTCGTTATGACTTTGAAGTTGCAGGTGTTTTTAATGCTACAGATGTACTTATAAATGGTAAAGAACTTGTTGAAAGTACACCGGGCTTACTTAGTTTAGCTACCTTAACATCAGAAAACTATAACTTTATTGTTGGTTATGAGGATACTTGGACAACAATGAACGGTTGGGTAGCTCGTGATGCTTTGGGTTTAGCAGATAGCCCAACATTTAATAGAGTAGGTATAAATATAGAGCAAACAGATATAAAGGGCTTACTACACATAAAAACAGATACTGATGATACTTTTGTAGTTACAAATAATAGGGTTGGTGTTGGAACAACGGAGCCTGCTGAAAAACTAGATGTTGTAGGTGGTGTAAAGGCAACTTTAGGAGCTGAAGGTTTTGTTTTTACAGGTTTAAGTGGTGATGATGAAAATAGAGTGTCTATGGGTTTGGGTAGAAGTGATGTGGAAGCCTCTTTGGGTGTTGTTGCTATTGATGATGATTATATTTTAGGGTCAAGAGTTGGTGATTTTGTTATTAAAACAGAAGATAATTCAAAAACTATATATGTTAATTCTGGTGCGGTTACATCTTTAGTTGTAAAGACTGAGGGCATTGGTGTTGGAACAACGGCAATTAATAGTAAGCTAGCAATTAATGGTAATGCAGCTGTTGGTAGTGGCTATAGTGATCAACAAGCCCCAGAAAATGGCTTAATTGTTCAAGGTGATGTTGGTATTGGCACTTCAACTCCGATAGGTGTTTTGGATGTTATTTCTGATGGTGAAAATACTTTTGTTGTAACAGATAATATGGTTGGTATTGGGATAGGTACTCCAAACGCAGTACTTGATATAAAAAATAATAGTACTGATATAGAAGTTGGGTTAAATCTAGGTCATAAGTATCAGGATACTGTAAGAGAATGGCAAGTTTCAGTTGCTGGTTATAGTGGCACATCTGAAAGAGGTAAATTTCCTCTTGTTGTTTCAAGGAATATGCCTAGTGTTACTGGTGAAATTGGTGATTTTGTTGTTAGTGGTGAAAAAGATTTTGTTATTGAAAATTCTGGTAAGGTTGGTATTGCAACAGCTAACCCAAATGCAATGTTGGCAATAGAGGCTTTAAGTGGTTATGGTATTTTAATGACAGGTACTATGCCAACCCATGATTTTGTAGTGTCTTCTGATGGTAAAGTTGGGATAGGTACATTATTGCCAAGTTCTAATTTGCATATATTAAGTGATGGAATAAGCCCATTAACTGTGGGTACGGTTATTACTCCAAGTGCATTAGTTGTTACTGCTGAGGGTTTTGTTGGTATTGGTACTGCTAACCCAAACGAAGCTTTGATGGTAGATGGTAAGGTGAGGATTAAAGATGAGCTTGTTTTTGATTGGGATGGTAGTCATCCCAATGCAGCAGATCATGGAATAGATTCTAAAAACTCAGCTGATGAGTCAGTAGGTAGTTTGAGATTCAACAGTTTTGATGATGTTTTGGTTAGGTTAGATACAAATGCTAATTATGATGAATCTTATTTTATGGTTACTCATAATGCAGGTGCTAGGGATGACGGTGTTTTGTTTTATGTTAAAACCCCAAGTGGTGATATGTATGTTTCTGGTAATGTTGGTATTGGTACAACAATACCAGTATATGCTTTGGGTGTTGCTGGAACTATTAATGCTACAAAGGGAATTTTGATAGATGGAAATCCTGTGCTTGCAACTACGCCAAAGTTGGCAATGCTTGGCTCTCTTACTACAGAAAATAATAATATTATTGTGGCTGATGGTGATAATTGGTCTACCAGAAATGGTTGGTTGGCGCGTGATGCTTTAGGTTTAGCAGATAGCCCAACTTTTAATAGAGTGGGTATAAATATAGAGCAAACTGATATAAAGGGCTTATTACACATAAAAACAGATACTGATGATACTTTTGTAGTTACAAATAATATGGTTGGTATTGGTACAACACTTCCAGAAGCAAAGCTAGATGTAGTTGGTACTTTGAAAATAAATGGAACTGAAAATGCAGATAGGTCTGCTGGTATAGAAATAACTTCAACCAAAGATGCAGATTTAGATCGTTGGCGTAGCAGGATTTTCTTTAAAGAAAGAAAAACTGCGAATGAGGGACTTAAATATGGGTATTCAATTATTGCAAATGGAAATTATGACGGAGGTGCAGAGGATTTATTGAACTATCCATATAATACATTTGGTATTTCTGCTCATCAAAATGATGAAATGGGTAACATAGCTTTTTCAATAAAAAGATCTAATAGCTATGTGGGTATAAATACAGCTACTCCAAATAGTAACTTAGCTGTTAATGGCGATATGGCTATTGGCGCTAATTATGCAAGCATGAGTAATGCTGCAGGTACAAATGGTTTGGTGGTTGAGGGTTCTGTTGGTATTGGTATAACTCAACCAGAAGCGAGCTTACACGTAACTGGTAACAGTAATATTGTTTTTAGAGTTCAAGGCAATGGTGTTGATAGTTCTACTAGAAACTTTGTGGTTTCTGCGAATGGTATGGTGGGTATTGGCTTAACTGATCCTGTAGGTACTTTAACTGTTGTTGGGTCAGAAGGTTATTTTGGTGATGATCATATAGCGCCAACAAGTGCTGGTTCTATAGTTCTAAGAGCAAATGATGACCGTGTTGCAGGTGATAGTGCAGGTACAAAAGTTTATGAGAACTTAGGTTCTGCAATGGTTTTTCAAGGCGATGTTTATCCAGAATTTTTGCTTGCGGATAGAACGTATACAGTTTCTGCAATTAAATCTATTTATGATAGTGAGGATACTGGTAAGGCACTGGAGGGTTCTCATGCTTTAGCTTTTTATACTTTTAGTGGTGGTGTTGATGGTAGTAATGATTTAACAGGTACAATATCAGAAAAAATGAGGGTTACATCTACGGGGGATATTGGTATTGGCACAACTAAACCAGAGGGTATATTTCATATAGTTAATGGTGGTAATGATTTATTTAATATTGGCTATAATAACTGGGTTGGTATTGGTACAGCTGAACCAAAAGAGTCTTTGGATATAAATGGAGCGATTAAAATTAGTGAGGCGGCAAGTGATGGTAGTGCGTCTGGGGAAGCTGGAGTTCTATATTTTGATTCTTCAGAGAGAGCCTTTTTTGGGGTTGTAGAAACAGGTGAGGCTGCGGTTCCTTTAAATGCGGTATGGACCCCAACCAATAATGCAGATGGAGTTTCTTATGGTGCTTACTACAACAAAAATGTTGGGATTGGTACTTCAGAACCATTGGCTAAATTGCAGGTAGCTATAGGAACAGACGAGCTAATCGCTGTAACCAAAAATGTGAACTTTAATAATAATGTGTCAGTGGTTGCAATTGGTACAACCGCACCTGCAAACACAGGTGATGAGGCTTATAAGCTTTATGTTAATGGTAGTGCTTATTTTGATGCGACCATAACCATTAACGGTATGGTTGATGCCCAAGGCTTTTTACAAGATGGTGATTTGATTAATGCGGGTAGTATTGAAGGCTATGATTTAGCTGAAATAATGAAGCGTGCAAATTATAGGGTTTCCGGTGGTGGTGATTTGGCATGGGGTGTTGTTGATAATAGATTGAGCTTTACAGAAAGTCTTTATGTTAATCCTTCGGGTGGTAGTGGTGCTACAGCTCGCAAAATAGCTATCACTGCAGATTCTATTGATGGTGTTGTGGCAGGAGATGTTCTTTATGTAACTGTTTCAGACGATGATTGGAATACAGGTGCAGAAACATTTACTCTGCTAAGATCAAATGATTTGATTTCTACTGTAAATACAGTTGTGGTTGGGGTTAGGGGTCAGACTGGTGATAATAATTTATACTTGGCTGATGGTAGGGTAATAAATTATGGTCATATTTGGCAAGATGATGGTAAACGAAGTTTTGAAGGGCCAATAGGTGTTGGTAACCAGGTTTCTACTGTTTTAGATGGTAATGAATCTTTTGTTGTTAGCGGGAATATGAAGCTAGTTAGTGGTGCGGATACAACAAATACTTATTTGAAGTTTGATGATATAGGTAAAATCGAAAATGTATATGCAATAGCGCTTGATGGTAGTAATGCTACAGATGGGACAGATCCAACTAGACAGGGTATTGTTGCTGAGGGTGAAACAGGAGCAGATACAAAGAGCGTTAAAATTAACTCACTTGATAATGTGATTATTAACCTGGACTCAAAGGCTGAGGATACAGATGGGTCATACTTCAAGGTTTTAAATGGCAGTATTATTGGTGACTATCAGGGTGAGCTGATTGAAGGGACTATAGCTAGTGCTGGTTGGTACAGAATTGCGGCTGCAACCCAAATGGGTTCTCAATATGTTGGTAATGCAGAGTTTACTATAAGAGATGTTACAGCCAAATCTTCTGCAACTTTTAGGGTTGGGTTTGGTGCAAAAGCTAATGGTATTTCATTTACTCTATTAAATCATAGTTATAATGGTGCTTTGGCGGCCATAAACTTTACAAAGGCTCGGCTAGTTATTAGGCATAATGAAGCACCTGCATATTTAGAGGTTTATGTTTCGCGAGCAAGTGCTGTGGAATGTTCAATAAAAGATAATAGTTTGGGTGACGGTTGGGCACCTGTTGAATGGACACCAGCTTCAAACCCTGTTGATCCATATGCTGGTTATGAATATGATTTAACACCACTTTTTATGGTAGGTAATCTAGAGTCAAAATTTGTAGTTAGCAGGAATGGTGTTGTTGGTATGGGTGATAAAGGGATTAATGCACATGCTAGTTTAACAGTGAGTGCTACTGGTAACACACTTGGTGGCTTTGCAGCAGATTTTAGAAATAGTGGATCGGTTGCGGGTGCTGGTGGTGTTTTATTTGGTCAGGGTAGTGATTATGCGTACAAGCTTCATACAGAAAGCACGGCTTCAGAGTTAGGGGCTCTTGTTTGGTCATATGTTCAAAATGATGGTACTGTCGTTTCTGATAATAGACTAACCATGAATACTTATGGTGTGGGTATTAATAAACTAGCGAGTACTTATGCTTTAGAAGTTAATGGCGATATAGAATGTGTTCAGGTTCATGCGAATAGTGACTTGCGGCTTAAAAAAGAGATAAATTCTATAGATAACGCACTTGAAAAGGTGTTGCAAATGCGTGGTGTTTTTTATGAGTGGCGAAGAGACGAGTTTGAAGCGCGTAACTTCCCTGCGGGTAGGTCTGTGGGTATGATAGCCCAGGAACTAGAGTCTATTGTGCCAGAATTGGTTGCAACGGGTGGCGATGGCTATAAATCTATATCTTATGCCAACTTGGTGGCGGTGTTGGTAGAGGCAATAAAAGAACAACAGCAGCAAATAGCCTTACAAGATGAAAAGATAGATATGATAATTAAAGAAAATAAAGCATTACGAAAAGATGTAGAAGAAATAAAGAGGTTGTTAAAATAACTATAGATTTGGGATGGTGAATAAAATGAATATAAATGTTAAAAAAATGTTAATAAAAAAGATGTTGGTATTTGTGGCGTTAGTAGGATTTGGGTTTGCTGCGGGTTGTGCAAACCCCTTAGCTACTTCTTCAGATGGTAGTAGTGTGGATACGTTTGTGGATAGGACTGTACCAACCCCTAATATCCAGGATTTTAGAGAAGCTGATGATATGGGTATGACTGTAGAGTGGGTTGTTGATACAGATTTTGAAGGTGCAATAGATATTGACTACTTTAAAATTAAATATAAAAAGGCAACAGACACAGAATATAAAGAATTGGGTGTTGAAATCTCTTCTGATGCAACTACGTATTCTACCGAGGTTAAGAGTGATGATAGTTTGATGATATTCAGAACTCCATTTTTTGATGATGGTTTTGGGACATATTACATAAAAATGCAGGCAGCTGGTGTCAATGGTAATAATGGCCCTGTATCGACTGAGGAATCTTATAATTTCACAGGGTACCTAGATTTTGTTGAGATTATGGCTGAAAGTATCGATACTGCTGAAAATGGCACAGAAACTATTGGGGAGCCAGTTGCGATTTCTGTTGATACATTAGGGCATCTTTATACTGGTAAAGATCAGGTTTATGTTTTAGATGAGGATTCAGATAGAATTTTTAGGATTCAGGGGGGTAGTTGGATAGAAACTTTTGGAAATGAAGAAGATGAAACAATGCTACAAAATATGTATGATTTAGGTGTTGATCAAAGTAATGGTTTGTTATTAGTTGTTGATGATGGGATTGCTACAGAAAATACTGGCCGGGTCATAAGATTTAACCCAAGAGACTTTAATGCTAGTCAAACAAATGTATGGAAACAGGCTGATATTTCAGCGTTTGATATCAGTTTTGCAGAGGCTTTTAACCCTCAAAGTATAGCTGTTGATAGTTCTGGAACTGCGGTTGTTGTTTATGTTTCGGATGTTGATAACCATAGATTGCTTAAACTTATTTTAAATCCTTATGGTGAGAGTACAGATCTAGCAGCAGCTTATGAGTCTCCGGCAGAGAGTGGTTATGTAATAAAAGATATAGCGGTTAGTGATGATAAAGTTTATGCATTGGTTAGGAGTGGTAGTAATGACCTTGTAGTTCGTTACTCAAAATCAGGATTTACTACAGAGGCGCTAGAAGTGTTTTTGAATAGCGCTGATTCCGGGACTGAGCTAGGTATTCCTATGGGTATAGCAATAGATACCAGCCCTGCAGGCGCGGACTTGATTTATATTTCAGATTATCAGAATGATAAGATCCGAGTATTTGATAGCGTAGGCACTGATGTCGCTACTTGGGGTCTTTATGGTGATGATGACGGTGAATTTGCGTGTCCTTATGCACTAGATTATAAAAACGGAAAACTATATGTGACAGAAGCTGGTTATGAAACAGAATATGGCCCAAGACTACAGGTTTTTGAAAAGAGCGATTAGTTATTTTTATTAAATTTTTAAATTATATACAGACCTTTTATGTTTAGATTGTGCTGAAAATGGGTATATATATATTAGGAAAAGAAATTGTTTGAGGGAGAGTTGTTAGTATGGCTGATTTTCTAGATATTAATGCGCTAAGAAAAGGTGCGGACCAATTAAGGGCTGAAGATTTTGAAAAAAAAGAATCTTCTTTGTTAGCGGCTGTGGATGTCATTAACTTAGACCCAAAAGATGAGGTTTCTGATAGCCAAGAAACAGGCTTGCAACATGCTTTTGCAGAACTTTTTAAAGATAAAGAGGTAGATTCGTTATTGATGGGTAGAGACCCAGAAGATAACGAAAGAGGTTATACAGTATATATTTCTAGAGAAAAGATTATTTTGCAAATAGGCGAAGCTGAGAATAAGAAGAAGTATGAGTTAATTGTTGGTACAAATAATCTGACATTAAATAACCAAGAAGCAGACAGACCAAAATTTGTGGGGTTACTTAAAAAAAGTATGGCAGAAGTAAAAAATAAGAAGGCTAGATTTTTTATAGGTAAAAAAAAGTGATTTAAAAGTTAATGGAGGGGGAGGGGTTATGCAAGTTACTGGGGGAATGCAAAGCAAGGATGTATTAAATTTTCTAAAAAGTTCAAAGACTAGTGGTGCTACTAAACCAGCGGCTGAATATCTTGCTAAGATATCTGTTCATGATAATAGTGGTGTGTCTTATGAGGCTATGGATAGTCATGATTTATCAGCAACAGTAGATTATTATATGAGTGAAATGGATTCTGTTATAGCGCAGCTAGAGGTTACTGTTGGTTCTGAAAGTGCTGGAGGGTCAAGTTTTCAGTTGCCTGCTATGACTTCTACTGTTAAAAGTGGTGTGACTACAAGCATAAAAAATGGCCATGATGGTAGTGCGGCTAAGGCTTTAGCAAAGGTTCATATTGGCGCAACACCAGAAGGTTCGGCCTTGCTTGATTTAGCTATAGATACAGAAAAATTGGGAACTCCAGAACAAACAGAGGCTCTTGATCATTTAAAAGATATGACTGCCTATTATATGGACAATATGTCTGCTGTAAAAGCTGAGCTAAGCTCAGAATTGTTGGGTATTGGGTATGGTTATGATGCAGCGGCTGGAGGTTAGTGTCAGTCTTTATGTTTTTTTTTTGATAAAATCTTGTTAAAAATGACAGAATGCTTAAAAAAAAGTAGCTGATCATTTATACTATCAAATAATGTCAAACCTTGATTACAGAGAAACTTTAGATAATATTAAACCTTATATTCCTGGTAAGGCTATTGAGCTAGTTAGAAAAGAGCTTGGTATTGATGATGTTGTCAAAATGGCGTCTAATGAAAATCCGTTAGGGTCAAGCGTTAAGTTCAGTGATTTAGAGTCTGCTTTTGAAAAGGTTCAATATTATCCTTATGTTGATTATGATACCCCGTTAATAAAAAAACTTTCAGCAAAATATCAAGTTAATCCAGCCCAAATAATTTTGGGTAATGGCAGTGACGAAATTTTCGAGTTCATTGTCAAAACTTTTCTTAACCCTGGCGAAGAAGTTCTTGCATCCCAATATACCTATGCAGAGTATCCGTTTGTTACGTACTTGATGGATGGCCGGTATGTAGAGGCGCCAATGAAGAGTTATGGTCATGATTTAGCTGTGATGCTCGATTATATAAATGAAAAAACAAAAATAGTTTTTATAGCAAATCCTAATAACCCAACAGGTAATATAGTGACGCAGTCAGAGCTTACTAAATTTATGTCCAAAGTTCCTAAAAATGTGATTGTGGTGCTAGATGAGGCTTATGGCGAGTTTGTTTCTGATAACGAATATCCAGATACAGTTGGACTTTTAAGAAAATACCCAAACTTGATTAAGATGCGAACATTTTCAAAAATCTATGGTTTGGCTGGTTTGAGGGTTGGGTATGCACTTGCACAGGAAAATACAATCGCGTTGATGATGAAGGTGAAGCAGCCATTTAACGTGCATTCAATGGCCTTAAAAGCAGCTGAGCTGGCTTTGGATAATGTATCTCATATAAATAAAACTTTAGAGCTAAACGAAAATGGGAAAGTTTATATATATTCAGAGCTTGATAAACTTGGGTTAGAATATATTAGGACAGAAGCTAATTTTATTTGTATATTTTTGCCTTGTGAAGGTAGACAGGTTCATGAGTTTCTACTTAAAAAAGGTGTTATTATTCGTAATCTTGAGAGCTTTGGTCTTAAGAATGCAGTTAGAGTAACTATTGATTTTCCTAAAAATAATGAGCGATTTATTTTGGGTTTAAAAGAATTTTTTAAAGTGTAATGTCATTCCTGCGAAGGTGGAACTATAGTTAATGAAAATGGATTCCCGCCTACGCGAGAATGACATGGGCGCGTGTGATAGTGACATGTTGTAGATATATAATAAAAAAAATTTATATTAAGGAGATGCAAATGGAAGCTACAGAAACAAAGGAAATAAAAACAGCGTTATTTGAGGAGCATAATAAACAAGGGGGCAAGATCATAAACTTTAATGGTTTTATGTTGCCAGTTTGGTTTAGCTCGATCAAAGAAGAACATATGGCAGTAAGAAAAGATGTTGGGGTATTTGATATCTCGCATATGGGGGTATTGAAAGTTAATGGCGCAAATGCAAAAAACTTTTTACAAAATTTGATTTCTAACGATTTTGAAAAATCTGAAAATTCTAAAATGATTTATGCAATGATCTTAAATGAGAAAGGCTGTGTTTTGGATGACGCTATGGCAGGTCAAGTAGATGGCCAGTGTATTTTGGTTGTGAATGCTGGAAATAAAAACAAGATCCTAGCTTGGATCAATAAAAACATGATGCCAGATGTAGAGATAGTGGATATGACAGTGGATAATGGGTTGCTTGCTATTCAAGGGCCAAACACTTGTGCAAAGCTAGCCGAGATCTTTGATTTTGACTTTGCAGCTACAGGTAGATTCTCTGCGTTTTATGTCGATATTATGGGCGAGAAATGCATAATGATGCGTACTGGCTATACTGGCGAAGATGGTTTTGAGCTGGTAGTTTCTAACGAAAATATAGTAAAGGTTTGGCAGAAACTTATGGAGGCTGGTATCAAGCCTTGTGGTCTAGGTGCTAGAGATACTTTAAGAATTGAATTTGGTTTACCGCTTTATGGTCAAGAGCTATCAGAAGAAATTAACCCATACATGACCCGTTATAAATGGGTTGTTAAATTGGAGAGTGGCTTTATTGGTAGCGATGCTTTAGCTTCTATCAAAGACCAGCCACAAAAGTTTGCTAGTGTTGGCCTAAAAATGAAAGAACGTATAATACCAAGAACACATTGCGAAATTAAAGAAGGTGGTTATGTTACTTCTGGAACACTTTCGCCAATGTTGGATACTCCGATCGCTTTGGCACTTGTTAGCCCTGAATATGCTGAAATAGGGAAAGAAGTTTCTGTTGTGGTAAGAAACAAAGAAGTAAAAGCCGAAGTAGTAAAGGTTCCTTTCTTTTAGTAAGAGAGGTGAAAATAAATACACATGAACGCATTAATTATATTGGCAGACGGTTTTGAAGAAATAGAAGCTGTTTCTGTAATTGATATTTTGTGGAGGGGTGGGGTGACAGTCACTATTGCTGGCCTTGATAGAGAGTTAGTGGCTGGTGCAAATAGTATAGTGATAACAGCAGACACTGTTTTGTCTGCTGTTTTAGATCAGGATTATGACGCAGTTATTTTGCCAGGGGGGGAGCCTGGTACAACTAATTTACAGAACAGTGATTTGGTATTAGACATAATTTCTAGACATTTTAGGCAAGGATGGGTTGTAGCTGCTATTTGTGCTGCACCAAGGATCTTTGCTGCAATGGGGATTTTGAATGGTAAGAAAGCTACTTCGTATCCAGCTACAAAAAAAGCCATGGTTAATTGTGACTATTCTGAAGAATTGGTTGTTGTTGATGGGAATGTCCTTACAAGTAGGGGGCCAGGCACTGCTATGTTGTTTGGCTATACAATTTTAGAGCGGTTAGGTCTGACAGATATGTCTATTAAGCTTAAGCAAGGGATGGTTTTTAGTTAAACCTTTAATTTAGCATTATGTACTTATCTATTTTTCGAAAGAAACTGATATTAATAGTATTAGTTATTGTTAACTTTTTCATAGTTTTCACAAAAGATATTGATGCGGGTTTGAGGGTTGTATCTTTATCGCCTGCTGTTACAGAGATAGTTTGCGTGCTAGGTGCTACTGCTAATTTAGTAGCTATTTCTACAGACTGTAATTATCCAGCTGTTGTTAGTGGTTTACCAAAGGTTGGTAGCTTTCTTAAGCCGAACCTTGAATCTATATTTGCTATTAACCCAGATATTGTTTTGGGTATGGGTAATAGCAACTCTCCAGAAAATTGGAAGCTTAATGAGCTTGGTATTAGTACTAACGTTTATGAGACGCCAGAAAGTTTTATTGATATATATTCAATAATAAAAGAAGTTGGTTACGTGTTGGGTAAACAACCAGAAGCCGATGCTTTGGTGTTAAAACTTTTAGATGAAGTTGAAGCGTTTAAGGCTGTTGTGTCTGTTAAGCCTGTGAAGGTTCTTTTTGCTATTTGGGGCAAACCCTTGGTTGTGGCAGGAAAAAAAACTTTTATTAATGATATGATCGAGACGGCTGGTGGTCAGAACATAGTGGATATAGATATTGTTAAGTATCCCAAAATAAATCCAGAATATGTTGTTCATAAAGATCCTAGCATAATTATTGTTGGTGATAAGAGCGCGTATGAATGTTTGAAATATGATAGGTCTGTGATGTTGACTAGCGCTGGTCGGGAAGATAGGCTTTTTCTAGCTAATGATTTGGATGTGTTGTTAAGGCCTGGTCCTAGGTTTGTTGAAGGGATAAAGTGGCTAGAAAAGGTGATAAATAAATGTCGGATAGATTAAAGGTTAGTATAGTATTATTTTTTGTTTTAGCTTTGATTGTTGGTGGCTTTGTATGGGGGCTATTAACAGGTACGATTGATTTATCTTTTTCTAGTTTTACTAATCTTACAGATATCGAGCGTGATATCTTGTTCAAGATCAGGCTCCCCAGGCTATTAGCAGCTTTTATTGTGGGTGCTGCGTTGGCTGTTGCAGGTGCATCTTTTCAGGGTGTGCTACAAAATCCATTGGCAGGGCCATATATATTAGGGGTTTCGTCTGGTGCTGGTGCTGGTGTTGTTATTGCCTCGGTTTTATTGCCGATAGTGTCTATGGCTTTGTTGCCTTTATGGGCGTTTTTAGGTGCTATTTTCACGGTTTTCATTGTGTTTGGGTTTGTGCGGTTAGCTAGGTCAAATAGTATCTCTCATTACATTTTGGTAGGGATAATGGTAAATGCGTTCTTCTCTGCTGTTATGATGTTGTTCCTGTTTTTTTCAGGTACAAAAATCCATGGAATTATGATCTGGTTGATGGGGGACTTTAGCTCAGTACAGACAAACATTTTATTAATTGCGTATCTAATAACTGTGCCAGTAACGTTTGTGCTGTCTATGTTGGGCTATCAAATAAGTATTTTAGCGTTAGGTGATGACCAGGCAAAATCGATTGGTGTGAAGATTGATAGACTAAGAACAACCGTGTTCTTTTTAGCTTCACTCTTAACAGGGATCGCTGTGTCTTTGGCAGGGATCATCGGGTTTGTCGGGCTAGTTGTTCCTCATACACTACGGCTAGTTCTAAAAGATGATTTTAGAGTTCTGCTACCACTTTCGTTTTTGCTAGGTGGTGGGTTTGTTGTTCTTACAGATACGCTCTCAAGAGCTATTATGCCAGACATTGGCATGCCAGTAGGTGTTGTTACATCATTTGTAGGTGCTCCGTTTTTTTTGTGGTTATTCGTAAAACAAGGCAGATAGCATAGTAATGCTCAGAGATGTGTGCACACGTTGTTGCAGAGCTGTTGTGCTTAGAACATCTCAGAGCAGTGTGCGTACGTTGTTGCAGAGTAGTTCGAAAATCTACCTAAATTCCTGATGTTCTGTTGGCCTGAATAAAGTAGTGCTCTATCTACCGAAAACAACTTAATATTCTGTCCCATTTTTTATTGGCTTTGTTTGAAATTAACTTTGAGACTTTTGTATCTTTTTTTTATACACTTAGTAAGTGTAATGATCTAGCGTATTTTGAGTTGCTCTGCAACAACGTACGCACACTGCTCTGAGATGTTCTAGCTTTGTTTGCTCTGCAACAACGTGTGCACATACCTCTGAGCAATTTCTTTATTTGGGGTGAGCTTGTATATGCTATTATTTAGTTATGAGCACACAAAAATTCAAGAATATTTTATTGCGGTTAAGCCGATACTTAAAAGAGGTTGGTCGTGATTCTTTAAAGTCGATTCGTGACCTTTTTGTTAAGGATTTGGATTATTTGGCAGCTGCGATTTCTTTTTTTACTTTGATATCTATTGTTCCACTTTTATTGGTTATTACTACTATCCTGTCTTTTTTGCCGTTTCAAACTATTGGCGTTATAGACTCTTTTCACTCCTTTTTCCCAGCAGAGGCGATTGTTTATATAACCAAGGTGCTGACAGTTTTTACCAAGCAGAGAAAGTTGTATGGGCTTATCAGTTTTGTGGTTGCATATTATTCTGCGACAGGTGTATTTAGGATAATGCATCGTGCTTTGGTAGTGATTTTTGAGATCCCGTTGAGTGAGCATACCAAGAACCTAAAAGTTCAGTTCCTTTCGATCCCTATTTTTATGTTGGGTTTATTTGCTATTTATTTTGGTAGTAATATTGTCTCTTTTGTCTTTGCTTTGATTACAAAGGTGCCGATGTTTAATGCCTTGATCTCCACTTTTTTATCTGTATTGTTTTTAAGCATAGCCAACATCATAAACTTCATGAGCTTCTTCTTTTTGATGTACCTGATCTATCACGTGATGGCACCTAGGGATAACAAAAAACATTGTAACTCGATCTCTATTGCGATTTTTGTGAGTATTATATTTACTGTTTTGCGGAAACTATTCCATAAACTAATAATCTTGTTGGCATCAACTAATCCCTTGTTCGTAGCGTTTGGTGGCTCTATCGCATTTTTGGCTTGGTTGTTTATCTCTTTCAATATTATTTTGGTGGGTGCTCGTACTATTTATTACCTGGAACAACATCAGTCTTGATGGTTGTTGTTTAAGGTTTTTTTTGTTATTTTTGCTTCTAGTTGTCAATTAGGTGGCTGTTTATTAACATGTGTTTATGACATATAAACCAAAATATTCTAATACACATAAAACGCTTGATAATATTTCCAAAATTTTGCTTGGTAAGCATATCATAGAAAATTCTAAAGCAATTCCTAAATGGGAGCTGAAGCTAACCAAAGAGGCTATAATAAATAGTGCGTATTCATCAACAAAAATTGAAGGCAATAACCTTACTTTAGAACAGGTTACAGGTCTTTTTGAGCAAAGGCAGATTATTGCTTCAAAAAAAGATACTAGGGAAGTAAAAAACTATCTTGAGGCGTTAGCAAAAATACCCTGTTATGCATCAAATAAAAATAGGATTCAAATTTCAAAACTTATGTGTAAATATACACGACGCTTTAAAATCCGAATCCTATTTTCATTTTGGTTTGGGTATATCTCAAAATATTAAGAGATAATAAAATAAAAGCATCAAAAAATATCATTGCAATTAATGTGTATATCCTCCCGATAAAAAAGTTAGAACCTGTAATGACTTGAAAAGTCATTACAATTTCAAAATAGCTGTGATATTATCCGAAATTGAAATTAAAATAAAAAATTGAGCACATAGGGGGGTGGGCTGGAGGGTTGTATTTTTGTATAAGTTAGTTGCTATGAGAGATAGAGTTGGTATTCACTTGGATTATACCTTAGCTGATGTTAATGTTGATGGTACTTTTGCTCCTAGCATACTTACAGCATTAAGGGCTTTTTCAGCAGCAATAAAAGTTGATGACCCTGTAGACGTTGTAAGAAGGATAGCAGAAAACCGTGAATATTTGGGTGTATTGGGAGTTTTCTTTAAGGCTAAAGCTAACGGAGATGACTGGCTAGCTTCTGAAGAGCCATGCTTATATCAAGCCTATGCTAATGATCGAGGTCGTGCTGATGTTTCAAAGGTTGTGAACCTTTTGCCAGATCTTCTTTCAGATGGTTTAGTGCGAACTACTGATGTGCGGGTAACTTATAATAAGTTATTAGCTGTATTTAAAAATGCAACAGGAGAAAGCGATGGTTTGTTGTATAGCGATATTTTACTTGGTGCTTTAACAATTCCTTTAGATACTACCTATCAATTGCAAGTAAATTTACTGAGTCGAGATTTAAAAGATGGTTCTGGTGAATTGCTGGATACTGCGTTTAATCTTGAAGGTGCATTTTCTAGAAATTTAGAGATTTTAAAAACATCGACAGATTCTGTTGAGATTAGAGAATCCTTACAAGAGATGTTCGTGAAGTTTGCCGGTTATGCAAGATACCCAAGCGATGGTGTTAAGGCCACTGCTCTTGTTAAGGCTTTTTCAGGGTTTTTATCTTCTATGCATACAACTAAACCTGAAGTGTATAGTGTTTCTTTTGTTAAGAGCGTTGTTTCTGAATTTCAGAGGTTAGCTATACAAGATATTAGATTTGCAGCAGAGCTAGTAAGAGATGCTGAATATATACGTGTTTTTGGTGATGGTGCTGATAGACCTGCTCCAGATAGTGGTTCATCTCCAGTGGCTAGTGCTGTGGTAAATCCTACTGCTCCAGTAGCTGCACAAGTGGCGCAACCTCCAGCTCAAACAGTGACACAACCTCCGAGCCCACCACAGATAATTAATCCGCCAGCAGCTGGTGATAAGACTGTGAATATATTTCCACCTGGTAAGGGCGGCTATTTATATGGTGGTGGCATTGTTAAAAGTGGGTATGGTTCTTCTGTAAGGCGGCCTGGTTATCGTTGGCGGAATGGTAGCTCTGCTGTGAGAAATAGGGTGCGGGTTAATCCTTTAAAGAACCCTACTTTTTATGGGAAGGCAGGTGTTGCGACCGCTGCTGGGGTTGGTTTGTGTTTATTAGCAGTTACTGCATCACAACCTTGGCTATGGCCTGTTGGGTTGGCTATTGGTGTTTTCGGTTTGCTTTATAGCTATTTTTCGTCAAGTTATAGAGACGTAAATGTGCCTATGATGTCTGTTTCTGCTAGAGCTGCGTAACTCGTGATGTTTTGTTTGTTTAAAAAAAAGAGGGGGTAGTCTATTAAAAAGTCCTTGATTTATAATTTTAAATCATTAGAATTATAGATAAATATGTAAAAAATAAGTAAATATATTGATATTGTGTGTCGATTTTTTAAGTAAAAGTAAAGTAAATAAAAGGAGAGTGTTTTTGTTATGAAAAATATTAGATTATTAAGTTATTTATTGAAGTTTAAGTTGGCAGCATCTAGATCTGAGTCTGTGGGGGTTACTACACCCGTTAGGGCAGCTGTGCCTGTTAGAGAAGCTAGAGCTCCTGGGTTTTTTACGCCAGTTATGCAGAGACCTAAGACTTTGGAGGAGATAATGGCAGCATTTGGTAGAACGCCTAAGCCTGGAACTCCTATGGCTGAGAAGTTAGCGGCTGCAAGAGAATTGGCGAGAGAGCTTGAAGCAGTAAGAGAGCCAGATGGTGCTACGCTAGATTTGGTGGGTCAGCTTGGTATGCGGGTAGAATATGCAGATGAGCTTGCTGGAAGGTATAGAGGGGAAAGGGATCTGGATAGAGCGACTATTGTGCACCTTAAAAAAGCAATATCTGATCTTGAAGAGCGGTTGGCAACAGAAAGCGAAAGGTTGTCGACTACGAGTGAAGAACTATCTGCTGTTCAAGCTGATTTAGTTGGGGCACAGGGAAAAGTTGATGCTGCTGTTGAGGAGCGAGGCCTTGTTGCTACGGCTCAATCGGAGGTGGATGCTTTTAAAGCTAAATATGATGCGATTGTTGGAAGACAGACTGATGGGGCGGTAGTTGATGCTGAGGCTGAGGAACTGGTTTCTGCAAGACAGGATCTTTCTACTATGACAGAGCAAGCAGCCCGGGTTGATGAAGAAGCTCAACCATTATTAAAAGACATATTAAACCAGCATGTTCTTCTTATGACAGAATATATAAGAGTTATTGATGTTGTAAATACGAATAATAAAGCTGTGCTTGATGCGAAAGATAGAGCAAGTACTGCAGATGAATTAGCAGAGACTGAAAAACGTAGGGCAAGTGATGCAGAAGTAAGAGCTACTGAAGCACAAGGTTTAGCAGACACTAGTGCTGAGGCTAAACGAATAGCTGATGCTTTGGTGCTAGAAAAAACGGAAGCTGTTGCACGTGCTGATAATGCTCGTTTATTGGCTGAACAGGCAAGAAAAGAACTTGAAGAAACTTCTGGTAATGCGGCTGATGAGGCTAGTGTGGCTTTGAGTGCTATGACTGATAAAGCTGATAAAGCTAGCTCTGTGATTATGCGTTTAGCTGTAACACAGCAGCGTCTGGAACTTGAAAATAAACAAGCTGTAGTAGCGTTTGGAAGACAAGCTCGAGAATTGGAGCGTGTGAAGGGCGAGCTTGAGAGAACAAAAGCTGCCCTTTCTACTCAATTAGCAAAGAAAAGAGATGCTTTGGTAGCTGCTACGCCAATGGTTGATAGAAGACGTGAAAGGATGGCGCCTAGAACACCAACTGGGCCGTCTAGGTTGGGTCAAGAAGTGCCAGTTTCTCCGTTAAGGTATGATGGCGGTAGTCCTGAGCATGTTGCTCCACCTTTTCCTGTAACTCCGTCTGTTCAGCAGCAAGGTCTTATGGGTGCGCTTGATGAGAGTGCGGATTTTTAGTTTTATTAGAAAACATGTTTGTTGATTGTTAGGAGAAACGGAAATTGATGTTTAAAATACTTAGTAATCTAGGATTAGAAGGTTTGGTTGAAGATAGAAGTTCTGTATTAGAAAAAGCTGCTATGGATATTGTTACTAGTACTATAACTTTTGCAATAAGAGCAGCAGGAAAACCAGGGGTTGTGGATGATGGATTGATGCTCAGTTTGTTGCGTATTGAAGCCGCAATAAATGATAATATAGAAGCTGGTGGTAAGTTTAAAAAATCTTCTTCCCAGAGAGCAGAGTTTCTTAGAATATATAAAGAATCTAATGCAAGAACTTCAGCAATTACTTCTGAACATGATCCGGCCAAGAAAATAGGTTTATTATTTGAAACTTTAGAATTTATTCAGGGGAATATACGTACAATAATGGAACGGTTACGTGAATACAGCGATGTTTCTAGTGATTTGCAGGGTAATATTGTTGATAGTACTATAACTTTTGCAATAAGAGCAGCAGGAAAACCAGGGGTTGTGGATGATGGGTTGATGCTCAGTTTGTTGCGTATTGAAGCCGCAATAAATGATAATATAGAAGCTGGTGGTAAGTTTAAAAAATCTTCTCCCCAGAGAGCAGCGTTTCTTAGAATATATAAAGAATCTAATGCCAGAACTTCTGCAATTACTTCTGAACATGATCCGGTCAGAAAAATAGGTTTATTATTTGAAACGTTAGAATTTATTCAGAAAAATATACGTACAATAATGTCTAGAATAAGTAGCACTTTGAAAGATAAAGAACATGAATGTGAAGTAGAGAAATTGAGAAGAGAAACAGATATGCAATTGCAAAGAGCTTTGCTAGCAGAAGCAAAGCTTGTTAAGTCTGGGTCAGGTTCTGTTGTTAATGTTACACCAGTTGTAATACCTGTGGGTGTTGATATGCCTGGATCAAGGGGTAGTAGTCCACAGGCATTAGTGGTTTTTGATAAAAGAGCAGTTTTAGGGGTTGCAGAGGGAAGGATTAGGGCTGCCTGGGCAGCTGAAAAAGTTAAGTTTGGATCTGAAGCAGATGGTGGGTCTAGAGGTTTAGTGAGTGTATTGGCTGAATATACTACCAGAGGATTTTATGGCGATGTGATGGGTGGGTATATAGGGCTTTCTACGGATTTAGGTGTTGCTCCAAATAGAGATTTTAGAACTTTTAGAAGTGAATGTCTTAAAAGGGCACCGTTAAAAGCTGTTTATTCGACTAAAAAGTGGTCTGAATTGACTGGTTTGTTAATTGAAAAAATAGCTGATTTTAAGGCGATTCCGAAAGTTGATGTGGCTGATTTAAAAGGTCATTTCCATATTATGCGTGAAATGGAAGCTGTTTTAAGGCTGCGTGCAGTTGTGTTTTCAATTGATGCTTTATCGGATGCGGAAACAGATAGAGATAGAGATAAAAGAGTTGCTTATAATCAAATTATAAGTGGTGTAAAAGATTGTCTTATGGAAGCTTCTGGTAGCTTTGAAATGGTAATGAAAGGTGTCTTAGATGATATCGCAGCTGTAAGAGAATTGGCTGCAAAAGATGATTTAAATTCTGCTGATATTGCTGGTTTAATGAAGATGAATTTGGCTATATTTTTGAGAGTTGCTAGTTTTAAGTCTTTTTTGAGTGGTTCTGGCGCTGTTTGGGATATTGTGCGAGATATGCCAGATCAGCCTGTTTTTAGAGGGCTATCTAAAATGATGTCAGGTGAATGGCATTCAAATTTATTTCTTGAAGGTGGTTCATTTGATACTTTTTCTAGGCAGCTTCAGCAGTTATCTTTACAGTTAAAAGATAGTGCTTCTTTGGATATGGATGGTTTAGTTTCTGGATTTGAAGAATCTTTTACAGGTGATGCTTTATTTGCTGATTTGTTTTTTGGATTTGCACAAAAATTAAGAGCAGAGTTTCTTGGTGGTATATCAGGGGCTGTTGCTGAACCTGGAACTGAAATATCACAAGATGTTTTTAGTTTGGTATTTGAAGATTTGCGCGTTGAGGGCTCAAAAGTTTTGGGTCTTTTGCAGAGTAGAGATGTAGAGGTATCGCCATTACGTACTCCTGTGGCTGTCTCAGCAAGGCGTCGTCGGTTAATGCCAAAAGGTACGCCCAAGGTTGATCCTAGGGAAGCAGCGAAGCAAGCGGCTGCCAAAAGAAGAAGACAACAAGCCGTAAGTAGGATTAGGGGTCTTAGGGCTGGTTTAGGCAAACCCTCTAAGTAGTTTAGAAAAACTATATAAATGGTGATTTATCCCGGTTTTATTATCTTTAAAATTGTAAGGAATTTATGTTTTGAGTAAAGGAAAAGTGTTGTTAGATAACTTAAATCTTTCGCTAAGAAAAATCATTTCAAATTTATCTGTTGTTGATTTAATTGCTGTTGGTACTAGTAGCTTGATAGAGCTTTTGGATGGTGTTGTTTCTGAAACGGTTGATTGCTTAAATGCGGATGTTCAAGAAAGAATATTTAGTGGGGTTGGCCTGATTTTAGAGAGGATATTACGGTCTGATATTGATGACAGGAGTTTTAGAGAAAAAGTAGAAATTTTTTGTGATAATTATTCTGAAGCGCTTGAGGCTGATGTTGATGAAGATGTTAGGGTTGGTAGTTATATAAGTTTTTTTAGTCAATTTGCTGAAGATGTTCGTGATATTGAAGCGGAACTTTTTTTATATACAATTAATTCTCGATTAGCAACTATTATTGATGCGTTACTTCAAGAAAAACTTAGTGATACTGATTTTAATAGGCGAGTAGAAGAGATTAGGGATGAGATAGCAGGTAAAGAAGCTGATAGTGGGGATTTAGAGCCTGTTTTTGAAGCACTTAAAGAGAGGCTTCAGAGAGTTGTTGATGAGTATACAGGGGTGATAAAGGTTGCTCCATTTAGACATGCGTTAGCATCTGTTGTGAGTTTATTGAGAGGGACATCTTTAGTAGCAGAGGCTGATAGACGCGATGTTTGGGAGAGATTGACTGGTAAATTTGATGCGTTACGTGTTTCTGGTGGACTTGAGGCAAGAGTTGCGCATATTAAGCAATTAAGGACTTTGAGTGGTGTTTGTAAAGAATCAACAGATGGTGGTTCTGAAGGGGAAAGCCTTGATCAGGTTGTAGATTGGGAGACAAAGCTAGTTGAGCTTAAAAGGCAAGCTATACTGGATCAAAAGGAGCGATTATCTGTAATTAGAAGAAGGTATTCGAGTGATTTTAGTCCTGATTTTTATAGTGAGTGTCATAAGTTTGTTTCGGGTGGTGGGTATAGCTTTCATGATTTTAGGATAAATATTTTACCAGCTATAACTTCACAACCAGATGCATCTTTAGATATTGATAGTTTAGAAGTTGATTTGAGAAGTGAGGCTGGTATTCCTGAGGAACTGGCAGAAGTAAAAACTGCTGTTGAGGCGTGGCTTAGAAATGAAGAAAATAATAAGCCTTTTTTATTGAATTTTATTGGCGATAATAGAGCTTTTATATTTGAAAAGACAGGGGGGTTACTAAAAGTTAAAATAGTTAACTTAAACTCTTCAGGTGGTAGCGCAGAGACTTTGAGTGTTGTTAGATCTGTTGTGCTTGACCCTTCAAAAATAAGTGAAGCATTAAGTGTTTTGACAACAGGTTCTATTTCTGGTTTTGCTTATTGTTTGGAAAGTAGGTGTAAAGCTCCAAGGACAGTTATTGAAGTTAGAGATATTGCTAATAGGCAGTATCAGGGTTGGTATAAGAATCTTTTGCTTTTTAGTTTGATGGCTGATGGTACAGGTTTGGAAATAGATCTTCATACAGGGTTGGTGTTGCGTGCTTTTGAGATGCGAAACAGTAGCGATTTATCTTTAGGAGTGGTAAAAAAATTATTGTCGCATTGTCAGCTACTTTTTTCTGAGGATGAAGATATAGATTTTTTAGCAAGCAGGCTAGAAGGTGCTGTTGTTGCAGATAGATCTGTGCTGGCTGATTGTAGTTATGATCAATATGCAGAAACAAGACCTTTAAGAGTAGATAGTTTAGTGGATGACTGTTTGCCTGGTGGGATGTATCCATTGGTTAGAGAACTTAAAAAGGTTGTTCATAGAAAAAGATATTCTGAGTTAAGAGAAGTTGAGGATGCTCTTTATGATAGATCTGGAACTCATGAAGTATTGGGTATGCAGTATAGAGACGTAGTAAGATCAAAAGGACCTCATGATCCAAGATGGAAACAGCAGCTAACGCATAGTATGTTGTTGGTAAGAGAAGATATTGGGGCGGATTCAAAAAGAAATCCTCAAGTTAACACTAGGGTTTTATTATATGTTATGGATGAGTTAAGAAGTTATTTGAATCCAGATAGGGTGTCAGAGCCAATAGTAAAGGAAATAATAGATGAATATTTGGTGGGTGAACTTGAAAAGTATGAAGCTGATAGAAGTGATGAAGGCGTTCGTTGTATTAATGATGCATTAATACAATTTGCACAAGGGTACTTTTCTTTATGTGAACAAGCTAATGATTTTAGACCACTTTTGACTTTGGCAGCTGTTTTAAGTAAAGCAGATTCAAGGAGTTATGCAGATCCTAGATTGAGAATTAATGAATTATTGATAGAAAGAGGGATGGTAATTAATGCTGAGGGTGCTGTGTGTTATGGCGAAAAGCCCTTAATGCATATTTTTGAAAACCCAGCATATGAGAGGGTTTTTGGGCGTAAAATCGCAATGCCGTTTATTGATGAAAGCAAAGGTATGGTTGGTGGGTTACCTTCTATTTGTGTCGAAAGTCCTATTGGAGGGCAAGGTCAGGTCATAAGATTAGTTGTTAGTCATACAGAAGGTTCTGGTATTGATCGTGTTCCAGCTTTTTGTTTATTTGAAGGTTCTGGCACTGGTGCTGAGTTTTCGCCAAGGTTTAGATTTGTAACGCTTACGGGTTTGCCAAAAGAGTTGGCAGACTATACATGTTGGGAAAGAATTGATTGTGGTGATGAACCTGATTTTAAACACTATTACTTAAGAGATGCTAAAGGTTCTAAGAGTGTTGAAGTAATAGAGCAAGATGATGGTAGTTTTAAGGTTGAAGATGTAAATGAATATGAATTGCAAGTAAATAATTTTGGTGAAGATAGTCCTTTTAGTTGTTTTTTAGGTAGAGAGAGTTATACGGTTGGCGTTTGGGCTAAAGGTGAAAGAAAAAGAATTATATTACCAGATTTAGGCTTGATTTTTATTGGGAATGGTAGCTCATATTCTTGTTCAATTGATGAGGTTAACTATACAGTTGCACCAGCGATTATCGAAGATGCAGCAAAGATTTCTTTTAGGCGATATTTACCGTTACTAAGTAGCACGGGCGAGCGGCGTATTTTGGTTAATAGGGGTGCTTCTTATATTATGTATGAGATAACTCCTGAATATTTGAAGCCTCAACATGAGCCAGTAGAAGAAGCTTATTTGTTTTTGGTTAATACTGCTTTTAATGCTCGTGGTGATGAGGATAAGGACGTGAATCCAAGAGAGTTAGACTATTATCTTACAAGAGCAAAAAAGGAATACTATCAACCTCAAACAAGGGCGTTAATAAATGAAATTGATGTAGAAACACTTGATACGAGTAATGACTTTAGTAGTGATTTTGATGCTGTAGCTTTGAAGGTTTTGTGGTTGCAATATAAAAATGGTGCTCGTTCAAGGTTGAATCTTAGAGCTATTAGAAAACATTTGCTTCGATATTTTAATGTTTTTCATTCACTAGAAGTGCCAAAGAGTATGATAATAGATTTAGCAGGGACTGTAGATTTAACTAGTTTTGTTTTAAGTAGATTTGAAGAAGTCTTTTTGGGTGGCATGATTTTTAACACTATTGCTAGCTTTAATCTAGAAGATATTTGGTCGAGGATAGGTAGTTCGGTAAATAGAAATCCTATAATGTATTTTGGAGTTAGGAAGCCGTTACCAAAACCTGATGGATTGGAAGCATTATTTAAACATCCGAGTTTTAATCTTATGCCTTTTTTTCGTTCTATAATATATGCGGTTACAAGTTCTTCTGATAAAACGTGGGTTGATAATAAAGATTTAGTATTTCAGTTGCTTTCAGTTGTTGATAGTCCACTAACAGGTTCTGCTCATGATAAAACAAAGCAGTCACTTAATAAATTATTATCAGGAATTATTTTAGCTGCTATTAACTTTAGAGGTGAACGTGATTTTATGAGATCGTTAAGCGTGGCTGCTCAAAGTCTTTATATTCCAGGTGGTAAGTCGAATTATGAAATATTAAGTGCTATTTGTGATATGGTTTTCTCTAGGATTAGAGCGGGTGAGGTTGCTTCTGTTGAAAGAGCTAGAGTATTTGTTGAAGATGTTCCTAAGCCAGAAGAGGCTATTGTAGAAGCAGATGTTGAAAGAACTTATGCAGCGCAATTCTCTTTTGAAGATGATGCTTTACAGCATCGTTTAATAACGTTAAGGAGACATGTAAAAGATGCTCCAACTGAAATTATTTATGACAGAGGTTTGCTGTCATCTTTTATTGATGATATGGCACGTGTAGTACCTGCAAGAGCTGCGCAATTAAGGGCTGATTGTGATGGGTTTGAAATTTATATACATAGCTACAGTATTGATGCTGAAAGCGTAGAAACAATTCATGAGATTGAATATGAGATATCAGAAAATATTAGGCAATTTGGTGCTTATATAGCGGTACAAGAGTCTATTTTAGAAAAAGCAACTGGTGTTTCTATGTCAGTTTTATATAAACAATTTGTAAGGTCATTAGTCTTAAATCCAGCTTATGATAAGGTGTTAGCAAAATTAGTTGATTATAGAAAAAGATTAGAAAGATTAAAGAGTCTACTAATACTTATAAGAAAACTCCCAAAAGATAGTGTTGATAAGGATGTTGCTCTAAGAGAAATTGCTCGTATGATAGCCTTGCTTATTAGGCCAAGGCCTTTGGGTGTTGTAGATGCAAATGAAAGAGTTCAGCTTGAGTTTGAGAGAATTATGGGAACAGATTTACGAGAAACTCAAGCAGAAGTAGCAAAGGGTGTTCTTGATGGAACTTTAAGTGTTTTTAATGGAGGAACTGGCGTTGGTAAAACATTTCTTACCCAAGAAATGGAGCTGGCTATGGTAGAGGAAGAGACAAGAAAACCTGTTGATGATAGGTGTATTGTTGTGATTCAACCATTAGAAAAACTTAGACATGAGATGCATAGATCCTTGAGAGAGCTATTTTATAGGCCAGAGGTTGATAAAGATATACAAGCTTATGCATTGAGTGTTGCTGATGGGGCTTTTTGGTCTGAAAGAAATTTAAGTGCATATTTAAAAGATTTAAGGACTCTTCATAGAGATAGTAATGGAGTTTGGTTGCTTTCGTATGATGATGAAATGGTACTTAGAGCTATGGAAAAAAGTGTTCGTGCTGGAAAATCGGAAGAAGCTAAAAGAATATATGAATCTATTATGGGTTTTGTTGATGGATCTAGGAAATTGATGGATGAATATGATGATGGTGCAAGAGCGGATAAAGCTACGATGGTGCACTATCATTATAGGGTGATAAAAAGTTGTGAAAAAAGGGCTGCCTTAGCAGTTAATGGTGTTCTAGCTAGGATTGAGCCAGCGAGTGTTGGTATGAGGGTGGTTGAAGGTTCTGATGGTTGTAGGAGCTTTATGATAGTAGATATGGCTAGATACTTAAGTGAATGGCAACGTGTCTTTATTGATATAGTTTATGTGGAAATAAGCAAAAGCTATGGTTTGGGGGTTGAATCTAAAAAATCTTTAGTTCTGAAGGTTCTTAAAGGAAAATCTCCATATTCAGTTGAGTGTCGTGCGCTTACAAAAAATCAAAAAGAATATTTAAATGCTGTTCGACTTATGTTGGCTGGATTGCCAAACTTACTGAGGCTAGTTCCAGGAGAAGATTATACGGCTATAGGCGATGGTGTTGTTAAATTGATGGAGCAGCGGTCTATGTTACCGAGTACAGTTTATTCTGGGCCAGATATGATTATGCTAACTAGGTTAGCGGCAACGAGTGATGAGGATTTTCTAAGTAGATGTAAATCGTCATTTTTACCAGAAGAAACAGAGCATATTGAGACTGCGGCAGCTTTGATTGGTAGGCCTGGATCTGTTGGCTTGTCTGCAACATCGAAATCGATGTTGACGGCAATTGTATCTGGCTATGATGAATCTAGAATTCGTAGAGATGCAGAAACAACAGATCCTAGGGTTTTGGTTCGGTTGATAAGAGATACAACAAAGGGTGTTGTTCTTGATGATAGTGTTGGCGTTGGTCCTACTGAAACTTCAGAAAGAATGTTGACAGGCTTTTTGGTGGAAGTTGATAGTTGTCCATATATGTTAGTTGATGGCAAAGGGTTTTTTAATGGGTTAGATAGTAGATCTGTAGCAATTGAAATGTTTAAAAATGCAAAAGAGCAGAGTGGCAGGGATGATTTTGTTGTTGTTTATTTTAATGGTACTAAAAAATGTGTTTTAGATAAAAACTATGAAAAAGACTCAGAAGAAAGAGAATATCAAACTGATATTGATGGATCCCCAGATGTGGTTGCTCGAACTTTATACTATTTACCATCGCAAATGGCAGGTAGGGGGACTGATGTATTACAAACGATAAGCCATAAGGTTTATGCAACGGGTTGTCACTCAATCGATGCTGTAGCTCAGATAATTGGTCGTGGTAGGAAGCTTGAAGAGGGTCAAGACCTTGTATTAGTTGTTGGTAGTTCAGAGTTTGCAGATTTAGGGGATGCTTTTGATGAAAGTGATCCAAAGTACTTTAAAAGGCGATATCTAGCAAAAATGGCAATGCTTTCTGCTAATCAAACACAAGAGACCATGGATACTGCTTGTGATAGATTGTTTTATTTAATTGAACAACACTTTAAAGACAAAGTATTTTCTAGACCAGATTATACAGATATTAGATTTAATTATGATAGAGTTTGTAGAGGTGGTGAAGCTCCTTCGTGCGTAGGTTTTCTGATGTTTTTTATTAATAGTGTATGCGCAGGAGTTAAAGAAGACTGCGGTTCTTTTGCTAGTAGCAATTCTGAAGTGGAAAATATAATGAGGATTGTTGGTCATACTATGAAATATAGTGATTTTGGTGCCAGGTTAGTTAGACGGCGATGTGTTTTTGTTGATGCAAACGTAGATGTTAGAACAGATCTTATTTCCAAATCATACTTTTCAGTTGTTTTTGACAGGGATGGAGAAGTAAGGCGCGATGCTCCTGTTAGAGGAAGTCGTGTAGCAAGACCACCTGTTAGTGCTCTTGCTCGTTTAAGAAGAGGGTCAGCTCCTTCTGGGTCTTTGAGGGGAGCTCCTGTCCTTCGTAGTTCGTCAGTACTAGATATTTATAATCTTAGGCCAGGCAAAGTTTCTGAAATTTTGATGCGTAGATTTGGTGATAAATTTGATATGAAATGGCATAGACACTATTTCTTGCCAATAAAAGATTCTAGATTAAAAAAAGAAAGACTAACTAGAGATCTTTCTAAGGTTCCAATGCCAAAGCTTTTTATACATGTTGTTGGGGATAGTGGAAATCGTCCACAGATAATAGTTTTTGATTCAACTAATGCAAACTTAGCTGAAAAGGAGCTTAAAGCATTAAGAGGTGCTCGTGATGGAGAGGGAGCTAGGAAAGCGGGCTTGTGGCGAGGAAACGTTCTTTTTGATGAAATCCCAGGTTATGAAGCGTCTACTGTAGATGGTTGTGTAGAAATTATATCTTTGAAGTTATTAAGAGCTGCTCATGGAGATAGAAAAGCATGGGATGATGTTTTTGATTATTATGTTAGTAGTTTTGCATTAAGGACTGTAACTTGGGCTGCTGTTAGAAAGGATCCTAGATATAAACCTATAGTTGAGAATGATCCAGATGAAGCAGTAAAAAGGCGTGCTAATATTTTAATTTATAGAGCTATGGCAGCACCAGCACCAGAAGAATTGCATGATAAGGCAAGAGAAATACTGAGCTCTGACATAGACGCCATAATTCAAGCTATATACTAGCCCAACCCTAATCCTATCTGCTAAAATTACGCAAAATAAAAAAGTAACTAAATAATCATTCAAACCGAATGTTATTTATATATATAAAATAAGGAGAAATAAAATGACTCAAGATATCGAAGCAAAGATCAAAGACGTACTAGAAAACCAAGTTGCACCAGCACTAGCTATGGACGGTGGTGGCATAACTTTTGAAGGTTATGACGATGGTGTAGTTAAAGTTAAACTTCAAGGTGCATGCCAAGGCTGTCCTGGCGCTCAAATGACTATGAAGATGGGTGTTGAAGCTCGCTTGAAAGAGCAGATTCCGGAAATTAAAGAAGTTGTTAGCGTTTAGTTGATAGCGTTTTTAATTTTATTATCTAATATAAATTTTATATGAAGAAAATAGCGTTTCTTACTCAAGGCTGTCGTTTAAATCAATCAGAAACTGCCATTTTGAGCCAAAGCTTTATTAGTAAAGGTTTTGAGGTTGTGGGGACGGAAAGTGCGGATATTGTGGTTGTTAATACCTGCACTGTAACTGCTCGTGGCGATAAAGATGCTAGGAATTTGATTAGTAAAGTTAACCGTCATAACCATTCTGTGAAAATTGCAGTTATTGGTTGTTTGGCGCAAATCCAAAAAGAAGAGCTCTTAAAAATAAAGAATGTTTATTGGGTTGTTGGCAACAAAGATAAGCTTAATTTACCAGAGATAATCATCACCTCGCAGGCTAAAAACGAAGCCATGGTGATGGTTGGTGAAATAAGTGACGAGGCGTTTGAGATAGCAGACCCTGGTATTAATCCAGATAGAACCAGAGCTAATTTAAAGATCCAAGATGGGTGTAATAACTACTGCTCATACTGCATTGTGCCATATGCTAGAGGCCCAGAACGAAGCCGTGTTTTTAAAGATATTCTAAAAGAAGCAAAAGCTTTGGCTAAGTATGGCTATAAAGAGGTTGTTTTAACAGGGATTAATATTGGTTCTTATAGCTATGAAGGAATGGATCTTGTAGCAGTAATTAAGGGTATAGAGGCTATAAATGGAATAGAGCGGATCAGATTGTCATCTATAGAGCCGTTACCAATAATTGATCAAATACTAGAGTTAATGAAAACGAGCAAAAAAATATGTAGGTTCTTACATATCCCACTACAGAGCGGCTCAAATAGGATTTTGAAATTGATGGGTAGAAACGTATATTTTGAAGCCTTCAAAGATCTAGTCGAAAAGGCAAAAGCAAGCATAGATGGCCTATGTATTGGCACAGACATAATAATAGGTTTTCCAGGCGAAACAAAAGAAGACTTCCAGCAAACAAAACAAAACCTAGAAAGTTTAGACCTTTCATATTTTCATGTCTTCAGTTATTCAGATAGAGATGGCACCAAAGCCTCAAAAATGGAAGGTAAAGTAAAAGAATCAGAAAAAAAACAAAGAAGTCTAGAGCTCAGAACCCTCAGTAGCAATAAAAAAAGACATTTCACAGAGGCCTTTATAGGTAAAGAACTAGAAGTTCTGTTTGAAGAGAATACCAGGGGGTACTGGGTGGGGCTCTCAGGTAATTTTATTCGAGTTCGCGTTCAAGAAGAAGATATAACAGAAGACTTGAATAATGAGATCATAAAGGTTGAAGCCCAAGAAGTTCAAGATAGAAGAGGTGTTATTTCTTTACTAGCCATAATCACTAGTTGATTAACTAGTAAGAAGGAAAAAGGGTATATGTTTCTATCATCATGATTGTCAGTAATGACATTAATTATTCTTTTGATTTACCCCGGATACTACTGTGCCTTAGCGAGAAGGACAGTGGTAACTACCATTGTTTTCGTGCTGCTCTGCAACAACGTACGCACATTGCTCTGAGATGTTCTAAGCACAGTTGCTCTGTAACAACGTGTACACACATCTCTGAGTAGTTTATGTTGGTTTATCTATTGTAAATCCAGATTTCCTGTTAAAATTATTTAAATGAAAATCTATATAGAAACCTATGGTTGCCAAATGAATGTCTCAGATACTGAGCTAGTAACTTCAATACTAAAAACATCAGGTTATGAACTAACAGAAAATGAAAACCAAGCAGATATAGCATTATTAAATACTTGTTCGGTAAGAGAAAACGCAGAACAGCGTGTTTTTAATAGAGTTCATATAATTAAAAGAAACGCAAAAAAACAAGGCAAAAATCTAATTATTGGGATATTGGGTTGTATTGTATCCAATAAAAAAGAACAGCTTTTAAAAGATTTGCCTATTGACCTTATTGTTGGGCCAGACAGGTATAAAAAATTACCTGGTATCTTAGATTTAATTATTTTAAAAAATAATATAAGTAAAAAGAAACGATCTGCATTTGATCTGTCAGGGTTTGAGACCTATTCAGATATCGTACCAACTAGAAAAGGGGGGGTAAGTGCTTGGGTTGCTATTACTAGGGGTTGTAATAACTTTTGTTCGTACTGCATTGTTCCCTACACAAGAGGTCGTGAACGAAGCATGCCTTTTGATAATGTTATTGATGAGGTGAAGCATTTAGTGGTTGATGGCTATAAAGAAGTGACTTTACTTGGCCAAAACGTTAATTCTTACAAATATGAGGGTTATGGTTTTGTTGATCTATTAAGAAAAGTAAGTGATGTTGATGGTTTGAAGCGGATCAGATTTATGTCTCCCCACCCAAAAGATTTTCCAATAGAGCTTATTAAGCTAATGGCAGAACGTGATAATATTTGTAACCATATCCATTTACCTTTGCAGTCTGGAAATAGCAGGGTCTTGAAAATGATGAATAGAACCTATACAAAAGAAAGTTATTTGGGATTAGTAGATACTATTAAGAAAAATATTCCAGATATTGTTTTGACGACTGATATTATTATTGGTTTTCCAACAGAAACAGAAGAAGAATATTTGGATACTGTAGATGTGGTAAAAAAAGTTGTGTATGACTCTGCATTTATTTTTAAATACTCACCACGTCCTCATACAAAAGCTACAAAAGACTATAAAGATGATGTTTCAGATAAAGATAAAAAAGATAGGATAGTTAATCTAAATAAAATCCAAGATGAAATTTCTTTAGAGAATAATAAATCTTTGCTTGGAACAAAGCTTGAAGTTTTAGTGGAAAAAAAAGGTACAAAGAAAAGTAAAACCGATTTTCAGGCAAGGACTTGTGGTAGTAAATTAGTAGTGATAAATGAAAAGGACTGTGTCGTTGGCGACATTATGGATGTAACAGTTACGGACTATACAATTAATGTGTTAATGGCTAAATAATCTTGCGGGGTATTTTCATTTTGGTTTGGGTATAGTCTTATCCTATAACAGGTGAAAGTTATCTGTTAGTAGGTGGTTAGCATGTTAGTGAATCTGATGTCCAAGTGAAACCCTTAAAAGGGTCTTCTTCTTCTGTTTCTTCTGTGTGTTTTGGACTAGCTATTACTGGCTTTTTTGCAGAAAGGTTTTCAATACGTGAGTTACCAACTTCCCCAAGAGATTTACTTCTAACAAATACTTCTTCAACATCAAAAGTAGCTGTTGATCCTTCATCATTAATGGTGTCCCAATCAATTACTTTGAAAAATGGATGAGCCTTAATTTCAGCAATACTGAGTCTATCTGCAGGATCACGAACTAAAATTTTACTTAGTAGATCTTTTGCATCTGCAGATAGAAGAGCCATACTATCTATGGCTGTAAGTATAGCTTTTTCGCAGAAAAGCCCTTCGTCTAAATATGTATATATTTTTTTAAGTACAAGCATTACATTTGCTTGATCCTTAGGTTGAACTAATATTGGAAGGCATGATGTTAGCATTTTAAAAATCAATACTCCCAAAGACCATACATCTGAGGCTTTTGAGGAGGAGCCATCACAGAGCGCCTCAGGAGCTGCATACATAGGTGTGAAACATAGTGTTTTTGTTTCTGAGCCTTTATCATGGTCTTTTGAAAATCCATAATCTATTAGTGAAGGGGTTCCTGTTTTAGTGTCTGGGTCTACCTTAACTAAAATGTTTCTAGGTTTTATGTCTCTATGTATTCTGCCTGTTGCATGAATGGTTTCCAAAGCAGCAATTACAGCTGCAGCTATTTGAACTGTTTCTGGTTCAGAAAAGTGTCCTCCAGGCTTTGCTTTCATTTGATCTGCTAACTCACCACCGTTAACATGTTCAAAACAAAGAAAAACATGTGTTTCATTGTGAAATGAGCATAGTAGTTTGGGAATGTATGGTGATCCTGAAGTTGATAAATCAATGCAACATTCTTGTTCTCGCCTTAAGTGTTCAAGTAATTTGGGTGTATCTAGTTTTCTTTTTGGTATAGCTTTAAGGGCAACTAGCTGTCCATCTGGAATTCCTGGGATTCCTATAGCAGTTGCTTTGTATACATAGCCTGTTAAGCCTCGTCCAATAGCTTTTAATAAATTGAAATTACTTAAGTGTACGCCTGTTGTGTCTCTTGTGAAGGGCGGTGTTGGTGATGGATGTCTGTTAGGCCTTAGTCTGTCTTGTGATGATCCGTCCCTGCCTCCCTCTGGAAGTGAGGATAAAGGCCAATCTAAAGGGTTTGTTGTTGTATTAATAGCTATTATTTTAAGTTGTAGATTTATTTTAGTTGCTTTTTTCATTGTAAATATACACACCTCTTATTTATTTATCGGTAAAAATAAATAAAAATTTCATGATTTTTTTGTGCTCAATACTATTTAATTGATAGTGGCTATTGATTTATTTGGTTTTTATATATAAATTTTTATATATAAAAAATATATAAAGAAAATTAAGGAATAAAATGGATAGTATTTGGTACCCATATACACAAATGAAAGATGTAGAAAATCAATATGAGGTAAGTAGTGCGGATGGTGTGTATTTAGCATTAAATGATGGCAAAAAAGTTATAGATGCTATTTCGTCTTGGTGGTGTGTTATTTATGGTTACAAAAATAGAGAGATAAACCAAGCTATTGAAAAACAGTTGAATAGTATGGCTCATGTGATGCTTGGTGGATTAACACATGAGCCAGTTAAAAAACTTGCGAAAAAGCTAGTAGAAATCACACCTGATGGTTTGAATCATGTCTTTTTTTCTGATAGTGGTTCTACAGGTGTTGAAGTCGCACTTAAAATGGCGATTCAATATCAACGGAACTTGGGTAGGAAAAAAAAATATCGTTTTTTGGCGCTAAAAAAAGCTTATCATGGTGATACTTGTGGTGTGATGTCAGTGGGTGATCCTGATGATGGTATGCATTCGATATTTTCTGGTATATTACCAAAACAGTTATTTATAAATTCACCAAAGATGGGTTTTGTGCCAAATATGGTGAAGATGAAAGAAGACTTGAGTGATCTGGAGCAGATATTAAAAAGTAATCATCAGGATCTGGCTGCGTTTATTGTAGAACCATTAATGCAAGCAGCTGGTGGCTTCAACTTTTATGCGCCCGAATACCTAAAAAAAGCAAAAGAGCTTTGTGATCAGTATCATGTGCTAATGATATTTGATGAAGTTGCTACAGGGTTTGGTAGGACTGGTACTATGTTTGCTGCTGATAGGGTAGGGATATGTCCTGATATTATGGTTTTGGGTAAAGGTTTGACTGGCGGATATATCGGTCATGCAGCAACTTTGGCAACTACAAAGATTTTCGAGTCTTTTTATAGCGATGATAAAAGTAAAGCTTTTATGCATGGCCCAACCTTTATGGGTAACCCATTAGCTTGTGCGGCTGCTTTGAAAAGTATTGAGATATTTAGACGAGATAAATATCTAGAGAAAATAAAGAAAATTGAAGAACTTCTAAAAAGAGAGCTTTTTAAAATACAGTCAGATAAAATAGAGGATATAAGAGTTTTAGGTGCTACAGGTGTGATTGAAGTAAAAGACAAAGATTGCTTAGATGGTGTGCAAGAGTTTGCTATTAGCCAAGGTGTTTGGCTAAGACCTTTTGAGAAATATTTGTATACAATGCCAGCTTATATAATAAAAGAGCAAGAACTAGCCAAAATCACTCAAGTGATGATGGATTTCTTTAAAGAGAATTAAAAGTTTTTAGCTTCTTTTAAGGTTCGGTTCTTTAACAGCTTTTGCTTCGTCTAATCTTCCAATTAAGGTGTTTTGTGGTGCATTTAATAGTAGCTCTGGTTCTGTTTTTATTTCTTCTTTGATTTTGATCATTGTTTCGATAAAGCCATCAACACTCTCTATTGTTTCTGTCTCTGTGGGTTCTATCATTAATGCTTCAGGTACTATTAGTGGAAAATATATTGTTGGTGGGTGATAGCCATAGTCTATAAGTCGTTTTGCTACATCTAGAGCTTTGATTCCGTATTCTTTTTTTTCGTTTTTGAGTGAGATAATGAACTCATGTTTACATAATCCTTTGGTTGAGATATCAAAATGTTTTGATAGTTTTGTTTTCATATAGTTGGCAAGTAGTACAGCATTTTCTGTTGTTTCTTTTAAGCCGTTTGCACCTAAGGTTCTGATATAGCAATAAGCTTTGATAAGGACATTTACGTTGCCGTAAAAGGAGTGTAATTTGCCGATAGAGTTTGGGTTGTTATAGCAAAGGTCGTATTTGCTGTTTTTGTAGATGGTTTTTGGGGTTGGCAGAAACTCTACTAACTTTTGAACTACGCCAACAGGGCCAGAGCCTGGTCCGCCACCGCCGTGTGGTGTTGAAAATGTTTTATGTAAGTTGAGGTGACAGATATCAAAACCAAGGTCTGTAGGCTTGGCATAGCCCATGATTGCGTTAGCATTAGCACCGTCCCAATAGATTAGTCCATCTAGATCATGGATTAGTTTATCTATTTTTAAGATATTAGTTTCAAAAATACCTAGTGTATTGGGGTTTGTTAGCATAATACCTGCAATGTTATCATTTAATTTTGTTTTTAGGTCTTCAATGTCTACTGTTCCTTCAGGTGTTGATTTAATAGTTTTTATTTTCCAGCCGACCCCAGTAACAGATGCTGGGTTTGTACCATGTGCAGAGTCTGGTATAAGGATTGTGTTTTTATGTGAGTTACCTTTTTTCTTATGATAAGCCTTCATTATTAGAAGGCCTGTATATTCACCTTGAGCACCAGCGCATGGTTGCAATGAGAAGCTAGCGAAACCAAAGATGCTACAAAGATACTGCTCTAGTTCGTACATAATTTGCAGGATTCCTTGGCAATCTTCTGGGTCTTGGTGTGGATGAATATTAAGAAACCCTTCAAGAGCTGCTAAATCTTCATTGATTTTTGGGTTGTATTTCATGGTACAAGACCCAAGTGGGTAAATCCCATCATCAACACCATAATTTAGTTTTGAGATATTTGTGTAATGTCTAACTATATCAACCTCGGATACTTCTGGTAGATTAGGCCTATCAGATCTTAAAAGGTCTATTTTTTCTATTGGATCTAAAGTGATTTGTGGTAGGAAATCAGGTGGTAAAGAGTAGGCAGATTTGTTTTTAGCTGAATAGTCAAATATTAATTCTGGTTTTTTCATTTACTTGAATTCACTTTCTCATACTTTGATTTTATAATTTTTTGCTGGTTACTTTTTTTAAAGTATCAATAAAGCTGTTTAGTTCGGATTGGGTTTTATTCTCTGTAACTGAGATGAGTAGGGTGTTGTTTGCTACTTTATGATATTTAGAGCAATTGATGCCACCAAGGATACCTTCTTTTTTTAGGGTTTTGAGTAGCGAATCTGCGTTTATTGGTGTTGAAACCAAGAACTCTTTATAGGTTGGGTTTTGGTTTAGAATTTGGAATCCTGGTATTTTGCTAATGCCGTCTTTTAGATAGCTACATTTTTTATAGCACATTTCAGCAACACGTCTCAAACCTTTGCTACCCATGTATGCAAGATAAATTGTGGCAGAAAGTGCCATTAGACCTTGATTTGAACAGATGTTAGATAATGATTTTTCACGCTTGATATGTTGTTCTCTGGTCTGGAAGGTTAGTACATAACCTGTGTTACCATCTTTATCGTTTGTTTTACCAACAATACGGCCGGGCATTGACCTGAGGAAGCTTTTTTTTGCAGAAAGAAGTCCTAATGCTGGGCCGCCAAAGGATGTGGCAAGACCAAGTGACTGTCCTTCGCCAACAGCAATATCAGCGCCAAGTTTTCCAGGGCTTTCTAGTAATGCTAAAGATGTTGGGTCATAAAGAAAAATTACTGCGATGCCTAGATCTTTAGCTTTTTTTATTATGTTTTTATAGTTTATGATATTTCCAAAAAAGTCTGGATAGGGTAGTACGATAGAGCAATGTTCTTCTGTTAACAAACTGATAAATTTAGCTTCGTCAAAAAGGTAGAAGATATCAGATTTGAATAGATCAATTTTTATGTCTTTGGGATCCAGATAAGTATGTAAAACTTCTATATAGTTAGGTGCTATGCTGTTTGGGAGTAATACTTTTTTTCTTTTAGTTGCTTGAAAAGTCATAACACAAGCTTCAGCTATTGCAGATGCGCCGTCATACATTGAGGCATTTGCTATGTCCATGCCTGTAAGCTCACAAATCATGCTTTGAAACTCGAATATTGCTCGTAATGTGCCTTGGCTTATTTCTGGTTGATATGGTGTATATGCTGTGTAGAACTCGGAGCGGGATATTAGGTGTTTAATAACAGATGGGATAAAATGATCATAACTACCTCCACCAATGAAGGAGATGTAGTCACAATTATTTTTTGTAGATAGGCTTGTTAATGTCTTTCTTAAACCCAGTTCAGAAATAGCTGGTGGTAAATTAATATCAACTTTTTTATTGTTAGGTAGATCTTCAAAAAGAGTACTTACATTTTTTATACCAATATCTTTTAGAATATCTTGCTTTTGATCTTCTGTGATAGGTGAATACTTCATTTGTTAGAGAGTTTCTAAAAAGTTTTTGTACTCTTCACTATTCATAAGATCCTCATATTCTGATGTATCTGATAGCTTAACCTTTGTTATCCAACCTTCGTCATATGAAGAAGTGTTTACAAGGCCAGGGTTGTCATTGAGCTCTTCGTTGATTTCTACAACAGTACCTGTTACTGGTAAATATAAACTTGAAACAGTTTTAACAGATTCGACAGATCCAAATTCGTCGCCTTGTCCTATATCAGCGTTAAGTTCTGGTAGTTCAACAAAAACGATGTCACCAAGTTCTTCAGATGCATAGTCTGTAATACCTACTGTCGCGATATCATTTTCTAGCTTTATCCACTCATGGTCTTCTGTAAATTTACAATTGTTTGGAATCATTATTAATCCTCCTAATTAAGTTATTATTTCTCGACTTTTATTAATACTTTAAAATTTCTGATAATTTGAAATATGCTTATATTATATATGGAAAAATAAATTTGTTAATAGTTTTTTTTTAATGGTAAATATTTGTGAAAATAATTATGATTAAGTTATGCATAATATTAGCGAATTAAAAGACTGTGTAAACCAAACAGACTATTATAATTTTTTGAGAATTTATATTTATTTGGTAAAAGAAGGCGAGAACTTGAATTTACCAATAACTAATAAGTTTGAAACAGTAAAAAATGAATGGGAAAGTATCCTTTTTTTTGTTGCACCTATATATACAGAAGAATTTATTGATAATCTATCATTATTGTGGCTGGGTGTTTTGGATGAATATAAAGGTTTTATTGATAAAGATTTTGCACAAAAGATGCTAGCAATTTTAGTTAGTGGTGTGAAGCTGAGAGATATAGAAGGAAGTAAAGAAGAAAAAAAACCTGAGGCGATTGATCCAAAATATAAGAAAAAGGGAGTAGAAATATCTTCGGAAAAATATAAGGATGTAGGGGTTGCCCAGTTTGTTAATAAGCATATTACTAATAAATATTATAAAGAAAAGGAAGCTATTGATTTTGAAGCGCCAAAAGAGGATCTTTTAGATAATGGTGCTAATCAGGCGATAAAAAAGAAAGATAGTAATGCTTTTTTGGTTAATTATCTTTCTTATTCGAAATATGATGTTTTGCCAGTATTGCCAAAAACCACGATAAAAGAAACTATTAAGGCAGACTGGGAATCTATATTAAAAGAAAAGTTTTCAGCTAAACTTGATGATGGTTTTTTAGATTCGTTAAGTAAACGGTGGTTTTATTTGGTAAATGCGTATGGGCTGCCTATAAACATTGAAAAGTGTAAGAATCTTTTAACAAAACAAATTACCCTACTGGACAGCTAATATATTTTTATATAAAATTTCTTCGTCTCCTTGAACAGGGGATGGTCATTTAGGCCGATGTAGCTCAATTGGTAGAGCAGCTGATTTGTAATCAGCAGGCTGTCGGTTCAAGTCCGTCCGTCGGCTCCAGAGTGCCGAGATAGCTCAGTTGGTAGAGCAGAGGACTGAAAATCCTCGTGTCGGTGGTTCAATCCCGCCTCTCGGCACCATTTATAGATATAAAAAACTATTATGAAGTTAAAATACCTTTTAGTATTTCTTTTATTTATTGTTGTTAGCACATTTTCCTCAATAAAGGCTGAAACAAATTCTGTTTCTATTTCTGAGGGTGCTAATGCTGTTAAAAAAACAGTACAAGATATAAGTGCTGAAGTTTTGGATGAGGTGTCGAGTACGGATAACAAAACTAAAGATGTAGAGCTTTTTGAGGATATTACAGAAAATTTTTCAGAATATACAGATAAAATAAACCTTTTTCACCCAGAAAAAGATCTGATAACTATAAAATCACAGATAAAAATTAAAGGGATAAATAGATACCTAACAGCTGTATTTATCGATGGAAAGAAAATTGAGGTTAGGAATGATGGTAGATTTTATTTTGACTATGATTTGCTAGATTATGGGAAACAAGTGTTATTTATTACATTTACAACACCTGAATATCAAATCCTTAATATAAAAAGAAAAATATTAAAGTTGTATTCTCCTATAGATATTGAGAATTATAGTGAGAATAGAAAAGATTACACCCGTTTTTTTAATACAGATTTTTTATATGAACCCACAAAACAAAAATTAGCGGCTAATTTTACAAGAGCAGATTTGGCATATTTTGTTGCAAAGATAACAGGGCAAAAAATTGAAGCTTTGCAGACAGCTGTTTTTGAGGATGTTGCATCTGATTTTTGGGCTGCGAAAGAAATTAAAAATGTAGTTGATAATAGGATGATGGCAGAGTTTCCTGATGGGACTTTTAGACCTGATGAGCCAGTGAAGAAGATAGAATATATTATTACTATGGTAAGAGCTTTGGGTTGTGAGCTGGATCAAGAAGCTCAAGAGCTGAAGTATGACGATGTTAAGCTTGGGCATTGGACAGCAAAATTTGTTAATGCAGCAAGAGAAAATAAGATTATTAATGATTCGAGGAATTTGGAATCAAATAAGGTTCTTACTATTTCAGATTTTATTAATTTTGCTAAGAACTTAGCGCAAGTACAAAAAGCGTTTGCAGATCTAGAGGACTTTAGTTTTGGGTATGAGATGTCGGAACAGATGGAAGATGAAAGGATTTTACCTGCGATTTCTTTTTTGCAAAGAAGGAAAGAGGAGCTTTTTAATAAAAGAAACATTGAAATAATAGAGCCGTTAGCTGGAGAAGTGGTTGTTTCTCGTTTAATTTCTTTTAAAGGGCATATATTTCCGTCAGAGGAATTTACTGTTAATAAAGTTAAAGTATTACCTAACATGGGTGGTTTTTTTAGAAGTGATTTCGAAGCTCATGAAGGTGTGAATACTTTTAATATACAGTCACTTGAGAAAAGTGTTACTCGTTCAGTTTTTGTGGTTTTTCCTTTTAGTGATCTTAAAAATCATTGGGTAAGTGAGATTGCAGCAAAGTTGAGATATATTGGTGTATTAGACAATGATGAGAATTTCTATCCAAAGAATAATTTAACCAGAGGAGAATTTGCTTTTCAGCTGACAAATGCTTTTAAACTTATTGATGAAGAAATAAGTTTAAAGGATATAAAAGATATTAAGGATGTTTCTGAAGAAAATCCGTACTATACAGCGATTTTTGCGTTGGTGAATAATGGTATTATCAAAGGTGATAAAAAAGGTCTTTTTAAACCAGAAAGTTATATTTCAAGAGGCGAAGCTATAACAGCTATTGTTAGGGCTTGTCAGAATCAGGGGCTACTATCTAAAACAGATTATGAGGGTGATTTTCCATTTAAAGATATTTCAAAAAATCATTGGGTAAGGAAATATGTTGAGTTAGCTTATGCTAATGATTTGATAACAGCATCAAAGCGATTTAATCCTAATAATTCGCTTACAAAGGCAGAATTTATTGTTATTTTATATAAGACGCCACCTGTGAAAAATACAATTAAAGAAGTTTTTTATAATGATTAAGTCTTTTTTGCAAAACCAATTGCAACAAAGTGTGCAAAGTTGTGGCTATGAGCTAAACATGCCTTTAATATTAGATGTGCCTGCAAATAGAAGTTTTGGGGACTATTCATCTAATTGTAGTTTTCAAATGGCAAAAAATTTAAAGAAAAGTCCAAAAATAATAGCAGAAGAATTGTCAGAGAAATTGGCAGGATGTTTAGGCGATTTAGAGTTTACAGCTGTTAATGGGTTCATTAATATCAAGCTTACAGATAAGTGGCTAACAACTAGATTCAAGTCACTACATAGAGAAAAGCTGGAATTCCCAAAATCAGAGCAGAAAATAATATTAGAATATGTGTCTGCAAACCCGACTGGTCCATTGCACATAGGGCATGGAAGATGGGCAGTTATTGGTAGTGCTATGCGTTCCTTGATGAAGTTTGTGGGTATGGATGTGTCTTCGGAGTTTTATATAAATGATGCGGGTAATCAGGTGAATAATTTTTATAAAAGTGTAGAAGCTGCAAAAGCTGGGAAAACAATCCCTGAGGATGGGTATCATGGCGCTTATATTTATGATTTAGCTAAGCTGGATGAAGATCCTCTAATAGTTAATTTGGATAGTCAGAAAGCATCTTTGAAGGATGTAGGTGCTAAGTTTGATAACTGGTTTTCGGAAAAGAGTTTGCATGGTTCAGGTAAGGTTGAGATGGCTTTAGCTGTTTTGAAAGAAAAGGGTTTAACTTATGAAGATGAAGGTGCTTTGTGGTTTAAGTCAGAATCCTTAGGTGATGAAAAAGATAGGGTTCTCATTAAAGTTGATGGGAGCTATACCTACTTTGCAGTTGATATTGCATATCATGTAAATAAAGTTGAGCGTGGTTTTAATAGAATAATTAATATCTGGGGTGCGGATCATCATGGATATATAGCGCGTGTTAAGGCTGGTTTGAGTGCTATTTGTGGTGAGCATTTTAACAATGAAACTGGTTTTAAGGTGGTGTTAGGTCAGCTGGTGATATTGATGCGTGGCGAAGAACAGATAAAGATGTCGAAGCGGACAGGTGAGATTATTACTTTGGATGAGGTGGTAGAAGAGATTGGTGTGGATGCGACACGGTATTTCTTGGTGCAAAAAAGCCCTGATACGAAACTGGAATTTGATTTAGAACTAGCTAAAAAGAAGTCTGCGGAGAACCCTGTTTTTTATGTTCAATATGCTCATGCGAGGATTTGTTCTATTTTGAGGAAGCTAGAGCTTGATGGTGAAATGCTAGTTTTGGATGATAATGTAAAGTTAAATGCTCAAGAACGAGAGATGATGTTTTTATGTTTGCAGGTTTATGATGAGTTGTGGGATTCTGCAGTTAAACTTACACCATATAAACTCACTCATTATTTAGCTAGTTTAGCTAAAGGTTTTCATTTGTTTTATGAACATTGTCCAATATTAAAGGCAGAAGGTGATGATAGGGTTAAGCGAGTTGCGATTATGCTTAAGGTTAAAGAGACAATAGCCTTGTGTTTGGGTTTACTTGGTATATCTGCGCCAGAACAAATGTAGATGTCTTGCTAAGGATGTAGGGGGTTGGTAAATTAGTAGCTATGTGTGACGTTCAAGATAAAATCTCAAAAGTTGTGGAATCTTTAAATTATCAGATGCTGATTTCAAAAAAGGAAAGTATCTTAATCTCATTTTCTGGTGGGCCGGATAGTGTCTTTTTGTTAGAGGTCTTGGAGCGGTATTTAGGGTTGGCAAAAATAACTTTGATTTATTTTGATCATGGTTTAAGGCCTGATGAAGTTATAAAAGAGAAGAGTTTTGTTATGGATATTTCACGAAAAAAAGGTGTTAGGGCTATAATAAAGAAAATTCCTGTTAAAGCGTATGTAAATAAATATTCAACTTCAATTGAGATGGCTGGCAGAAATTTAAGGTATTCGTTACTTAAGCATTATGCCAAGTTATTGGGGGTCAAGACGATTGTTACAGGTCATCATTTGGACGATGTAATGGAGACGTTCTTTCAGAAACTCATAAGAGGTGCTAAGACTAATTTAGGGTCTATAAATAAAGAAAGGTTGTTAGGTGCAAGTGTGCGGCTTGTGAGGCCTTTGTTAGATATAGAGAAACAAGATATTTTGGGGTGTTTAAATAGTAATAATATTGATTTTATGTTGGATTCTTCAAATAAAGATGATTGTTTTGGGCGTAATAAAATCAGAAATAAATTGTTGCCAGTTATTTCAGAGATTAACCCTCAATATAAAAAAGCAGTAGCTGGTTTTCAGGGGTATGTTATAGAGCAAAAAGAATTTATTGAGAGTTTATTAGTGAATGTTTTTTGGCAAATTGAGGTGAGTGTGGATTCTGTATCTATATCTATCAAGGCTTTTTTTGGGTTGGCTGATTTTTTGATTAAAATAGTTTTAGTGAAATTTTTGAATGAGCTAAAAACACAAAATAATAATGGACGGCTTATGAAGCCAGATATTGTGATTGAGGCAAAACATGTTCATGTGTTGCTGGGTAAGGTAAAAGAGCTCGTGAAAAGTAACACTGAAAAGGATATTATTTTAATGGATCTGCCACAAGGATATGTGGCTATGTTTGAGGCAGCTAGGCTTGTTCTTAAGAAAAAAAAAGATATTGAAAAGGTGGATTATTTATATTTGGTAGAAGATATTACAGTACCACTAGAAATAAAAGAGGTTGGGGTGTTGGTTGGTTTTCAGGTGTTAGATAATAAACAGGATAATTATAGGTCTTGTGAAACAGAGGTCTTTTTAGATTATGATAGAATTGAAAATGAGCAGATTTTAGTGAGAAATAGAAAGCCTGGTGATGTTTTTAGACCCTTTGGTTTAGAACATGATAAAAAAATTAAAAATTATTTTATTGATAAAAAAATCTCAAAACAGATAAGAGCTACTGTTCCTTTATTTTTCACCCAAAGTAATCTAGTATGGGTTATGGGGTACCAGGTATCAGATTTGTATAAAGTGACAAAAAAAACACAGAAAGTTTTAAAAATAATAATTAATAAAATATGAAAAGATTTATTGTAATAATTCCGTTATTAGTGTTCCTTTTTTTTGCTTCTGCAATATATGCAGGTTTAGAGCCGTTAGTTCAAACATATGAGCCAAATAAAAAATATAAATACTATGTGATTGATGATTTTGAAGATGCGGATATTTCTAAGAACCCGGTTTGGTGGGGTTTTGGGAAAGTTAATATCAGTTATATTTACAATAGTATCTATAATCTTAAATATTTGGGTAAAGTGTCAGTTAAGTTGGAAGGTAAGCCTAAAGATCATTATATTGGTGGTTGTGGCACTTATTGTACAGTTGATGCAAGTAAGTTTAAGGGTGTAGAGCTGATTATTTGTGGGGTTGGTAAATATAGTGGTGCTTTGATGATTGAGGCTTTTGATGATGATAATGGAAACTGGCAAATAGAGCCGCACCCGCATGACCCTAAACAGACTTTGGCAGATGATAAATTTTCGTATTTATTGGATGTTAACTGGACAGGTTGGCGGACTGTTTACATTCCTTTCAAATATTTTCATGATGCAAACCCAGGGCTTGGTGATGATGAATGGAACCCAAAGAAAATTAAAGGTTCTGGTGGGTTAGTGCAGTTGCAAGTGGTGGCGTTGGCAACAAAGAAAAGAAAAAAGTTTAATATATTAGTAGATTCAATTAAATTATATAGATAAGTTTATTTTAGAATAAAAATTATAATTCCAAAAAAGGATGGGTGATGTTAATGCATAATATAACCGAAGAAGAAAAAACAACAACAATAACTAAACTAAAACAGATAAATGGGCGTGTTAAAGGTATATCAAGGATGATTGAAGAGGGTCGGCCTGAAGAAGATATTTTGATGCAAATTTCAGCGACTCATGAGTCTTTGAGGCTGATTGCCAGAGCGGTTATTAAGAATAGTTTACAAAAATCAGTTACTCAGGGGTTAACAGCTATTAATAAAGATAAGCGCGAGGCTACCTATAAAGAGGTAATGGATATTATTTATAAATATGTAAAATAGATTTTTTTAATTTATATTAATATTGCAATAGTCCTATATTTTTTAAATAAAAATCATTAAAAAATAAATTATTACCATTTCAGGAGTTGAATAATCTGGGGTGGTATTTAAAATTGTTTTGCAACACACACACAAGTAGTGTTGTGAGCTCTAAAATCATATTAAATCTTAGTAAATAGTATTTTCAAATATCCAGATGGTTTCGTTTTCTGCTATTAATTTATAGCCTAGTTGTCCAGAGAATATTTTGGCTAGCATGGGGTTGACTAGCTCTTTAACTGTTTTTGGTTTTTGGAATATTATGTAGTCTTTTTTGTGGAAGACTTTTATTTTTAGGTTGCCTTGGGCACTGTAGCGTTCTTTGTACTTTTCTTTTTCAAGCATCCAATCTGAAAGCGAGCCAAAAAGCGTGTGGATTTGGGTGTGGTTTAGTTTTAGGGCTTGGTAGTTGAAGGATGCCATGGGTGAGACTAGAATGTGTGTCTTGTTGGTTATTTTGTTTTTGAGTGTGTTTATTATCAGTTGATTATTTTCGGTGCGAATTTTGATGAATTTTTGAGAATAGCAGGGGCTAGCTATTTTTTTGTAGTGGTTGAAGTTTAGGGTTATTTGGATGACTAATATTGCTAAAAGTATGTTTTTTTGTTTTTTTGATGGTAGTAATGACAGGTAGGGGATGATTGTGAGTGTGGCGATTATTATTATTGGTAAATAGTATCTGCCAGCATTCATCTTGGCTATTATCATTAAGTAGCTCAAACAGGTTAGACAGGAAATGGCGATTATTGGGAATATGGATTTAGCTTTTTTGGTAAAGAAGCTATAAGTACTTATACAGAGAATAACTATTAGTGCTAAGAAAAATAGCTGGTTCATAAAGTGATAAGAGATGGTTTTTTCTAATATGCTGGTTAAAAAGAAATAGCCTTCTTGAATGGCGTTTGATTGCTCGTTTATGCCTAGCGTTAGTTGTCTTTTGAGTGCTATTAGCCCAACAGGGTGAATTACGTAGGGGTTGCCGATGAAATAGGCAAGAAAAACAATGCCAAAGCTTTTAGCTAGTAGTTTGGCTTGGTTGGTGATTGTTTTGATGTTTAGGTTGCTGGTGAGGGGTTGTGCTATATAAACTACTAGTAATGGTAATAGAATTAAACCTTGTAACTTAAAAGAGATTCCTAAGCCAAGGAAGAGACTTGCTAAAAGGAAATTTTTGGAAAACTTAAATCGATCCTTTTCAAGATAATAAATAGAGATAATTAAAAAACAGTTTAATACCCAGTCAGGAAAAAAACCTGCAGAGCTTCTTGCCCAGAATATTGGGAAAGATATTGTGATTAAACAAAATAGGATGGTATTTATTGGGTTTAGGTGCTTTTTTACTATTTTATGCATAAAAAATATAGAGATAAGAATAGCAATAATAGTGATTATCCTTGGTATAAGTTGCATCATTGTGGTTTGATCGTTGATGATGAAATATGTGTTGAGTCCCATGACTATGAATGAATAAATGAAGCCGTAACCATAACCGCCAGAACCAAATAGCTTAACAATGTTAAATTCTTTAATAGCATCAAGCATTATCCAGGTTTTTCGGTGGTTGATGTATTCATCCATAAAATACATTGGCCATTCGTAAGGGATTATGTTTTTTAGGTTTAAATATACTAAAATAAAAGTAACAATAAGTAGTAATGTTGCTAACATAAGTTTATCTCATATGATATTATATCGGGTAAGAAGTTTGTGTGCTACAGGTAAATTATTTCATGAGGGAAGGTTTAAGTGGAAGATAATAATAAATTCTATGATATGACATGGACAGATATTACAGGTGTGCCATTTCCTTATGATTGGTATAAAAATTCTTTTGATCTTCATCATTACACAATGTCTGCTCAAGCGCTTGATTTCTATCAACAGTCTCTTGAAACTCAATACTTACCACCTAATAAATTAAAAGAATATATAAACAAGCGTTTTGTGAAGCTTGTTAGGCATGCATATAAAACAAGTGCATACTATAAGGCACTTTATGATGAACATAAAATAGATGTAAATAAAATTGATATTGATTTAATTGAAAAGTTACCTTTTGCTGAGAAAAAAGGGCTTACTGTCCATAGCCAGGTAGATCAGGATAGTAAGGTTTTTAGTGATGATAAATTGTTGGTGAGGACTAGTGGTAGTACTGGCTACAGAATGCAATTTTACTGTGATAAAGAGCAACTTAACTGGCGTTGGGCGTTGTGGATGAGATTATTTCATTGGGGTGGCTATGAATGGGGTAATAAAGAGATGAGGTTTTGGTATAAGTTTGCAAGCACGGTTAAAAAGCCTAAAACAGAGGCTATAGATGCTTTTTTGTCGAATAGAAATTTCTTGCCTTTTGATACTTTGGATAATAATGAGCTAAAAGACTTTTGTAATAAGATAGTTGAAAAGGATCCGTTCTTGATTACTGGGTATTGGGAGGCTATTGAATCTATATTGAAATACGCATATGAAAATAATGTTTGCCTTAATATCAAAAGTATTTTGCCAAGTACGCAAGTGGTGCCACCAAGCGCTAGGAACTTATTTTCAAAGCATTTTAACTTAGATATTTTGGATAAGTATGCGTCTGCTGAGCATAGTGGTATTGCTCATCAATGTGAGGTTGGAGATCTTTATCATGTCCAAAGTGAAAATGTGTTTGTTGAGGTGGTGGCTAATAATAAATCTGTTGATAATGGGTTGGGTGAAGTGGTGGTGACAGATCTTAATAATCTGACAACACCATTAATAAGATATAGAGTGGGTGACGTTGTTGAGGCGTCTGATAGGGTTTGTGGCTGTAATAGAACTTTGCCGACTATAGCAAAGCCACATGGTAGGTTAATTAATACAATAAAGGTTGAGAGTAAGCTAACAACAGAGCTTGAGCTTGCAGACCTGGAATTTAACTTAAGGATGCAGCGAATCGCAGATAGAATAGAAATTGTTCAGAACTCGGAAGATGATGTTGTGGTTTTTGCGGGTGGTGTGAATGATAAAAAAAAGTTAACTAAATTGGTTTCTGATTGTTTGAATTATCAAGTAAAAGATGTGCAAGTAAAAACCGATATAAACCATTTTCGTGGTAAAAGACATCGTGGTAAAACGCATCTTACAAATATTTTTAATAATAGCTGATGTTTGGTCCTAACTATACAAGAAAAGTAAGTATTAACCTTGATTATCATCATAGGAGTAATAAGTTTCGTTATTTCTATCAAGCTTGCCTGGAAAATTTTAAAGAAAAATTTAGAATTGGCGATGATTATGCGGTTTTATTTATTACTGGTTCTGGGACTTTGGCTGTAGAGTCATTTATCGCTAGTTTTAATGGTAAATTGAGGATGAATACTGAAAACCTTGAGCAAGAAAAATTTAATAATAGATGGCTGTCTATTATTAATCATTATGGTAAGTATGATAAGCTTAATGGAGAGCTGCTTTATACTCAGTTTGAGACTAGTGCTAACCAGTATTATAGCTATGTGGATGCTGCGATTTTTACTGATGCTATTTCTTCTTTTCCATATTTTGAAAAGCCACAAACCCCGGCTTGGGCAACGGTTTCAAGCAAGATATTGGGTGGACTTCCAATTATTAGTATTGTGGTTATTAAAAAAGATTTACTGGAGAGTCGTATCGAGTTATCGCCTAGTTATTTGAATTTGTTGAGCTACTATGAATACAAAAAGAAGCAGCAGACGCCAACTACAACTGCGATCCCTGTTTTTGAGGATTTTAGTAGATGTTTGGCAGATTTTGATGTTAATAAGTGTAGGGCTCAAATTGATGATAATTTTGAGAAGATATCAAAAGCTGTCGGTGTAGAACAGTTGGTATCAGTTGATAAATCTCCAGTTTTAGCTGTTAAGCCAGGTGTGATTAGTGAGGAGTTGATTGAGAAATGGGGGCTTTATGTAAACTCTGTAAATAATAGCCCACAGATTTTTTTGTATTCAGAAAATGAAGAGAGCTATGATGCCCTTGAAAAAGATCTTAAAAGAACCTCATAACAAAAAAATTGTTGTTATAGATATTGATATGACAGTTGCTAATAATAATAAGCGACTTATGAGTTCTTTGGTGGCTGGTGAAATTGATTATGAGAAGCTTTTTGGACATGAACAATTTAAGCTGGATCAATTAATTAATGGTTGTAGGGTGGCTATTGATAAGATTAGAGATAGATATCATGTTTTGTATTTATCTGCACGAAGATGTGACGTTTATGAGCCAACTAAAGAATGGCTGGAATCAAATGATTTGTTTGAAGAGGGTGATTATTTGGTTTTGGTAGATTGTGTTGAAGATAAAAAAGCAGTTTTAGATGGGCTTGATGCAAAAATTAAATTATATATAGATGATTTTGGATATAATTATCATAAAGAAGTAGTTGAAATTAATCATGGTTATATATTGTATTTAAAGGAAAAGGGGATTCCTTTTGTTGTTTTTAATAATAATTGGTTGGAAATAATGGAGAGATATTTTAATGGCAAGTGATTTAACGATAGTTACTACCTGTTTAAATGAAGAAGATAATATAGAGTCTTTTATTTTTAGGGCTGTTGAGGCTGCAAGAAAAAATAGTGTTGATATAGATTTGGTGGTTGTGGATGATGGTAGCACTGATGAAACAGCAGAGAAATTGAAAGACCTTGAAGTGATTTATTCTATGCTTAAGGTTGTTACTAATAGTCCAAATAAGGGGATTGTTGAGTCGTGGCGTGTCGCGCTGGCTGAGGTGAATACTGATTTGATTTGTTTGATAGATTCAGACTTGCAGAATGCGCCAGAAGATATCTATGAATTGTATGGAGCCTATCAGGGTAGTAAGGGTCTTGATGAGAAAAGGTTTGTGCAGGGTTATAGGGTTCCGGAAAAAACGGATTTGAGGGCTTATATAAGTAAAGGATTTAATAGGCTTTTGAATTTGGTGTTTGGTATGAGTTTAAAAGATAATAAATCGGGTTTTTTGCTCGGTGAAAAGGTGGCTTTGCAGGCGGCTTTGGTTCATAAATATAGCTATTATTACTTTCAATCGTTTATTTCTGTTTCATTAGTGAAGAATGGTTATGTGATTGTTGAAAAGCCAACGATATTTTATGAGAGAACAAGGGGTAGTTCTTTTATAGCTGGGATTCCTATTAAAGAGATGTGTAGGTGTTTTATTGATTTAGCAAAAGCAGCTGTTGAGTTTGGGGGTAGATAACAAAATGATTCAGGTGAAAAATATAAGTTACCATTTTTTAGCTAAACAAAAGGTGTTGGATGATATTTCTTTAAATATAGATAAAAAAGAGATTGTTGGGGTAATAGGTCCTAACGGTGCTGGGAAAAGTACATTATTAAAAATAATGGCTGGGGTTTTGGTTCCAGTTAAGGGCGAGGTGCTATTAGACCAGGAAAAGGTTTGGGATATTGATTCTGTTGAAATGGCAAAGAAAGTGGCTTATGTTCAGTCATTGATTCCTCCTAAATTTAACTTTAAAGTTGAAGATGTGGTTGCTATGGGTAGGTTTCCATATTTGGGGAGGTTGGGGCTGATGAGCGCTTCTGATTTGGCGTATATTGAATCAAATATAAGGAAGCTTCAGTTGGAAAATTTAAAGGGTAAAGGATTTTATCAGTTGAGTTCTGGTGAGCAGCAACGTGTTATGTTGGCACGTGCCTTTGTTCAGCAAACAGATTATATCCTTTTGGATGAACCTTTAGAGCATTTAGATATGGCTCATAAGAAACTAGTGGTTGACGTTGTTAGAACTGCAGTGAAGGGCGGGTTGGGTGCTGTTGTTGTTTCTCATGATATTAATGTGATGCTACAGGTTGCAGATAGGATCATTTTAATGAAAGAGGGCAGAGTTATTAGTGATGGTCGTCCAGCTGATGTTATAACAGAGGAGAGCTTAAAAGAATTATTTAATGTTGATGTTGATATTAAAGATGGGTTTGTTAGTTTGCGGCTAGCATAAAGTGATTGATGTAAAATACCAAAAATTACTTTTTAAAGCCTATTTCTTGGTTTTTGATATAGATAGGTCTTTGTTTTATTTCGTTATATATTCTTGATAAATATTCGCCGATTATTCCAATTCCTATAAGGATGGTGCCACCAATGAAAAGGGTCGCAACAAGTAACGATGCGTAGCCGGGTACATCAATACCGAAGACACAGGTTTTTATTATGGTAAATGTGCCATATAAAAAAGAGATCCCAGCGAAACAAATGCCGAAATAACTCCATATTTTTAGTGGTATAGACGAGAAAGAGATAATGCCGTCTAGGCCATAATTCCATAGTTTGGAATAGTTCCATTTAGTTGTGCTGTATTTTCTGGCTGGACGAATGAATTCTATGCTGGTTTGTGAGAATCCTACCCAAGAGAATAGCCCTTTCATGAATCTGGCTCTTTCAGTTAAGTTGTTGATAGCATTTAGGACTTTTTTATCAATTAGTCTAAAGTCCCCTGTGTTTTTTGGTATGGTTGTGTCAGACATTTTATTGAATAGTTTATAGAAAAGCGAGGCAGAGGTTCTTTTTATAATTGATTCGCCTTTTCTGCTTTTTCTGGTTGCGTAAACAACATCGTAGCCTTGTTGCCAGATATCGATCATTTTTGGGATTAGATGTGGTGGGTCTTGCAGGTCTGCGTCTATTGGTATGACGATATCGCCGGTTGCTCTTTCTAGGCCAGCTGTGAGTGCGATATCTTTTCCGAAATTTCTGCTTAGTTGGATGATTTTTATTTTGTTGTTATTTTTGTGGTGTTCTATGAGTAGGGTTGTGCTGTTGTCTTGGCTGCCGTCATCAACAGCAATTATTTCGTAGTTTTGCTTAAGTTTATCAAGAATATTTGTTAATTCAGAAAAAAAATCAGCAAGTACTTCTTGTTCGTTATATATAGTGGTGACAATGGATATTGTGAACTTTTTTTTGTTTCTGGGTGTCATTGTTTGGGATACTTGCATAGTAGAATAAGGGTACAGTTTTTTTAGGATTTTGCAAAGTCTGAAGTATGGACTTATAATGTGTTTGAAATTTTTAAAAGGATGTATAGTATGAAAAAAATAGCAGTTATATCTGATACACATGGCTCTGACTTAATTAATAAGTTTATGGGCTATTTAGAGGAAAACAAGGACATTAAGGATGTTATGCATCTTGGTGACTATTATGAAGATGCAGATGTTTTGGTTGATGCTGGTTATCTGGTGACAAGGGTGCCTGGTGTCTATAGTGCATACTATCAGAATTTGTACGTAGAAAATAGAATATATATGGAGATATATGATTGGCGTTTTTTTCTAACACATACCAAAGATTCTCATTCAAATGATGGGGCTTATGATTTGAAGCCTGAACAAATATTGGAGAACAAAACCTGTGATATTTTTTTGTATGGGCATACACATAAGCCAGAGATAAAAAAAGTGGATGATGGTTTGATTTTACTTAATCCTGGTCATTTGAAAAGCGAGATGGATAGAGGTTTTGCGCCGTCTTTTGCTGTATTAGAGATTGAGAAAGCTAGTGTAGATATGAAGATTCTTAACCTTTCTGGTGGTTGTGTTTTTCAAGATAGGCTTATTAAGAGTTAGTCAGGGCTTACGGGTGTGTTTATTGCTTCTTTTGCTGTTGCAACCCTAAATTCTTCTGTTGGGGTTAAGCGTTACATTGTTTCAGATGACGGAACTAGATTTGATTTTCTTTCAAAAAAATGGATAGCTATGGTCTTTGCTATTTTTTCATTAGGTGCCGCTGGTAAGGGTTTTATTTTACTGTGGCTATTACTTGGCTCTGTTAATCTAGGACGATAATTTTTATGCTTACCTTATTTATGATTTTTGAAACAATAAATGTTCTGCTTAGGAAAGATATTTAGTTATTAGGGGGGGGGCTTTTTTGATTAATAATTCTAAAAATTATTTCTTCCAATTTAAAATATAAATTTAATAAAATTATTACATATATAAGTATTTTTATATAAAAAATTAGACAAAAAATAAGCGAAATTAGCTAAACCTTACTTGTTTAGTTACTTGAAAGTATCTTAAGTGTTTGATATTATGTTAGGGTCTTCACAAAGGTTTGTTGAGTTACAAGTTCTATTTGGTCTTATTGCTAAAATTGCTGGAAAAACTCTGAAAATTATTACTATTTAATGTATTGAAATAAGATAGTTTAGGTGTTTTTTTAGATAGTTTTGTTTGGTAAATAAAGTTAGGTTTATCGAATAAGATATTTCGATGTTTAGATGTAACTAATAAGTGGAAGACAATATATATATGAAAACATGTTTTATTTAGGAGAAAGATATAGATGATAGTTAGAACTATGATGGCGAAATCTTATCAGTATGCACTGCAAAGAAAAATGCAGGTGTTATCTGATAATATTGCCAATATTATGACTCCTGGTTTTAAGGCTAAAGCTCTTGAGGTTGAATCTAATTTTCCGCCTGATTTTGAGAAGTTAATAAAGGCTTATGAGAAGCCTGGTGATCAGCATTATAAATGGGAGCAAAAAACAGTGTTCCCTGAATATGCTACATCTCTAAGGATTGCTCAGATTACTCGTAATTTTAATACGGGAGCTGTTGAGGTTACTAATCAACCTTATGATATTGCAGTTGAGAATGGTAAGGGGATGTTTATGGTGAGGCAAGCAAATGGTGTTGTTGCTTATACAAGGGCTGGTAACTTTGCTATGGATGCTGATGGTTGGATTGTGGATAGAAATGGAAATCCTTTAGAACCATCAATAAAAATACCGCTTACAGCAAGAGATGTATCAATTAGTGCTCAAGGTGAAGTGTTTGCCAAATTGAATGAAGATGTTCATCCAAGGCAAGTTGGTCAGGTGATGTTGGCGGAGTTTCCTCATCCTGAAGAATTGAATGAAGTTGGTCAGAATAAATATATTATAACACCAATGTCAGGCGAGCCTCAGATAATGAGGCCTGGAGAGGGAAAGGTCGGAGAGGTTAGGCAAGGAGTTTTAGAACTTTCTAATGTGGATATGATGGGTACGATGTTTGATATGTTGATTTGTCAGCGTGCTTTTGAAATGAGTACTCAATCTATGTCGAACATGGAAGAGATTATGAAATATGGCGCGGATTTAAGAAAATGATAAATATTTATAATAATAAAAGGAGGTGTAGTATTCTATGATTAACCAGTTGATGATGGCGAAAACCGCCATGGTAACGTTGCAACATAAGATGCAGATTATATCTAATAACGTAGCTAATGCTCAAACGGTGGGGTATAAGTCTAGAAGAATGGAATTGGAGACAATGTTTCCAGCTGCTTTTGAAAGGGCTATTACAGAGTTTGATGATGCTAGTGGAACTTTGCGTAAAAGAAGAAAGGTTTTTGAATATGGGCAGGGTGTTAGAATTTCTGATATATCAAAGAATTTTCAACAAGGTACAATTGAGATTACTAACCAACCTCTGGATATGGCGGTTAAAGGTAATGGATTGTTTCAATTTAGATTGCCTGACGGAAAAACTGCTTATAGTAGGGCTGGTAACCTTCACTCGGATAGGGAAGGTAACTTGGTTAGTGCGAATGGCCATACACTAGAGCCTGCAATGAAAATGCCTCGTGGTACTACTGATGTTATTGTTAATGAAGAGGGTAGGGTTTTTGTGATGGTTGGTGAAGAAACTCAGCCAAGAGAGATTGGTCAGATGATATTGGCTAATTTCCAAAATGTAGCAGGTTTAAGAGAAATTGGTCAAAATATGTATATTGAATCTGAGGCATCTGGTGAGCCGTTATTAGAACGACCTGGTAAAAATGGAGTTGGTTCAATACAGCACAAGGCTTTGGAGTTTTCTAATGTTAATGTAATTGATGAGATGGTAGCCATGGTTATGGTGCAGAGAGTATTTGAAATAGCTGTTAAGGCTGTTAATGCTGCGGATGCGATCATGAAGAAAGGTGGCGGTATCTAGAGTTTAGATTTGTATCGATTTATTTGGTCATGTAACAAATTTTGTGTAAACCCATAAATTGGCGTCCTCTATTTGTTTTTAAAAAAGATAAAGTGGCTTAAAACCTATGATGAAGAGTTGAAAAAAGCAATAGAGGCACTAAATCAAGAAGCAGAAATATTTAGTAAAAAGAAAGACGATATACATAATCAAATTAAGAAGCTAAAGTTCAAAATAAAAACAATAGATATCAAAAACTAATATCCGTAGTATTTTGAAAAAAGAGAGCTCATAGAGAAAGTGTGCTTTGGGTAGAGTTAGCATTATTATATCGATGTTTTTATACCCAAACCGAAATAGAAACTAGAAAACAACATGAAATTAACATGAGTTAAAAAAACTCATCATGGGTTAATTGTATTCATGGAAATTTTTGTGATAGGGGCTTTTGTTGGTGATTTGGCTGTAGGTTTTGATAGGGTTGAAATGCTTGTTGCTTTTTGGGGTGTTAGACGTGTTGGTTTGGGTGTTCCTGGAAGGTAGCTGTGGATTTCTTGTTTTTGTAGTATATAAGTAGATCAATAAAGACCATAGAACCGTTTAATATATACAAATAAATAATTGCATCAAAATTATAAAGCAATTTATGAGCTATCCCAAAAATATACCCCAAAAAAACGACATATGAAAAGAGCACACTTTTGCCTTCAATAGATTTAGATTTTAACCCTTTAATAATAGAAAAAGGCCAAGCTACACCAAAACAAAAAAGCATTAATGCTTCAAAGATACTCAATTTATTAATAAACAAATCCAAAATCATAGCCTAAAGTATAAACTGTGTTTCTGATTATTCAAACAAGCTTTATAATGAACTTATGTCTAAGCTTAGAAATTTAAATCTATACTTAATTGTTGTTGGTGTTTTTTTGCGTCTTTACCAATACCTTTGGAATAAGTCTATTTGGCATGATGAAGCCTCGTTTGTTCTTGGTCTAAAAAACCATTCATTTGCCAATTTATTAGCGCCAGTACCAGAAGGTTCCCCAGGTGGTGGCTATGCTTTTATGTTTTTGGAAAAGGTAATGCTAGAGCTTTTTGGCTACAACGAACTAGCTTTGCGATTCTTTCCTTTTCTTGCCAGTATTGTTTCATTAGTTCTATTTTATTTTTTCTTAAAGCAGTATGGTAATCGTTTAGTAACATCTATTGCCATAGCTTACTTTGCTTTGTCTGATAATCTTATATACTATGCAGCTGAAGTTCGGTCATATTCAATAGATCTACTTATAGGTCTCATTTTTCTAAATTTTTCTTTTACTTATCTAAAAAAAGAACTCACAAGAGCTAATGCTCTTAAACTTTGCGTAGTCGGTATCATTTTTATGTGGCTGTCTCATACAACAATTTTTATTATTGCAGGTGTTGGTGTTGTTTTTGGTGTCGATTCATTGCTGAAAAAAGATCATAAAAGGGCACGGGCTTTATTATTATTAGGCTTGAGTTGGATTGCAGGGTTTGTTCTTTTTTATGTTTTTTCATTACAACTGTGGAAATCAGGACAATTAGAAGCCTTTCAAAAAACTCCAATGCAATTCATTCCTTTCCCTCCAACTTCAATAAATGATATGCTTCAATGTTTTATCCAGTTTTTTCGTTTGTTTGGTTATATGATAGGTCTGCGTTTAAGCATGCTGGGAGAACATATAGATGAGCTTACAAAATTAACAAGACCAGATTTAATGAAATTTAGCTATACAAATTTACACATTATTTTATATATAGCCCTAAATATTATTGGCGTTGCGATATTATTTGTGGTTGGTAAGATCAAAACTTGGCAGCAGAACAGAAAATACTATTTTATTTTAATATTACCTATTTTATTAGTGATGATAGCTTCAGGCCTTGATAGCTTTCCTTGGCGAGGCAGGTTTTTACTTTTCATGTTTCCTTTATTAATTATTTTAATGGCAGAAGGTGTGGCTGTAATCAAGCCTAAAGTATCTAAATATACATGGTTATTAATTCTTTTCTTACTATTTTTTCATCCTACTGTTTCTGCTTGTTATCACATAGTAAAGCCTCGAACTTTAGAGGAAGTGAAGCCACTAATAAAGTATATAAACCAAAAATATCAGGAAGGTGATAAGGTCGTAATAGTTGGTTCAAATAACTGGCTAGCCTTTTATGGTAAAGCACTAAAATTAGATCTAACAAAAGCAAATGTTGTATCAGATCTAAACAAAGAGAATGTTAATAATTTAATAAACAAGAAAAGAGTTTGGTTTTTTCTAATTACGGCCCCGAATGATAAGAGAGTCGCTGTTTATGAGGGGTATTTAAATGATGTCGGTAGTCAAGAGATCAAGTTCTTTGAAAGAAATAACGCTATTTTGTATTTATATACTAAGTAGCTTTTGTTAAGCGCGCAATAAAATGTAAAGCTCTACCGAAGAGCCAATTACTCCACCAAGAAAAAAATGCAGTGTTTTGATCCCAGAGGCATAGCTTAAGGTTGCTCTTTTCAAAAGCATTTTTCCATTTATTTGTTGGCCAATAGTTGGCTGTGATTGCCACGCCATATCTTTTATTGCCTACCCAATCCATAAAGTGCAATAAAGGCCCTGCAAAAAAACTATCCTTTAAGTGATCTTTAATTATTATAGAATTATACGTTACTCGATATGCTTCACTAAGTAGATCTGTTGGGTTATTCGTGTGGTGAAGAACATCAATGAAAATCACTGTTTCAAAAGATTTTTCAGGGTAGGGCAGCTGTTTGCCATCGAACTTTTTAACTGGAATATAAAGATTTGGTCTTATTAACACATCAACACCTTCAATGTTTATGTCAGGTCTTTTTGATTGGATGATGCTACTAATCAATCCGTCACCACAGCCAACATCTAATACAGTTGCATTTTCAGGTATTAGCTTGGCTATTTCATCAGATAAAACTTGTGCGCGTCTATCATATACGTATTTTTCATGTAGCTTGTCAAAGATCTTCATGAGAGCCCTTTTTGTGAGCTGGTATTAAAAAGATAAAAAATAAAGCTAAAATACAAGGACTGAATTCCAGTGATAATAAAAAATAAACTATAAATCCCCATCTTCATCTCGAAATAAGTGATTATTCCTGAATTAAGCCATATCAAAAACACATAAAGTAAAAATAAGAAACCAATAGAAAAGCTAACAAGGCTTAGTACAATTCCCTTCTCAAAATTAAAGTGTTTTTTAACTAATTTACTAATCTTAGTTACTCGGTACTCACTCAAAAAAGAAAAGTTTTGGGTAATCAGACCCATCTGAATAATAGAAAGGCCAGTAGTAGATAAGATGAGCCCTAAAAATAAATAATAACTACCAAACATTAAACCAAATATATGAATATCTCCAAAAATCTGAGATGCCATTATTATAAAACCAAGTAAAGTAATTACAGCTCCCAATTTTAAAAATATAAATTCAGATGCTAAAAGAAAAATGAATTTCAAATTTGTCCAGCCAGCTAGCCAAGGATTAAGATGTGGTTTTCTATCTCTACTATCAGGTAACAAGCTAATGGGTATTTCAGTCAGCTTTAAGTTGCAAAGCTTGGCCTTTATCACCATTTCTGATGCATATTCCCAACCCCAAGATTGAAGTTTTATTTTCTGAAAAGCATTTTTTGTTAAAGCTCTTAGCCCGCTATTACAGTCACTAATACCGGCTTTAAAGAAAAGGTTGATAAAAAATGTTAGAAACGGAGTGCCAAGATAACGGTGGCTCCACGGCATGGCACCTTTATGGATATTTCCTTTTAGTCGACTACCCATTACAAAGTCATAACCTTTATCTAATAGGCTAATAAAATTATTCATTTCCATGAAGTCATATGTTCCGTCAGCATCACCCATTACAATATAATCACCATTAATATGTTTAAGGCTCTCTATATAGGCTTTTCCTAGCCCTTGTTTTGGGATCTTTATTGCTCTTGCACCAAGCGACTCTGCGATCTTTGTTGTGTTATCTGTAGAGCTATCCATGATAATAATTTCGCCAGTAAGTCCGTATTCCTTAAAAGCAGCAAAGACTCTTTTTATTGGTATATCTATTACCTTTTCTTCGTTATAAGCTGGTATGATTACGGAAATGAATTTAGTGCTCATAGAATCCAATTATAACTTATAATTTTCTACACTGTAAGCAATCTGCTTAGAGATGTGTTGCTGAGTAAGGTGTTTTGTTGTTTGGGACATGTTATTTTAGCGTAGGCTGGAATTTTTATTCTAAAGTCTTTTATAGCTTCCTAACTATGTAGTAATGGCAATAAGGTATGTAATAATAACAGTTTGCAATAATCCTTATTTTCGTGCTGCTTTGTAACAATGTCATACATTGCTCTCTAGATGTTTTAGGATTAGTTGCTCTGCAACAATGTGTGCATACATCTCTGAGATGTTTTTTTCATTTCTTAAGACTTATATATAAGTTATAATCTAGATATTATGAAAATTCTTGTAACTGGTGGAGCTGGTTTTATAGGTAGTCATCTTTGTGAATACTTAGTTAATAATAATCATGAAGTGACTATTATAGATAATTTGATTTTAGGGGAAGAACGGTTTATTGAGGGTCTCTATTCTAAAGGTTTAACGTTTTATAATGAAGATCTAAATAATACCCCTAAAATAAAAGAGATTTTTAGCCGTCATCAATTTGAAGCTGTGTTTCATTTGGCAGCAAACTCTGATATTGGGCAGAGCTTCCAAAACCCAGATATTGATTTTGATAATACTTCCAAAACAACATATTCTATTCTAAAGCACATGAAAGAGCATGGCGTTAAGCAAATTATTTTCGCATCGACCTCTGCAATTTATGGTGAGACATCTGAAAACATAACAGAGTTCTTGGGTCCTCTTATGCCTGTTTCTCATTATGGAGCAGCTAAGCTTGCTTCTGAGGCTTGGATTTGTTCTTTTGCAGCTAACTATGGCATCAAAGCTTGGATCCCTAGATTTCCAAATGTTGTTGGTGAAAATGCAACTCATGGCGTGGTTTTGGCTTTTGTTCAAAAATTGCTTAGGAACCCTGAAAGGCTAGAGATATTAGGTGATGGCATGCAGATAAAACCATATATATATGTTAAAGAATTGGTTTTAGCTATAGCTTATATTTGGGAGCATTCAAGTGATCAAATAAACATTTTTAATATTGGCACAGATTCACGTACCCAGGTAAATGAAATAGCTAAAATTGTTGCAGAGGAAATGAATATAACTCCCGAATTTTCTTATACAGGTGGGGATCGTGGTTGGGTTGGTGATGTTCCTGAATTCAAATACGACTTAACAAAGATAAAGAACCTTGGCTGGCAAGCCAAACTCACTTCAGACGAGGCAGTACGAACTGCTGCAAAAAAGATAATAGAGCAACTGCGATGAAGCTATTAATCCTTGCAGGTGGTAAGGGTAGTAGACTTGGTTATAAAGATATCCCTAAACCCATGGTCAAAATTGGCGACAAGCCATTGCTAGAGTTACAAATAGAGCTAGCGAAAAGATATGGCTTAAAAGATATTTATATTTTATCTGGCTATAAAGCAGCTGTGATAAAAGAATATTTTGGTGATGGTCGTGATTTTGGCGTGAATATTTATCATATTGTTGAAGATCAAGAGCTAGGTACAGCTGGTGCAGTCAAGCAGCTAGAATCAATTATTAATGATCGGTTCATGGTTTTTTATGGGGATACGGTAATGGATATTAACCTAAAAAACATGCAGGACTTTGATTCCAAGTCCCAGGGTATAGCAACTATTCTTGTCCATCCAAACGATCATCCAGGCGATAGTGATCTTGTTGAAATTGATCATGATAATAATGTCACACATTTTCATTCCAAACCTCATCAAGAGAACAAGTACTATACAAACCTAGTAAATGCAGCTTTATATATTTTTGACCCCCAAATATTTAATTATATCCCTGATAATAAGAAAATAGATTTTGGTAAAGATGTTTTTCCAGCTTTATTAAAAGATAATAAAAAAATATATGGCTATAAAACCCCAGAATATATAAAAGATATGGGTACAAAAAATAGGCTTGAGCAAACAACAGCGCATTATTTAAGTGGTAAGGTTGCAAGGCTAAATAGCGATAATAAAAGAAAGGCTATTTTTTTGGATCGAGATGGTGTGATCAATAAAGAGGTTCATAACCTTTCAAAAATTGAGGATTTTGAGCTTTTTAAAAATACAGCATCAGCAATAAAGAAAATAAATGGTTCTGAATATTTGGCAATTGTTATTACAAACCAATCAGCAATAGCCAAGGGTTTTCTTACAGAGCTAGGTTTGGCTAAGATCCATCAAAAAATGGAAAGTCTGCTTGGTAAGGAAGGTGCTTATATAGATGGCCTTTACTATTGCCCGCACTACCCAGAAAGTGGTTTTGAGGGTGAGGTAAAAGAGCTGAAGATTAAATGTGAATGTCGAAAGCCAGGCACAGATATGTTTTTAAAAGCAGCTGTAGATTTTAATATCGATTTAGAAAAATCATATTTTATAGGTGATACAACAGTAGATAATATGGCAGCAAATAATGCTGGTATGAAAGCTATTTTGGTTAGAACTGGATATGGTGGTTCTGATAAGCGTCAACCATCAATCCCCAATTTTATTTGTAAAGATATTAAAGAGGCTGTTGATCTAGTTGTGGATGATCATAAAAATATAAAAAATAAAGCTATGGATATTTTAGGTGATACGCTAAAAAAAACAAAGAATAATAACCATCTTATTGTTGTTGCTGGTTTGTCTAGGTCTGGTAAATCAACTTTTTGTAATATCTTAAAAGAAGTACTGAAAAAGAATAAGATAAAAGCAAGCACACTGAACCTGGATAATTGGTTAGTCCCAGTAAAAGAGCGTAACCTTGAGATGACAGTGCAGGGGCGCTATAAATATAATGAAATTCAAGAAGATATTAAATCTTTACTAGAAGGCCAAGAAATAAGTTTAAATGAATATGACGCCAAAACCCGCGAAGTAAAAAAAATACAAAAGAAGCTAAAGCTAGCAAAGCAAGAAGTTCTTATTGTGGATGGGGTTGTTGGACTTGATTTAAAATATTTAAGAGAGATTGCAGATCTAAAGATATATGTTGAGGTTAGTGAAGATTTGAGGAAAGAGCGGTTCACAGATTTCTATGAATATAAGGGGCTAGCTTTAAAAGATATGCAAGCTTTATACGAGACCAGACAAAAAGACGAGGTTGATTTTATAAAAAAAACAGCAAGTTATGCAGATATCACTATAAACATGGAGCAGTTATGATAATTTCAAGAACACCAGTGCGGGTAAGCTTTGCAGGTGGTGGAAGTGACTTAAAAGAATATTACCTAAAGTATGGTGGCGCAGTTGTTAGTGTGACAATCAATAAATATATTTTTTTAACAATGCATCCATTCTTTTATGAAGATCGCTATTTTTTAAAATATTCAAAAAGTGAGCGTATTGATAAAGTTGATCAGATCGAGCATCCAATAATAAAAGCTGTTTTCAAAGAATTTGGTATTAAGGGTGTAGATTTTAGCTCTAGTGCTGATATCCCGTCAGGGACAGGGTTGGGTTCATCATCCAGCTTTACTGCTGGCCTTATCCACTTATGTAATGCTTATACAGGAAAATATATGAACAAGAAAGACATGGCAGAGTTTGCCTGTAAAATAGAGATAGAAAAGTTGGGGGAACCTATTGGTAAGCAAGACCAGTATGCAGCTGCAATTGGTGGTCTAAACTATATTCAATTTAACGATAATGATACTGTTGATGTAGAGAGTATCGTGTCTGATAATAATATTAGAAAAAAACTTAATGACAGACTTTTGATTTTTTATGTGGGTGGTACCAGAAAAGCGAACTCTATTTTGACAGAACAAAGAGCTAATATCATAGATGGTAAGCGTTTGGATAATTTACATAAAATGGTGGGCTTGGCTAAAGATCTTAAAATAGAGTTGCAAAAAGGTAATATTGATTCAATGGGCGATATTCTTGATGCTGGATGGCAATATAAAAGAGAGCTGGCTACTGATCTTACAAACAAAGAAATAGACGAATATTACAGTCTAGCAATGTCAGGAGGTGCAAGCGGTGGTAAACTTCTTGGCGCTGGTGGTAACGGGTTTTTATTGTTCTATGTAAAGCCAGAAAATAAAGAAAAGCTGCGAAATTCCCTAAAAAACTTGTTAGAATTAAAATACGAGTTTGATGATATGGGTACAACGATAATTTATTAAGGAGAAAACGTGGACCACACAAAAAATATTAACAATTATTTTGATGTCTTAAATAAGGTGCTTTCAAAAATTTGCCGTTCTGAAATTAATAAATTTATAGAGCTCGTAGATCAAGTTCGATCACAAAATAAAAAAATACTTATTTGTGGAAATGGGGGGAGTGGTGCAACCGCATCTCACATTGTTTGCGATTTAAATAAAGGTCTTTCTTATGGCAAAGAAAAAAAGTTTCAGGTAATTAACTTGAGCGATAATATGGCTACTGTATTAGCGTACGGAAATGATACTAGTTTTGATGATATTTTTGTTGAACAAACAAAAAACTTTCTTGATCATGGCGACTTGTTTATCGGTATCTCAAGCAGTGGGAACTCTAATAACGTGCTAAAAGCTATTGAGTATGCTAATTCTAAGGGCAATACGACACTTGGCCTAACTGGTTATAACGGTGGTAAATTAAAGGAACTGTCAAAGTATAGCGTTAATGCTAATATCGATGATACTCAGATATCTGAGGATGTTCATATGATATTAGGGCATTTACTCTATAAAGTGCTAAGCTAAAAACATGAAAAGAATCTTTGTTCTCGTTCTTATAGTAGCTGTAATGCAAGTTGGTTGTTTTAATGAAAATGACCCAAACACCCATAAAGTATATTTTGGTTTAACACACCAAGAGTCACTTGACGGTGAAACCTTGACCGACTTCAGAAAAACTTTCAAATTCAAGCCACATATTATTGGTTGGACTGTGGATTGGGAGGAGCCTTTTCCTGCCAAAACCTTACAAGCGATTCTTTCAAGAGATGCTTTGCCATTTATTAGTTGGGAGCCTTGGGTCTGGCAAGATATTGAGAGTATAACTTTGAAAAGTATTAATGCAGGATCTTGGGATAAGCACATAACTAAATGGGCTAAAGAAGCCAAATTATTCCAGTACCCAATTTTTATGGCTTTAGCGCCAGAGTTCAATATTGAAAAATATCCATGGTCGATAAAGAACCAGAACCAATCGCCAGAATCCTATAAAAAAGCCTATCAAAAAATAGTGGATATCTTCAAAAAAGAAGATGCAATAAATGTGATTTGGGTTTGGGGGCCTGGTGTTACATATAAAGAAACTATGGACTGGGCCAGTATCAAAAAAGCATACCCAGGCGGTGATTATATTGATTGGGTAGGGGTTAGTGTTTTAGTAGATGAAGCAAAAACGCCTTCTATGTCATTTATAGAAGCTGTTGAGCCATCTATTACCAAGCTTGAGGAACTAATTCCCACAAAACCAATAATGATCACTAAAATTGGTTATTCAGCCAAATTCAAAAAAAAGGCTACCTGGATTACGAAAATACCAGAATCCCTAACAAAAATAAAAAAAGTAAAAGCAATCCTTTGGCTAAACGAAAAAATAAAAACCAAAGATTGGCTTATCCATACCAGCGATGTTGCAACTCAAAAAAAAGTAAAAGAAATGGTTAATAACCCAATTTTCAAAGCAGACCTGGAAAAACTAAATACAATTCATTTATTAGGCTCAGAAAAGGAACGATGATACTTAAAGTCACACAATCCTTATTACTAATCTCACTGGCATTATATATTGTGGAGTTGCTGCTGTTTATTTTTATAAAAAAATCAATAAAAAACAACAAATCAGAAGATCCAAGAGTAAAACAGTTGCTAATGGTTTTTAATAAAATCAATATGCGCCACATAGCAATATATACTTCCATATACTGTATGTTTTTGATGATAGCTAAAGTTTTTATCTTTATCTATTCATTGGTCATTACATATCAATTAATTTCTGTTTCTTTTGATTTTTTGGTTTTAAGAAGAATTAAACTAGAGTCATACTGAGCATGATTGAGGGCTGTTGGTTTGTTTAGCTACATATTTATGAAAATAACTATAGATCAACTAATAATATATATCCCATTGAAAGAGAAATCGCTACAATCGTTACAGGGACGGCAACTTTCATATAATTTAAAAAACCAATATTTTGATTATTAGCTTTAGCATAACTAGAAACAATTACATTTGCTGCTGCACCAACAATAGTGGCATTACCGCCTAAACACGCGCCTAAAGAAAGAGACCACCAAAGGGGCTGAACATTATAAATACCCATTTTGTCTATAGAATTAATAACATGAATCATAGTTGCAGTAAAAGGTATATTATCTACTATAGAAGAAGCTATTGCTGAACCCCATAAAACGGCAAAGGACATGGTTTTTATGCTATTTGTTGCCAAAACCATTTTTTTAGCAACTATTTCAATTAATCCGGTTGCCTCTAAACCACCTGCTAATACAAATAACCCGACAAAAAAGAAAACCGTTCCCCATTCAATATCTTTTAAAATTTCTTCAGGGTGTGTCTTAGTGATCATCAATAACGTAAAACCCCCAAATAAAGCTATTGTGGCTAATTTTAGATCGAATCTACTGTGCAATATAAAACCTGTAAATGTTAATAAAACAACAATTAAGCAAATAATTAAATGCTTATAATTTTTAATAGATTTGCTTTCATCAAAGCCTTCTATTAATTTCTCTTTATCAACAGGTATTGTAAGTTGTTTCCTATAATAAAAACGTAAAAATATTAAAGTCAAAACACCTATTACTAATAGAATGGGTAAGTTATGAGTAATAAAGCTCATAAAACTTAAATGTGATGAATTCCCAATTAAAATATTAGGAGGGTCACCGATTAATGTTGCTGTTCCACCAATATTAGAAAACAATATCTCACTAACTAAAAATGGTATTGGTGAGATAGACAAAGTATCTGCAATAGCTAAGGTAATTGGTGCAACAATCAAAACAGTAGTTACATTATCCAATAATGCAGACATAACAGCTGTGAATACTGCTAAAGAAACTAATATCCAAGTAGGATTTCCCTTGGATAATTTTACGGATTTAATAGCTAAATATTGAAAAAGGCCTGTTTTTTTTAAAACCAAAACAATAATCATCATTCCACACAACAAACCAATGGTATCAAAATCGATATAATGAATTGCTTTATCTTGGTCGAGCACTCCAAAAATAACCATTAAAATCCCACCTACCATAGCAGCTATGGTATGAGGTACTTTTTCAGACATTATTAATGCGTACGAAATAAGAAATATACTAGCTGCAAAAAACACTGTTTAACACCTTATATACTCTCTTTTTTTATAAGAACTGAAATAATTTCTAATCTAGTCAATATACCCAATAATTTTTTTCCATCCAAGACAGGCAATGTTCTTCTATTAAACTTTTCTAATAAATCAGCTGCGTAACTAACACTGTCTTCTTCTCTTAATGTTGGGTAATCATCTTTAATAAGATCTTTTACTAGCATGTCTTTAACATTATTTAATCGGTTATAAAACATATCTACATCTGGTAAAAAAGCTGATGAGCTTAAATCTTTCATGTATTTTGGAACACAACTGTCAATAATATCCGAAATATCTATACAGCCTATATATTCATTATCTACATTAGTTATAGGCAAAGCATAATATCTAGTTAAATTAAAAAGCTTAATAACACTTTTTATATTACTATTTAATGAAACAGAAGTTACATCACGCAAATAAACGTCTTTAACTATCATAATGCAATTACTTCTGGTTGAATAATATTTTTTCTTTGCATAATATCTTCTAAATTCGAACAATATTTTTTATTAGTTTTTAAATACTCAAGGGCAAGTGCCCCAACAAAATTAACAAGCTCTTTCTCTGAATAAGATTTATCTATAGCATAGATAAACCCTGACATAATAGCATCTTCTAAGCCAATCAAATTAGCAAAATTTGATTGTTCTATATCAAAAACATAAGCTGTGGTTCTGCTACAAATAACTACTTTTTTATTGATATCAAAAACTATATATTGTGTTTTAGTATTATTTGAGTATGTTTCTTTCACAAAATCTATACACTCAGGTATTGAATTTAATAGAACCCCATTTACTGTTTTATTTTCACGAATATCTGGAAATAGCATAAATGGTTCAGCTTTAATTACCTGAGCACAACAACCCTCATTAGGTAGAACCAATGTTTTTACATTGTTATTATTTGCAATTCTAATTAATTTTGCATAGAACTTACTATCTAGAGGATCAATTAATTTGCCACCAATAAAAACCATATCAACTGACTTCATGTTTTTTTCAAATAATTCCAAAAACATAGATCTATCTTCTTTGCTAATTTCAGGGCCATGCTCACAAATCCCTTTTACTGTTTGATTATTACTATCAACAACAAATATACTAGTCCGTGTTCTTCCATCAATTCTGACAAAATTTGTGGTTATACCTTGAAGCAGCAATTCCTTTTCAATTAAACGTCCTGTTTCTTGACCAATAAAGCCCAAAGCTACAGATGTAGTATCTAGTTTACTTAATTGAACAGAAACGTTGATTCCTTTTCCCCCAGAAGATAAGGAAACCAAATTATTGTTTATGAGATGACACGTTTTATTGTCTTGAAAATCATCAATAAAATATATTCTATCAAGTGCAGGGTTAAGGGTAACTGTAGCAATCACGAAAAAATTCTCCTTTTATAAATTTAAAATGATTAATTTATAAAGATTTGTTATTAAAAAAACGAGTCTAGTATATTCCTATTAGTTAACAATGTACATTAAGTAATTTCAGTGATTTTTTTGTAACAATTTTTTTTAAAATGATACTACCTTTGTAAGGTAGTATGGTTCTTACTTACTACTATAAACAAGGTTAGAACTGAAATAGCTTTGGCAATTAGAGCAAATACTGTGGTTTTTATACCGAAACTTAAAATATTTTATTATATCTGTTATTTAGAGTTTTTTAATGGGATTACGCCACCAGCTAGATCTCCAACTATATTAACTAAATCTGTATTTGCAGGTACAACTATTTTAGTATTGTTTTTTAAGGATACAGCAACTGTTTCTAAACGCTTCAAGAGCTGTGCGTTCCCTTTAAAATATTTTTCTGCTGACTCATTTACAACTTTAATTGCATCCCCTTCAGCTTCAGCTTTTAGACGAATACCAGCGGCAATTCCTTCCGCTCTTTTTATTTCTGCTCTTTTGTCACCATCTGCTTTTGTTTCTATAGCTGTTGCTGTATCAAGAGCTGCTATTTTTTCGTTTTCTGCTTTTACAACCATATTCATTGCGTCTTGAACGTCTGCGGGTGGTTCGATTCGTTGTAGTTCTACTCTAATTACAGATATACCCCAAGGTTCTACTTGAGAGTCTAAATTGTTTTCTACATCTAAATTTATTTTACCTCTATTTTCGTTTGCTTCTGTTAGTGTCATTTTTCCTATTACTGCTCTTAAAGTAGTTTTGGTAAGTGAAGGAACTGCTGTTTTAAAATCATTTACGTTGTACATTGCTTTATTTGGATCTTGTACCTTGTAGTAGACAACGCCATCTACAACAGCATTTAATTTGTCTTTGGTGATAATTGATTGAGGTTCTACATCTACTCTCTGCTCTGTTATGTTGACAAGAAATAATCGATGAATAAAAGGAATGATCCAATTAAAGCCAGGCTGTGCTGTTCTTGAATATTTTCCTAAAAACTCAACCACTCCTCTTTCAAATGGGCGGACAATTCTTATACCTAAAATAAAGAAAAATAAAGATGCTACTAATAAAAAAACTATTATTGTCATTTGTATGCTCCTAATGTTTTTGTTTGGATCAATGGCAATATATGGTAATCCATCTTATTAGTAAAGGGAGGGTTTGGGTATAAACACTATTTGGACTTGGGTGTTTTTAATAGATGTTTATACCAAACATTCATACTTTCGATATTGCCTGCAATATTTGTATTGTTGATTAATGTGCCGGCATACTGATAGCCACTACGACTAAATGTAATATTCATGCCATGCGAAATGCTTCTGGCTATGGTGTAAGCGGTGACAAAGTTTTGATTTTTCATTTTTATTTCCATTTGGGATAGCAAATGTTCAGCTATTTTTTTTCCTCTGAAGTTTGGTAAAACTGCAAAATCAGTCATTTCAACACTTTTTGAATCAGGATACATTTCGCAGGATGAGGCGGCTATTAACTCGTTATTAGCATAACATCCGAAATACAGAATATTTTGTTTCATTGTATCTAATAAATATGATGGATCAAAAATTGGGAATGGATAGCTTTTGAAGACGTCTTGATAGAGGCCTGCTAGTTTGGTTACTGATTTTTGATCAATTATTTTTAGGAGAAAATTACTTGGTATTTTAATAGCTGTTTCTTTTTTTGATTTATCTTTTGCTAACTTGAGGATATTAGATATTTTTATTTTTTTTTGCTCAGGTATTATTTTGCGTTCTTTTTTTAAATAGTTGCTCATAAAGACACAATCTGAATTATCATAAAAGTGGGGTATTGCGGCTTCTTGCTCGTAGCCGCTATTCAGAAATGGCTCTGAATAATTTGAGGGGATCTTTATAAATATTTTTGAATAATCATTTTTTTTAACTAGTTCATTGAAACGAATAAATAGTTTTTTTGTATCAGCAATATCAAATTTCATTAGATAAATACGGTTGCTATGTTTTCCATGATAAATTAATGAATTACCAATAGTTTCAAATTGATCTTGCATTAATTCAGGATCTCCGTTTAACTCGTTTATTCTTAATTGGTGTTAAAGAAATAGTCCTATCAACATCTGAAAGTAGTTTTTCAATTCCCGTTGTGGAAATTTCTTTTGCTGCTTCCAAGTTTAATTGCAAATCACACTCATCACAGTTTCTTTCACAGAATGAAGGAGCGTATGAATCTGGTTCTTTGTATGTTGTAATTACACCTTCATAATTTCGTAGAATTACTTTATTTGTTGACCAAGAAATTAGATATGTAGGGCGTACAGGTATTTTTCCGCCGCCTCCTGGGGCATCTATCACATAGGACGGTATCGCCAATCCAGATGTATGACCTATTAAGCTCTCCATGATTTCGATGCCTTTGCCAACAGGGGTTCTGAAATGTGATAACCCTTCTGATAAATCGCATTGATAAAGGTAATATGGTCGTACTCTGCTTTCCAATAGTTTTTGGCATAGTTTTTTGATTATTCTGGGGCAGTCATTTATTCCTGCCAAGAGGACAGATTGATTGCTAAGTACCAACCCAGCATTTGCTAATAGACTTAGCGAGTCTTTTGCTGAATTAGTTAATTCTCTGGGGTGATTGAAATGAGTATTAACATATATAGGCTGGTGTTTTTTTAATACCTTAATAAGGGCATTGTCAATTCGGTAAGGAAGAACAACAGGCATACGTGTTCCTATTCGTATAATTTCCACATGTTTAATCTGTCTTATCTTTGTGAGTAATTTATCAAGATATGAGTTAGGTAGCATTAATGGGTCGCCACCAGATAATAAAACATCTCTAATTTCGGTATTCTCTTGAATATAATCGATGGCAGCTTCAAGTTCTTTTAGTTTGGGAATGGTATCAATATCACCAACTTTTCTTTTTCTTGTACAGTGCCGACAATACATAGAGCAAGTGTTACTAACATGAAGCAATACACGATCTGGGTATCGATGTGTTAAAAATGGAATCGGAGAATCTTTATCTTCTGCTAACGGATCTTTCATGTCATATACTTTTGTATCGAGTTCATGAATAGAGGGGAAAGATTGTAAAAACACGGGATCATTTTGATAATTATCTGGATCAATTAATGATAAGTAATAAGGCGTAATACTAAGAGGAAACTTGTTTATTGTTTCGGAAAGTTTGTTGATAAGATCTTTTTCAAGGGTGATGCCAGTAATTTTTTGAAACTGTTCTATGGTTTTTATTTTATGTTGAATATGCCATTTCCAGTTTTTCCAATTGGAGATATTCGCTTTTTTATCTAAAGTTTCAGCAATATTTTGCTGTTTATTGTTATAAATCATAAGGAATCCTTTTTTGCGCTACTTAATAATAACTGTTTTTTAGTTCAAATGTTTTTTTAGGTTGTTAGTTAAGTGATTCTGGGAGATTAAACTACTTTTATTTAAAACATTATGATTTTATGATAACAAGCATAGCTGTTCTGCGCAAAACATTCATTTTTCTATTATGGTTTGGGTAGCTGTGTTTTAGAAATCGAAATAGCCCCTTATAGTTTGATTAAAAATCAAATAGAATAACTTTTATGAGTTCTTTAATAAAATATATATCAAAAAAAACAGCTATTTCAAATCACCAAATAGCAACAACCCTAACACTATTTTCAGAAGGTGCCACAATTCCCTTTATGGCACGATATCGGAAAGAACGAACGGGTGGGTTAGATGAAATCCAGATAAGAGAAATACAAGAGCGCCATAACTATTATGAAGAACTTGTTGATAGAAAGCAGACTATTTTAAAGTCTATTGAAGAGCAAAGTAAATTAACACCAGAGCTAAGATGTGCTATTGAAAATTGTTTTAACAAGCAAATTTTAGAAGATATTTATCTGCCCTTTAAACAAAAGAGAAAAACGAAAGCAGATATTGCTCGTGAAAAAGGGTTTGAACCTCTTGCAAATTTCATTCTCAATCAAACTGGCGTTACTGATTTAGATGCGTCTCCTGATGCTATAGCTGGTGCCCAAGATATCATTGCCCAACATATCTCAGATACAGCCCAATATAGGCAGTATATTAGAGGCTATATATATCAAAAAGCAAATATTACTAGTAAAGCAACAAAAGACTGGCTAGATAAAAAGTCTAAATTTGAAATGTACTATAACTTTTCAGAAAATATGTCTAAAGCTGCAAGCCATAGGGTTTTGGCTGTTCGTCGGGGTGCAAAAGAAAAGGTTATAAACTATAAACTTGTTATCGATGATGAAGTTTTAATAGCTTATTTAGAATCAAAAATCATAAAATCAGAAAACTTTATTTTTCATAAAGAATTAAAAGAAGCGATTTTCGATTCTTATAAAAGGCTGATTTTCCCATCAATTCAAACAGAATGTTTTACTACTAAGTGTGCAGAAGCTGAAACAGAATCAATAAAAGTGTTTTCCACAAACCTAAAAAATCTTTTACTTGCCTCGCCATTAGGTCAAAAAACAATAATGGGAATTGACCCTGGTTTTAGAACTGGCTGCAAAGTAGCTGTTATAGATAGTTTTGGGAAATATCTGACAAAAGCAACAATCTTTCCAACATTATCAGCCAATAAAGTAGGCGATGCAGCGGTGGAAGTATTGAAGTTAGTAAAAAAACATAGTGTTCAGTTCATTGCTATTGGTAATGGAACTGCATCTAAAGAGACCATGAAATTCATTAAGCAAACACTAAAAAAAGCAAACTTGGAAGTTATCCCCGTTATGGTAAATGAGGCTGGGGCTTCAGTTTATTCGGCATCTAAAATCGCACACAATGAATTTCCCGACTTGGACCTAACTGTAAGAGGTTCAATAAGTATAGCGCGTAGACTGCAAGATCCACTGGCAGAGCTGGTTAAAATTGACCCTAAGGCTATTGGTGTCGGCCAGTACCAACATGATGTTAATCAGACAGATTTAAAACACTCGCTAGATTTTACTACTGAATATTGTGTGAATTATGTGGGTGTGGACTTGAATACTGCCTCAAGCTCTCTTTTGTCATATGTATCTGGAATAGGCCCAACACTAGCAAATAATATTGTTTTATATAGAAACCAAAATAACGGCTTTAAAAATCGTAAAGAACTAAAAAAAGTTCCTAAATTAGGGGCTAGGGCATATGAACAATGTGCTGGTTTTTTACGCATAAAAAATGGTGATAACCCTCTAGATAATACTGGCATCCACCCAGAGTCCTACAATATTGCAAAAAAAATTATTGGTAATTTAGAGGACATAAATTTAAACGATTATGTTTCAGATACAGTTGGTTTACCAACATTAGAAGATATAAAAAACGAATTACAAAAGCCTGGCCTAGACCCCAGAGAAGAGTTTACCTATGCAAAGTTTGATGATGAAGTAGATGATATTAGCAACCTAAAAAAAGGAATGGTTTTAGAGGGTGTAATTACAAACGTAACTAATTTTGGTGCTTTTACTGATATTGGTGTTCATCAGGACGGGCTCATTCATATATCTAACCTAAGTGACCAATTTGTTAAAAATCCAGCAGATATTGTAACTGTTGGTATGCGCGTTAAAGTTGAGGTTCTTGATGTTGATTTGGATTTGAAAAGAATTCAATTAAAAAAAATAATAATGAGTTAAATAAGGGCTATTGCTAATTACAAGGGGCTTGTTCCAAAGATATTTTACCTAAATTGCCAGACCTGAACTCTCTAAGGAAAAGATCGTAGACGCGTTCTAAATCTATTTCGTTGCCAGAGATAAAACAACCTCTCTTTTTTCCTATTGCTTCAAATAATTCGAGGGGGTCGGTATATGTTTCTTCCAGTTTGAATTTTTTGTTTATTGAGCCAGGATAATTTTTTGATATTAAGTCACATAAATAAAAA
>Ga0233447_1000173_pt1 | contig 83505 bp, 68 predicted proteins | sample SI_124_October20_3_FD_183014 | JGI IMG/M metagenome (GOLD analysis project Ga0233447, IMG submission 183014) | Seawater microbial communities from Saanich Inlet, British Columbia, Canada - SI_124_October2016_135_MG | ecosystem: Environmental > Aquatic > Marine > Inlet | place: Canada: British...
AACACTTATTGATGCAGTAAACGGTAGTCCTGTTCTAAGGCGTTTATGTGGCTGGGAAAGCCGTAGTGATATTCCATCTGAATCTATTTTTTCCAGAGCATTTAGTGTTTTTGCAGAGACGGAACTACCACAGCGAATTCATGCTTCAATGGTTTCAGAAAATTTAGGAGATAAACTATTTGGGCATAAAAGTACTGATTCAACATCTGTCAAAGGAAGGGAAAAATCCTGTCGTAAAAATACTCCAAAACCTAAGGTTAAGAAAAAACGTGGACGCCCAAAAAAAGGTGAAGAACAAAAAAAGAACCGAGAAGACTTGAGCGTCAGGGAAAATGGGCTTTAGAAGAAAATCTGAATGATTTACCTAAAGGTTGTGACTGGGGCTGTAAAAAATGCAATTTTGACCAATATGTCCTTCTCGGCATTTATGGATAGATTAATAGCTAAATTAATTCCAAGACCTATTGTAAGTTAGGTACACTGATGACCATCCCCAAGTTGCAAGTTCGCTTGTAGGAGAAATAAGGCGTCCAGCAACTATCCCCTCTGAAAGACTCCTTTCCTTAGGAGTAAAACCTAGAGCCTTAAGTTTTTCCGGCATCCTGAGTTCTTCCCAAATACTATGAGCTACAAATTCTGCACCGAAGCTCCGATGCTTGCTGCTAAGCACATCACTTAAATTTGTAGTTACCTCTTCATCCTCTGTATTTCTTCTGTTTTCAACTCTACGAGCTGTACAAATAGTAAAATTCTCCATCGCAACATCTACAGCATCTTTTACTCTTTTGGGATTTTTAGTGCCAGGAAGATTCAAGCTTGCTTGCCCTGAAATGCGGGACTCTAACTCTGCTATTAATTGAGGCCAAAGTTCTTTGGGTAGTTTTACCTGTCCTAGTTGCATTACTGTACGATGACGAGGACCATTTGTAGTACGCACGGATTCAATAAGAGCATGTTTTATATATACTTTACCAGTCTTCTTATTTTTAGTTTTTATTTCTTTGATAAACATAACTAAAAAATATAAAGCATGGCAATAAAAAAGCAAGTAGACTAAAAATAATTAGGTGACTACATTTCAAGACCTCAGCCTCAAAAAAATTCTGGCTTTTAAGGTTTTGAGCTCAAAGAAAAATTTGAAACTTTTTTGAAAAAACCTAAAAAAACAAAGAAGGGCTATACTATTCCATCCAATAAAAAAGTCAAAAAAAACATTTCTGATTGGACTTTCGATTTTGTCGCTTTACTATATTATTCGGGAACACAATCTTAAATCAAGTGATATTTATCTGTTTAAATTAACTAATGTTTGGAGGAACTTCATGCTTAAAAAGGATCAATTATGGGACGATACAATGACACATTTATCTGAAATTAAGAAATCCCTTGATGATATGAATTTACCTAGAGAAATACTAACTGAGACATATCACCTTATGGAGAGACCTGATGCCATTAAAAAGAGAAGTGAGGATCTATATATAGCAACAAAAAATAGACTAAAAAGTTTTTTGGGAGAGGCAAAAAATGTCCTTATTTCGTGGTCAGGGGGAAAAGACACCTCCAACCTATATATTGCCATCAAAAAATTATTCCCTCAAATTCATGTAAATCTTGTTACCGTACTAAATGGATATGATCAAAACCATGAGGCTCCACGACAACAATATATAAATATTAAAGATCATTTTCGGTTTTCTGATTCTACCCATTATTATGTTCAGCTTACAGATATTTACAAAAAACACGTTATTAATTCAGCTTATGATGATTTAAAGATTCTTCACGCCCCGGCCATTTGTTCTAGTTGTAAGTCACTAATTAGTCTTGCGATGGCTTTTATTGCAATAAAGCTAAATTCAACACATGTTGTAGAAGGTTATATTAAAACACAAGCAGATCAAAGCTGGACAGATCAATCGCCTAAGCAGAGATTTCTAACTAAATCTTTTGTCGAGTCAAAATTTAATTTAAAGATTGGTGAGCCTTTATACAAACATATGACTCTTCCTATCGACCCAAGCTTATTGGGATACGCTTTAGATAAACCCATTAAACTTCAAAAAAAACAGATGGTTTGCGCCGCCTATAATATGATGCCAAAGAAATTATATAATAAAAATATCGAAAATCTGGTTAGTAAGAAATTAGAAGACATATATAAAGATATGCGGGACCTTGAAATATCCAATGACATACCCAAAGATTACATGCCAATATTTATCCAAAACGTAAATACACTTAGGAAAGACAGAAAGGTATATATGGCTAATGCGTTTAAACCTGAAAACTATAACGAATTCTTAATATTAATGAGTCAACACATTGATGGAATTACATAGCAGTATTTGCTTATATGTATCACATAATTATTAAGGTTCATGAGAACTGAACTTGAAAGTGAGTTTTTATGCTTAAGAGTGAGACAAAAACAAAGAGATTTTTTGTGTGTGTTAAAGGACTAGTTTTTAATGATAAAAATCAATTTTTATTAATACGTCGTTCAAAAAATGATTGTGTTAAACCGGGTTGTTGGGAATTCTCTGGAGGGAGGCTTGAATTTGGCGAGACTGCCGAAGGTGCTTTGGTAAGGGAAATATATGAAGAGACTGGGCTGATAGTTTCTTGTGTTTCTGTGATTAATTTATGGTCTTGTTTATGGAATAAAAGAAGTCAACTGATTGGTGTTAATTATTTATGTATAACAAAGGATAGTAAAGTGGCACTTTCTTGTGAGCATGATAAATCGAATTGGCTTTCATTAGATAAATTAGATAAAATTTTTAACTCATATAATATTTATAACGGGTTGTTAGAAGATATGAAGGGATGGAATTGGAAAGATTTTTTGGATAAAATTGTAAAATATCGCTTGTGCAAGATGTAGTTCATTATTACAATTTTAGCTATTGCTTGAGAATAAAGTGAGAATCATGTACTTTTGGAGAAGAAATGGAAAAAGCGGATCTTGACGATACGTCACTTGCTAGTACCAATGATGTATACCATGGTCAGTATATGCAAGACAAATATTTAAATGAGCATGTTTTCAAACAACGAAGAAATGGGGTTTTTGTTGAAATAGGTGCATATGATGGCATAGGGTTGAGTAATACATACTTTTTTGAGAGTGAACTTAATTGGAATGGTATATGTGTGGAACCTATGGCCAATATATTTAAAAGATTGAGGTCAAATAGGAAATGTAAATGTTTAAATAAATGTGTCTCTGATCATTCCGATAAAGCCAGTTTTTTGCATGTGATACGAAATAAAAAAAGCACAAAATTAAAAGTTAATAATACTAACCATCAGCTTCAAACATATATTGGTGACGATAGTTTTACATCCGGTTGCATGTTAGAGCCATTTACTTTAAAGGGGAAAAATCGTATAGACATGGTTAGTGGTTTGCTAGAATTTTATAATCCCAAACATTTAGAAATAATAAATAAAGAATTAGATGAGCTGGGGGTACAAAAGATAATTTTCGAATCAAGTTGTATTTCAATTAATGAGCTCTTGAGTTTACTTCCTGGAAATAAGATTGATTATTTGTCAATTGATACGGAGGGCAGTGAGTTTCATATATTAAAAGCAATTGATTTTAGTAGATTTACAATAGATGTTATAAGTTTAGAAGTTTTGTCTTCTAATACTGAATTACCTGAATTTATGGAACAGAATGGGTATAAATTACTGAAGAGATTAGGATGTGATTTGGTTTACAAAAATGCATGACTGTTTCTATAATGCTAAAGTTGAAGAAAAGTATGATAAATTTACTTCATTTTACGCATGAAATTGTACGTATGTTGTCATCAATAATCAGGGAAGTAAGAAGAGTGTAATTTTGGTTGATATGTCATTCCCGTCATTTATGAATAGATTAATAGTTAAATTAATTCCGAAGGCCATTATGATTTGGAGGAAATTAATATGAATGACAGGGTAGAAACAAAGAAATGGCATGTTGGATGGGGTGCTGTGCATGATTGTAATATGTCATGCGAATTTTGTTATAGTGCATCAGTAAGAAAATCAGATAGTAATATTGGGTATAGTGATTGGATTAATTTTATCGATGACAATCATAATTCTATTAGTGATATTAATTATGGAACTGGAGAAAATACTTTATCAGAAGATTGGTTTCAATTAGTAAATTATATACGCACACACTATCCTGATATTAAGCAAGCATTAACAACAAATGGATATCTCATAACGCAAGTAAGAAATAATAAATTGTTACATGATATTGTTGTTCGTTCTATAGACGAAATAGATGTTTCGCTAGATTTTGCTGATGAACAGAAATATTGTTCACTTAGAGGAAATAAAAATGTTTTTAAATGGGCGTTAGGAACATTAGAATTTTGTTCTAATAATAATATACCAAGTACTATAGTAACTATCGGGGCGAAACCAATTCTTGACTTTAAGAATATTGATGGACTTTTCACTATAGCTAAGTTGTATAACTCAAAAGTTAGAATGAATATTTATAGACCAACTAGTCCGAATTCTTTTGTTAATGATAAATTTATTGCTCCATTTAGAACTATTGTGAATACATTATACTACATCGACTCAAAATATAAAACGCTGTCAATTTCAGATCCCCTATTTAGTTCAATCTTAACTCAAACAAATTTCAAACCTGATCCATCTGGGAATAACAGTGTTAGAATTTTGCATAATGGTATGATCACTCCTTCAACTTATTTAGTTTCAAGTGATTTTCAGTGTTATTCAATAACGGAAAAGAAAATTTTAAAAAAAATAGAAAAAGAAGGAGCTTTTTTTGATTTTTCAAAAATTCCTCCTATATGTAATGATTGTCATCTTTGTAAAAATTGCAAAGGAGGAGTATATGATCGCAGGTATCTCTGGTATCAGGATTTTTCTGAAAGAGATCCTTATTGCCCATTTAGATTAGAAAATTATTTGCCAAAAAGGTATCTTCACGTCCATAATGATGTGAAATTTAGATCAGTACATGATGGTTATTTACCAACATTATTTTTTAGCTATTAAATTATGTTGATTTAAGCGTGTGCCACTTTTGCATAAAAGTTGTATTAAAGAAAATGTTCTATTAAATCAATAACAAAAGAGAGGGAAAATTATGTCTAACAAGCTTGTTAAAATTAGCCGCTATAATATCTATTCATGTTTAACTATTAAAGTTGATAATGTAAATGTTTGTTTTGATCCAGCTAAAATACGAGATGTAGATTTAAACGACATTGTACCAGATATAATTTTTATATCCCATGAATCAATGGATCATATGGATCCTATTCAAGTTTATTTGTTGCAAAAAAAGAAAAACTGTAAAATATTTTGTAGCGTTGCAACAGCAGTCGATCTTGCTCAATATTATCCAGGAGATATTGATTTTATTGATAGTTTGCAGCCGCTCATGTCTGGATGTAATGTAGTTTATGGTGACGTGCTTATATCCACAGCACAATCTATTCATTGTGATTATATGATGCCACTAGTATTTAAACTGATTTTTTCAAAGCAAAATATATCTTTAATCAATTGCTTTGATTCACATTTGTCAGAGGAAATCATTCAACTTTCATCAGAAACAGATTTAGGAATTATTCCTGTTGGAATAGCTAAAGGTGTTAACCCTGTTTCTGCCAAAATTTTTGCAAATAAATTACATAGTAAAAAGTTTCTTACTAATCATTTTAAAGATAAGCAACAATTACAGGAATTTAATAAAATAATTCAAACAGTTGATGATAGTTCTCAGTACATTTTGCTTGATTGGAATAAAAGCTGTGAAGTAGAATTTACACCATCTTCAAAACTCATAGAAAAAGAAAACACTATATCTGATTTATATAACATTTCTATAAATGATTTTTGTGATTTCATTTTGAGTAGGGAAAAAATAACCTCTGATATATTAAAAGTTTATTTGGTAAGAATGAATGAAAGCAGAAATAAATTATTACAAGATAAAATACTGATAAGGCTTTACTCAAATTACAGTAATTTAAGCGAGGAAGCAAAAACTGTCTTACTAGTAATATACACAGTTATTACATTGCTTGATCCAACGATTCTTAACAAAGCAATTATTAATAATTTAAATGAGGATTTGTTATCTAAATCTACAGATAAAGTTAATAGTCTAAAGGTTGTTGTTTTATTTTTCTTGGGTGTATATTCACAACAAACAGCTAGTTGTTCATATTTAGAAAACATTGATTTTATTACTACTGATGAATTTGAGCACGTCAATTATTGGCTGGTTGAGTTTTTGGGTAGATCTGCTACTTCAAGGGGGAAAGATTGCCAAAAAGCGATGGAAGCATTAGGCAAGATAATTAACAATGAAAAACTATATAATTCTGTGGTTATAAGAAGGAAGATTTTTTGGGAACTCTTTCGGATAGCAAAAATGTTGCCACAAATTGCACCACGATTTGCTATTTCATTTGAACAAGGTTTGGCAGATTCAAATCCTGACGTGCGCTTGCTTGCTATTTTGTGCTTTGGTTTGAGTGATAGGATCCATAAAATAACAGCTCAACAAATTGATAAAATTTTTGATTTGTTTAGAGATGAAGAGGATGATGTGCGAGAAACAGCGGTAAAATTTGCTGGCATGCTGTTGAAAGGGCATAAAGAAATTGTTATGCAGAATAAAAATCTTATTTCAGAATTATTAAACGATAGTAATTGCCATGTGCAGTTGGCTGCACGACAAACACTAAATTTAATTCCTAAAAATTGATAAATTGTTTGATCATTGTGTAAATTATCGCTAACAGCATTGGATTTGGATTATTCATAAGAAAATGAGGCATGTTTATGGAATTAGATTTACATGTGACAAATAAATGTAATTTACATTGTAATCATTGTGTATACATGTCTGGCGAAATACTAATGCCTGATATAACACTTAGCAATATAAAAAAAAATTGTAGCGATTTGAAAAAAATGGGTATAAGCGAAATACATCTAACAGGAGGGGAGCCATTATTAAATCAACAGATATTTGATATAATTAAATACCTTTGCGGTGCAGGCTTTCAGGTAAAAATACAAACGAATGGATATTTGATAAACATTAATACAGCGAAAAAATTAAAGAAGCTAGGTGTAGATCACATCCTTATAAGTATAGATGGATTAAGTAGTTCGCATAATGTGTTTAGAAATAATAAAAATGCATTTAACCGCGCTATTAATGCTGTTAAAATTTGTTTAGGTGTGGGAATAAACACAAGAGTTAATACTGTTTTGCATAAGAACAATTTGCAGGAGATTAATCAACTTCTTATGATAACTGCAAATATTGGTGTTCATCAACACTCATTTTTTTATTTGACCCCCATAGGAAGAGGGCGTTATCTGAGTAATGATTTACTGTCATTAGAAGAATGGCGGAATATCAAAGATAAGATTATAGCTTGTGCAAAGAGGCTAAATTTTACAAGCAAAGTTAAAATTCAAGATGTATTTCAAGAACAGCCAATGCAGAAGCATCACTGTAGAATCTATCATAAGGACAAATGTTTAATTATGGCTAATGGTAATGTTTATCCTTGTGTTTTTTTTGTTAACAGTGATTACAAACTTGGAAATATTCATTCCAGAGGGTTGCTAGAGATTTGGAATGATAATAAGGTTTGGGAACAATATTATGTCTCACATAGGAAAAAATGTGAAAATCTCCAATGTACTAGTAGTTGCCGAGGACTAGCTTATCTCTTAACTGGTGATATTGGTTCGTGTGATCCAAGATGTAAGCCAGAAGAAAAGTTAATACCAAGCTGCATTAGAAGATATATAAAAGTGTAGCGATTAATGAGAAGTATCATTATAAAATTAATAACAGTTTATTAATAAAGGGGGTAAAAAATGCATCAAATTAAAAATTTACATATAAGAATAACATCAAAATGCAATTTTAATTGTGCTCACTGTTATGCTGGTGATTGGCTTCATGATAATTGTGAACTTGATCTTTCCACTCTTATTTCTGTCATTGATCAAGCATGTGATTTAGGCTGTGAAGAAGTAACCTTTACAGGTGGCGAACCACTTTTGTCGCAACATCTAATACCTGCTATAGAGCATTGTATAGGATCGGGCCTGGAAGTGGAGATAGAGACTAATGGGGTTCTACTTGACCAATTTATAATTAATGCAAAGAAGCATTTAAAATACATACATTTTGAAGTTAGTTATGATGGAGACCTTATGCGCAATGCGCAGCATACAGACAGGGTATTAGGTAATATAGAAAAGCTAGCCGATTTGAGTTGCAGTGTTAGAGTGCAAACAGTTTTAACCTTCATAAATATTGATGAAGCTTACAAAATTTTTGATTTTAGCAAAAAACTTGGTATCAAGAATAGAGTTTTTTTATCACATAGCACCAATGGGAACGCAAAAAATTTGCCTTTACTGCCAACGAAAAAATGGCTAAAAATAGTGAGAGATCTCAAGACAAAGTATTCACATTTAACAATTGAACTTCCTGAATTATTTACAGGAACCAACAATAAAAGCTGTGGTTGGGGTTATTCGAGATGTGAACTGATGCCTAATGGTGATATAACTTCCTGTGCTCCTATTACTTTTAATAAAAGAGATTTTGTAGCAGGAAATATTCGTGAAAAGCCACTAGAGGAATTATGGAATCATTTGCATTTTAAGAAAATCAGAGAACTTACTCAAGCAGATTTTCATGGTTTATGTGCAAAATGTCCATACTGGAAAACCTGTAAAGGAGCATGTAGATCTATGGCATTTGGTTCTAGTGGTGATATTTTAGCAGCACATCCTTTCTGTGTAGCATTTTATGAAGAAGCCAGTTCAACAATGGATGGTAGCACTATAGATGATTTAAATAAAACAGCCAAAGAATGGTTATTAGCAGTGAAGCCAGATAATCCCCTAAGATAATAAGTAGTCTTTTCACTATAATTTGTGAGTATCATCGAATGTAATTGAGTATAAAAAACCGATATAATTAAATAGTCTGTAAATGACATATAGTTTTATAACATATTGATACTCAAAACGTATATTAGAGAGTGACAAATACCAACTTGTTAAATATACCCATTTTTTTTAAAAACTTCTTGCTATTTGAACAGCAGGACATTAAAATAGGCAAGAAAATCACCAACAAAACAGGTGTAGTCTCATAAATATTTTAAAATGAGTTTGGATGTAAATGATATATACAACAGAGATAGAGTTATGTTATAGAGTTTTTGAGTAGGAGCTACAATGAAACATTTAACAAAAATGTGGGGTAAATTTAGTAATATTGAAGTTAATAATACTTTTATTTTAACCAATCGGTTAACTTTAAAAAAACTAAATGATCTCAATGAGAAAGATTTACCACTATATATTGGGATAAATGCACTTTCTGGATCAATTGACATTTTTACTCAAAAAGAAGGGCTTATTTTAGAGGAATGGATAAAAAATGATACAATTATATCTGATATACCCAATAATGATTTTATTATTAAGCTTAAAAATCGAGGCTATATTTTCCCTTCCAAAGAAATTGAAGATTTAGTTTTTGAAAGTATTATCACCGAATTTAAAAATAGTAAATATTTAAATGATAAAATTTTAGCGCTCATGGCAATTGATACTTCCTGTGCTATGCGGTGTAAGTATTGTTTTGAAAAACGATATATTAAACATTCAGATGAATTTGAGCATTCTGTTATGGATGAGAAATCATTAAGTGATGCATTTAAAGCCTTGGACTTTATTAAGCAGTTACAGAAAAAAGACATTGAATGGATTGCAGGTTGGGGAGGTGAACCGCTTCAAAAAAAACATTGTGAAATTAATGAATCATTTATTTTTCAGTCTAAACAGCGACAATTACCAGTTGGATTCTTCTCTAATTTAGCCATGGTAGACGATAAAACATTTGCTATGTTAAAACGAAATTCCAATCATATACAATTTATTCAAACTACATTAGATACACCATATCAACAGCACAATAAAACTAGGAAAATTGGTAATGCCTTTGAAAAAACTGTTGACGCAATAAAAAAATTATTGAAATTAGGCATTCAGGTAAGAGTCCGAACAAATGTTGGCCCAGATAATTTTCAGTATTTACCAGAACTAGCAGATTTTTTCCAAAAGCAAAGCTGGTTTGATTTTCCTAATTTTATAGCATTTGCAGCAAAATTAGTTGATCGATATCATGAAAAAAAGAGTATTTTTACTGAAGATGAAGCAATGTCGCAATGGTTACAATTACAAGATAAATTTCCACAAGTAAAAAAAATGGGGATATTTAAATTTGCCCCGTCGTTATATAATATTATGCGTGCTTTAAGAGTAAGAGAAGCAACAGATCTTGTAGACCCGGTAGCTTTAACAAATTTTAATGATAACTTTGAAGTGTCTATTAACCCAATTATTACATATTGTTCCACTGCCAATAGAGCCGAGTATATATTTACAGGGAATCCATCTTATTCAATTTATAGTTGTGGTGAATGTTCCGGTTTGTCAAAATTTAAGATTGGATCCTATTTTCCTGATTTGACTTTTGAAACAGATAAAAAGAAAAAATGGGGACTTGATAGTAATATAAAAGAATTGAGATCTATCGATAAATTGGAAGAGTGTAAGGAGTGTCCTGTTGCTACTTTTTGTGGTGGTGGTTGTTCAATGGAAGCCATAAATGCTTATGGCGATGCAAACAGAGTATATTGTAATGATGTTCAAAAAATTATTTCTAATTTCTTAGACAAAGAATCGGTAAGGTTGTATAAAAGATGCAGACTATTGCTTGAAATGTCATAATGTTTGAATCAATAAAATCATGAAATTTACAATTACCTTAATAAACCCTAACACACCTGGGGATTATAGAAAAGCTAATGTGGCAACTGTTAATTTAGGCATAGCTGCATTATCTGCTTATATAAAAAAATACTCCAATTATGTAGTTAATATTATTGATGCTAGATTTAAAAATCTTACTTCACGAGAGGTATATGGTGAATTGCTCAAGAATCCTTCAGATGTTTTGGGGATTTCCATGTGTGTTCATGAATCTAGCTTATGGATTAGTTCTTTAGCATGTATGGTTAAAAAAGAATTTCCTTTAACACACATAGCCTTAGGCAGTTATTTCCCGTCCCTATTTCCTCAAAAAGCTTTTGAATTAATTCCAAAGGTTGACTCTATTATTATGGGTGAGGGTGAAATAACTTTTTTTGAACTTATTTCTAATTTGCAAAATGGATTAGAGTGGAAACATATACATGGGATTGCCTACATAGATTCTAACATACATAAAGTAATTACTAACGAACATAGAAAATTAATTCAAAATTTAGATATATTGCCTTTCCCAGAACGATATTTAGCAATAGGAGATGGTTCTAATTTAGAAGTCGAAATAGAGGGAGCAAGAGGATGTGCATTTTCTTGTGTGTTTTGTTCAGTGCGTCCTTTCTATGGATTATCTACTGGTCCACTGTTACGTGTGCGATCAGCAAAGAGTATTCTAGATGAAATGCTGATCCTGAAGAAAAAGTTTTTTAATTTACGAGATTTTAGATTTGCTGATCCTGATTTTATTAGTGCTTCATGCAAAGAACGCGCATATAAATTTGCTCAACTATTGGTAAACAAGTCTCTTAATTTTAGATTGCAAATAGATACACGCGCTGTATCAATAAAAGAAAGTAGAACTTTGTTAAAGCTGTTAAAAAAAGCTGGTTTAGTTTCAGTTTATTTAGGAATTGAAAATGGCAATCAAAAGATCTTAGATAAAATGAATAAATATACTACTGTTGAAGACAATATAGAAGCGGCGAATATTTTACGGAAGCTTGGTATTGACTATACTTATGGTTTTATGATGATAACACCATGGACAAGTAATGAGGATATCGATGATAATATTACACTGCTTAAACAAATTGGACAAATAGGTCTGCATAATGTATTTCATGAGATGACATTAATTCCTGGAACACCTATATTTAATAGTATGTCTAATGTAAACCGAGTAATATGGAAAGGCAATTTACATTATTTTACCTATAAAACCAATTCTAAAAGGATTGAACATCTTAGAGAGATTAGAAAGACCCTGGGAGAAGTTTATCCTGAATTTGTAGCCAACTTTTATTTTATTTATAAAGGTATTAGGCAGCTTAGGTGGGATGGAGAAGATACTGTTGCTACAAAACTTGAATATGAAAATAATCGTCTCATTTTAAATGTTTTTGATTACTGCTGGAATAAGGCTGGAACTTATTTGCCTGAAAAACTAAAAGATATTGAAGTTTCACGGTTATGTTTTGAAAGATTTTCTAATAGAGTGAATTATTTGATTGAGCAGATAGATCCTTATGCGCCTATCCCGTGCCCTGCAAATAGATTACCGCCTCGTATGTCTGTACGGCAAGTGTAGTTTTGAGGATTATTTTTATAGGATCTTTGATTTTAGAGAGAAAAGTAGACGTTACAACAATATGAGGATAAAATTATGAACATATTAGGAATTAATAGTTTTTTTGGTCATCCTTCGGTTGCTATTACCGAAAATGAAAAACTTTCCTTTGCCATCGAAGAAGAAAGATTAACTAAAATTAAAGGTGGAAAGAGTTATTCTCCTTATGTGTTTCAGCTTCCCTTTAAGTCTATATTTAAAGGGCTTGAAACATTGGATTTAACTGTAGATGATATTGACATGATAGGCTATTCGTTTAATAAATGGTCTTACCTGTTTCATGGTTTAGTCGGAAATTTAACAAGGAGTCGATTTTCTTCAACGCGGGAAAAATTATCTGCTTTTAATAATTTATTAGGCTTAAAGAATAATTTAAAAGCCACGTATGATTGGTTTGCATATATGGAGGAAAGACTTCCCGTAAATAAGTTAAATAAAATTAAGTTTAAGGCGCTAGATCACCATTTATGTCATGCAGCCTCATCTTTTTTTTGTTCTGATTTTTCAGAAAGTTTAATTTTAACAGCCGATGGTAGTGGCGAAGGTTTTGCAACAACTATTTCCGTCGGGAATAGAAACAAAATAAATTTTGTAAAAAAATTCCCAATTCCGCATTCGTTAGGATTTTTATATTCTTTTTTCACCAGACATTTAGGCTTTGACCCTTTTATGGATGAATATAAAATAATGGGTTTGGCCTCCTATGGAAAACCATCTTTTATTGAAAAACTTAAAGAAATAATCTATTTTGATAATAATGGAGATTATAAAATAAATAAGAAATTACTATCGGCTATATATAAGTTGTTCGGCCCACCAAGGAAATATAGTGACCCGATTACTGATAGACATAAAGACATTGCTCACAGCTTGCAAAAAGTTCTAGAAGAAGCCTTAGCAAATTTAGTTCTTCATTATATAAAAGTAACCAAACAAACAAAATTATGCCTTGCAGGAGGAGTCGCTCTGAATTGTGTGGCCAATGCCCGTTTAGCTGAAATAGTCGGAAATGAAAATATTTTTGTTCAGCCAGCCGCAAATGATGCTGGAACGGCGGTTGGTGCATGTGCGTTATTAAATGCGAAATATGGAAACTGGCAAAATCCTCAGATAAAATATAAAAATATGTATCTTGGGACAGGCTATAAACAAGAATATATATTGGGCTTATTAAAACGATACAATCTTCCATTTGAAAAATTCGGCTCACGTGATCTCGAGAGAATTATTGCAAAATATTTATACGAAGGAAAAGTCATTGGCATCTATAGAGACAAAATGGAATTTGGACCAAGAGCGTTAGGAAATAGAAGCATTATAGCAACTCCACAAAATACAGATATTCAAGAGAAACTCAATATAATTAAGGGAAGAGAAATGTTTCGTCCTATTGCGCCTCTTGTTTTGGAAGAAGATTTCGATATTTATTTTACAGGTGTAAAGAATGAATATATGCTATTTACAAATAAAGTAAAAGACAACATGAAGAGACTTATTCCCGGTGTAGTCCATATAGATGATACCTCAAGAGTGCAAGTCGTTTCTAAAAATAAAAATATTTTTATATATAATATACTATGTGAGTTTAAAAAATTATCCGGAGTTTCAGTCTTGGTTAACACTTCTTTGAATTTTAAAGGCCAGCCAATTATTGAACATCCATCAGATGCAATTGCAAGCCTTTATTCATCGGGTCTCGAAATATTGGTTTTAGGGAATTTCATATTAAAAAAATAGAATGGAAGTACTAATATTTAGTACAACATTACATATAATAGTAATAATGGTAAACCTCCAGTTAAACTGGAGGACTCAACAAAGTTTGACTTTTACGGAAATAGTAATACTCCGTTATCTGTGAACCCTGCGAGGAGTTACAGGCAACTTTAAAGGAGTATTACAAATAGAATAGTAGAAAGCTATCACATAGCAGTTGGGAATGCAAGTATCATGTTGTGTTTATCCCGAAGTATAGAAAAAAGGTTCTTTATGGTCAATTGCGACAATATGTTGGCGATATAATAAGAATGATGGCCAAACAGAAAGAATGTAATATAGAAGAGGGACATGTATGCACAGATCACGTTCATATGCTGATTTCAATTCCGCCCAAATATGCGGTATCGCAAGTAATAGGTTATATAAAAGGTAAAAGTGCAATTTATATTGCAAGAAATTTTACTGGTTATAAAATGAATTTTGGCGGTCAAAAATTTTGGGCTCGAGGGTATTATGTTTCAACAGTCGGCCGAGAAGAACAAGTAATCCGTGATTATATAAAGAATCAGGAAGAAGAAGATAGAAAAGAAGACAATATGCAACAGGGCAACTTGTCGATATAAAGAAAAATATTAATTGCAGGTAATCCCCTTTCAGGGGTTCACATTAACAAGCCACCAGTTTGACTGGTGGTATTTGACTCCAAGATCTCAGAACGAGAGATACTTAAGGTTCAAGATCTTCTCAACAACAGACCAAGAGATCTATTGGGCTTTAACACACCAAAACAAGTTTTTGCAAAGGAGGTTCTCAAAGAAAAAAAATATAGAAAGATGTTGAATATCATCTAAAAAATAGAAAAATCCGGCCCATGAGCAGGATGCAGAGTACGAGTTAACAACAGTTTTGCCAACACGACTCCGACGAGCTGGCCTCCGCCCATTCTCGTCGCGTTGACAAAAATATTGATAACTCTATAGGTAGTGCAAAAGTCTTTTGGCTAGCAATGCTGTAAAGATCTGATTTTTAATCAACGGTTGCACTTGACTTTTGAATGGAAGTAATAAAAACTAATCATAGAGGTTTTGCTCCTCAGTTTTCTAAATTCTAAATTTCCACTTCTAAATTATTTTTTATTTTTGTTTATTAATTTCAGTATTTGATCATCTATTTTTTTTGCATTCAATAACATTTTTTTCATTGCTTCATTACCATTCAGTTCAGCAGCCATTTTTCTGTGCATATCCATAATGGATCTTTGAAGTATCTGTAAATCTGGATTTTCTTTTATAAGTTTAACTCTTAGTTGATATATTCCCAAGGAAACCTTACGCCTTTCATTCTGGAGGTCTTTCATCTTCTTTATAAAAAGTTGTTTCTCCAAAGAACTTTCTGCTTCTTTCCCCTTGGTAGTTCTTTCTTTGCCATGCAATTGAGAAACATCACTATTTTTCTTTTTCCTCGATTCTTTCTCTTGCATTTTTATTTCAGCAGAATCGATTTTCTCGCCCGATTTGTTTGCCTGTTTTGGAGTTTCAGCAGCAATACCACACATAAAAAAAGAAAAAACAAATACTGCTGTAACAGCAAGTTTTGGGACGCATACAGATAACAACTGTAATTTAAGTGATTCAAATACTGTAATTTCTCTTCGGTTTTGTCGGTTAGGCATAATATAGTTCTCCTCTATATAATTTTAGCTCATTGTATGTGAAGAACTTCAATGCCCCTCACAGAAACGGACTTGTAGACTATCGGTACATATACACACTAGATTTCTTTGGCGGAAGTCCTTCCGCACAAATAAATCTATTAACTTTTCTCATTTTTTCAAATTGAGAAAAGAGCCGAAGCACATTTAAAAGTAACAATAAGTTCCTATTTGAGAAAATAGTCAAATAGGTATAGATTTAATCGTCCGAAAAGACTTCCGTCGAGCAAATTTAACTCCATTCTGCTGTGAGAAATGGACTAATTATCTGGCTTAGAGGGGATGGTCAATTTATTTCCTGGCAATAATTTCGTTGATGAGTTCAATTGTTTTTTATTCTTTTCAATAATCAGTTTATAAAACTTTGCTGTACCATAAAATTTCTTAGATATTCCATAAAGAGTGTCCCCTGGCTCTATTGTATAAGACAGTGCTCCCATATTTTTTTGCGCAGTTCTGTGGACTTTTATTTGATTTGTTGTGTTATTCTTGTCTGTTTTTTTTGCGATTCCAGAGTAAGTATAAGTAGGCTTATTTTTATTTTGAGAGGTAGTATGTTTGGATTCACTATTTAGCTTAAGTGATAGAGGATTTCTATCCAATTTTGAAAACTTACGTGCCTCGAATATAGATTTTTTATGTCGTATGATAAAACTACGCATTTCTTTATTTTTTGTTTTTAAATGCTTTAGTTCTTCCAGTAGCTCTTTCTCGCGATCATTGCTAGATATAATTGCTGTGTTTGTTTTCTTTCGGGTATCCGTGATTTTTTTTTCTAATTCTCTAAGCAATTGCTCTTTTGAAGAGCTAATCCATTTTTCAATTATCTCTTTGTCGCTTGAATCCGGTTCTAATGCGAGATATTTCTCATAATAAAATATAGCCTTGATATATTTACACTGTTCCTGATAAATTACAGCTAACTGATAGGTGGTTTTGGCAGAATCAGGATTTATTTTTAAATAGTTTTCATAAAGTTTAGTCGCGTTAGTGTATTCACCCTTTTCGAAACATTTTTGGGCCTTAACAAACAAAGGATGTCTTCCATCTATGCTGTTTTTTTTACAGGAAACTGACAAACACAAACTAACAAACAGTAAAATTATAGAAAATATATTTATAGCACTGCTACGAAAAGATATTATTGTTAATGGAATATGAGGCAAAAAGACATCTTTATGCTCTTCTTTTATAAACATAATAAACCGAATAGGAAGTTCTACTATAAATTCGACCAGAATACTGAAAAAAGGCCGAAACTTAAAAGTCCGGCCTCTTCAACTTCAACTGATATAATCACTCTTTAGTGAATTATGATATATATCAAGCTGCTTTGCTTAAAATGGAAGATAAACGTGATTTTTTCCTGTTACGTTTGTTTTTAGGAATAGTACCGGCCTTAACAGCTTTATCCAATTTTTTAAAAATATCTTTCAACTGTTCTTTTGCTTTACCCAGTTCTGCTGATTCAATGAATATTTTGAATTTTTTTTCAGAAGTTTTCAGCGCTGAACAGCGTGATTTATGTCTGAGTCTGGCTTTTTCACTGGTTTTAATTCTTTTTGCTGCAGATTTATTTGCTGACATTACTAATTAACCTTTCAATATTTTTCTATACATATTAATAATATTAGTGATAAAAGTTATCAAATAAAATAACAAATTTATTTCAAGTCATGTATTATCGCATTATTTTTAAAAAAATCAAGTGATTTTCTTATTGTAATAGAAATGATGGCCATTATATTAGTTTGCGTTGGTAAAGTATTCGTAGTTGTCCGAGTGGGTCAATGCCCACTCTTTTTTTTGTATGTTGTTTATCAATAAATATTTAAATCATTTTATCAAGAGGAAGCAGGTAAAAATGGCTGTTAACGAACTTTTGAGTTTATTAGAATATATTGAGCAGGAGCGAGGTATAAACCGCGATGAACTGATTGATGCAATAGAAAATTCTCTTATTTCCGCAGGAAAAAGGAGCGTTGACTATGGAAAAAATTTTGGCGTTAATGTAGACAAAAATACCGGCAAAATTACCGCATGGATTGAATTCGATGTAGTAGACGGAAGAACACATGGCGAGCAAATTAACATTGATGAAGCTAAAGAGATTTCCAAAGATGCTGTCGTTGGTTCCACTATTATAAAAAATATACCGTATAAGGAATTTGGTAGAATAGCTGCACAAACGGCTAAGCAGACTATGATGCAACAACTACGAAAGGCAGAAAAAGCCAAAGTCTACGATGAATACAAAGACTATATTGGGAAAATAGTAAGTGGTAGCGTTAATCGTTTTGAATCTGGCAATATTATTATAAATTTCCAGAGAACAGAGGGAGTTCTGTCTAATAAAGACAAGATTCCTAAAGAAAACTACATGAATGGCGACAGAATAAATGCCTTGCTTTATGACATTAACACTGGAGGGTCAGGACCAAGTTTAATTTTGACTCGTTCAAACCGTAAGTTTTTGCAAAGACTTTTTGAAAGAGAAGTTACTGAAATTAGTGATGGTGTTGTTGAAATTAAAGGCATAGCGAGAGATCCTGGGATACGTTCAAAAATAGCTGTATTAAGCAATGATCCAAGGGTTGATCCGATTGGTGCCTGCATCGGGTTGCGCGGTAGTCGAGTCAAAAACATCACAGCAGAGCTTGGGGGCGAACGAATTGATATTATTCGTTATGATGCTAATATTCAAAACTATGTAATTAATGCAATGCAGCCAGCTACTCCAAAGTCAGTTGAAGTAGATGAAGATAGAAATACTGTGAATGTTTACGTTGACAAAGATCAAATCCGGCTAGCCATAGGCAAAAACTGGCAAAATGTTAGGTTATGTGGACAATTGCTTGGCATGAAAGTGAATATTGTCTCAACAGAAGACAGCGACAGCAATTTTGAAGCTAAACTTAAGCAAATCGTTTCTGCTTTGGCCGAAAAGCTTAATATTGATGCAAGTGTTGCAGAAATTCTTGTTAATAATGGCATACTAACAATTGAAGGTTTAAAAGAATCAAGTAGAGAAGACCTTTTGGCAATAGATAATATCGAAGAAAGCGATATTGATGCTATCATGAATTCATTAGAAAAATGATAGTTATCTCGAATCTATGGTTAATTTTGATATTTTTCAAAATAGGTGTATTATTATGTAACTAAAATAGACGGGAAATTTTTGATGGTAATTAATAAGAAAACAAGTAAAAGTTCCGGCAGAACAGGGAAACAGAAAAAAACTCTAAAAGAGCCGGTTCAAAATTCAGTTCTTCCTGAAATGCCAGAAGAGAATAATGAAAAAGAAGTTCAGTTAAAATCTCCAATTATTGTCAAAAATTTGGCTGATGCTTTGAATAAAAAGCCTACTGAAATAATTAAAGTACTAATGACATTTAATGTGCTAGCTTCAATTAATCAGTCTGTAGACGTTAAAATAGCAGAAAGACTTTGTGAAAGTTTTGGATATTCTCTCGTAATTGATAAGAGAGAAAAAGATTCTCATAGAAAAAACTTCAAAGAAGATGATGAAGTAAACGTAGATATTTTATCCATGGAAGATAACCCTGAGGACCTTGTTGAAAGACCGCCGGTTGTTACATTTCTTGGGCATGTTGATCATGGAAAAACTTCTATTCAAGATGCGATAAGAAAAACCAGTATTGTTAAAGGTGAAGCTGGAGGAATAACTCAGCACACAGGTGCGTCTGTTGTTGAATATGCTGGGAAAAATATTGTCTTTATTGATACTCCGGGACATGAAGCATTTACTGCCATGAGAGCGAGAGGCGCAAATGTAACTGACATTGCCATTCTTGTAGTTGCTTCGGATGATGGTTTTATGCCACAAACGGTTGAAGCGATGAACCATATTAAAGCTGCTGGCGTGCCTATTATTGTCGCAATAAATAAAATTGATTTACCATCAGCAGACCCTGAGAAGGTTCTCTTGCATATGCAACAAAATGATCTGATGAGTGAAGATTGGGGTGGTGAAGTTGGTACTGTAAAGGTATCTGCCACAACAGGGGATGGTTTAGACGATCTTCTTGAAAGAATCTTACTTGAAGCAGAACTGCTTGAGTTGAAAGCCAATCCTAAACGGCGAGCTGAAGGAATTGTTATTGAAGCGGAACTCGAAGCTGGCATGGGCGTAACTGCAAACATGCTTGTTAGAAATGGAACTTTGAACCAGGGAGATGTTATCCTTTGTGGTCAATATTATGGAAAAGCCAAAGCACTATTTGATTCAGTAGGTAGAAGAATAAAAGCAATTGGACCAAGCATGCCAGTAAAGATACTTGGACTTTCTGGTGTGCCTTCAGCTGGAGGAAAGTTTGTTGTCTGTAAAACAGAAAAAGAAGCAGCTGATATTGCAAAAACCAGAGGATCAACCATCAGAACTGAAGGCTTAACAAGGTCAACAGCAACAAACTTAGAAGATTTATTTTCTACGCTTGACAATAAAGAGCGTAATGATCTAAATGTTATTTTAAAAACGGATGTTCAAGGTACTTCAGGAGCAATCATAGACTCTTTGGCAAAGCTACCATCAGATAAAATCCAAGTTAATGTTATCCACTCTGCGGTTGGATCTATTTCTGAAAGTGATATTTTGCTTGCATCTGCGTCAGGTGCGATTGTAATTGGTTTCCACGTTAAAGTTAATGCTGGCGTGAATGGTATTGCAAAAAAAGAAAATGTTGAAATTCGTCTTTATAGTATAATTTACGAACTCATTGAAGACATTACTGACGCTCTGGAAGGGCGACTAGCTCCTGATGAGAGGGAAAAACAACTTGGGAAAGCCAGAATACTTAAAATTTTTGATGCATCTAAAGGTCCTAAAATATGTGGTTGTTTAGTGGAAGAAGGTAGCATTAAAACTGGCGCGAAAACAAGGGTACGAAGAGCAAATGAGCTTATTTTTAATGGGACACTCCAATCGCTTAGGCGCTTTCAGGATGATGTTAAAGAGGTAAAAACTAGCCAGGAATGTGGGATACGTCTTGATAATTTTCTTGACTTTCAAGAAGGAGATATTATTGAAGTATACGAAGTTGAACTTAAAAAAGCTAAGCTAACCTAATAGGTATGTACAAGTGAAATCTGCACCGAGAATAACAAGAGTAAATGAACTCTTGAAAAGAGAAGTGGCTAATATAATAGAAAAGCATATCGAACATAAAAAGGACTGTCTTATTTCCGTGACTGAAGTAAATACAACGTCTGACTTAAGACAGGCTAAAGTGCAAATCAGCATGCTTGGTGATAGCGATATAAAAAAAGAAATGATGCGCGCCTTACAAAAGAAAAGAAGATTTATTCAGCAATTGGTCTCTCGCCACATTACATTAAAGTATACACCTGTCATTGAATTTCAATATGACAGCCGCATTGAATTAGGCGATAAGGTGCTAGCAATGTTAAATCAAATAGAAAGCGAATAAGCAACAAGCAAATCTGAATAAATACCTAAATTTCAAAATTGACCTTTTCTTATGTCTAAAATAATCGATATTAACAAACTTTCCGAACTGCTACTTAGAATAGACAACATTCTAATATTGACACATGAACGTCCGGATGGTGATGCCATTGGTTCTGTAATTGCTCTATTAACATTGTTTCGCAACTTAGGCAAAAAAGCCGACGCCTTTTTTCCTGAAAAAATATCTGAACGATACAAAGATTTTTTATGTGATGGCTTTTATGTTGAAACGCCACCTCAGGACTTTAATTATTGCTATTGCATCAGTCTTGATTGCAGCAATATGGAAAGGTTAGCTGTTTATAAGAATAAAGAGAAGGAAATATTATCTCTTCCACTTATAAATATCGATCATCACTATGACAACGGTCTTTACGGCACACAAAACTATATAGATTCTGCTGCTAGCTCCACATCTGAAATTATTTTTGATATTATGAAGATTTCTGACAACTGGATCGTCACATCAAATATAGCGACTGCTCTTACGATAGGAATTCTGATGGATACCGGTGGATTTCGCTTTGATAATACTTCCTCAAGTGTTTTAAGAAAAACAGCGGAGTTAATGGAACTTGGCGCTGACTATATTAATACAATCAAATCAATGTATTTTAAAAAGTCTTCCGATTTATATTATATGGAAGCCGATATTGCGTTAAACTGTCTAAAAATAACACTTGACAACCGTTTCTCTTATTTTTATTTGGATGATGAAATATTAGCTAAACATAATTTGACAGCCAGAGACACAGAGGGGCTAATAGATACATTTCGCATTCTTAAGGGAATTGATATAGCTGCGATATTAAGCAAAAAGGATAACGGGTACCGTGTTTCTTTGCGCTCAAACAATTCAAAATATTCGGTATCTGAAATTGCGCATAAACTAAATGGTGGTGGGCACAAACTAGCTGCCGGATGTTTTATTGAAACAGAAAATATTAAGGAAGCTGAACATATATTAATATGCCATGTCAGACAAATTTTACAGGGACAATAATACAAACAACTTTCGACTATACTCGTCACACTCGTTTTTTCGATATTTAGAAATGCATCCTAAATATAAAATTATACCACTATTCTATATATGCAGGCAGCGAGTATATTGCTGCACTGGGATTAGAATCAATCCCAATCGAATCAACTCCATAAATTATGCAGTCGTCCTGGCAAGTGTGTAAGGTTCGTTATTTTTATTTCAAATTGTTTGATTGTTTTTCGATGATAACTATTCCTCGGAAACAAGATCTTTTAATGTTGCTCCTCCATCCATAGCTTTGGCTATTCGTTCGAAAAATTCAAAATTAGAATCAAACTTTTTACTATAACCTGCTCCGCAAAGATGTATCCATTTATGATCAACTAACGAAACTGTTTGAGGTACGCCATCTTTCGGATCAAGAATCTCAATATCTTTACAGGCCGCAAAATTTAGTTGTGACGGGTCAAAATTTTTGTATAAACATTTCCAATTGCGTCCTCCTGTATCAAGTCTGCGTGTAACATCATTATTAAAATTTAGAGGTAATTGACTGACAGCTGAAAAGTTATAGATGGAATATCCCGCCCAAATTATCCAGTTAAGTGGTTGACGTTTAAGGATACCATAAAAAACCTGATTTCCCAGTATTTTGTCAAATTCTATTTTTTCTAAAGGAATAAGGTCATGATCAATAAATGCAAAAATACGCGGTTTTATCCTTTGAATAACATTATAATATATCCAAGTTAATGCAATTCCGTGTGACCTGCAGGGATGTCGTTCAAGATTACGGGGGAGTGATAGATAAGGGATATTGCGTTTCCTGCAAATCATCTCAATGATTGGCCGAATATCTTTTCGGCTTGAGTTATCAAAAACTAGCCAGGTCGTATCATGTACGTATTTAGCGGACATTCTGGTTAACCAGTCTACAACCCATGGTTGATTAAAAGCAATGACTACTGCAATAGTCTTACCTTGTAGCAAGCTTGTATCTTTAAGAAATTGTTTTAATGACTTTGGATGTATTCTACGATAAATGTTCTGAATTATATCATTGCGCATTTGTTTGAATGCATGTACTAATGGAGTTCCATAAAACCACTCCCTTATTGAATATTGACCTAATGTTCGCATTATTTTGTTAAGCCTTTTTTTATTTATCAAGTTTCGGGGAATATGCCTGAAATGGCATTTACAATATCTAAGATGCTTAATGCAAACGTCTTTTTTTGTAAAGCCCTATGTTTAACAATCATTGCCATGCATTCATTCTCACTTTAAATATGAGAAAAAATATCTTCGATAATCTTTAAAACGCAATTTTAACCCTCGTTTTTTCTTGGCTTGCCAAAAATATTTTCTAAATTCACGATTTTGCCCACTCCGATAATAAGCTCTCATTAAGTCAAGAAATTCATCTCTCTTAATCTTTTTTATAAAAGAATCATCCAATTTAATTGAAATTTTATCATCATTTTCTATGGCTTCTGAAAATAAAAATTTCTGTTCTATTATTTTTGAAAAATTCGTTTGTGCAGACGTATTTGTTAACTTCCTGACTATTGAAGTTTCTTGCTTGCAATATCTGAATTCTAAGGAACATAATAATCTGACAAAAAGCTCAACATCTTCTCTATTTGTTAATTTCGTATTAAACATACCATATTGTAACATGTTACTTCTCGACAGCATAATGTTATTTATATGCAAGTAAGAGTTTTCTTTTATATATTGTTCCAATGATAACTTTTCAAAATTTTTATCATTAAATATAGCTTTTTGACTATTATCCCTTCTGTATCCGAAAGAAACACCATCGAATTTGAGATCTTCAATAAAAAGTTTTACACGAACTTCAATAGAGTTTTCAGTTAATAAGTCATCAGAGTCTAAAAAACACACAAGATCGGCATCGCACTCTTTTACTCCTCGATTTCGAGAAAAAGACTTTTCCTTATTCTCATGATTTTTTACAATCTTCACTTTAGCCTTATATTTATTTACTATGTTTTCGTAGGAAAAATCCGTTGAAAAATCGTCCACAATAAAGCATTCTGTATGTTCATATGTTTGCCTAAGAACCGAATCTATCGCTTCACAAACATATGGCCATCTATTAAATGTTGGAATCACAACCGTTACTTTTGGATGTATCATGAGAGTGTCCTTTGTTGTTTTCATGTTGTTGCAAATGCCATAGTTTAGCGTATTTTAGTTGTACTGACACCATAGCCTTCTGAGCAATCAATAAACCGAAAGAACCATCAAGAATCCCTTTCTTTAAAATGTAATATTTTAAAAATGTCAAAAAAGGGCGAAAGAATAGATTTAGAAAACTTGTCCGCTTCCCTCTTTCAAACAGTTCTTGTGCCATCAAATTAATTCTATGTTCATAGCGCAAACCATCAAAATAATCTGAAAAATCATCTACTGCACGATTGTGAATAAGGTGTTTTTTTAATAAAAGCTTGGAGCCTTCCGTTGGTTTACGCTCATCATGAATAGAACGTTTGGGCCAGTAAACACGTTTACGATCAATCAGCCGGTTTTGATAATCAGGGTCCCAGGAACGAACATACTTGCCGAGAAGAAAATTGCGTCTCGGCATTATCATTACCGAATGGCCGCAGAAAGTTTTTCCTGGCAGATCGGCAATTTCCTGAGCAAGACAAGGTGAGATTTCTTCATCAGCATCTAAAATAAAAACCCAATCATTTATTGCTCCATGGGTCATATTTTTCTTGCTTGTTGAATAATCTATCCATTTATGAAACTCGATACGATCCGCATATTTGCGAGCTATTTCTACAGTTCTATCGGTTGAACCGGAGTCATAAACAAGAAGCTCATTGCACCAGGAACAAGCTTTCGCTGACTTGAGAGCATATTCTATTTTAGCTTCTTCATTGCAACAGGCAATACAAATTGATATTTTTGGAGGCATAGTTTAATTCCCATGCAATTAGATGACCTACTAAAAGTCTTTGGTTATATCTCATTTTGTTTCAATTATCATCTACAATAGATCAAAACTTATCTTTTTTCATGGCCATCTAACTAAATTTTAAGAAATATTTTCTATTTTTCTGTATTTTTAAAAAATAATATTCTTATGTGAATCTGGCAAATCTCTAATTACACATTAGATTAATAATTCCCTGTATTAATTGTTGCCTTAAATTATTTGAAGATTCATTGCAAAAACTAGCTAAAAGGCATCCGTTCACATTGAGAATTATCTCAGATAGGCTTTATTTAGTAGGGGGAGTGAACTGTGAATTTCATCAATGGAAACTAGAAAAACAGGAAGAAGAAATAGCTCAATTTGATATTGGCATAATGCCTTTATTTGATACTCCGTGGAGTAGAGGGAAATGCTCATATAAATTATTACAATATATGGCGGCTGGAGTTCCATTTATTGCATCAGCAGTAGGAATGAATATTGATATTGCCAAAGATAATGCTGTTGGATATATTGCCAAAAACAGCGAAGAATTAGAAGATAAACTAATTCATTTGTTAATAAATGAAGAGAAAAGAATATCTATGGGCAAAATAGGCGCAAATATTGTTAGCAAAAAATATTCAATTTCAGCTGTCTGTAGGACTTTGGCTAAAGCAATGTATGAAATAGTTTAATATTAGTCGCTAGTGTAGTGTCTCATAAATTCGCTGGATAAGTTATTGATTAATATTGTGGCAACGAAATCTCGGCGGAAGAAGTTCCGTCAAAGAAATCTAGGATGATGTTGAAATTATAGACAATTCATTGTAAAGTCATTAGCACTACCGGAAATAAATAGTTCTAAAATTGAATTTAGTGTTAATGCATACCTCAAAAGGTAATAAATAATCGCGCTGTTTTGCTATGTTTTTAGCTTGAACCGTAAGCCAAGCTTTGAAAATACCAATTATAACTATGTCAAGTATATTATATAGAAAAACTAATTTATGAAAATCGCAATTGTAAAGAAAGATTTCTTGGGTATAGGTGGAGGTGGAGCTGAAAAATATGCTCAGAACATTTGTTTTGAATTAATTAACAGAGGCCATATTCTTTATATTCTTTCTGAACAATTTGATGCAGAAGAACGAGCGAACTTAATTCACATTCCTGTTCCAAAGCGCAGACTGTTCACTGCAAGTGGGACGACTAATTTTCATAAAAATGTACAAAAAATATTATTAGCTGCTAAAAAAAAGTATCAGTTTAACATCGTTTATGCTCTTTCAAGAACATATCCTGTCGATATATTCCGTGTAACAGAGCAAGTACATATTGAATGGATAAAAATTGGATATTCTCATTTACACAATTTAAATTTAAGACATAAAGGGATACTAAATCTTGAAAAGCAAATTTGTTCTTCCCAAAATGTCAAAGTGATTATTACGAATTCAGAAATAGCAAAAAAACAAGTGAACTCCAATTATCCCTTTTCTGAAAAGAATATACATGTAATTAGAAACGGAGTAGACAAAACAAAATATTATCCCCTTACTAGTAAATTTGAAAAAGATTTAATTAGAGAAAGATATTTACTAAAAAGGGATCTTACATCAAAATTCATTTTGTTATTTGTTGCGACTAATTATAAAATCAAAGGATTAGAATATGCAATAGAAACTTTAGCCTTACTGGAGCAGAAAGTTAGAGCTAAAACCTTGCTGTTTATAATCGGAAATGATAATATAAAACCATATAAAAAACTAGCAAAACTCTATGGTGTAGAGAATAACGTTTTATTTCTAGGACAGAAAGATAATCTCAGAAATTATTATGCTAGCTCTGATTTATTATTTTTTCCAAGTCTAGGTGAACCATTTGCAAATATTTGTCTGGAAGCCTTTGCCTGCGGGCTCCCTGTTCTAACAACGGCCTTGAACGGTTCTTCTGAAATTGTAACTAATGGAACAAATGGTTTTGTTGTTCCTTCACCATTTGAAACTAAAATGATGGCTTCACTAATAACTGAATACTATAGTTTAAAACCTTCTGAGAAAAACAAATTTTCAAACTCTGCGCTCAATGCTTCTTCCTTATTTTATTCCTGGAAAAATCATGTTGATGATCTGGAGGAATTATTTGAAGAAATACAAACTGAATCTAGTGACTAGATTTGTTTATTGTTTTAGATATCGTCTAAATATATTATTTTACTAATGTTTAAAAAGTTTTATTTAGGATCAAAGAATGATTGCGAAAATTACAGGCATACTTGAATCAGTAAATCTCACAGAAGTAATATTAAATGTAAATGGTATCGGATATGAAATTATTATCCCACTTAGCACATACGATAAACTCCCAAGAGAAGGTGAACAAGCCACCTTGTTTACGTATTTACATGTTAGAGAAGATGCAATGATACTTTATGGATTCGCAACCACAGATGAAAAAGGACTTTATAAAATACTAATTACTGTTTCCGGCATAGGCCCAAAACTAGCTCTAAAAATTCTTAGCAGTGTTTCGATAGGCTCTTTTTGTGAGGCTATCTCAAATGCTGACATTAAAACATTATGCAGAATTAATGGCTTAGGTAAACGCTCTGCTGAACGTTTAGTTGTAGAATTAAAAGATAAAATTAAAACTTTTGCTCCTGAAACAATCTATCAGACAGATACTGATTCAAAAGATATTTCAAAACAGGAAGAAGAAGCAATTTTGGCACTTGTACAGCTAGGTTTTAAATATGAAATTGCAAGGAAGAGCGTTGTTAAAATATCTTCCGCTCTTCCTGCTGAAGAAACCAATAGCGAAAACCTTATTAGAAAAACTCTTCAGTCTTTAAATTCATAAAAACCTTTCCCAAAAAGGGTTTTTATATTAGTTTCAAGGCGGCTATTTTATAAGTATCATCAACTTTTGTTATATACATTTGAACTAAAATGTCATCTTTTGTTTCTGAAAAACGCGCTTTCCATAGCAGAATATCATAATCTCCTTTTTTCCAGAACCCAATAAATTTTATTCCATGATACACTCCAAGTTTTTCTTTTACAGCTTCGTGAGCACTATCAAATATTTTTTTATCGAAATGTTTTTTGTTTTTATCTGTAAAATCTCTACTGTATAAAGCGTAATTTCCCGTTGACAACCCCATATACACACTGTCTATCATTTTTTTACCAGCTTCTACAAAAATTTTGCACTTTTCTAACCCCTTTGTTGGTGCTACATAATCTTCTTTGTCTGATTTCTCATCTTGCTTGTCTATTGATGTACAACCCGCAAATAAAATTCCCACCAAAGTACAACAGACAACTAATCTAACAAATTCACTTTTCCTCATAGTAAATTCCTTTTTTTGCTATATCCACGTTTTTTGTGCTTCCCTTATAATTATGCTCAAACTTTTGCCCTCTATACAATTAACATAATATGTTACTCAACGGTTACACTTTTGGCAAGGTTCCTTGGTTGATCAATTGAACAGCCGCGTTCTTTTGCAATATAGTACGAAAACAGTTGGAGAGCTGTAACGGTTACGATTGGAGTTATAAACGTAGAACAGCGCGGGATCCACATAATATCTTCAGTTTGTGCCTTAATTTCTTTATCTCCTACTGTAGCAGTAGCTATAACCGGCGATTTCCTAGCTTTACACTCCTGTATATTTCCGATAATTTTTTCTTTACCAGAAATATCGTTTGCAAGCGCAATTACTGGAACATTTTTCTCCAAAAGTGCTATTGGACCGTGTTTTAATTCAGCGGCATGATATCCTTCTGCGTGAATATAGCTAATTTCTTTCAGTTTAAGAGCACCTTCCAGGGCAACTGGATACAAGTAACCTCTGCCAATAAAAAAAGCATTGTTTACAGAAGCATATTTTTTTGCTATTTTTTCAATATCTGGAGCTGTTTTTAAAACCTTCCTGATCAACTCAGGTATTTGTAAAATTTCTTTAGAAAGTTCAATACCAAATGTTCTTGATTGTCTATGTGATCTCCCAAACTTGAGAGCCATCATAAGCAACACAACAACCTGACATGTAAATGCTTTGGTTGAAGCAACTCCTATTTCTGGGCCTGCATGCAAATAAACACCTTGCCCAGCTTCACGTGCAATTGTGGATCCAACAACGTTACATAATCCCGCAACAACAGCTCCTTTTTGCTGTGCTTCTCGCACAGCAGCTAAAGTATCAGCTGTTTCTCCCGACTGACTTATTGCCAAAACAAGAGAATGAGGCTTAATAATAGGATTTCTATAACGAAATTCAGCTGCCTGTGCTACTTCGGTTGGGATATTAGCCAAATCTTCGAAAAAATACTCTCCAACCAGCCCTGCATTTAGACTTGTTCCACATGCAGAAATGATTATATTAGAAATTTCTACTATTTCTCTTGGAGTAAAATTTAATCCTTGGAGGATCGCTGTTCCTTGCTCTAAATTTAATCTTCCTCTAGTAGCATTTTCTATAGATTCCGGCTGCTCAAATATTTCTTTTAACATAAAATGCTTATATCCTACCTTTTCAGCTGCTTCAGGATCCCAGTCAATATGAGCTGTTTCGCGCACAACCGGTATGGTCTCAATGTTAAAAATTTCAACATCTTCAGCCTTCACCAGTGCTATATCATCATCGTTAAGATATATGACGCGTCTAGTATAAGATACCAAAGCAGAAATATCACTAGCAACTATCATCTCATTCTTTCCTAAGCCTATAACAATAGGGCTACCTCTACGAGCGACGATAAGACTATCAGGGTGATATTTTGAAATCACAGCTATTCCGAAGGTTCCATGCAGTTGTTTTAACGCTGCAGCAACAGCTTTTAAAAAATTATCTTCATAGCATTCGGCAATTAAATGGGCAATCACCTCTGTGTCTGTGTCAGATATAAATCTATGCCCTCTGCCTATCAACATTTTTTTGAGAACAACATAGTTTTCAATTATACCGTTATGAACCAAAGCAAAATCTTCTGAATCATTCGCATGTGGATGAGCATTAATTTCAGTTGGTAACCCATGTGTTGCCCATCTTGTATGAGCAATTCCAAGCGTTGCGGTACATTTATTGCTTACAGGCCAAATCTTATCCACTGCATTTTTTAGATTATCTACTTTCCCTTTTGCTTTTATAATATCAATATGATCATCATCTAGAATCGCTATACCCGCAGAATCATAGCCTCTGTATTCAAGGCGTTTCAAACCATTAACTAAAGTATCTAAAATAGGCCTCTTCCCAACATACCCTACAATACCACACATACTTTTCTCCTGAAAATAAACGTCAATAAAGGTTTCGTTCTATAATTATCACTTTTTATATTGTATAACCTTGTTATTATTAAAGCAAATTAATTTAATTACGATTCAGCCATATGCCCGAATCGTAAATTATACCAAATTTGGAATTTGGTATAATATGCTCTGTATAAGTTCTCAAATCTCAAACTACATGCAGAACCGTCATGGCAGCATATCTGGGTAGGAAATGTGTAAGTATTCAGTAATCAGAGTCATCCATCAACATCCATTGGATCGTTGTCTTCTGCCCCCGGATTCGGCGGAAATCTATCTAGGGCTTCTTGATATATATTTGGATCATGCTCATTTCCCCAGCCACCCAAATTTCCCTCATGAATATCTTGAATACGAGCCTCAAAAATCTGCCGTGCTGTTCGCCCTTCCCCATCCAAACGCAAAGGATCAAGATGGTCACTATCAAATAGTGAATGAATGGCAGCAATTTCTCCTTCCATAGCAGCGCCATGTAGTGGTGTTGTTCGCATATCACCAACAGCGTAAGCATTATTTACGTCTGCTCCGGCAGCAATTAGTATTTGAGCATAAGTGCCATTATATATACATGCCCAATACAATGGCGTTCCTTTGGCTGCCCGGGTTACTTGTGCATTTACATCTGCGCCGGCAGCAAGTAATGCCTGAACAGCTTCAAGAGAGCCAACGCAACATGCTATATGTAATGGTACCTCATCATTATCATTTGTCATATTTAGATCTGCTCCGGCAACAGCTAACATTGGAATAATGTTAGGGACGTCATGCTCAACAGCAGTAATTATTGGCGTTTCATACCCGTCCTCTCCACCTCCTTCTGCCTCTACATCCGCACCGCGAGCTATCAAGAGCGCAACAACATTTTCATGTCCAGATCTAATGGCTACGTGCAATGGTGTGTCATCATAATCATCCAGTTCTTGAATCTCTGCTCCATCATTAAGTAGTTCTTCAACGCGAGCAACATCTCCTTGTTCAGCTGCTGTATGTAATTCTGCTCCGAACACATTTAGTAGATTAGCTCCAGCAGCAAAAACAGCTAGCAATAATAAGTTTTTCAATAGGTTTTTCACAATACCTCCTAAAGTTATACTAAAAAAGTGTCATTTATAACCTTTTTTAGCCTCTTCACGGTTTTGTGTAATTTTTGTTAGTGATTGAAATACAAGCATTAACAAAAATATTCAACATTTGCTTAGCCTCAAAGCTTTAAGCATTATGCGTAATTTTCCTTTTTTGAAAAGCCTTTTTAACTATCTAACAGCGAAAGGTTTTCAAAAAAGAAAATTATTTTTTACAGATTTCCGTGATGAACCCTTTTTTAGTATAACTATGCTTCTATTTAGATGCTAATAATAAATCCAACCATCTATCATCTCGCCAAAAATAAAAAAAATCTTGATCTTTAACATCAGAGAATTTTTTCATCAATTTTTGAATTGCATGCGTTGTTTCATAACATAAAGAACCTCCAATAGCATGCATATCACGTTTTATAAAAGAAGCAGGAAATCCCTCCTCATTTAAAGCTCTAAAGTCTATTGTTGACGTATCACGAGCATAAAATTCACTGAAAGCAGTTTGTATTTCCGCGACTGATGCCGCGTTATTATACGTATATTGAGCATTAATATGATAAAAGTCAGTCGATAATTCATCGTGTACAAGGTCAAAACATTTAGCTACTCCAGGTCTACCGATTTCTATTTTTGGATTGCATCTATTTGCATATCTTTTTACTGCGCTTCTTACAGTATTTTTATTAACTTCAGTACCAGCTTTCCAATCACCTAGTGCTTCTAAAGCCTGAACAAGTGCAGATTTCTTACTTTCTGTTGTACTACCCTTTGCTGACGCTAACGCACAAGAAGCTTTAGTAAATACAACACCTTTATTATAATATTTTGCTATATCAGACAATTTAGTACGAAGGATGTCATCAGCTGCTGGAACTGTAGAAAGATATAATTTAGAACCAGGTTTCATATGATGAGCAAGTTCTCGTATGCCATCACTAGAAAGAGGGCATCCAATTACGTTTATTGAGGTAAATTCACCTAAACCATGATTTAACATTGCTTCCACATGTTCATCCGTAACTGCTGGACAGCCAAACAGCCGAATATCCGGTGAACACTTAACTGCATCTATAAATGCTAACACAGCTTCAATTGGTAAATCTGCTCTTCTTGGTAAATTAAAAGAACATGGTAATCCTGACGTTTCAATTGCTGCACATACATCACCAAAAGGGATACCAGATGGATCTTCCTTTATCATAATAACTGCAGAGCGATTTGATATTGCCTGTCTATAAGCTTCTCCAAGGTCTCTAAAAGAACCGTCTCCTACTATTGGTGCAAACACAAACCTACGAGCTACACCTGGTCCTTCTACACCTTCTACACCTTCTACATCTTCTACTTCTGCAGCGCCAATAGAACTACATATTACATAAGAAAATACGAATAACATACACACAATAATTTTTTTCATTATAATCTCCTTTACATTATAGATACTAACATTTTTGGGTTCATTTTTGTTAAACTCATGCCCTTGATTTTTCGGATTTACGTTTATTTTATGTGATATACGCTATCCAATTGCAGGGCTTTTTCTAAATAACCTATAACAGTCATTTAAATTTTTTACTTAATATTGTTAACGACCTCCTTTCCTATTTTTGCAAGCTGATCATTTTTTGTTTTATCCAGTGCTATATCATAGTTTTTAGGCACAGCACCCTATCCATATGTAATCCCTGAAGTCAGAGAGTTGATAAAACTCATCAATAATATAGTGCAAGAAAAAAGTTAACCTGTTTATCTTTAACTATTTATAATGCATTTCAAAAGTCCGAAATGTTGCAAGTCGAGCATGTCTTATTGTTTTTCGTTTAACGGAAAAGATAAAACCATCTATAAGCAGCTTCAAAGCAAATCCCTATTCCCAAATCACAAGGGTATAATATAATGTAAACTTTTAAAAATTCAAGTATAATTAAGTTATCCCTAGCAATTAAAGAGGGAATTCTATTTAGATTTTTCTGGCTTTTAAGCGTTGAATTAAATCGAATGATGAATTAGATTCTGCTATGGTAGTGTCTCCTCCCTTTTTACTTTTATAATATTCTGAACATTAGTGTATTAGGGAAGCTTGACTGCTGTTTCTTTGCCTATTTTGTAGATATCCAGGTTAACAAAATAGAACCCAATAAAAAACAAAAAGCTAAGATAAGGCTACCTTGTGAAAGATATTATTATAAAAGGAGCAAGGCAACATAATTTAAAAGGGATAAATGTAAATATTCCCAGAAATAAATTTGTTGTCATTACCGGCTTGAGTGGTTCCGGAAAATCTTCATTGGCGTTTGACACACTTTATGCGGAAGGTCAGAGGAGGTATGTTGAAAGTTTGTCTGCATATGCAAGACAGTTTCTTGATCAGATGGAAAAACCCGATGTTGAACATATTGAAGGGTTGTCGCCGGCTATTGCAATAGAACAGCGTTCCTCTGCTTCAAATCCCCGTTCAACAGTTGCTACAACCACAGAAATATATGACTATTTGAGATTGCTTTATTCACGAATAGGAAAACCCCATTGTCCAAAGTGTGGAAGGTCTGTAAGCGGACAGAGTGTCCAGGCAATATGTGAAAAATTACTTAGAATACCTTCTGACAAAAAGTTACTAATATTGGCTCCTTATATTGTTGGAAGAAAAGGAGAACACAAAGATATAATTGAAAAATTGAAAAAGGATGGTTTTGTCAGAGGGAGAATAGATAATGAAATACGTAACCTTGATTCCAATACTACTCTTGCTAAAACAAAAAAACATACCATTGAAGCTGTTGTTGACAGACTAAGAACTGGAAAACTGGAATCTTCTAGACTGTCAGATTCAGTTGAATTGGCTTTGCGGTGTGGGGAAGGGATTATTACAATATTGCTCGAGAATGATAAGGGAAATAACAAGTGGGATGAAGAACAAATAAGTGAACATTTAGCCTGTTTGAAATGTGGGATAAGTTTTGGAAAACTTGAACCTCGAAACTTTTCATTTAATAGTCCGTATGGCGCCTGTAAAACTTGTAATGGCCTGGGTACGAAATTGGTGATGAATCCGGAATTAGCTGTCCCATATCCTGATTTATCCATAAAAAAAGGTGCTATTCCTATATGGCGAAGAGGTCCCAGACGTTTAATAATATATTATAATCATCTTTTACGATGTATTGCTGAACATTATAGATTCTCTGATTTGATGAAAACCCCTTTTAATATAATTCCGGACAAATTGAAAAATATTTTATTGTACGGCAGCGGTGATGAGATCGTAAAGTTTGATTACTGGCATAGAGGAAAAATGCATGAATTAAGAAAACCTTTTGAAGGAATTCTACCTAATCTTGAAAGACGGTATCTTGAAACAGAGAGTGATTCAGTAAGAGAACGTTTAAGAGGATGTATGATTAAAAGGAAATGCCCGGATTGCAATGGGGCCCGTCTGAACCCAACAAGCCTTGCTGTTACTGTAGGAAATATGGGAGTACAGGAATTCAACGCATTAAATATAGAGCAGGCAACGAAGTTTATTACCCATTTAAAATTAACAGATGAAAAAAAAACTATTGCATCAGAAATTTTAAATGAGATAGCATCAAGGTTGGGATTTCTCAGAAGTGTAGGTCTGTCGTATTTAACTCTTGACAGAGAAAGCTCTACTTTATCTGGAGGCGAAGCTCAAAGGATAAGACTAGCAACACAGCTTGGAAGTGGACTTGTAGGCGTGCTTTATATACTTGATGAACCAAGCATAGGCTTGCATCAGCGCGATAACGATAAACTTCTCGATACTTTAGTTAATCTTAGGGACACAGGAAATACTGTTGTTGTTGTAGAACACGATTTAGATACTATTCGCCGTGCAGATTATGTCATAGATTTAGGGCCTGGAGCTGGTAGACTGGGAGGAGAACTTGTCTATTGTGGTACGCCTGATAAAATGCTTTCTGCGAATACACATACAGCCGATTTTATATCAGGGAAACGAAATATTCCTGTACCTTCGAAGAGGATAAAAGGAAATGGCTGTTTTTTAACTATCAGAGGAGCTGCCCAAAATAACCTTAAAGACATTAATGTAAAAATTCCTTTAGGAACCCTATGCTGCATCACCGGTGTATCAGGCTCTGGTAAAAGCAGTTTGATTAATGATATATTACGAATTGCTATAAATAGACATTTTAATATTGGCAGAGAAATTCCTGGAAAACATAAAGAGATTCTGGGGCTAGATAATATCGGAAAATCAATTGTTATTGACCAGGCACCTATTGGTAGGACACCAAGATCAAATCCTGCCACATACACGGATGCTTTTACTTTAATTCGTCAATTGTTCGCAAAACTGCCTGAATCCAGGGCGCGCGGATATAAGCCAGGAAGGTTTTCTTTTAACGTTAAAGGTGGTAGGTGCGAAGAATGCAAAGGTGATGGGATAAAAAAAATTGAAATGCTATTTTTACCGAATGTGCATGTTCAATGTTCTGCTTGTAAAGGCCGAAGATTTAATTCCGAAACATTAACTGTTTTATATAAAGGAAGAAGCATTGCGGATGTCTTAGAGATGACGGTAAATGAAGCAACCGATTTTTTTGAAGCGATTCCTGCTTTATATAGAAAATTAAAAACTCTTGTCGATGTCGGTCTTGGATATATTCATTTAGGCCAAGCTGCAACAACACTGTCCGGAGGAGAAGCGCAGCGCGTTAAATTGGCGACAGAGCTATCAAAACGCCAACAGGGGCATACTTTGTATATTCTTGATGAACCTACTACTGGTTTGCATATAGCGGATGTGGAACATTTATTGAAAGTTCTGTATGAATTAAGGAATCAAGGGAATACAGTTTTGGTGATTGAACATAACCTTGATGTGATAAAAGTAGCCGATCATATTATTGACCTAGGCCCAGGAGGTGGAGATGAAGGAGGATATTTAATTGCGGAAGGAACACCAGAAGAAGTAGCAAAAAATACAAAATCATATACCGGACAGTATTTGAAAGAAATCCTGTTGCACTAGCCTATACTTCCATTATAAATTCTTTTTCATTGGTTTGCAAACTACATTAATTTTAAACCTGGTAAATCCTGAGCGTCTACTATTCCGACAACCTTATTGTCTCTATCTATAACAACTACATCATCAACCTTTTTAGATTCAACCAACTTAAGTACATTTACTGCCATTTGATCAGAGAAAACGGAAACTGGATTTTTGCCCATAAACTTTTTAACCGGATGGCTTAGAATAGATAAATCACAGGCATTACGTCTGAAATCACCGTCAGTAAAAATGCCAAGTAGTTTTTCCTGATTATCAACAACTACCGCACATCCGCTACGTTTTTGGGTCATATCCAGAATTGTGTCTTTGACGGTTGTATCAGAAGTTACTTTAACAAGTCTGTTGTCAAAATCTGACCTCATAATATCAGTAACTTTTAATGTTACAGATCTTCCTATAGCTCCACCTGGATGTAATCGCCCAAAGTCATTCATGGTAAATCCTCGAATGTCCAGAAGTACCATAGCCAAAGCATCTCCAATTATGAGAAGCGCTGTTGTAGATGTTGTCGGAGCTAGGTTAAAGGGGCATGCTTCTTTATCTATCGACATTAATATAACTATATTGGACCATTTAGCAAGATTTGAATTAGGGTTGCCGGTTATAGCGGCGATTGGAATATCAAGGCGTTTTGCAGATGGCAGCAATGGCAGTAATTCATCGGTTTCACCACTATAACTAAGAGCAAGTAATATATCATTTTTTTGTAGAACTCCTAAGTCGCCATGCATAGCTTCTACTGGATGTAGAAACATTGCTGGTGAACCTGTGCTAGCAAGGGTTGCTGCTATCTTATGCCCGATATGTCCACTTTTCCCTATGCCACTGACTACAATTTTCCCTCCCTTATCTAAAGTTGTTTTACAAGCATCTACTAATTGCTCAAATCCGTTACCAAGTTGTTCACGTATACAACGTATACCTTCGAGCTCCAAATCAATTATGCTTTTCGCCTTATCTAAAATATAACTCATAGTAACTCAACTTTCTCTATTAAAGGAAACTTAATGAAATAGGTTTGACTTATCATTTTTTTGTTTAAATAAAATGTGCTGTTGTTAAGTTATGTAATATAAATATATTAACAGGAAAAACAAAAGGAATTTTGAAACTAGAAATTATAAATCCAACATATTTTGCAATAAAACTCCATATGGAAGCTTTGAAAGGATTTGTCTGTGATGAAGATATTATTAACGGGATGCTTTCTGGATGATATAAAACCTCTGCTTAAGAGGAAAAAGATTGAATTAATTTCGAAGAATGCAGGTAATCCTGATTTAATTATCACACATGGCGGGGATGGTTCTTTATTAGGGATGGAGAGACAATATCCTGGGGTAGCCAAGCTGCCTATCAGAGATAAAAGAACTTCTCCTTTGTGCTCTAATCATTCATACGAAAGAGTAATAGACAATTTGTTGGCTGGAAAATTATCTAAAACAAAATTAATAAAATTATCAGGAAAAACAGGTAATCGTAAAATTTTAGGGATGAATGATATTTTTATTCATAACTTGAAAAAAGTGAATGCGATTAGATACAGAGTATGGATAAATGATGAATTATATTTAAAAGAAGTTGCCAGTGATTGTCTTGGTATCGCTACCCCCCATGGAAGTACCGCCTATTATCGAAGTATTACAAAATGCATTTTTAGAACCGGAATAGGACTAGCCTTTAGTAATTCAAGGGAACATGTGGACCATATTGTAATACCGGAAAATGCGGTTGTTAAGATACAGTTATTAAGAGGGCCTGCTTTTATAGTAGCCGACAATAACCCAAAATCCATCAAGTTTGAAACGGGCGATATATTAATTGTTTCGATGTCTCCGGCTAAAGCTATAATATATGGTTTAGATGTTTTTATGTGCCCGGACTGCAGAAAACTTCGACATACTAAAATTTAGATGAGTAATTATTCAGATAAAATTAAAAGGTTGTATAATCTGCAGCACTTCGGAATAAAAATGGGCCTAGAGCAGGTTAGCATTTTATTAAATAATCTTGGTAATCCAGAAAAAACTTTAAACTTTATCCATGTTGCTGGCACAAACGGTAAAGGTTCTGTTTGTGCCATATTAGCTTCTGCATTAAAAGGATTGGGTTATAAAGTAGGTTTTTATAGTTCGCCTCATTTAGTGTCGTTAAGGGAAAGATTTAGGATAAATGGAGAAGGCATTTCCAGGAAAAATCTTGCTGAGTTGATTGACTATACATGGCCACTTGTAGAAAGACTATATTCCAAGGACATAAGGCTTACTTTTTTTGAAGTAACTGTATCGATGGCAGCATTATACTTTGCCAGAGAAAAATGTGATTTTGTTTTATGGGAGACAGGCTTGGGAGGGCGCCTGGACAGTACTACCGTCGTGTCTCCAATTGTTACTGCAATTACAGGTATAGGGCTTGATCATGAAAAATATTTAGGTGATACAGAAGAAAAGATTGCTTTCGAAAAAGCTGGCATTATTAAAAAAAATATACCGGTGTTTGTTGGAAAAATGTCAGCTTCGGCTTTTCGAGTTATTAAAAAAGTTGCTAAAGAAAAAACAGCACCATTGTTTAACATTGATGAAAAAATTCTTTCTTTTAGAAAAGAAGTAGATGAAACTTCCTTGAAAGGTTGGCATTTTTCTAAAATTAATAGGAAGAATCAGGTGTACTTCAAAACTTCTGAAAAAGAAAACAATAACAACTATTATCTTCCTTTCCCGGGAGAAGCACAGCCGGATAATATGAGACTAGCACATATTATCTTGGAGTTTTTATCTAAAAAGTTTAATTTTAGCTTAAAAACAGCCCTGGAAAGCATAAGAAACCTTAAATGGTATGGAAGAATTCAGCAGTTATCGGATGGAAAAATTCTTGACGGGGCACATAATCCTCAAGGCATCAGTTCACTGGTAAAAACCCTACAAAATTCATTTAATCATCAAAAATTTACTATTATTTTTGGGTGTTTGGAAGAAAGAAATCCGGAAAAAGCTATACCGATACTTTCCCAAATTGCTAAACATTTTATATTTGTTCCAATTGATTCATCTAGGCCATGCTTCCTACCTGAAAAAATTCTTGATATAGCTAATAAAATAGGTTGTATTACTCCATGTTCAGTTATGAGTTCTTTGAAAGGAGCTTTAGAGTTGACTAAAAATAAAAGAAACATTTTAATTACTGGGTCATTGTATCTGGCAGGTGAAGCGTTGTTGGACTATTACAGTAAAGAAGAAATTATAAATATATAAAACAAGGATGAGAATAAGAAAAATAATAAAATGTATCATGGCTACATAATAGCAAAAAGTTGAGCCGAAGCAGGCACAAAAAAGTCAACAATATCCCTTTAAACTTCTTGGGCAACGGCCTACGCGATGCACTTGATCCTAAAAAAATGCCAGAAAAATAGAATTGCCCATTGCCAACAACTTCAAAATACGCTACAACCACTGTTATAGATTAATCTAAGTGGTAACTTTAGAAGTTTGAGGTTTTTAAAATCTTCTTTGATTAAAAAAATACCTCAAGAAATGATAAATAGTCGCTTCGCTTTGCCACATTTTGAGTCTAAAATGCAAACGTCAAAAGTGCCGATTATGGGCGCGTTTAGCATATAAACAAAATGTAGTTTGGAGGATTGGCCATGAAACAACGACCGTATCTTTTATTTATTTGCTCTTTTTTTCTTTGTGTGGTATCACCGCTTAGTGCTGATAAATTTCAGTTTCATGGAGAGGGTAAACTTTCTGATGCTCTCGCAAGCTGGTCAGGTGCAGCAACAGCCAAAAAAGCTTGGTTATATCCAAAGGCCCTTGAGGATTATATGCTGAAAACCATCAAGAGCGAAAGAGAAAAACAAAACGTATTTGAGCTCATCCGACAGCTTATTGTAGAAACTGAATTTCACACTGATCCTTGCCTTACTGGATGCACGAGCTGGTGTCCTTCAAGAATTTGGAGCAGAGCTAAATGCTTAGATTTTCTTGCTATGACTTACGAACAGCTTGGCAACAAATACCTGGACGAAGGAAAAAAAAATGATGCACACATCCTTTTTTTCCTTGCCCTTACTTGTCACCTACGCAAGCCAGACATTACTTCAGATTTCTTATTTTCCCACTTGGATAGGATGACAGAAAGAGATACGCAGACGATTTTTCCTTGGTGTATGCTGCGCCATTATTCTCAGTGTGTAAGATTGTTAAAAAGTTTACAAAAAACCTGCGGTTCAGAAGGTGCTCGTATCGCTCTGAGGAAGCTTGAGGAGAAGGAAGAGCAAAAAGCATTATTGGACAGTCTTACTGGTAGATCACTAAAAGATTACCAGTTAAAACAACAAACATGGAATGAAACAGTATTCATGAACATGCTTAGTATACTGCCAGATTCAGGAAACGTTGCATCTCTCACCGAGAGGATGCCGGAGATCTTTGAGCTCATCAATCATCCGCGCTGGCACGAGACCTGGGAAGATGATGTGTGCTCTGGGCCTCCAGCAAAATATTCCTATGGCTCCGGTGCTGCCTTTCACGATGCGGAGGCAATCCTCGCTCAGTATCGAAACCCGCTTAGCTTTCTAAAAGAGCCTCTACATGAGGAAGGAGCCGAAGGAACACCAGCAGCTCCCGGAGAAATATTGGTACTGCACGCCAAACGCGACGCCTTCGAAGCACCAGTTGTCACACTCCCGGAACGGATCGCACGCATAGAGGCAAGAATAGATCAAAAGCAATTAGCCCTTGCAAGGGCACATAACAAACAAACGTCGCTCGAAGCTGAAATGGCAAGCTGGGTTAAGCCGCAAAAGAAACGTAAAACACGGCAAAGTGGCAAAAAATATAGGAAACTCCAGAGACAAATAAAAACTACAAGAGCCAACATAAATAAGTTGGAACGCCAAATTGATGAATTTACCCAGGCGCGCGCGGAGTTAACCAAAGACTCCCCACTCCCTACCGCGCGGGCATTATAGACGTGTTGAAAAAAAGATAGTCCTTGAGAAATAACCCTTAAACCCACATTGTGCAATTGAGTAGTGTACTGCATATGTGAGGAAATCATCCTTCGTTATCAAGCTACGGCGGACATAGCAAGATGCAACTGTACTTGTGTAGTGTCTATTCAAAAACTACCGTTTTTTAGACAGACTCGCAAAATCGCAAAACTCTGAATCGTCTTCGAACATCACAAAAGCTGATTGATTTTTTATAACCTTCGAGTTTTGGGGCTTATCTCAATAAAGTATTTTTTCGAAAAATCAATCGTTTTGAGTATATGGGATGCAAGGTTCCATTTTTTATGATATAATGAACATGATGTAAATCTGGTTTAAATCTGAAATATTTTAAATGTCTATTCACGAACTTATTGCTACTTACGGATATTTTGCTATTGCCATAGGTGTTGCGCTTGAAGGCAAGGCAGTTGCGTTTATTGCTGGGATAATCGCACACCATGGTGATTTATCGGTTCCTCTCGTAATTGCTGCATCAGTTATCGGCACTTTTGGAGCCAACCAAATTTTGTATTATGTTGGTCGCTGGTTCGTAGACAGGAAAAAGCACAAAAAGCCTGATCCTAAACAAAAAAATAAAGATAGAATTGAAAAATTAGAAAAAGTTTTTAATAAATCTCCATTTATGGTAATACTTCTTTTCAGGTTCTTTCCCGGTTTTAGAATCATTGCACCAATTGTAATTGGTATGGTAAAATTTGAAAGAACCAAATATTTGTTATATGATATCGTATGCGTTACCGTTACCTCAACTTTTCTTGTCATGCTGGGACACAGTTTTGGAAGATTAATTGAAAAAACGATCACAGGAACTAAAAAATATGATTTGTGGCTAGCTCTTGCGGTAGCTGTCATTGCCATAATCTGCACTTTAATTCGTAAATATAGGCAAGCCTATTCTTATTTCAAGAGGCACTATGCTCTGATTGAAGCTAACACTTCCGGTCCAATTTCAAAAAATGGATCGGTTCAAGTATATAAGAGAAATAAAAAAAGCAGGAAAGAAAATAAGATCCACCACCAATAAGTATTAATGAAAAACCCTTTGTTGACAATCTTGTGTATTACTATACCTATACAGATAGCATATGCTACTACTGCAAAGCCTCCTGATTTATTTATTTTGCCTAAGATTGTTATGGGTAATAAGCATCAATATGTATTAATTGATATTAGAAATAGCAGTGAGTACAAATCTGTCCATATACTTGGTTCAATAAACCTACCGATAAACTCAATAGTTAAAAAAAAATATCTCAAATCCAAAAATTTAATCTTAATTAATCGAGGGTATAGTTCAGACACTCTAGTTAAACGATGTGCAAAACTCAAAAAACAAGGGTTTCGAGTGTCGATTTTAAAAGGAGGTATAAACTTCTGGGCAATGAAAGAGTTACCACTTAGCAATAATAATAACATTTTCAGTTTATTTGAAATTACCCCACTGGAGCTATACAAATCTTTAAAATCAACATCATGGCTGGCTATCAATATTTCCGAAACTCCTGCTATAGTCGAACTTACCCTCTCTAAAAATAAGAATAGGCTTGCCTATAAAAATAAATATCTAAATGCTCTGGAAACTATTACTGTTCCAAAACCTAACACTACCATTCAAAAAAAAGAATTGGTTAGTGCCATTCATAAGAAACTCAAAAACAAAAAACTATTGATATACAGCAAAGATAGCTCCGATTATTCTTTCATCTTTAACATAATAAAAAATCAGAAGAGAAATTATAATAAAAGCGGGTCTATCTGTAACGTCTTCTTCTTAAAAGGTGGATTGAATCAGTTTAATTTATTTGCAAAAAGAGTTTTAAAGTTTCCAAGAGCAAGAAAAATATTAAATTCCGAAAACGACTGTGACTGTGATTAAAAGCTACACGAAAAACATTTTCGCGCTTCGCTTCTAATTGTATGAGCAAGTTACAATTTCCCTTCCTTTTTCAGCTGCAAATACTGTATCATAGCAGACAAAGCATGTTGAACATTCCATCTTTTCTCGTGTTTTTTACAAGATGGCCAGCAGATCGACTAATGGCTATTGACAGCCTTGATCATTTTCCTTATAATTGAAAATGCAGGGGAGAGTAAACGAAACCCAATATGGCCTGCATGAAAGTTTGCATCAGACAGGATGCTGACAGGACCTAATCTATCGTTTCACGCAGATAATTGGATTTATAATGGCGTGGTATCGAATCGGATACGCAGCAAAAAAAAGGGAGGAGGTTAAAGTACGATGTTGCGTCCCTGTATTACGACAGTATATATCTAACATAAAGTGGGTGAATAAAAAAAATCTACAATTAACAAAAAATAATAGGAGAAACGATTATGCGAACATTAACACAACTAAAATGCTTGTTGACAGTAAGTGTACTAATCATTGGCTTAGGTAGCATAGCCAACGACGATGCGGCTGTTAAGACAAGGAAATCAGCCAAAGGGAAATCCACATTAAATATAGCTGATGTCATTGATCGACTCAAAGATGAACCTACAGTAAGGTGTCGCATTGAAAAGACGCCTAAAAAGACAGTTGAAGGAAAGCAACTTCAAGGAGAAAGCAATGTGCAGAAACAAGGTGAAAAACTGAATCGCTATGGCAGGGGAATGAGATGCAGACGTACAGGAAGAGATCAGATATCTTTTATCTTAGACTATGATACAATTTACGCTTTGTCAGCACTACCCGTGGCAGGAGGTGCTAGAGCGTTAGGTCTGGTTGTTGGTATAAAAAATAGTAAAGGAAGTCATGCTGAAAAAAATGATTTGCTTGAAGGTGCACCTAGTTGGAGTAATACACTTATTAGTTATGATGAAATTTTTGGCGATGAGATACCCGCAAGCGGTATAGTAGAGGGTAATATCGTTACCGTTACTGTAAGTGGGTTTGATGCCGATGATGAAGTATATACTATTCAGTGCAATATTGCAGCAACCTGCAATGACGATGACAATGACGGCGATGATGACTATTATGTCGGCTATGATGCAGGTAATACACAGGCCAACGCTGATCTAAGTAAATATAGCTCGGATTATTGTGAGGGCTACGAAGATGGCTACGAAGGCATCTGGGATGACGATGATGACGATGATGATGACGATGATGATGATTTCGATGGCCAGCCCTCAGTTGATAAGCAAGCACAAAGAGTGTAACATCTAAGAATGTGGGACATAAAAATGTTCCACAGATTTTCTATCAAAGTTGATAGAGATATAGAAGAATATCCAAAAAAAGAAGAAAGTTTTGTTTATTGAGTTCTGGTTAAAAGTTGACAGTTTTTATTTTAATTCTTTGTCAACAAAAAAGCATTTATGCTTGCCTACCTTAATAATATCTGCACAAAAATAACCAACCCTAAAAATAAAAAAAATATCGCTGTAACGAGTTTTATTTTTATCAGGTTATTTTGAAGCCACTTGGATAGTTTTGCGTGTGTCATCCCAAAAACAGCTAATACAAAAATCAAGAGTAAGGGCAAAATAAAAGCTGCATTGTAGATCAACAACAATCCCAATGCTTTAGAAGAAATAATTTTTTGCTGAACTATAAACGAAATTACAGGCAAATAGATCTGTCCTGTACATCCAAGTTCTAAAAAAGAAACACCAACGGCAATGGTAACTGTTCCAACAACGATATAACTGCTTCTAGAATTGCCTCTTATTAGTTTATTCGTTAATTTTTTTGTTTTTTCATTCAATTGAAGTATTAGTTTTGGTATATTTTTCTTGCTATACAACAGATAAACATCCCAAAGACTTAACACAGCACATAGCAATGCTAATAATCCGGAAAAGATATATACGCCAACCCCAATATACGAATATTTAGCGATCACCATTTTTAAACCATGAAAAAACCCAAGGCCAATAAGAAAATAAGTAACAAACACAGATATTGAATAAACAAGCCCTACTACAACTAACTGTTTTCCTGTTTTTCCAGCTATTTTTAAGTATGAAAGAAAAAATATCAGCAAAGCAAAAGCACACGGATTGACTCCATCAATTAATCCAGCTAATAAAACAGTCAAATATGAAAATGAATTTAGTTTCTTTAATGCTTGTTCATGAAAGTATACTTTTGTGTCAGTGGCATTCTTGTTTAATTTTTTGAGGTATGCAAGAGTATTGGATTTTGTAAGACTCTTCTTTATGTCCTGTTCAATTTTTTTAATACTAATAGCATTTTTTATGTAATAATGATTGCCAATAAAAACGGCAGGCGTTAAAAACCCCTGATCTTCGGGAACTGAATATTGCTCCAATAAACTAATAATCGAGTTTAGATTGCCAGTGTCAGCAACATTATATTTTTTAATGATAAGATACGAATATTTTTTCTTCAAGCTGACAAGTTGTTTTTCAACCTTAATGCACTTCAAACAACCTGGCTTAAATAAGTAATTTAACTTAATCTCACTACTGCCTACACCTGCCCATGCATTAGCAGAATAAAAATAGGTAATACTAAACAAAAGTACAATTGTTATTAATCTTATTATAGGTAAGCCTATCCTTAATGTGAAAAATATTATATACAAATGCCAGATTATCGAAATACTGAAAATTGAGACATGGAAATATTATTTAGCTAATTTTAAACTTCGCATACCACTACCCGTCCGAATGTACACGACATACACCTTCATCTCAAATCCAACCTTATAACATCTTCCAAATACCCCTGTGCATATTCCCGTCAGTTCTCCTTTTACTAGATTCAGTTCATCAAGCTCTTTCAGGAGATATTGTGCTTTTTCTATGCTTTTTTTGTTTGTTAATTGCTTGCCTTTGTCCATTTCTTCCTCTTTGTCAAGTCGGTACTAAAAAAAAGTCGTAATTGCCTATATCCCAAATTATAGCTAGTTGGCTTTTTATTTGCAATACCACTTGTCAAGCCTTATAGGTTAAAAACAAGAAAAAATAGTAAAATAATCTCATGCTCTTCTATTTTTCTATTTGTGAAAATAGCAAAATAGATCTAGATTTGAATATATGAAGATATTTTTGCTGAAAAATATAATATTAAAAAAATACTAAACTATGATCAAATCTTATAAAAGATCTAATTTTACTGTTATTGAATTGCTTGCATCAATCGTTATTATTGTAATTCTTATCGCTATTACGATTGGGGTTTATTCTTATATTGCCACTAAAACAAAAAACGACAGAACTAAAGCACTTATGAAAAAATTTGAACTGGCCATGCAGTCATATAAACATGATACCGGATACTACTTTCAACAGTCCACCCCTAACAACTTGACCGTTAATACTTCTGACAGTGAATTTCTTAAACATATCGACTACACTAGAATGAAAAATAGTGGTGAAATAAATAGTAACAATCAGCTAATTGATGCCTGGGGCAGAGAAATAAAATACCAATGTCCAGGATCTAAAAACAGAACTATGTTTGACCTTAAATCATATGGAAAGGATGGTATCGATAACTCTGGTTCAGGAGATGACATCACCAATTTTAGCAAAAACTAATTATAAGCCGCACGAAAAGTTCTTTCGTGCTTTGTTTCTAATTTATTAGCGCGTGTGTTAAAAGGTTTTGCGATATACCGACACTTTTTACGGACACGCTGTTGATGGCTGCTGACAAGTTTTTGATATCTTATTGGTAATATTTTCAATAAATCTAGTTAACCCATACCAATAACTAACAACAATCAACCGAGCCCGAATAACCTTTTCAGACGGACTCATTAATACAGGGTGTTAATATGAGAAAAAATGATAGATTCAAAAATTTTACAATTATTGAACTGATTATAGTTATTGCTATAATAGCAGTTTTGATTGCTCTACTGATGCCCGTTGTAACTAAAATGTCTAAACGGGCAAAGGAAACCAAAGCCAAAGCTGAGATGCAATCTATTGTTACTGCTATCAAAAGCTATGAAGCGACTTATGGCGTGCTACCTTTTAACGGTGCTGAAACTGAGTTAAGTAATAGCGACTATAGTAATTTGATGGAACTATTAACTGATGTTGCAAGTGGTGGGGGAACACCAACAACTTATAGAAATTCCAGACAAATCAGATTCTTAGACGTCCCTGAGAGCTATACGACTAAAGGTCATGTTGATCCATGGAATAATAACTACAAGGTTTTTATTGACACTGACTATAATGGGCAAGCTAGTGTCCTTGGCAACACCTTATACGGGACCGTTTTTGTTTATTCAACTGGCGCAGGCAGTGGTTCTGAAGATTATATATATTCCTGGAAATAACATTGTTCCATTATGAGAAAAGCATGTAACAAAACTTCGTTTTCATTAATTGAACTGATATCTGTTGTTGCAATAAGCATCATTCTGATTGCAATAGTCATTCCAGCATTCTATTCGCTGACCAAAGGTCAAAATGTAGAAATGGCCACCCGTGTTATAGGGTCACAACTGAAAGCTGTACGCTCCTATGCCATAACAAACAGGGAATATGTAGCATTAATTATACCGACAACAGAAAGCCTATCATCAGAATATCTTTATAAAACCTACAGAGCATGCGTCGTAAATAAGAATTTTAAGTTCTCAAATTGGGTATCTGGTGAAAAATGGGAGTTTTTGCCAACCGGTACTGCTATTTTAGATGTAGATGAAACATTAGGACACCTTGATACTGCCGCTGGAAACTTCGAATCTGCAGGAACAATTACATCCGTAGATTTTAGCAGTATTGGAGGGGGGACAGCTAGTGCAAAGGGCATTGTTTTCACTCCGACCGGCAAAACGGCAAACCCAGCTACAAGAAAATATGTTGTTGTGGGTGGTTCCCTCCTGTTGGAAAGTGGTGTAACTTCAACAAGTAACTACATAGAAATTACAATAGATCAGTATTCCGGAAGAATATCATACGGAAGTGATTAATTTTTTCAAAAATTAATCATATTATTACTCTGTTGAGCGTAACTAGATTAGAGCAAAGTCTAATGTAAATTAGAGAAAATCAGTGATTTAAAAAAACAAAAAAATGAAACGCAAAAATTACAACCTTGTAGAAATAGCATTAGCTATCGGAATACTTGCAATAGGTATGACCACTGTTGTATCACTGTTCCCACTTGGTTTCCAGACAACAAAAGCAGCTATTGCAGAAAACTACTCATCTCAAACGGGCGACAGTATGCTGGCGTATATTGCAAGAGAATCATATAGTGACTGGACTATTGTTGATGATATCCCCGAAGCCAAACCAACATCATCATTAACAAATATAGCAAATTGGACTCATGCTGAGGGCAGTATATATATCCCTTCACCAGGTACAGCAGACGGGATATATGGGCTTAAAGTAACTTCAGGAGATAATAATACGATTACTGATTTTACTGGAGAAGCATTATTATGGAAATCGCCAATCCAAAACATTATGGTAGATGGGAATAGACTTGATCTTGACAACGATTATGACGAATCTGCTGCGCTACACCTCGAAATTAGCTGGCCAATCGAAAAACCATATGCGCAAAGAGAAAAAAGAACATTTTATTTCGAACTATTTAATTTTAATCAATGAAATTTAAAAAAACATATTTTACGTTGATAGAACTAATTGTTGTTATGGGCGTTTTTGCAATACTACTTTTAGTTGCATCAACAATCTTTACCTTAGCTCAAAAAGCCTGGACTCAATCTAGCGGCACAATAATGATCTTTGAAAATGCTCAAATTGCTATGGAACTGATGACAAGAGACCTCCAATCTGTTTACTATAAAAAGAATAAGGTGCCGTTCTGGTATAAATGTGCAGATGAAAATAATAATCAGTTTTCTAATGAATCTTTAAATTTTGTTTCCAAACAAAAAGAACCTCCCATCGGAGCAACAAATAAATACTGTGAAATTAAATATCAACTTTATAATAGCGATGACTTGTTAAATGCTGAATCAGGGTGGATTAGAAGAAGTGTAACAGGCAATAACAGTAGCACCAAATGGAATTTCTGGAAAAATCTTACAGCAGGGCTAACAGGAAGCTCAAACGCATTCACTGCGGATAATGACTCCAGTGTGGAATATCAAAACCTAATACCGCATGTAACAGATCTTGCATTTACGTGCTATGATAAAGATGGCAATACACTCAGCGGCACCCTTGATACAGTAGTTGAACTTCCTTTTTCCATAGAAATCAATTTGTCATTAATGGATAGATACGCATGGCAGAAATGGGTCGCCATCGATAGTAACAGGAGCATTGAAAGTCCTGACGCAATAGCATTTCGGAAAAAACACGAAAGAACTTTCACAAAAACCGTTTATATCGGTGACAGAGGCCAGTATGATAGTTGATGGTTGCTAAGTCCCTCCTTCGCCAAGACTTCGTCGGATAAATGTTGCTTGTTGAGTAGAAGTAAAAAAAACAGTTAACTTTAAGTTGGGACTTGACGTTTAAACCAAAACCAGATAAAATCTTTAATGGTGAACAATTTTTATTAGTATTGATTTGGGCTATACCGTAAACGGTAGAGTATTATCGCTTCGCTTTGCCGCATTTAAGGCTAAAATAGCAAGCTAAAAGTTAAGATCTTAACCGACGAAAATATAATTGATGGTGAAAAAGAAAATTATGAAAAACAACAAAATTAAAAATTCCGAAAAAGGAATTGCTATTATATTTGCACTTGGTGTAATCTCCCTATTGCTTGTTCTTGCTGTCGGTTTTGTGAGTACCGCGATTTTAGAGAAAAAAACCGGAGAAAATCTGAGCGATCAAACGGTTGCTCGCATGGTTGCCCAGTCAGGATTACAACGAGTAATTGCCGCAATGAAATATTACAGTTCCGATCCCGCAATAGATTTTAGTAATGTATACAGTCAGTGTGTTTCGTATCCATTGGAATCAGCTGAAGCCACAGAAGACTTAGCTACACTTCTACCTACTGAAAGCGATGGTATTGAGTATTACTCGCTATCAGACTATGAATCATCAACTGATACTCCGACATGGCAGTATTTGCCTTTTGACCACAGTACGGATATACCCATTGTTGCCCGTTTCGCATACCTGGTTATAAATAATTATAGAGGAAAACTTGACTTGTCAGCCAGTGTCGATTCCGGTGAAAACGCTGAAGCTAACTCTGTTAACGCTATTTCAGAAAATTACCCCGTCTCTGAAGCAACAAGCATCGATTCGAATGGGACAAGCGTTATTGGACGCCCTGGAAGAAATGTATCTGAACTTTTTTTAGCTACCCTTCCACTTATCGGCCAAACTGATACAGCAGCCAAACTCAGTGCCGATAATATTGCAGGAAACCCTATGGGAACACTACCATATGGTACACGTTGGCCTGATTTAAGCACAGCTTTTATTAATCTGGATATAACTGCAGATACAGCAAAAACCTCTTTTTTTAATTTATTCACCGCTGATAACCCGGCTATACCTGAAGCTTTCTGGATTGATTCAAACACAGATTCCTCTCGTGTCGAAACTGAACTATACCACCGCTTTAACCTTACTAGATCAGATTGGGATAGTTTAAGCATAGATTCCCTTAAGCTGGATCCTGTTATTTTTAGTGACACATATTTTGAAAATAATGTTACTTCTATCCCATGGCTAAAAAACTGGTCTGATACCGGAGGTTATCCTGACTCGTCAATCGCCAAAAACCAGATAATGGCCAATTTAATCGACTACAACGATTCAAATACAATAGCAACTACTGATGACTCAGATAGCCCAACTTATGTGGGGCAGGAAAAATGTCCGTATATTAATGAAGTACAAGCAGAAATTCAAGGTGAAGTTGCATCAAGCGGAGGCGTGGATGTTCTATGGTCTAACAATGAGATGGTAATTAATGGAAATACGATAAGTCTTACCGGCGGACATACCAATAATAAACTTACTATCAACGGTTCAAATATTACAGCAACTGACTCTTTTACTTATGTAACTAGTGTTGACAATAATACTTCAGTGACGACATCCCAAACTACAGTACAATCAGCTCCTTCTATGCCACATTCATTAAGCTGGTATGAGAATAATGCAGATCATACATATAATGGAGATGTTAAACTTAAAAAATCCGGAAGTAAAAAAATAAAAGAAGTTAATAGTGGAGACAAGTTTTCTGACAATTGTATTATATATGTAACAAATGGTAAAATCGAAATTAATCAGGATAATTTTAATAAACAAGTAACGCTGGTCTGTGAGAACAGTGAAATTATTCTCAACGGTAATAATATAACACTTCAACCTGCTTCCAATGCCAGCAACCTATTAATATGGGCAAATAATTCCAGCAACGGCAAAGTAACAATTAATGGTGACAGTTTTACTGGTTCAGGAATAATTAAATCTGGTAATGAGCTTAAACTTGACGGAGACGGGATAAGTGTTACCTCTGCTAATCTCTGGAGTGACCACAAATTGTCTATTAACAATAATAATATAGCCGCAACCGGGTCAGGTGGAGGTGGAACATATACTTGCAATATGTATTTGAAAAATATTGAAGTTGAACTCGTAAACATGTATAATACTGGCCCAATGGACTGCATTGCAAATGTGACAGCGGAAGGTACTTATAACTGGATTGTTGACAGCGTAGATTCTGAAATTTCTTTTTCAAAAACAATCCCAATCAGCATTTTGGCGGATAGCTTAAACTACTTTACGGGTTCCTCAGGAGATGCGGCTGACTCGGATATTTCTCCATCAGACGCAAGGGCTGGTTCATCAACTTCAATTGAGGATTTTCAGTTTACAGGCCTTAGAGTAAAACTTACAGATGCAAGCAATAATTTACTCGATTACTCGTTTATTGAACCATCCACAACATATATAGATGTAACTGGTGGTGTTACAGTATCAGGTGACCTAAATATCAATCCAGGCTCAATGCCATCCTCACATCCTTTTATAATGCAAACTGTTGCTGACGGTGAACTAACTCGAGATGATATTGTATCTTGGAATGTTACAGACACTTATAGTGGCAACGCTACTGAAATTAAAATAAAACCTAAAACTCCAGGTCAAGGTGGTACTTCAATTACAATTAACGATTCAGAGGTTAATCTTGATACTAACACATACTATACATTTACTGGAAATATGACTGTAAATTTACATAATACTCATTCTAATGCAAGCAAAACCTATGGACAGGCAACTGGCAATTGGTGGATTGATATTTCTGGTTCAGACATTACAATTGATCCCGGGTTCGGCGGTTCCACTGTTGGCGGAGATGACGGGCCACCAACTGTTTCATCCGATGGGACACTGGATACATTGTTCATAGACTATGAAATAGCCGATCCAAGACAAAACCTGAACTTAACCGACTGGGGCGGTATTACTCGATTTGATACAGTTGACACTGGAACAATCGGATCAGTCAATACAAAATTTATACCAAATCCGGGAGGAGATGCAGATTCAGAACCAAATGCAACTGAACCATGGGAAATCTCAACCGCTTATATCCGAAATGCACCTATGCTATCACCTTGGGAACTCGGGTTTCTACATAGGGGTGCCAACTGGCAAACAATCAATCTAAAAAAGTATAATTCAGATGATTATGCAGGCATTGGTGGAGGTGGCGCCTACTCTGATGGAGATGCAAACATCCTTGATCAAATAAAAATGACATCCGACACAGAAACTTATGGAAAGATTTCTATAAATTCTAATATTGAAGAAGTATTGAAAGTCTTATTTCAAAAGATTAATGTAGGCAGTGATATTAGCAATTCAAATGGTCCAGGAACATTGTCTGGAACTGAAATTGATGCTACAGCCGCCACCCTTTTAGCTCAGGAAATTTTGGATACTAACAGCACCCGTGGTGGTAGCCTCTTTGTTACACGCGCTCAAATGTTACGACGAACCAATGGTGTTTCCGGACTATATGATAATTCTTTAGGATTATCCCAGACAACCGACGCGACACAAGAAGAAATTATTGGTAAATCCATAAACCTGACAACAGCCTTCCATCAGAATATTTATACAGTTATTGTTGTTGCTCAATCAATTAAAGATATCGGTATTGTCGGATCTCAAGCTACGGTAAATGTCAATGGAGTAGCTTGCCAAACTGGAAGATATGATATAGGAGGTGACGAAATTCTTGCAACACAAAAAATACTCGCAATTGTTAGAAGAAACCCTGCCACAGGTAAATTCTATATTATGGAATATGAATATATTGACGACTAAGATTTGGTGATTTAAACTGCTCCTTCTTTTTCCCATATTGCTAAATAAAAATCAATAGCTAATAATTAGTGTTTGAACGAAAACGTTCAAACACTAGCTAAGTTCAAAGAGGATGCTCACAAAATGGGATTATTCCTGAAGGAGAAAAAAGTAAATCCGTTAAACGATTTATTAGTAAGCTATGGTGTGTCAAAATACAATCTTTATTACTATGTGAGAATTTTGATTAATGATAAAACTTACTCAACTAATTTTCCCAAAGCCATTTCTCCCGTCTTGTCTTATTGACGTATCACCGAACCAACAGTTGACTTAAATCATGGCTTAAATTTTTTATAGAGTTCTGAAAATTCAGAAAAAGCTTTTTCGTACCTCAGTAGATCTTCTTGTTGAAAAGTTTTAATTATACTTTCCCTATGCCTATGTATTGCTGGTTCGGCCATCTCAATTAATTCATTAGTGCTGTGGCATATGTTTAACTCACTATTTGCGAATATTTCATCGGTAGATCTAAACTGAGAAGAGATCTCGCTACCAATAAAATTGCTTAACTGCTTTTCTTCCTGGAAAAGAAACATTTCATGAGTAACTAGCGCATATGCAGCTTGAATTGTATCTTTCAATAACATGAGATATTGAACAATGGGACCTGCAATACTATCACTTGTTGCAAAGATGGATTTTTTAGACTGAATAGCTGTTTCCAATAAATTTAATATATGTTTATAAATGTGACTCCGTTGTTCATCTGTATAAGAGAACAGATTGTCAATAAATAGGTTTACCGCCTGATCATATGCGGCATCATGTCGTGCCGTAAGAGCAGGGGTATTCATTCCAGTTAAATGATTCTGGGACTTTTTAATATTAGCTTTATCTTTTTTCTTAACTAACTGGATCATACTCTGAATACAACTTAAACGTTAATTTATTGTTTGTCGGGTTATAGAAATTGTTCTGAAAAAATAAGTTCGTTTTTTACATCCTATTTTCTAGTTTTAGTTATTCTAAGTGAAAGTTCCCAGTTATTCAATACAAGTTAAACTTGTTTTATCTTTTTATATTGATTAGCAATACAATCTCTTTCTATATCAATAAGTTAAAGAGTAAATTCCTATACTCTAGACTTATGCTTTATTATTTTCCTATTATTAAGAATATGCTTTAGTAGCTTGTCAATAAATTAACAAGCAAGCTTCCCTATTACCTTATCCTATAAAATCGGGATGACGTTTACAGTATTCTTTAAAATCGCCTGTATCTCTTCTGTCAATATCCAGCCAGCGACGATGTTCCCATAGCCATTGTTCAGGGCACTCTGTAATGATTTTTTCTAATTCGTCATTAATTTGCTGAATAATGGCCTGAATATCTTTTTCTTTATCACCGCTTGTGGCAACGGTAAAAGGTCCACGAATTAGCATTTCATAACGAAATTTATTATTCAACCTTCTGGAAACTATCAAAACAATAGGTGCTCCAGTTTTTAAGTGTAGTTGCGCTGGAGAAGCATGTGTCTTAGTCGGATGTGAAAAGAAGGTAGTGTCGATACCATCGGAGGCGTGTTGATCAATTAATATACCAAGAGCTCTTTTTGATTTTAAGCTTAGCAGTAATTTTTTTACTGCACCGTCTTTTGAAAAGCCTGTTCCTCCATATGCATTTCTTTTTTCAAAAATATATTTACTTAGTTTAGGATTGTCGAGGTTTCGTCCAATACTGTCAAGTGGTCGAAAAAAAAGAGAGATGCCTAACCCATGGACTTCCCAGTTACCATAGTGTGCACTTGCAACAATAGTCCCATTGGGGCTATTAAGAGCTTCCCTAGCCTCTTTAGATATTATAAATGTTACATGGTCTTTTACAGTTTCAGGACTTAACAATTGGTCGAGTTTTACAATTTCAACAGCAACTTTTCCAAGGTGAACAAAATTTGCCACAGCAATTTTTCTTGCCTTTTTGTAGTCGGACGTAATTCCGGCATGCATAATATGGCTTATAGTGCGCCTTCTGTGTTTTGCATCAATTATGAATAATAGCCTACTAATTATGCCGACAATAAAGTATGCAACAGATAAAGGAATAATTTTCCCAATAAAAATTCCAATTCTGGCACCATAATATTCTAAATTAATTGCAAAAAAGGCTTTCTTCTTCGTATTAGCCATTAATATTACTTCCAGTTAAAGTGTTAATTTTGCCTACCCCTTGAATTCTGGATGACGTTTAAGGTATTCTTTAAAATCACCGGTTTCACTTCTATCACCATCCAGCCAGCGTCGATGTTCCCATAACCATTGTTCCGGACATTCGGCTACTATTTTTTCAAGCTCATCATTTATCTGCTGCATAAGAGTTTGAATATCTTTCTCTTTATCTTCACTAGGTATAATAGTAAAAGGCCCACGAATTAGTAACTCATAATGGAAATTATTACCCAATCTTCTGGAAACTATTAGCATAAGAGGAGCTCCAGTTTTCAAATGTAGCAGCGCTGGAGAACTATGTGTTTTTGTTGGATGAGAAAAAAACATTGTGTCAACACCTTCTGACGCATGTTGATCAATTAATAGGCCAAGCGCCTTTTTTGTTCTTAAACTTAACAGTAATTTTTTCAATGCTCCATCCTTAGGATAACTTGTTCCCCCAAACGCATTTCTTTTTTCAAAAATATATTTATTTAATTTGCAATTGTCTAGGTTGCGTCCAACACTATCCAGTGGGCGAAAAAAGAGAGAAACACTTAGTCCACTGAGTTCCCAGTTACCATAGTGAGCACTTGCGCATATGGTTCCGCTTGGATGTTTTAGCGCTTCTATGGCTTCTTTAGAAATGGTGTAAGTGACACGATTTTTTGCATTTTGAGGATTTAACAGCTGGTCAATTTTTACAAATTCAACAGCAACTTTTCCAAGATGAATAAAGTTTGCTAATGCAATTTTTTTTGCTTTTTTGTAGTCAGATGTTATGCCAGCATGAAGGATATGGTTGATTGTACGTTTTTTATGTTTTATGTCAAACAAAAATAACAATCTGGAAAGTATTCCAGCAATACAATAAGCCGCATATAATGGTACAAACCTTCCGAGAAATATCCCTAGCATGGCACTATAGTATTCCAGATTAGTTAAAAAAATATTTTTACTTTTTTTATTACCCATAATTGCTGTTTTTTTAAAGATTCAATTCTTTGAAACTCACATGACAGAAGAAATATCCATGTAAAGTATTATAAATATCTTATAATGCTATATAAATCATGGATTAATGAATAAAAAACTTATTTACGATTCGGACATATGCCCTATATTAATATTCGAAGTTTGGAAGTCCATTGTCCATTTTGGGACGTAACGGTGAACCATCAGGTTTAACCAATACGACTTTAGTAAATATCAGTAGGTTAGTTTTGTCGGAATCTTCGATCTCAGAACGGAAAAATCTGCCAAAAAGGGGTAGTTCTCCAAGTATTGGAATTCTATCATCTGTATTATTAGTTTTGTCTTTTGTTACACCGCCTAAAACGACAGTTTCGCCGTCATAGATTTTAAGATTTGTCTTGATTGCTTGAAGTTTAAATTTAGGCATTTTAATGTTGGCCTTCTTATCTGCTCCTAAACCTGTAATATTATAAGTATAATCGGTCCATCCTGTAAATTTTTGTATTTGCGGTTCAAGCTCTACATCAATTGTGTAGTGATCCGATTCTACGAAAGGAGTTACAAAAAATATAATTCCTTCCTCAGTAGATTTATCAAATGTAGGAGCAGGAGGAATGTAATAACTAGTCCCATTTTCTCCAGTTTGTGTGGTGAGAGTAGGTTCTTGCCACTCGATTGGATAATAGCTTGTAGTAGTCATTTTTATTATGGCTTTTTGACCGCTTAGAGTTGTCACTTTGGGAGCAGAAAGAAGATTGATTTTTTCGTTTTGGTCCAGAGCATGTACAACAGCATTAAGTGTAAAGCCTCCCTGGCCAGTATAGTTAACACCAAAAGCTCTGTCATATTTTGGAGTTGTACTTTGATCAACAAGGGCAAATTTGTTTATTTGATCACTATTCTCCATGCTAGTAGCTTTGCCAGCACCAACTTTAAGGGCTCTCCATTCAAATCCGAGTTCTTCAAAGTCTTTTTGTTCAATTTCAACAAATTTTGCCGAAATAGATACTTGTGGCGTATTTGTATTTAGCTCTGTAATTATTTTTGATATTTTTAATATTTCAGCAGGTGTATTTCGGACAATCAAACGGCTAATTTTTGAATCATAGACAGCAGATGCTCCTTCTGGAAAGCTCACACCGCGTTCAGTAAAAAAAGTTTTTACATGCACTGTATAAATTGTAGAACCGTCATTTTTTGCCTTTTCACTGATATATTGTCCTTTGTCTATTGGAAAAACAACAGTCTCCATGGAGGATGGGATGTCGTATGAAAATATTTCTACCGCATAACTACCAATATTGTACTTTAGACCTGCAGCTGCACATACGTATTCAATCGCTCTACCAAGCGGCACATTATCAAGCACTATCGTGATAAGATATTCTTCAGGAGAATTTTCCTCGGCTTCAGTTAAATCAGCATTTTCAGCTTCTTCCAAGGTTTCATCACCTTCCGTTTTATCTGTTTCAGTTATTTCTTTAGATGCTTTCTTTTCATTAATTCGCAAGAAGATATTTATTCCTTTACCTTCCGGATCAAGTTTTTTACTTTCACGCTTTAAAAACATCATGGCAGTTTTTATTGGCACTTCTTCAAAAGCGATATGTTTTATTATAATGCTATCAAGTTTTTTCTTTATAATATCGACATTTTGATCTTTGGGTATTGGTAGAGATTCAGCAATATCAATTCTGCTGCCACTTAGAGTTTTTGCAATAATTGGGTTTAATGTTCTCCATTCAGTCTCTGCGATTCTTTTATTAACAGTGACGTCATATCTATCTTGGCCAGCATAGTAAATCTCGTTATTTATTAATTGCAGGTAATGGATAGCGTTTGAATTATAAGGATCTAATACCAAAAGTTCTTCGAGCTTATTTTTTGCTTTTGTATAGTCTTTATGATTGTATAACTTTTTCCCCTGTTCATAAAGGACATCTATATTGTAAAGTTTTTTCTTATAATCAAGATTAAAGGAAGATTCTGATGTAATGTCCTTGTATTTTTTTTGCTTAATTTTCTGTTCTAATTCTTCTATTTGTCTATCTGAACGATCTTTTAGTTTTGGATTTATTTCAGTGGCTTGACGGCAGAGTAAAATAGCGTCTTTTAACTTTCCTGAGTCAGCGCTACTATCAGCTTGTCTCAATACATCTTCTGCCCAATATGAATAAATCATAGCAAGCAAATCTTTAATTTTAAAAATCTTTGTTTCTGTTGTTTTATTCGGAGGTGAAATTTTTGATAAAACCGTAATTGCTTTTAAACACTGATTCTTGGCAACTTCATATTGTTTGTCTAAAAAATTCTGATTGGCAGTTTTGACAAGTAAATTAGCACTGAGTTGTTGTTCCTGTCTTTCGATTTGCTCTTTATGCTGTAGCTGCTGAGCGACATCAACGTTGGCATTGTCTGCAGCTGAGATATTTAAGCAGAAAAAAAGAATTGGGGAAAGAAATTGAAAAAACCATTTTTTATTTATTCTTTGTTTCATCATTTTTTTGTTATCATTCCCAAAAGCAAATTCTTGTACTATTAAATCTTAGTATTGACCAAAATCAAAAAGACCATTATCAAAGGTTTTCCTAAAAGGAGTTCCATCAGGCTTAATTAAACGTGCTGTTACAAAAATCAGTAGATTTTTTTTAACACTTCTTGTGTATTCAGACCTAAAGAGTCTTCCTACTATTGGAATTTCACCTAGAATCGGAATAATGTCATCGCTGGATGTAGTTTCATCTTTTATCATCCCTCCCAGTACTGTTGTGCTGCCGTCATAAACCATAACTGTTGTCTTAACTTTTCTAATGTCTATTTCTGACATTTTTACTGGTTGGGTATAAAGTACTTGGTTTTGAGCTACGTTATTTGTTACTCCCTGCCATGTTTCAATATTATAAGTATAATCTGTCCAGCCTGTAAAATCTGACCTTTCAGGCTTAAGTTCAAGTAATATCGTGTAATTATTAGGGCTTACTGTAGGGGTTACTTCAAGTCTTATGCCATAATCAGTGGCTTCTCCAAATTCCGGGGTTGTTTGATTTATCTGGACTGTTGAAGTCTGGCTTATTTCACTACTTGTACTTGGGGTACTAACATCAGGTTTGGTCCAGCTAAGAGGAAAATATTCTTCTTCTACCATGCGAATTAATGCTGTAGTTCCGCTTTTTGTTATTACTTTCGGAGCTGAAAGTATTTCGGCGATATTGCTTTGATCTAAAGCATATAACCAGAAACTCAAGGAACCTGCCCGATCGCTTCCTGCATACGGGAGGTTGAACGTAAGATTTTTAATAAGAGCTCCTTGAGAGGAGTTAGTTGTACTTGTAGCTAAGTTAGGATTATAGTCATAGTACTTGAGAATACTGTCATTTCCTGGTTTTGTCGTTGTAGTTTTAGGTTGAACGATATTAGTATTATTTTGGAACTGGTTTATTCCCCACTTTGCCCCATCCAGAAGTGTCCCTGAATCGAAGCTGGCCTTCCAGTCAAATCCGAACTCTTTGAGGTCTGTTTCGTTGATTTCCACAAACTTTGTTTCGATTAGTACAAGTGGAACTTTAATGTCAATTTCCTTAAGAAGTTTCTCTAGTATTCTAAGGTTTTCAGGAGTATTAGTTGCAGTAAGAGTATTGGCACGAGCATCCCAAGCAATGGTTGAACCTTCTGGAAAAGGCACCCCGCGATTAGTAAAATATGTTCTCAGCTTATCCATCGTTAAGTCTATAGTTACCGCTTCCTCTTTCCCAAAATCTTGGGGATTCATTAAATCACTATCGCTGTCACTAAAGTCTTCTTCTGTTTCAACTTTAACGTCTGAGGCAATACTATTTATAAGATCGGTTTCGATTGTGAAAAATTCAGTTTTCAATTCCTCAATTGATTCATCTCCAATGATGATTGCGTGTTCCTCTATTCTATATTTCAGGCCAGTTGCAAGGCATATATATTTTAAGGCTTCTTCAAAAGGAATTTCATCCATTGACATAGTAATGCTTTCAAGATTATCTTCAGTGCTGTTGTCAAGCCTGAGTACAATGTTAATGCCGGCGCCATCCGTTTTGTCTAACCTCTTGCTTTCTCGGTTTAAATAGGTAATAACTGAAGATATGGTAGCGTCATCAAAATCAACTTTTTCAATAATAATGTTTTGCAGTTTATCTCTAATTTTATTATTACCTTTATCTGCTATTATTACCTTTGTCAGTTGTTCTCCGCTCCTGGTAAGTTCTGGTGATATCTGTTGACTGTAGTCCCACCTTACTTCTGCCATCTTATCTCTAAATTCAACATTAGTTCTGTTTTTTGCAACTTTAAATAGCTTCCCGTATAAATTCTTTAGCATATACATAGCTTTGAAATTATATGGATCGATAACCAGGATACGCTCCAAAAAGTCTCTAGCTTTATCGTACTGTTTATTGTTTATAAAGGTTTCAGCTTTAAAAAAGAACATGTCTATGTCAGATTTATCTTTTTTATGCCCTGGTATCAGTGTTGACAAAGCAATTTCTTCGTGGAATTTACTCTTTACAATCTGATTTTTCGAAGTTTTTATAATTTTTTCTTGTTTTACTGTGTTAAGGGGTGAGTTACTGCTGGATTTTTTAAGGAGGTCTATTGATTCATTAGCCAATTTAATTGAATCGTTCCATTTATTATTATGATACGCAGTCTCAGCCTGTGTCTCTAAATTATCGGACCATTTTTTGTAAAAATAATTTTCTTTTAGTTTTAGTTCCTTTAATTTACTTTCTGTGTAGCTTGTCTTTCCCCGATTTTTATATTCTTTCTTTATAATTTTAAATTTGTCGGCAGCTTTGTCAAAAAAGCCAGTACTGATTAATTCGTCAATTTCATTTAGAGTATTTTTAATTTCATTTTCGTTGTTCTGCCTTTGTGTCTTGATAATTTTAGATAACTCGGCAGGAGAAGTGCCCTGAACAGAAGTTTGGGTTTGTGCAAAAATATTTTCAGATAAAATAAGAAGCATCAGTAATGACAAACTATAGATATTGATATAATACAATATCCCTTTATAAATGCTAAATTTTAATGGGTTGACAAATCCACCCTTAGCTTGAAATTTTTGTAGCATTGTCCGTTCTCATTTTCTTTGTTTTTGTGGAGGTATCACTAATACTAGGCATTATAACAGATTTTACTGGTGGTTTGTAACTGTTTTCTCTATTTACAATAAATATCTTCCCATTTTTCTCAAGCTCAATTGAATTGTTATTATTAACTATGTTAACTATTTTATATTTTTCCAATCCAATATCTTTATTGCCTAGTGTAATAGTGTTGCCTATTCGTGCAAGAATATTTTTTCCTGTATATAAATCTTTCAAGGTGATTTTTCGATTGGGTTCATATATTTGCTGATTTTTCTGGGCAGTTATTTTTTCCCCCATACTGTTACGTAATACAAGTCTAGATGCATCATGTTCTACTATGTTACCTAATCGTGTATCTAGAACTTCTTCAGTTTTATATATCATATCTGTAATAGTATATTTCATGTCGTTTATTTCTATTGTATCTCCAATCTTTAGAAATTTTGTAACCCATCCGCGATTAGCTAATTTTACATTGACCTGGACATCCCAATCCTTTTTACTGTCGTCATGCATGATGATTTTTTTCATGATTAAAGGTATTCTTGTGTTGCTGACTTTTACTAAGTGCAACCGCTTAATTAGTGGAAGGTGCATCGTTTTATCTGCAATTCCTCCTTTATTATACCTATATTCTTGTATATTCGAAAAGCTGTCATTATCAATATCACCATAAATATCTTGTGGATTTTTAGGATCCATATTGTATTTTTTTTCAATGGAATCCGGGATACCGTCTTTATCCGTATCAAGTGATTCTGTATTAATAACAGTTTCCTGTGCAAGTGAAATTTTTTCTTTTGAAATTGGACATATCCCATGTTTGTAATATACATATGGGATTAACTTATTTTTTGCACTTGGTGCATTGCTTCTGGCTATTTTAAACGGAATCATAAAGTCTGTAAATGTTAGTATATAATTGGGATCATTTGGCGATGTGTTCCTTTTTTTAGAACCTAGCCATAGATGACTTTTCTCAAGACTTGCAAGACTACTATAATTACTATCGTCTATTGGTTTATAGGCTACTCTATTCGCAGTAACAACTATGTCGCTTGACATTGAGCTGGACACAGAATAAAAAACATCTATGAGCCATAGAAGAGATAGCGCAAAAAAACCAAGCGCTGCAGCTAAAATAATTTTTTCATGATGCTTAATTATAAAGGGAAATTTCATTGTGTGCTATATATTTATTAATGGTTTATCATATATAATGTAATCGAATTTAATTTTCATACTAATTAAATTGGATGCTCCTAGTTGTATTACCACCTGCTTATTGTTGTTTCTAGTGTCGTCTTCATTTTTAAAAGAGTATTTTTGAATAATTTTATTATCGGAACTTTTGCTTTCTTCATATGCTTGAAGCTTGTCTACTTTTGAAGATATGTTTTTTAAAGTGATATCTTTAATAACATAGATTCTATTATTTTCGTACGCATTTTGTAGGCTATTTAAAAACTTTCTTGCGGAATCTAGTGATAACACAACTTGAAGCTCGTATTTGAATATAAGAAAGTCTCCAATCTTGACTCCTCTAAGTCCATTTAATTTTTTGTATGAAATCAGTGTTTCAGCATTCGCTCTAACTAATCTAGTAAACAAATCTTCATACAACCTGCAATATTTGATGATATAAGGGATTTGGTCATCATTTGGGATAGTTGTGAATTCATCAAAAAGCACGAGATGTTCTGATTTAGAGAGAAGTTTTGCCTTCCTTAGCTCTTCTTCTATGTGTTTCTGTATGTCATCAACAAACTTTTTACAGCCAATTCGCGTAAGATCTAGTGGCAATCCAAGGGCAGCTAAGATATAATCATCAAGATTGTTTTCAGCTATTTCTTCTTGTGAGCTTTGACTGTAAACTTTTGCAAAAGCATCTTTTGCATTTTTAAACTTATTTTTGGGATACTTATTGAATGTTCTGAACCTGTCTAAAACTTCTGATGGCTCTAAAGATTCGTCTAATTCTTGTTGTTTTTCTATGAATCTTTTCCAGGAAGCTATAAACTTCTGTTTCGATCCAAAATTTAGAGGTTCTCCTTTTTTATTTGTCTTTATAGGGAGGGGAACTGGTTGAACTATACTTGTTTGAGTTTTCTTCTTTTCAGTTTCTTTATCTGGGTTGGTTGTTGCGGCTTGTTCTAGTACTCCTATAAAAGCGTTAAGAGCATTGTTATATATAGCACCAAAATATTCTTCAAGTTTAGATGTTTCATTTTCAATATATTCTATATTTCCTCTAATTTTTTCAATATTTTTTTTTGTTGGTGATGGTCGATAATAATTGAGTCTCTGAATTTTATCTCTTAAATCAGTTAAAGCTTGGTTAGCTGCATTTCTTTGTGTATTTGTTTGCCATATTAGAAAAATTAAGAAAAGAGAAGCTATTAGCGTAGTTGCAGATGTAACTATAAGAAAACGATTTTTTTCAATGATTTTTTTCATAATATACTAGAACCAACCTGATTTTTATTTATCCATGCCGGATAGCAAGCCAAAATTGGACCGGCAATATCTAACATTTAAACTAAGCGGTGAGACGCAATAATAAACATAGTGCCTCTCAAATTAAGAATATGCTTACCTATAAATATTAATTTGGCAATTTCTTTTTAAGTTTAATCTTTATATGAAATGTGTCAATATTATTTGCTTCATCTGGGCTTGTGTTAAAGTCCGTTATTACAATGTCATTGGGGTTATTTGAAAATACCTCTGTTCCCATAAGATTGTTTTTAAATATTTCCGCTGAAGTTATTTTGAGAGATTTTGAGAGAACAATTGAATGAGCTTTGATTACTATCCAGTTATTGCTCTGAATGCTTCCAGTTTTTTCTTTTGTGACTCTTTTCCTACCAAAAATTGACCTTTTTGCGCGTGTTTCCACTGTCTTTGAAGCTTCTTCTGTTGCAGCAAGCTCAACGATCCAGGTGTTATCAGGGAGGCATTGTTGTATTGTATTCAACAAAATTATCCAGGTATTTCTATCTTTTAAATAATTCGCGGTTGCTGTAAATTCCTTTTTTCCTTTCTTTAATTTTGATAAATAAGACTTCATGGAAGTTAAACGTTTTTCAGTTGAAAGAGTTTGTGTTTTACCCGAATTTGTCATGTTTACCACAAAATCTTTCTGGCTAATTACTCCCCACAGAATTAAGCATAGACAAAAAATAATAGTTAAAAACGAAGCAGTATAATAGAATCTTCTAGTCTTGATAGCCTGCTGCCTTTTTATACCTTCAGGAAGTAAAGATATTTCGATTGGACATGTTGTTGCATTTCTTAGCCCTAGCCCAATTACTTCAGTTGTTGTGTGAGCAACACTTTTTAATTTTTCTTTCTCTATAGCGTCAGATAATTTTACTATTTTAAAAGGATTAAAATATTCTACGGGTATTCCCAGTTTGTCCGTAAAAAAATCTGATGTGTATTTAATTATTGAGCTACCACCAGTCAGATATAATTTACCCGGTTTTTTGCCTTTTTGCTGTGATCTGTATACATTTATAGATCGATTAATATCACCATGAAGTCGGGTCATTACATTTCTAATAATTTTTGAAATTGTAGCTGTAACTTCTGAGTCAGGTTCTTCGTAAGCGCCTCCAAGGGCTACAAAACCGATATTTCTTTTCATTTCTTCTGCTTTTTCATAAGAAACATTAAATTCTTTACAGATTTGATGAGTGATTGTATAACCGCCAATAGGAATGGTTCGTGCGTAGAATTTTCCATCATCGACAAAAACAAGTGTTGAACATGTGCATCCTATATTTAGTATTATTGCACACTCGCTAGTGCCCACTTTATTAGCGCAGGCAGTATTGAAACAGGCTGTTGGGGATATATCTACTATCTTCGTTTTAAATCCCTTCCGTCCTATCATTTTAACGATTTTTTCAACTATTTCATTTTTAACGACAGCAAACATTACATTAATTTCACTAATCTCTTCTGATTTACTATCGATCAGCTGATAATCCCAGGTTACTTCTTCTATCGGATATGGTACATTTTGTTTTGCTTCATAAGCAATTAGTTGTTGGACTTTCTGTTCCTTATGGCTTGTGGGAGGCAATTTAACAAAACGAATAAAGGTTGATTGGCTTGATATTGAAAGATAGGTTTGTTTGGCTTTGAATTTATACTTGTCAACAGCTGCATAAAATGCAGCTTCCATGGCTTTAAGGTGTTTTTCACTATCTTCTAGATTTGTGGGGAATTCAATATATGCATACTTCTCTAGAACCATTTCACCTGATGCCGGATAACTAAACTCGGCAAGTTTCAGGCTGGCTGAACCAACATCTATTGCAAGAATTAAATTTGTTTTTATCATATTGAATAATTTGGTGCATCTTTTGTTATTCTAATGTCATGGGGGTGCGCTTCTTTTAAACCAGCAGAAGTTACACGCATAAACTCTGCGTTTGCCTGGAGTTCTGGTATCGTTTTTGTACCACAATACCCAAGCGAATAACGTAAACCGCCGGTATATTGCCCGAGAACATCACTTACAGAACCTCTAAATAAAACCATGCCTTCAATGCCTTGTGGAACCAGTTTATCTATGTTTTCAATATCCTTTACTCCGTAACGCTCTCTGCTGCTGGTGTTTTCCTTCATCGCATCTAGACTGCCCATACCTCGATATATAACATAAGTTCTTCCTTTATGGTATATTTTTTCCCCAGGACTTTCTGTTGTTCCTGCAAGGACTGATCCCATCATGACAGAGGATGCACCTGCTACAATTGCCTTGGCTATATCACCTGACTGTTTTATTCCACCGTCGGCAATTATAGGTATTGAATTGCCAACTCCTTTTGCTGCTTTGTAAATAGCAGTTATTTGTGGTATGCCGACACCTGCTACCACTCTTGTTGTACAAATAGAACCTGGCCCTATGCCTACTTTTATAGCATCTGCCCCGGCTTTTAATAGTGCTCTCGCCCCTTCTTCTGTCCCAATATTGCCTGCTACTATATCAACATTACCAAAGTTTTTCTTGCACTGTTTTACGGTCTCTATTACTCCTTTAGAATGGCCATGCGCGGTGTCAATAACCAGAGCGTCGCAACCGGAATTTACAAGTGCTTCTGCTCTTTCCATATCGTAAGGACCTATACTGGCTGCAACTCTTAATCTATGCTCAGCATCTCTGTTGTACATGGGATTAATGTTTTCAATAATAGACCTAACATCTTGAAGGCTATATAGCCCAGTAAGTGTATTCTTATTGTCTATCAGTGGTAACTTCCCAATTCTGTTTTTTATCATAATGTTAAAAGCTTCTGTTAACGGGGTATTAACTGGTGCGGTTATCAGATTCTTTTCCATTACATCTTTTAGTTTTAATTTGCCATTAACAGTGAATTTAATATCTCGCCTAGTGATGATTCCCAGTAGTTTATTGTTGTCATCTACTATTGGAAATCCGGAAAAAGTATATTTTTTCCTGTTTTTTTCTGTTTGCATTTCATGTATTGTTTGTTCAGGGTGAAAAGAAATAGGATTTTTAATCAAACCATTCAAGTAATGCTTGACTCTATGTACCTCACTTGCTTGCTTCTTTACAGAAAAACTTTTGTGAATAACGCCGATTCCACCTAATTGTGCAATTGCAATTGCCATGTTGCTTTCGGTGACTGTATCCATTGCGGCACTTATAAACGGTATATTTAATTCTATGTTTTTGGAAAACATACTTTTTACAATGGATTCAGACGGCAGGAAGTCTGCATAAGCTGTTATCAAAGAAACATCGTCAAAAGTTAATCCTTCATATGGGAATGATGACATAAAATTGTCTATTTTCTGATTTGCCATATATAACCTCTTCAACTTTCTGATTTGTGATTTATTTGTTTCTTTTAGCGCTAATGGCGAAAACACATGTTGAAGAGAACATGTTTGGCCATACTCGAGCTGGAAAATCAAATTTATTGCCTAACGGTATTTTATTAATAATATACAGGTTTTGCTCTGAACACAACCTATGAAAATCTTTTATTGTTGCCAAATGTGTATTGGGTGTATTATACCATGTATACGGTAATGTTTTTGTCATAGGCATTTTTCCATAAAACATAAGTTGACAGCGGGATTTAATAAACCCCATATTTATAAAACTAATAATGACTTTTTTGCCGACTCTCGCCATAGCGGCAAGTAGCAAGTCAGGTCTGTTTACCGACTGAAGTGTACGACTTAATATAACAAAATCAAAAGTATTGTCCAGAAATTCATCAAGTCCATCATTCAAATTTCCATGAACAACAGGTACTCCTTTCTTTACGCATTCAAGTATTTTATTCTGAGAATATTCAATGCCTGTTCCTCTAACTTTCTTCTGTGTAATAAGCATATGAAGCAGTGTGCCATCACCGCAGCCTAAATCTAGTACTCGTGTTTTTTCTGGAATCAGATCAATGATTTTATCTAAGTCAGATCTGAAGCTTTTTGCTAAGTTTACTGGCACAAATAAATTCCTGCAAAATTTATGATTTTTAGATTTCTTTACTGGGAGTCTTTCCACACAAATAAATCTATTGACTTTTCTCAAATTTTCAAACTGAAAAGAATATTTTCATAATCCTAGAGAATATACTCAAGCCGTCTCATTTTTCGAGTTTTTAATTTTAGAAACATATTGCTTTTTGTATTACAATCTTCTATAGTTTTTGAGTTCGCTTGAGTATATATGTTATTTTTCAAAAATCAGAGATTTTTAAAAAACGAACTTTCATCTTTACTAGTTGCCAATTTTCAAATTATTGGGAATTGAGAACTTACTGATAATATTCTTGCCGCCTGCATGACAAAATAATAGAATAATTTAACACATAGAATACAGTGCAAAATTTCGAATAACCGATCGTGGCAAGTATATGCAGCTTGAGTTTAAAGTTGAGGTCTTTAACACTAAATGAGTTTGCAAAAATCATTTTTTGGCATAGCTTAAGAGTATAGGAATTTACTCTTTAAGTTGTTTATATACAACAAGATTTTCCTTTAAACAAAAAACGACAACGCAAGTTTACTTGATATCCAAATCAGCATATACCATGACACAACAAAATATTACAGTAGGTTTGAATGACAGGTCATATGAAATAATAATTGCTCCTGGCGTATTGAACACAAACCAAAGCTTATTTGAGCCTTTTGTTCAAGACAAAAAATGTTTTATTATCAGTGATAGTAATGCTTTCCCATTGTATGGAGAACAGGTTATCGCCAAATTAAAACAGAGCAAAGGGATAATTTCTTCACAATTTATTTTTCCGGCTGGCGAATCTGCTAAGACATTATCGACCGTAGAACAAATTTATCATGCCGCATTAGAATGTGGATTAGATAGGTCTTCGGTAATTATCGCTTTGGGTGGAGGTGTGGTTGGTGATATTGCTGGGTTTGTTGCAGCTACCTATATGAGAGGAATAGATTTTATCCAAATTCCAACTTCTTTGCTGGCCATGGTTGACTCTAGCGTGGGCGGAAAAACGGGTGTAGACATGCCTGAAGGGAAAAATCTGATCGGCGCATTCTGGCAGCCCAAGCTTGTCTTGATTGATCCGCAAACACTTTATACGTTACCAAAAAGAGAAATCAAAGGCGGATTAGCAGAAGTAATTAAATACGGCATGATTCTTGATAGTCCTTTTTTTGACAAACTGAATTCAGAAATCTCAAAAATAAGCGCTATTGATTCAGAGTTTTATTCTAAAATTATTGCAAAATGTTGTACCTTAAAAGCTGATATAGTTAAACAGGATGAAAAAGAAACAGGGCTACGCGGTATTTTAAACTATGGACATACTTTTGGTCATGCCATTGAAACTGCATCAGGGTATGAAAAATATATTCATGGAGAAGCGGTAGGCATTGGAATGTTAATAGCAGGAGAATTAGCATGCTTGGTTAATAAAATGGAGCGTGCCGAACTGGATAAATTGATGTCACTATATAAAAAACTTAACTTATGCATCAGTGCCAACGGTATTGATGCAGATGCCATTTTTCAAGCTATGACTAAAGATAAAAAAGCAAAAGATGGGAATATATGTTTTGTTTTACCAGAACAAATCGGTAAAGTTTCTTTTATTCATAATACCGATAAGAATTTAGTTATTAATGCAATAAAGAAGTATATTTTAAAATGAATGATAGAGAAGTCTGCATTATTTTAAATTTATTGTCCGGAATTGGATCCGTTCGTTTTAATGCATTATGTAACAAATTCGGCACTCCTTCAAATATTTTAAATATCTCTTACAATGATTTAATTCAGGTATCTGGTGTAGGAGAAAACTTGGCCCATAAGATTAAGAACTGGCAGCAAAATGTCGATCTTAGCAAAGAATTGGATATAGTAAACAAAGCCGGGGTTAAGATTATTACTATCTGTGATGTCAACTACCCTCCACAACTGAAAGAAATACCAGATCCACCCCTCTGTTTATATATTCGAGGCGAACTTAATTGCAAATTAAATAATTCAATTGCTGTTGTTGGCTCAAGGCGAATAACAGGCTATGGCCGAGAAATGGCAGAGTTTTTGGTTTCGGGGTTGGCCTATTCTGACTGGACTATTATTTCTGGATTGGCTTATGGGATAGACGCAGTCGCACATCAAACTGCAGTTAATGCAAACGGCCCAACAATTGCTGTTTTAGGTGGTGGATTGGCAAGACTACATCCCCAGGATCACGCAGCTTTAGCAAGGAATATTATTGAAAAAGGCGGCGCTGTTATTAGTGAGTTTCCTATGGCATTGTTTCCTACTCGCAAAACTTTTCCTATGCGTAACAGGATTATTTCAGGCCTGTGTAGTGGAGTTTTGGTTATTGAAGCTGGAATAAAAAGCGGCTCTTTAATAACTGCGAATTTTGCACTGGAACAAGGACGTTTGGTTTTTGCTGTTCCCGGAAGAGCTAACTCACCTCAATCAAAGGGCTGTAATAAGTTAATAAAAGACGGAGCCGTTTTAACAGAAAATGTTGATGACATTCTTAATGAATTTGAGTTTTTACCTGGAATCTCAGATAAAAAAACAAGTTTTAACACAATACCACACAATAATGTTCAAAAAACGTTACTCGACGAAATAAATCTATCTCCAGATGAATATAAAGTCGCTAAATGTGTCGAATTGGAAGAAAAAAATGTTGATGCAATTTTAGCTGAAACGGGAATACCCATAGGAAAAATTTTGGTTATACTGTTAAAGCTTGAGATTAAAAAAGTTGTTACCCAGCAACCTGGGAAACGATTCAAACTCAAAAATTAATGTGTTTTAACTGAGATTAAAGTCAATAGAACTTTTGATTTTTTCAATGTTAATGAAGGTTTTTACGAATTCTATAAATATAAGAGTAATTGATAAATAGGGATTGATTTCGAATCTTTTACGCGTTACTTGTATAATTCCTCTGGACTGGATCTGGATGCTTTACATTTTTGATTGATGTTAATATAATTTGAGTTTTAAAGATGTCGTATCAAAGTTGAGTATTCAATTCATTTAGAGATTTCCTAAACATACAGACATTTGAGTGCTTTTAAAACACGCACTAAGTATAAAAAAAGAAAAACAGATATAATGAAAATATTAATGATTTCACCATTAGCTCCTGATTCATTCTGGAGCTTCAAATATGCAATAAAATTTCTAAAGAAAAAGGCTACGTTTCCTCCCCTTGGGCTCTTAACAGTTGCTTCTATGCTTCCCGAGAAATGGGAAAAAAGACTTGTTGACATGAATACAACAAAGCTTTCTAACAGAGACTTATTATGGGCAGATTACGTATTTCTTGGAGCAATGATTATACATCGTCAATCTGTTGAACAGATTATAAATAGATGTAAAAAACTTAAGGTTAAAATCGTTGCAGGCGGCCCGCTTTTTACGATGGAATATGCAGATTATGTTAATAAAATTGATCATTTAGTTTTAAACGAAGCAGAAGCAACGTTGCCTGATTTTATAAATGATTTAAAATCTGGCAAACCTAAACGCATTTATAAAAGTGATAAATTCCCGAATATTATTAATAGTCCAGCTCCACTCTGGAAATTAATTAACTTAAAAAAATATGCTTCTATAAGTATCCAATACTCAAGAGGTTGTCCATTTCATTGCGATTTCTGCAATGTTACTACCCTGTTTGGACGTAAGATGAGGAAAAAAACTGCATCACAGGTTATGAATGAATTAAATGGAGTTTATGACGCCGGGTACAGAGGGAGTATTTTCTTCGTAGATGATAATTTTATAGGGACCATCAATTCCCTTAAACAGGAGCTTTTACCTGCTTTAATAGAATGGAAGAGATCTCACCCAGAAATGTATTTTTTTACCGAAGTTTCTATAAACATTGCAGACGATAAAGAATTGATGAAAATGATGAGACTTGCCGGCTTTGATCAAGTTTTTATCGGAATTGAAACTCCTAGTAACGAAGGCCTGGCAGAGTCAAATAAAACCCAGAATCATAATAGGAATTTAGTTAGGGATATAAAAAGAATTCAAAGACATGGTCTACAGGTTCAAGGAGGATTTATTGTTGGATTTGATTCTGATTCACCTAGTATTTTTCAGGATCAAATTGATTTTATTCAAGAATGTGGAATAACAACAGCTATGGTTGGCCTTCTGCAGGCACCTGAAGGAACAAAATTATATGACAGGCTGATAAAAGCCAAACGTTTAAACAAATATGTCTCTGGAGATAACTTTGATGGGTCTACGAATATTATTCCTGTGTCAATGGATATTGGCGCGTTAAAAAAGGGATATAAAAACATTCTGGACAAAATTTATTCTCCCAAGTACTATTACAAAAGAATCAAAATATTTCTCAGAGAATATCAAAATCAGGGTATTAAAGAACCGCTTAGCATCAATAGGATTATGGCTTTTTTGCGTTCTCTGTTCATCATAGGTATTTTGGGAAAGGAACGATTTCATTACTGGAACCTTTTACTTTGGACATCTTTCCGTTGCCCCGAACACTTTCCAATGGCCGTTAATCTCTCAATTATTGGATTCCATTTTCGTAAAACTGTAAAATGTCATGTGAAATAATTTATATATATGAGTTTAATATGATATACAGAATAGAATTCTCCCCATTAAATGATTGCCATGATGTTAAGGCTAAAGCTGTAAAGAAACAAATAGAAGAAGTTTTAAAACTTCCCGTACAAGGTGTAAGCACAAGAAAAGTCTATACAATCAGCGCTAATGTAACTAAACCAGAAATAAAAAAGGTTGCTGGTGAACTAAAAAACCCAGTAATACAGAAAGCTAAGCTTGGAGTAAGTTCAGATTTTGACTTTGATTGGCTTATTATCGTTGGTTTTTTACCTGGAGTTACAGATAACATAGGACACACCGCTTTTTTGGCGGTTAGCGATATTATTGGACGCAAATTAGACAATAAAAGAGAAAAAATTTATAGCTCAACTGAATATCTTCTAGCTGCTCCAGAATTAGAAAAAAAAGACATTGAAAATATTGGAAAGAACTTACTTGCCAATGAATTAATTCAATCTGTAACGACACTTTCCAGAGAAGATGTTATAAACACTGGGATCCCTCATAACATTCCTATCGTTAAAAATATTGGTGGCGGCAATGTAAAGGAAATTAATTTAAATGTTTCTGACTCTGAGTTAGTTCGTATTAGCAAGGAAGGAGTTTTAGCCCTTACTTTGGATGAGATGAAAGCGATTCAAAGCTATTTTCGAAATGTCAAAAATAGAGAATATGTCGAATTGAAAAATGCCCCTACAGATGTTGAGCTGGAGTGCTTGGCTCAAACCTGGTCTGAACATTGCAAACATAAAATTTTTGACGCTGAAATTACTTATGAAGATGAAAAAGGGAAGGTTACCCGAATAACATCTTGTTTTAAATCATTTATTAGAAAAAGCACGGAAGAAATTGGAAAAGAAGTTGAGTGGCTCGTTTCCGTGTTTCATGATAATGCAGGAGTTATTGCGTTTAATGATAAAATTGATTTGGTTTTTAAGTGCGAAACCCACAATAGTCCATCTGCACTTGATCCGTATGGTGGTGCAATGACTGGTATTGTAGGAGTAAACCGAGATCCCATGGGAACAGGCCTTGGTGCAAATCTGCTTATTAATGTCTGGGGATACTGCTTAGGATCTCCCTTCACTAGAGAGGAAGATATTCCTGAAGGACTTCTGCATCCAAGAAGATTGAGAGATGGAATTCATAAAGGCGTTATCGATGGAGGAAATCAAAGCGGCATTCCCTATGGCTTAGGCTGGGAATACTTTGATAAACGTTATATCGGGAAACCATTAGTTTTTTGTGGAACTGTTGGTACTTTACCAAAAAAAATTGGAAAAAATAAAGGTTTTGAAAAAGAAATCAAGCCTGGCGACCTAATTGTTATGACTGGTGGACGAATAGGCAAGGATGGAATACATGGAGCTACGTTTTCCAGCGAAGAACTGCATAAAAGCAGTCCTGTGCAAGCTGTTCAGATCGGAGATCCAATCACACAAAAAATAATGAGTGATTTTGTATATGAAGCCAGAGATTTAAGTTTATACCGCTTTATAACAGATAATGGTGCAGGAGGGTTATCTTCTTCTATAGGCGAAATGGCAACAGAATGCGGTGGCTGTAGGATGGATTTGGGAAAAGCTCCTCTAAAATATACTGGGTTAGAGCCATGGGAAATACTAATATCAGAAGCTCAAGAAAGAATGTCATTTGCCGTTCCGCCTGAAAATATAGAGAAGTTTATTAGCGTTGCACAAAAGCATGAGGTTGAAGCTACAGTACTAGGGACATTTACAGATTCGGGGAAGGTGCATCTCCTTTACAATGATAAAACCGTGGCTTATTTAGATATTGAATTTCTTCATAACGGTTGTCCAAGGATGAAACTAAATGCAAAATGGACTCCCCATACATGGAACGAACCGGCAAAAAATGACCTGAATAAACGTAATGTAAAAGATGATTTGCTTCAAATACTTTCAAGGCTAAATATTTGTTCAAATGAATACAAAGCAAGACAATATGATCATGAAGTAAAAGGATTGAGTGTTATAAAGCCTTTTATTGGTGTCGATTGTGACATTTACAATGATGCCGGCGTTTTCATGGCGGAACCTCTCGCCAAGGAAGGGGTTGTTTTAGCTTCCGCTTTGCTTCCAAGATACAGTGATATTGATACATATCATATGATGGCTGCTTCAATTGATCTAGCTGTCCGTAGAACCATTGGCGCTGGTGCTGACTTTGGACATATTGCTGGACTAGATAATTTTTGTTGGCCAGATCCTGTAAAAAGTGAAAAAACGCCTGATGGCGAATACAAATTAGCTCAACTCGTCCGAGCAAATCAGGCTCTATACGATTATACTAAAGCGTTTAAAGTCCCATGTATTTCAGGCAAGGACAGCATGAAGAATGATAGCACGCGCGGGGGGAGAAAAATATCAATCCTGCCAACTGTATTGTTTAGTACTATTGCTAAAATTAGTGACGTCTCTAAAGCCATGACCCCCGATGCAAAATTTGCCGGAGATAGTGTTTACGTAATTGGAACAACAAAACCTGAACTTGGTGGCAGCGAATATTATTCAATGTTGGGCTATGTTGGCAATAACGTTCCAAAAGTAGACGCAACTTCAGCAAATAAACTATATCAAGCTGTTCACAAACTAATAGATGCAGAGTTGATGCGCTCTGTTATCGCTCCGGGTTCCGGTGGACTAGTTGTGGCCTTTGCAAAAATGGCAATGGGAGGAAACCTCGGAATTGATATAGATTGTTCTAAAATTCCAGCTTCAAAACAACTTTTGCACCTAGAAACTCTTTTTTCAGAAAGTGCTTCCCGCTTCGTTATAACGGTAGCACCACATAAAACTAAAGAACTTGAAAAAATATTGGATGGTTTTATATATGCCAGAGTTGGACAGATTACTTCTGAACCGTATTTGAAATATGACAGAATTAGTATTTCAGTTGATGAAATGAAAAAAATATATAAATCAACCTTAAATGAGCTATAAAATGGATTTGCTCGGAGGAAAAACTTCTGCCGAACAGATCTAAATTTTCAGAAAAAGTATGATAAAAAACTGAAATGCCCATTGACTTTGACTTTCAAATACCTTAAAATTGTTTATTACAGTTACAAGAATATTTTTAATTGTAAAAGGCGCAAAAAGCGCTAAGAACAAAACTAACCACAAAAAAAGGAGGCAGTCATGAAGTTTTTAGTACTATCATTATTGCTTGTGCTTGGAGCTTTTACGGCAGTAGCACAAGAGGAAGCTGATGAAGGAAGTCTGGATGACACTAATGGAAGCGTTAAATGCTTGTTTGTCAACAACTCGGGACATCCAGATGTTGCCAAGGGACAACCAGCAATTTGGCATTTTACTCCGAATTGTGCACCATTTACATTAGATCCTGGCGAAACTAAAGAATCATTTGTAGCACGCACGTTAACAATACAAAGGAGGCTTTGGGCTAAGGGTGAGGCGCCGGCTGCTGTTATGGTCCCAATAATGAGAATGCCAGCAGAGGGGGTACCGGAGCCACCACAGGGCACAGTGAGTTCTGCGGACAAATTTCAGGTGACTTGTAGCGTCGACGTTGATCTTCCTGGATATGTTTTTGTGTTCGATCACTCTCCAGATGAATGAGGTGATGCAGTCTAAAGTTACAGACACCTTACATCTCTCCTAAAAAAAGGGCAAGATACCCGATACTACGCGACGCATAGTTCATGCGCCGCGTAGTTTTTTGTTAACGAAACTAAAACATCCCGAATAGCTGTAATACACATTACAACATAGTATACCATTGCGTAATGAGTGATGTTCTAAAAGCCTTCGAGAAAGTTCAATAAGCCCATATTGTAATATTTTGCTTTTTGTATTAGACTCTCCTATTATTAGATTTTGCTTGAGTGTATATTCTTTTCAAATGACCAAAGATCTTTTTAAATGGCAAAAAAAAATATCAAACTCTGAAATCAAAGAACTGAAAGCACTGCACAAACATGCAAAAAATATCAGGATCAACCCATTGCAATAACAACAGACTTGTTGATAATTCAAGTGGTTTCCCTAATACAAGGTTAAGACGTTTACGGCAGAGTAGTCTAATAAGAGAGATGACTGCTATATCAATTCCTTCTCCTAAAAAATTTATATATCCGGTTTTTGTTTGTGAAGGGACTGATATAAAAAAAGAAATTACCTCCATGCCTGGACAATATATTTACAGTATAGATAAATTATTAGTTGACATCGGCAAGCTCATGGATCAGGGGATTGCATCAATTATGCTATTTGGTACAATAGATAAAAATAGAAAATCCATTGAGGCTGAATATGCTTTTGCAGAGCATTCTATTGTTCACACAGCTATTAGGAAATTAAAAAATAATTATCAAGATTTAAATGTTTTTACAGATGTGTGTTTATGTGGATACACCAACCATGGGCATTGTGGGATGTTAAAAGATAATGGGCAAATTGATAACGACTTATCCCTTGAAGTATTAAAAAAAATTGCAATAAGCCATATAGAAGCCGGTGCTGACGGTGTTGCTCCAAGTGCAATGATGGATGGACAGGTAAAAGCTATAAGAACTGCCTTAGACACTAAAGGTTTTTCGGACACTATCATTATCAGTTATTCTACAAAATTTGCATCATCTATGTATGGCCCTTTCCGAGATGCAGCAAATTCTTCTCCTAAAAACGGAGATAGAAAAAGTTATCAGCTTGATTACAGAGACTGGAAGCTGCCCATAAGAGAATCACTTGAGGATGAAAATGAAGGAGCTGATATTCTAATGGTTAAACCATCATTGATGTATCTTGATATTATATGCAGGCTCAGAGAAGCTACGCTTCTTCCGATAGCTGCATATAATGTAAGTGGTGAGTATTCTATGTTTATAGCGACAGCCCGTAATGGATGGGGTGATCTGAAACAAATGGTAAGGGAGTCTATAATAGCACAGACACGTTCCGGTGTAGATATTTTTATCTCTTACTGGGCCAACCAATATGACAAACTTTTAAAAGATTAGATTTCTTTGATTTAAGTCTTTAAATACAAAGATACTCAACGTCGCCATAATTGGCACTTTTGAAACTTGCGTTTTGAACTCAAAATGCGAAAAAGCAACTGTGTCAGGGCGTAGTCCCAGCCACTTAAACTAAGTGGTAAGGCATAGCCAGAAGCGATTATTTATTACCTCTTGAGGTATAAATCTATTTGAGAGATAAGTATGAATAATATACCAGAACAAGCATATCCCTCGAAATTATCCCGGGGGATTGTCAATAATTCAAATAAGCTTTATGATAAAGCATGCAAAATCATCCCTGGTGGAGTAAACAGTCCGGTTAGAAGTTTTTCTAATGTTAATTCTGCTCCCATCTATATCAAATCCGGGAAAGGAAGTAGAATTTACGATAATGATTCCAGGGCATACACCGATTACTGCGGATCTTGGGGACCATTAATTTTAGGCCATGCTCATCCTAAGGTCGTTGAAGCTGTAGTGCAAACAGCAAAAAATGGACTTTCATTCGGCGCATGTCACGAAAAAGAAATAGAATTTGCTGAAATTATTACAGACCTAATTCCCAGTATAGATATGGTAAGAGTCGTAAATTCTGGCACCGAAGCAGTAATGACAGCCCTACGCCTGGCAAGAGCAGCTACCGGTAAAAATTATATATTAAAATTCAACGGCTGTTATCATGGCCACAGTGACTGCTTGCTGATTGAAGCAGGAAGTGGCCTTCTTGATAACTCAATAGCATCATCAGCTGGTATTCCTGATAGCATTATTTCAAAAACTATTTCAGTTCCGTATAATAATTTTGATGCAGTAAAAAAGGTTTTTGAGTGTTACGACATTGCTGCTGTGATAATTGAACCCATAGCCTGTAATATGGGGCTAATATTACCAGAAAATGATTTTTTAAAACAAATTGCAGCAATTTGCAAAAAAAAACATTCATTATTAGTCTTTGATGAAGTCATTACAGGATTTAGGTTCCATGCAGGTGACTACGCATCTCTAAGTAATATACAACCTGACATAAGTGTATTTGGTAAAATAATTGGCGGTGGAATGCCAATAGGGGCCATTGGTGGAAGAAAAGAAATAATGGAAAACTTAGCACCTCTTGGACCTGTTTACCAGGCTGGCACTTTAAGTGGTAATCCAGTCGCTTTAGCAGCGGGTATTGCGACACTAAAAGAACTTAAGAAAACCAACCCATATCCAGAAATACATAAAAAATCTGATTACCTGGCAACATTGATTAAGAATAATATTTCAGAAAATAATCTGCCCTGTCAATTTTCTTGTTATAAAGGAATTTTTACTTTATTTTTCACCGAAAACAACTGTATTAAAAATCTTGAAACCGTAAAAAAATGCAATTTAGAACTGTTTGCTAAATATCATAATTACATGCTGAAAAATAATATTTACATCTCGCCATCACAGTTTGAAGTCAATTTCATTTCTGCAGCTCATAGCATCTCTGAGATAAAAGCCCTGGGTGATTCAATTGTGAATTTTTTGTCTCTTCACCAAAGTTTATGAAACTCACTGATACTCCTTGCCTGTCTTAAACCGAAAGGGAAGAATAATTAACATCCACTCGCAACTGCTTTGGGTTAGTAAACTTGCCTCTATTTCATCACTTTATTTCCCATTCTGCAAAAGTATCCGTATCATAGACACTCCCAAATCCAGCAGGACCGCTAGCAGCTCCAGCACCTTTGCCTCCGACTAGGTGTTTCAACTCTTCATTGCTCAGCTGGAGTTCCTCTAACTGGCCCATTAAATTTTTTGCCTCTTCTATTCGTTCTGCCTTTGTTAATTTCTTTTCTTTTGACATTTTGCTCCCCTTTTTTAGTACTCTTACTCTTTTGATGTCTACATCTCAATGCACCAAAGCATCTACTATAATTCTACAGGAAAACCGAAAATGTTACAACCCTCCAACTAACAAATAAATAAAGATTAGGCTCTTCTTCCTAACTTTGCAGCTATAATAGCTATAAATAAATAAACAATACCGCCAAAAATTATAATTGTTGGCCCACTTGGCAAATCATAAATAAAACTTGTCCCAAGCCCTGCCAGTGTAAAAAAAGCGCAAAAAATAATTGCTAACACCATCATCGAAGAAAGCTTTTGAGAAAAATAGGCAGCAACAGCTGAAGGCAAAGTAAGTAATGCAATAACCATAATAATACCAACTATTCTGACCAGCAAAACAATTGTTACGGCAGTTAAACATAATAGAAGCAAATAATAAAATCCAACATTTATCCCACGCGAACGGGCATGCTCTTCGTCAAAACAAATTGCCAAAAATTTACTATAAAAACAACAGCAAATAACCAGTACTATTAAACTTAAAATAGAAACAATAATCAAATCAGTTTTAGAAATAAGTAATATGTTGCCAAAAAGATAACTCATTAACGATGCTGTATATGCTGATGTTTTGGAAATAAACATAATTCCCAAAGCCATCCCTATGGCCCAAACTGAACCTATAACACTATCTTCACGTTGTTTCGCATACATAGAAACAAATCCAATAATAAATGCTGCAATGAGCGCTGACGCAATCGCACCTACTGTAGGATTAAAGTTAAAGTATAAGGCTGCACCAATACCTCCTAGTACGCTATGCGAAATAGCTCCTGCTATATAGCTAATACGTTTTGTTACAACATATGTCCCCACTATGCCAAAAGGAATACTTGATATAATTCCAACAATAAAAGCATATCGTAAAAATGAGGCATGCGGAAGAGTTAAAGCATGAAGTAATTCATTCATTTTCATCTCCTATGATACATGCATGTTTATCATGGTGTACTATCCGCATATTTTTCTTATACATTTGAGAAATAACATCGCCAGTAAGCTGACTTGTAGGATGCTCAATTACTGTTCGATTTACGCACAGAACATTTTTAAACTTCTTGGGAACAAACCCTATATCATGCGAAACAGTAAGAATTGTTACATGTTCACCTAACTCTTCAAGTATTTCAAAGAAATCTTCTTCTACCCCTGGATCAACGTTTACAGTGGGCTCGTCTAAAAGGAGTAGCTCGGGTTCAGATGCTAATGCCCTTGCTATTAACGCACGCTGACGCTGTCCCCCTGAAAGAGAAGAAAAATTGCTATTAATACAACCCTCTAAGCTGAGTAAATTTAAAACTTTTAAAGCTATTTCCTTGTCTTTCTTGGAATAGCGCCCGAATAAATGCTTTTCAACTCTCCCCATTAAGACAACATCCATTATATTAATAGGAAAAAGAGAATCAAAACTCATATATTGCGGCATATACCCTATTTTCCAACGCATTTTTTCAGGGGACGAATTAAATATTTTTACTTTACCAATATTAGGTTTTATTAATCCTAGAATAAGTTTTAGCAATGTTGATTTACCACCACCGTTTGGTCCAAGAATACAAGCAGAGGCAAATTCTTTAATTTTAAAGTTAACATTTTCCAAAACTCTTATTTTATTGTACGAAAATGATACGTTTTCAAATGAAATTATCTCTTTTAACGACATAGACTTATTGCTCCTGCTATACAAAATCTTAAAGGGGATTCTTTGCCTTTCCCGTGGCAGAAATAAACTTTTCAGAATTCTGCATTAAAAATGAGCTTTTAATTTTTTGTGCTATAACCTGAAAATTATCCAGGATATTTTCTGAAAGTGGATTTATCGCTATAACACTACCGTGAATGGCGTCAGCTAAGGCTTGAGTAGATTTTTCTGAGAATTGCGGTTCAACAAAAACCACTTTTACTCCCAAACGCTTTGCTTTCGAAATTAAATTAAATAATTCTTTGGGACTAGGTTCTTTCCCCTCAATTTCAACAGCTTCCTGTTTTAGCCCAAAGTCTTTCGCGAAATATCCAAAAGCAGGATGAAAAACAAAAAATGTTTTCCCTTCAAAAGGTTTTAATATCTTTTTTAATTCAAAGTTAACCTTATTAAGTTTTTTTATATACCCACTGTAGTTGTTCCTAAAATAAGTTGCATGCTGAGGCATGAGTTTTATTAATGCATTCAAGGTATTATTGCATAGAATTTTTAACTGCACTGGTGACAACCATATATGTGGATCTGTTATTGTTTTACCATTAACATAATTGACAAGCATTTTTGTATTTTTGCACATATTAATAAAATCTGTTTTAACATCTGTTTTTTTTAGTTTTTCAACCAACATTTTTTCGAAAGGTATTCCGATTTCAAAGTAAGCTTTAGCGCTATAAAGTGCTAATATCTGTTTTGGGGTAGGCTGATAATCATGTGGTTCTTGTCCAGGCGGCACCATAGCTTCTACATGAACATATTTCCCGGCAATTGCTTGAACAATATCTTTTTGAGGAGGAATAGTTACAAACACAGTAACTTCCCTCTTTGATAAATGCTCCTTTACCTGGTCATCTGGTTTTGTAGAGTTAGAACAGCTGGAAATAACAAAAAACATTAAACTGTAAATTATAGAGAAAAGAATATTTTTCATAGTGTGACCTCTTAAATTTTAAAATCCATGATTAAAGGCAAATGATCAGACAAAGTAATTTTTGAAATTTCAAAATTTTTAATTTCAATTTCTTTTGAACATAAAATAAAATCAAGCTGATGCTTCGGATTCCATGATGGGTACGTGGGTAACTGGTCAATATTTGGATTAACAAGCCCAAGCTCTTTTCTCATATATCTTAGTTCGGACATCCCACTGAACGCGTTAAAGTCGCCAGCTATAATGACAGGACATTTTTTTGAAGACAAAAGATTTGCCATATGTGCAAATTGTATTTTTCTTACACGTTTAGTTATGGACAGGTGCAAAAGGAAAAAACGAAAATCCCCCATATCTAGCTCTATAATAAGTTTCTTAAATCCACCCGGGAAATAATGATAAATACCGGAGCCTCTTGCAAAATGCAATGGGCTCACCTCTTAATAACTTTCTGAATTGTTCCAAAAACTAAATTTTCTCAAAATTTCATGGTTGGAATCGATTTTGAAGTAAATTTCCTTATTTTTAAATATTT